>Ga0163217_1083840_pt1 | contig 15997 bp, 11 predicted proteins | sample SynspAceP_FD_185933 | JGI IMG/M metagenome (GOLD analysis project Ga0163217, IMG submission 185933) | Saline lake microbial communities from Ace Lake in Antarctica - Synechococcus sp. Ace-P (PacBio error correction) | ecosystem: Environmental > Aquatic > Non-marine Saline and Alkaline > Saline ... | reverse complement strand
CAAAAATTGGATGTTTTTATATTTTCCGTCGAATTCTGTTCCTTCTGTTAGCGATGATCCGGCAATCTCTCCTGTATGCATAGCGGCTATTTTTTCCGGCAGAATAACGGCTTCATATCCTCACTGTACGAAATCGAAGTTCTATCTCGGTCAATGGACACGCTTTGCCCCAGCTGTTTTCGCTTGCAAACATCATTCCAAACCATGATAAAGTGTCCCTATGACGGACTGCACCAGAGAGAACGTTCCCTATTACTTGGAAGTCATGTAGAAGCCGTTTCTTTTCCCTGCAATTGATTTAATTGGGGAAGCCTGAAGCCCCAACACACTGCCCTACTTTATTGCTTCGAGCGTGGAATTCAGGTTTTCTATTTTTATGTATGTAAAAAGTGGTGCTTCATCTTGCAATCAGTGCTGTTGGCAGATTGCCCCTTAGTATTGATCAATTTTTGTCAGCCGATTAATATCACCGAATCAACAGGTTCCAGCTGATGCTATTGAGTTTTCCGTGCTATTAGCCTAGCCACCAAGAATGGATGGTGAATTGGGGTCTGAGATTTTGAGGTCAAAATCATCTTCCACTGAACACCCATTGCTGTCTCTTTGGTGTTAAGTCTGGAAGGGAAAAATTTCAAAAGTAACCGACCTGACCTTCCAAGCTGCTTATAAAATACCTTCTTTCATTTAGGCGCTTCGGAATGGAGGAAACCATTGATCTTGAGTTCTGGATATTCGTCAAACAGTTAAAAATATCCTCATAGGTCTCTGTTCAGAAAATCAAGTACATGGCAAAGGTGGAAATATTCCCATCCTTATACCTTGGACACAAAGAAGATACAAGCCCGAAGAAAGTTGTTGCTGATTGTTCGAAAAAACTTGTCTGCCGCTCCCGATGAATTCTGATTTTTGAAGGACTTGAAATATGGCCTCAAAGCCGTTTCAGAAGCATTGGCGGACCGTTTTTCAGGTATCTTCTATTGAGTGGATTTGTTCTTCTGAATACTCACCTCGTCCAGATTAATGGACATGGGAATTTTGAAATTGGATTCTTCTTTTTCCTGAACTTTGAGATAATGGGAAATAGGCAATCTGCGCCAAATCTGGAATTTGAATCATATAGGCACATGGTTGAAACCCTTGCCGATCATCTGACGATAAAGGGGATGATCACCGAATGACTTGCCGGAACCTGGGGTTCCGATTAAAAAAAGTTCCTCTGAAAGGATTCACTAAGTTTGATCCATCCTTTTCGAAACTTTCCCATTGTAATAGAATTTCCATAGGAATATTGACCGAATAGGGATTCTCCAATTTTTTTCTATCCTGCATGAAAGGGACTCCCCCTAATATTCATTCATCTTTCCCAAAATACCTGATTTGATCATTTTAGACACATTATCCAAGGAGTATGGATCAATACAGCGCCAGAAAATGTACTCAGGCATATAGCCCAAATTTTCAATGGAAGTATTATCGATCCACTTGTAAGGAATTTTCTAAAGTGTAGATATAAACTTGAGCCGAAGAACAGATAGGGACCGACGCTAGGGAAAAATGATTTTGATTTTTGCGTTTTAGACCAAGTTCTTTCTGGAAGCTTGAACCTATGGCCGAAAGTGCCTATGCTATTCAAAATGGCCATTTTCCCAGCCAACACATTTGTTGTAATACTCAAGCTAAGGAATTTATGGAAAAGAGGCGGCAAGATGCTTTCCGCTTCCCTTCCAACTCCATCAGCTGTGGGGCATAAACAAACATTAAATGTTCATGAAAACCATTCAGGTAAACGTGAATTGAATGTCCCGTGAAGGACTCTTTAATTCTCTTTTCTCATTCATGGCTAAAGCTTAATTGAGTGCGGTAATCTTATCCTCCCAATGCCATGATCCTCCCATCTCTGGTATGAAGGTGCCCATAGCAAAAAAACTTGATTTTTGTTCCCGATAAAAAGGTCAATACTCTTTTTTTAACGCCTGTGAAGTTCAAAACCGGCATGAAAGGTGCGGCAATGAATCTTTTCACAAATCAAAACCTATCAGTCTGCTCCGAAAAATAAGCCGTTAAAGGCTGTATTAGCGGATTTAAAAAGAATGGGCTGGACCCCAAAAACCCAACTAATGCATTTGTGGATAGTTGATTCTTCATTGTCAGTCTATCATTGCTGCGATATATAGTGCTTGGTGTTATAGCAACGAGAAATCCATATAGGGCTATTTATGTTGAGCTCCATATCCTTCCTTGGAAACTCAAAAAAAGTTCTTGTTTTGGGCTTGTACAGAATAAACCGACAGGAAAAAGGCAAATAGAAATCAACATCCCTTTCACAATGTATCTGCTTTATTTAAAAAAGATCCGAATAGTTGACCTTCTAAGGTGGAGTGTCCTTCCACTAATCTGAGATTCGCCAATTCGATGGTAAACACCTTAGAATTGGGAAAGTGAATTTTTTGAAAACATAGATATTTCGGGTATTTCTTCTCAAAGCTTTGTCGGAGTGAAAAGTTGGTATTCAGGCTCTAATTTCGATGGATTGTACATTGGTTTAGCTCTTCGTTTATTCTTCTTATCCTCAAATCTTTGAACCTGAGCTGGTCTAAATCAAAACTTTAGGTTATGTCTTGTTTTTGTATGATATGTCTAGAAAAATTATAATCATCAACTGTATAAAATGTTATTAACCGTGACCTGTGACTCCGTATTTTGTGTTTTCGAATCGATGTCTGCTTTTTCGCCTTGGAATGCCTCAAATCGAAAAATAGCGAAGTCCTGATTCGCCTCATTTGGGAATTTCCAACCTCCAGTGGACTGGTATTTGATTGGCAATATTTCAATTCTGGGTTTTTTAGCTGGCGTTCGTTCATGGACGCATACCATAGATCATATGGGGCTATTAAATTTTTGTCCTATGCATGGTATACAACTCCAAGTGATTTGTTAAATCGTCAAGTTGTTGACACTATCGCCGACCGGCCTTCAACCGAAACACATTCTCCAAATGGGAATAGTCCCCAATCATATTTATTGGTAGGAAATGATCTACATACTGGATAGGTTCTGGAGAAAGGAAATGGAGGGAAATATTCTTTCGGTCTATGTAGATCTTAGGAAAGCTGGACTTTTTCAACAGTGTTCCAGCTCTTTGTTTGGCATTTGCCGAAATGCGAAACGACCAAGAGAGAAAGAATTTATGGTTAGATATTTCATTGTTTATCAATTTTGGTTTTGGTCATTTTTCCGTTTTTCCTGCAAACTTCGTGGCATCTATTAAATAAACAGGAAGTTGCCATATTTGTATTGGCCTTGTTCTTTTTTGATAGTTTTGGAAACGGCTTGGGAGGTTGAGGTAAACATTTTTTTGAAGTGCCGACATATACAGGCTGGCTCATTGCATCCGGAATTTGCTGCATTCGGTCAGATTTTCAATCCCACCCGTTAGCATTTCCCCGGAGTTCTTTGGGGAAAATTCTCTAAAGCCGCTGGCAGGGTACATAAAGTCCTCCATGCCTCCACATCATTAGATGAGAGCTCGATTGGATAATCGTTGTCATCCAGCATCACGGAAGAAATGGTCAGTTTTACTTCGCTGGGATTTCCTCTCGCTCAGCCGCATAGAGATAGGTGCCTACTGACTATGGCATTTCGGATAGTAGGTATCATCCAAAAGGCGTATTCTCAATAACTAGTTCCCAATATGTCCCGTTTTTGATATCCTGATCTATGTTGCCTCGATGAACTCCCTTTTCTCTCTGGTGACCGTATTGAACATAGTAGCCGCTCCGTCGGATTTTGAACTCGGTAAACCTCCCTTTTTGTGTTTTGTCTTTACTGTACAACTTCTTTTCCTTTTGCTGTAGCTCCTTCTCGATAGGCTGGGTCATTCGCTTTTGGGATATGGAGTCTTATGACGGCCATTTGCCGCCTTGAACAAATCCATTCGGATCTTCATACTTTATTGGATTCGGTGTTTTGCGTTTTATTCCCCTTCCAATGATTGATTCGCCTTTAACACTTCTCATCCTCCTTAGAAATAAGCTATGTTGGTCTAGGAGTGGCTTGGGTCAACTCGCGCGCGCGCTGGGGTGAGCTTCGATGATTCCTGAATATAAATAACCCTTGAGTTTTTCAGGGCATTGTCGATAGAGTCCAACAAGCATTTTTTCCTCCTTCGTTGTAAAGACTTGGATGGGCTGGACTCCTCAACATCTATTTCAATTCCCTTGATCGCTGTATAGCCATCATTTGCTCGCCTGTAGGTTTCCCTAGAAGCTCTCTCCGCGCTCTCTTTTTATTCTGGATCGTTGTGTCAGAAACCTTTCCTACCTGCGATGGATACCACTTTAAGTCCTCTCTGGCATTCCGTTAAGGGCCATCCTTGCTGAATGATTTATAGCCGTAAAAACAGCAAGCACAAAAAAGGGAAGCTTATTAATGGGGCAGAACATATTTCGGCTGTTTGAAGTCAAATTTCACTGTATATAATTTGATTTTTAATTGCTAAATCCGATATCTATTGGGAGGGATCTCAGCACTTGGTTTTTAATCATCTTCCTTGCGTGACGCTTGAGCCATGTTCGATTTCTCTCTCATTTAGTTTGTTTATTGAAGTATTGAATTGCCGAATTTGCTTTTTCTTAGGTATGATTGGAATCTTCCTCTGAAATGGATTGCTGGGATAAGATTCCTTTCGATCTCTGCTTTAGCTCGACCATTATTTACCGCTCTAGATGATAGGTTCTGGTAAGGCTGAAACATTCACCGCCTAATTCCTTCCGGGATAGCATAAAGGTTCTTTTTTGAAGTTTTCAGATTGATTGGCTAAAGGGCACCGGTTTTGACACAAAAAACGTCAGGATAAAAAGACTAGATCCATCAGTAGGATCATGATTTTGCAAAAAAAATGGATTTTTAGCATGCCAATCCATAAAGACTTTGGCCTTATTCATTAGCTATCTCGGACGTTAAGGGGAGAACTCTTTTTTGATTCTTGGGAATACGGTATAGTATTCTTTCTCGCTTAGATATGTGTTTTTTTCGAAGCATAGAATAGGTCTTTATGTTTTCTATTGTTTTCCAATTGGTGATCAATTACCCATGGCTGTTGTTCTCACTTCTTGGGATATCGATCAATTCCCCCTTCATTAATGATCGACCTTGTTGATGTAGCACTTCTTGCGGTCAATCCTTGTTTTCCGTAATTAGCGGAATCTGGTTTTGGTCAATTCAATGGAAATCCGTTTGGATGCTCGCACTGAGCTTGACGAAAGAATGGAATTGAAATAGCCTTTTCCTTTCAGGTTTGTTTGTACTGCCACCCCTGTTTCATGCTACAAAATACATGCCTCGCATTTCTGATATTCAAATGTTTATCGTCTGGAGTAAGGTTGAAAAGAGGCTATGAACCAAATCCACAAACCGCTCGGTATTCGGCTGCCTATTCATTTGCATATTGGCGTTTGTTTCGCCAAAATGGGTGAATGTCATGTGTCCCAGTATAATTAGACTCGGGACTGTCTCGCACTTGTTACCTGTTGATAAGTCCAACAGTAGGCTGAAACAATCCACAAAATAAATAAATAGGATGGAAAGTCCAGAGAACAAACATGCACCTCAAACGGGAAAGAACGGTTTGCCAACAGACTGAAATCTTTCTGATTGCGAGTTTTTTGATTGATCATAGTTAGATTAGTTTAGCTCTGGGATATTGGACTTGGATGCAAGAAGAACTCATTCTTTCCTGCAGTAGTTTGCTGCTGATGAAAGTGACGCCCGATCTGTAGATATGATCCAAGTGGACTATGGATATGCACACGTTGTCATCGATGCGAAATCTCGGCAGCTGACAAAAAGATGCCACGTTACCGACGCCCTGAAAACTTCTAGAGAATCCCCATTTTTTGAGGTTAACCACTCCGCATCTTTTCCAGTCTGTCCATCACCATCCATCATGATTAGAAAGTAGAAAATTTCGGTATATTTGATCCATTTCTCACTTCGATAGACGTTATTGCTGAAGCCTTCCGGGTGATATAAAGAATCAAGATATAGCAATACTCCCCACACTCATGTAGGACAGTGAAACCGACAACTATATCGGGCATATCCATGTGGTTAAAAGCCATCCCGAAAAAAAAAAGCGGGGAGAATTACTCGCGACGACGGAGAAATGGGCCAAGTACTATTTACCAACTAACTGTAGTAATAGGATAATATTCGTGGATCAATAGAAACAATGATATAGACAGCAAAACACCTATAGATAATCCCATTTAATTGGCGGCGCAAACCCACATTTCTATGATTCTGGGGTGGCAAGCACTTGTATACTAGTTTTGCCATCCTGGATTCGCATTTGCATGATTGGACCAAGACTTGATCTGAAAAGAAAACCCTTCACCCCGTCCACCAATCACGTCCCAAATCTTTCACGTTCTGCGTCTGTGGTGGGCTTGGTGCTCTGATGCCATTCAGTGACTGCTTGGTATATATCTCACCGCTCGATCGGCCATTGTCGGTACCATATCAGTTAGACGCAGCACGATCTAGACCTTACACGCGCATTGGTTTGTGTCGTCGAGTTCCAAAAAGCGCTTTCTGTTCTTGCCGAACCAAATTCGTAGGAAACAGCGCATGATCATGGCAGAACAAGTTAAGGCCACCCACATTGACAGAAATATACCCCCAAAACGATCCCCCGCCAAAGTACTGGAAGGCTCGTTTATAGAGGCTATGTTTCAAGTTTGTTATCACCTTGCCAATCAATCTTTTCGCTAAAATTTTCAGACTGAAAAAAAAATTCGCCTGAGATAACCTCGCCAAAAGTCTGCGCGGCTCTCCTGATAAAAGGCATCAGCATGAGCAAAACCATAATCTCTCATTTCGCTCTCATAAAAAAGTGCTCCATGTACGCCTTCTTCGCTCGTAAATGCTGTTCGCCTGCAAAATTAGCTGAGTTGCTTTTCTTTGTATTCTCATTTGTTGATTCACAGATTGTCGCAGTAGTGCAGGCGAAAGGGCAATCATAGAAACATCATTAGTTATGTGTAATTAGCTTTTCATGTGCTTATAATTGTTTCTGTTAAAAGGCCACATAGCCTTGTCCGATTTTTTTCTCTCGGAGGAACTCGCATTACGGTTTAATGTGCATACCAGCGGGTGGTGTGGTGAGAGTTATGCTCGATTACATTAGATGACCCTGAGTTTTGTAGCATTCTCTTTCGCTCTATCCTCTTCATCAGTTGTTGTTTGAAAAAACAATTCCTCCCTTGTTTTTCGCTGAGATTCAGGCTTTCGGAAGGCAAGCATCATTGGAAGACTAAATCCAGCTGTGATTTTTGCCAATTGTGACATAAGGCAAATCCCTCATTTCGAGCGTGATCCTGTTGATACATCTAGAATTCGCTGCCCCTTCCATGTCTAGCCTTTTCGCAAAAGTCGTACCGCCGCTCAGCAAGTTGAGCCATTGTGTTGTTTTAGATACCATTGATTATGAACACAATGGTCGGGTCATGTAGGAAAACTACCTCTGGTGAAAGATTCCCTGAAAAAGCACTTGATAAAGCAGGGTTCTTCCAAAAGTTTGCGCTCACCTTTATAATAGAGTGATAAAGCGGATCTGTTGCAGTAAGTTGCTGCCCGAAATCCGAAGCTATTTACCGCAACGTGTCTTGGCAAATTCTTGAACCTAGTGATCTGAATGCTGTTATATAATAGTTGGAAGAGAAATCTGCATCGCCTGGCCGCCCAACCCAACCTTGTGAGGTCTGTCTCCTGTATGAGCATACAAGGTCTATACTATCCCAATTTCTCGGTAATTGGGATGCGAGTGCCCAGGTCTGTTATATACACAAATAGGATCGCTCCGGAGAAAATCCCCGCGCAATTCTCTCTTGGTGATGTTGTGTGTGGTATAGGAATTAGCCATCGTCCCATTTTTAAAAAACCATTCTTTCCTGTTGGGCCTACAATTTGCCTTTATCATTCTAAGCGGTTATGCTCCCCATTTTCTAGAAGAACTCACTAACTGAAAAAAGAGGATGGAAAGATGTCGTAGTGAGAGCTTCATTGAGTAGGATTTTCTGTTTTTGACTGACTACCTCTTCGGTGGTGATCAATCCTTAACCTATTGACATTAGTGACTTTGTTTAAGGAGATCATAAGAGAGATCTAATCTGCTCCAGTCGGTCTTTGCATATGCCCAATGACTAGATTGCTGTTCCTAGCAGATAATACCAAGGCGGAGGACGATTAACCTTGTCAAATATAACCTTCTTGAATTTACCTTTGGAGTTTTTTCCATCATGTCGGCTCTCCCGAGACATAACATGTAATCTCGTCCAATCAAACAGGTTATCGCCTCTCTCGTGTCTAAGGATCAGAGCTCGATGTCACTTCAGTTGACAAGCATTTAATGGCTTCGATATATTAGCCTGTGTGGTACATAGTGCTTCAGTAAAGAGAAAAAGGACTGGATTGTCAGCCGCCAATTTTGAATGCTTCAGATGAAATCGAACTGATGTCTAGGACAGTTTCCAGCAATCATCTTTACCTGAATTGCATTCTTTAAATCCTTCATTCACTTGAGGGTCAGAGATGTTGACGTATCGTCTGCCCACCCATTGCCAGCTAGATGAATTGACAATGATGTTAATCGGTGTTCTTGTTTGATGACATCCAGCGTTTGGTGATAAACCTATTTCGGCTGACATTTCTCATAGCGGCATTTTGCATTTGGACAACTCGTAAAAATGGTTTTTGTCCAAATACCATTGGTCTGGGAATAGGCCTCCTCTGAAGTGAGATTGAAAACAGCAAAAAGAAAATGAGCTTTTCATATGATTATAATTGATTTTTTTTAAAGGCCAATATGGAATCTCGCATGCATTTGTATAATCATCGCAGTGTTTGACTTTTGGAGTAATTGCTCGATTTCATTTGCGTGAGGTTTTGGCATTTTGAATTGATTTCTTCCACTAAGGCCATTTCAGTAGTCACATAATTGAGATAAGGATTGACACCTAACTTCCTTTCAAGATGATTGTTTGTAGCGATTTGGATGCTGGTATAGAGGAGAATCCACGTTGATTTCTCCCAGCTCGTCAAATGATGTGCTGGGAAAAGAATCCTCTTTCCTGTCGGATACCTTCATCCATGCTTAATACTTACCGCGACCTACTTGGCCGACCTTAACCCAATGAGGATACTTCAAAAGTGAATAAGATCTCTCGACGAAAATCTTTTCTATGTTTCAATTGCGAAAAAGCAGGAAGTGTCGGATCTTGTCTGCAGTAGAATAAGATCTGCTGTTGGTTGTCTATGATTGAATTAACTAAAGGGCTTGTTTGCTGAGCTTCCCAATGCCGATGGCATCTATGCGATGGATAGTTTTGCAAATCGCTCCGTACAGTTCGGTATTTTTTCTTGGAACCGAAGACCAGGCTATTATTTACCTCTTCATGATAGCATTCTTTCCCTGACTGGCTTTTGCCTTCCTTTTGAGGTTTGTATCAGATTTAGATTCTTCGACTAGCTGGTGTAGAATGCAACATTAAACCTGTGCAATGCTAATCCCTATGTTGCGTGAAAATGATAAATGAAAAAGGCATATTAAAATTGTCCTTTTTCGCATGATTATAGCCGTTTGGCTTTTCTTAGCGATATCTGCGAAAGCTTGAATATCGACGTTGATGTAAGCTGAGAAGGATTCTCTCCAAAGCCTTGATGAACACCCTTTCATCTGAGCAAAATAACACTGGGAGCGATTACATTCCAGTTGAGGATAGGATCTCAGGATCACCATTTCAGTGTCTCCAAAATCTGCGGATTGAATCAACTTGGACCTTTCTCCTGCGTCCATGAGGTTCGTTCTCCTGCCCTTCACAAACAAACAGAGCTGACCTCCAAAAAGCCAAGGAAGTTAAGCCCGTTGCGTGAAACATGGTGGCTTTCTATATCAGGCTCACATCAGCATTAGCCGAGATCGCCGCGGTGTTTCCCCAGCTAAAGTCCGATAACCTCGTTTAGAAGTCTTTGCCCGAAAAAAAATGGGGCCGTTGTGCGCCCATTCTTGCTATTTTCGCTGCCGTAGTAGAAGGGTGTTGGTTCAGAATGGGAGCTTACTCCGCAAAGTACCTTTTATACGAATTTTGTCTTGGCAATCGTATTAGCTCGCAATGGTTAGGTTCTCCGTCTGAATCGCAGACTGTACCCCGTCGATCTTGAAGAGTCAACTGCTTTCACTTGGGTCGCCCTCGGCTGCGGAATTTAGATCTACGCGGGACGAGTGGGCGGCTGTGGCACCTGGAAACTGGCAACGTTCCTAACATATATGGCCTGTCCAAAAGGACGATCCGGACAAGGGTTAAGTAATAAGAGTAATAGGAAGCATTTTCATTAATAGCGTAGGTTATTTAAGTTGGAAAATCAGTGTTTCTCTTAAGGGCTCTCGTGTTTGTTTACCTCTCCAAAAAAGGCCGTTGTTAGAGAAAGATTGGCAGTGACTTAAAATCCTCAGACAAAGCATCAGTTCCTTTCTGATTGTCCGCCAAAGGGCGTGATGGGCGATATGTAAATATTGCAGTAGCGCTGCTTCTCGTGTCAGCGCTTTTTCTGTAGTATAGGTGATATCGGGTATCGCGCTGTCAGAGGACACTTCCACTCCTGCTAGGAAACTTCTCCTGTCAGATTCGGCAGATCTATATAGTAGACTTTCTTGATACCTTCCCTGTCACTCCGTCATGATTATCGACTTGCGTTAATTCATAGTAAACGAAATCTTTCTTCGCTCAGTCTCGCATTGATGGATAGCAGCAGCGCGCTATCTGTTAAATAGAGTCTATAGTACACTTGGACTTTTGGTCTGATCCAACAGGCAAATCGTATCGGATACCTTGTTGATATATACCATCTAAACTACCTGTAACTCCACGGAGCATTTCGCAGATAAGTAGTCCACCCAAGCTCCTGAGTCACTACGATTAGCCTCTCCCTCCAAATTTTCGAAACCGTCTTGAGAGATAAAAGTATATACCCTGGCCAGAGTGGCTGAGGGCAATTGGCTGTTCCTACGCTTCTTCGACTCGATCCAGGGGACTTGTGCCAAGGGTTATTTCGCTCTCCGAACAACTACATATTCTCTTTGGCGTTGAGTGCGTCACATTTCGCCAATGATTATCGCGAGTGTTAGAAATCGCGCGCCTCTCGCCACCTTATGTCCCTTGTGGCGTAGCCGTGATCAATCTTCAAAGACCACAAAGGATTCGGTGTAAATAGCGGAATTGATGAACACTGGGTCATCCCGTTAAGGAAGGTCTTTACAAGATTCCCTCTCCCCTATTAGAATTTCTCTTGAGCTACTAAAATGATCTATTCATTTCCCAGTTACAAAAACGATTTTCTCATGCGCATTAGATTGATTAGTACGTGGTAAGGTCTTTTCAAGAGCGAATTCATAAAAGCTTATGCACAGGCACAAGACCTTTTGCCGCTATACTGCTCTCGTTATAGAAATAATATAACGCAGGGGAATAATATCCCGAGTCCGGTCCCATAGAATCACAGTCTGCCTCTACTTGCCGCAAGCCTGAACGCCTTTCAGCTGTTTTCCCAAGAGTAGGGAAACAAGCGGTAAGGAGGTAGGTCTGTTCTCTCGATGTTGATTTGTGCTTCTTCAGTGATATAGAAACAAGGATTTGGTCGTTTATTGGGATTTTCCTCTGATACGGTTATGTATTTACCATCTGTCAATCATTGGCATAAACCGAATAGGAATGTCCCAACGTAATCTACTCGCATTAGACCACATCCATAAGCCAGTGTCGTAGGACTCCAGGCCTTTTTCTGTTCCACATACAATATTAGCTCGATCAGTGCATTTCATGAAAGGAATTTCCATGAGCCGAAGGGGACCAAGCAACGAATTTGTTTTCTATTTATTGCATCCGGTTAGCATCTGCATACTGCAAAAGGAATGATCGGCTGGAGCTCGTATGTTATTGACTCGGGGAACTTCCTGTCTGTCTGTGAAAGCGGATTTAAATAAGTGCATTTTTTCATCCTTTGTATCAGCGATTTTTTTAAGAAAAAAACACAAGGCGGCATTCTGAAGTAGTAGGAAGTAGTCGTAAACTTTCAGTTCTGCGCGTATTGCAAGGAAGGAGAGTCCTAAACAATTTCAAGTTGACTGTTATACAGGTAATTTTTGTTTGCCAGAATTTCCCTTCGCTGAAAACAAGGAGGATTCAACAAAATTTACAAGCCCCTTAGTAAATGCTCTTTGTTGAGAGCCGGTGAAACGACCTACGTTGGAAATTGACAGTACATTGACGAGAAGTGACTCCTCGTGTCTATGGCCTACATTCATCTAACAAGTTCTATCAATATTCCTCATAAGCCACAGCATTTTATTTATTACGCGCTGCGGTTACTCGCGAATTCCTGAATCTGCCTACTTCTGTCTGTTGAATTCTCAGCGCTTTTACCGTGTTTGTCTTTGGTCAATTAATTTCAATGACCTGATTGTAACTACGGTTTGGACGTTTGGGACATCAAAAAGAAAACCCATGTTATCCCACTGGAAAACCTTTGAGGGTAATCGCCTTATCGAGTTTCATACTCCAAATGGGGCGATAGACTCATATTTTACGACGGAATTCTACTTTGTCCGCTCCCAGTCAACTAAGGTACATGTGACTGAAAGCCCATGTGCACACACTTCTACTTGGTGTTTCTTCTGCTAGCAATTCGTCGATAGCGATGATCTCTTTCTTTATCATGAAAACAAAATTCCAAGATGCGTTAAGATCGTCTCACATTAACGTCGGTTTCAATCCTTTTTAGAGCTCAACTTTAATTCCTGAGCGTCGGCCGAAAAAGCTCGCATTATCTTCCCGGAGGTTTTGATGAAAGTCATTCACTCGGCCTTTCCCAATTTGTATTTGCCTTTTGCTCTTTGGTGATTACCAGAAATGTTTTTTAACGAAGAAGAAGTAGTATTGCGACCTTGGAAATGACCTCGTTTCATACATACTAATATCTGCTGTAGGCTAACTCTTCGCAACGTCCATTTTCATTTGTAAGAATGCTTCTTGAAAAAAATATCCTGGTTTTTGGATCAGATATCTTCCCAAAGTATTACTGATTACATTTAGTGTACAGCTGTGATGAAGAAGGACATCATTTCTAGATAGAGTTCCGACCACAAGCGATTATCTGGGAACAGTGCATTATCAGCTCTGCAGACCATAAACCCCAATTGGCAAGTCACCGGTTAGATTGAACAGGCATCGAAAAACCGTTGCATGGCCAATTGTGTATTTAATACCTAAATAGGGCAACATTTAAACTCATTTTCCTCTTTTTTCCTTGGAAACATGATTTTTATTGAATTTTAGACGATGTAGGCATTTGATAATGACTACTCCACAATACCATATGTTTTGCAGATTGCTAATTGCTCCTTTTTTCGTGGTTGCTGACAGGCATGTCAATGAATAGGGTACACCTGTTATTCGCCATTACAGTGATGGTGATTGACACTATACCTAATACCTTTATGATACAACTAGGTCCGCAATATAGACCTCTCTCGACACAGACTCGCGCTATAACCCGGTCACCAAGGCGTAAGCGAACTCCCATCTCGCTAAAATTTGTACCTTGAAAAACCACGCATAAGACAAAAGAGAGAGTTTTTGAGAGCCTTAAATGCATGTCAGAGCTGAGATGTGCTCTCTTGCCATCAGTACTCCAGAAAAACTAGCCCTCTTGATAATTACGCGCCTTACCTACTAACACATAAACAGCAGGAACGCCCCATGTGCCACATTTAGCTTCTTATGATATCCTGACTCGTGACGAGTTTCCACTTGTAGTAAACCCTCACGCCACCGATAGTATCCGCCGCAGGCTACCCGCACCGCCATGACTAGGCCAAAGGCTTGCCGCACAGCGAGGATCTTCAGCGATACGCGAGGAGTGAGGATTCGGCTGCCAGTGATACCTTGTACACTTGAGCCTTTGCATAAATTTGATACAAACGACATGATGAATGCACTTGCGATGATTTTTTTAGGTTCTGTTGAACATGAATATATCTAGAGCTTTTAGTAAGTAAATAATTGGATATTCTATGATATATAGCTTTGAAGTCTGTCATAGTAGTTATAATAGCGTTATTCGGAACTCCGAAAAGGTCCGCTGATATTGTGGCAAATACCCATGTTTGCAAGGCGAGACAAATACTAGGTGACGCTGTTCAATCCAACTGATTACCTGAGAGGACATCAATGTGATGCCTACCCAACTGCCAATTGTTATAACCCTTAGCCTCCCAACAATCCGGAGATGGCACAAATCGGCTCAAAGACTCAGATCGGGAGATACCGCCACATAGCAAATACTTTGCGAATCCTGAGGCTCCACATCTCCTCGAATTCGTTACTTCCATCGGAGGAGATGGGCAAAAGCTTTCAAGCTTCCGACAGAAGGAGGAATAAGTAGCGAAACGCCCGCAAAAGACCCAGAGGAATATGATTGGTATCCTCATGTGAATACCACTTCTCTTTCATCGTCAAATTTGGAACCTTCCTTGGCGAGCACAAACAAGAATTGAGATTACGTCCCACTCCTCCCGATGATTACTCCGCTGGGGTTAGATTCTTGGATTTTGAATGCTTCAAAGAATCATCTTCGCCTGCTTTGTGTTCAACTACATTCCTTATCGGAAGAAATTGAAGTCTGTTTCTCTAATCTGGACGAGGATGTCAGACGTGATAATCGTCTTCGACCCGTGTCGGTCTTTAGTCGTCAACAGTCCGATGAGCCGCGTCCGAGGTGAAAGGAGTAGGGAATTCCCTCTGTGATCCAGCAAGACGTGGTTTCGCTCAAAACATCGATCCACCACTATTATGGTAATAGCATCAATACGATGTTTGGTACATAGAATAAGGGCTTAGCGGTGATTAATAAGAAGTCTATCCAGTTCATATTTCTAGCTTTTAAGTGATTCTTTGATTTTGTTGCTGTCAGATTCAATTCTTAGTGATTTATTTTCTCAAGAGTATTCCCAGCATAAAAATTGCTTCACCAAATGTTGGTTAGCTCATATTAACGATTTGTGACAGACGTGGCATGCTCGGTACCACCTGCTTTCATCAATCGTTCACGCTCTCTAGTCCTCGCTCTGATCTATCCGAATTATCGTGAGCTTTTCCTCTTACTTCAAAATTTCTAGTATCCTTTCCAACATATGCATCCACTCGAGTTCTTAATGTTATTCCTTCTCTACAGGGCGTTGTCATTTTCTCTACTATTAGCTCGACTAATTTCTAAAGCTTCATTTGTTACTTGCGCCTGCGTTTCAGGATCCTGGTCTCCCATCGGAACACCATCAAGAGCTTGTTTATGTGAGGTCTTCCGTTTTCCCATTTGGAACTTCTTTTTATATAGTCATCGAATATTTTATTGAAATCCGGATCAAGGGATTTGGCACTCAAGGATTCGGCAAAGTAAGTGTGCTTTAAGTCAGATCCGATCTGTCACCGGAGAGTCAGTTCCCAAAGCCAGTGCCTGGTACTAAACCAACCAACGACAGGAGATCCCTGTTATGTATCAAGAACTGGCGCGGAAGGATTAAGACTTTTGACCACATAGGCAAAATTCAAAAGTGCTAGTCACGCTATTATTCAATCCGTAAGCAAGAATGAGGCACAATGAATCAATTCGGACTGGCTGTCTTGAACACCTGAACTAAAATTTGATCATCACCATCTTCCCTGCCAGCGGCTATGACTGTGAGCTGTAAAGGATCTCTTTTCTGGCCTTTTCTGTATCGTTTTGAACGCCATAATGCTCGATGATAGCTTCAACCTCATAAGTCTTTTTCGATGTTTCCAGCTGTCCTTGAATGACTGATAGCCGCGGATTCCAACAAAGGATGTCCGCACAGCTAGAACCGCAATCGCGCATAAACCCTTCCCATATAAATCAGTGCCGTTCAGAA
>Ga0163217_1018240_pt1 | contig 15997 bp, 19 predicted proteins | sample SynspAceP_FD_185933 | JGI IMG/M metagenome (GOLD analysis project Ga0163217, IMG submission 185933) | Saline lake microbial communities from Ace Lake in Antarctica - Synechococcus sp. Ace-P (PacBio error correction) | ecosystem: Environmental > Aquatic > Non-marine Saline and Alkaline > Saline ... | reverse complement strand
ACCTAATTCCCGCCAGCCCGTCGATCCCCGGGCCGGCCAACAAATTGGTTCTTTTTTTGGTGGAAGGTTGTGTTGTCGTATTCAAAACCGCCCCCAACGAACCGGCTGCGATATCGATTGCTGGGATACGAACCATCTCTGACCCTTCCCTTCCTCGCAGCCAAGGCGGAGAAATCTAAAACAAGGCACAGGCGAAACCGATAAACCTTTGCTGGCTGCATGATCACCTATTCCTCCCCACGGCGTGTTCGGAGAAACGATGACGAGTGACCAAAAATCACCCACGATCCACGGCGGTCAGGTCTATATGACGGGCGAATATGAACGCCATGGTCGGTTTGGCGCGTCCGGGCGATTGTGGGCGGCGATGTTCAGCCACCTCAACCTGCCACAAAACATTCTGCATTCCGCATGGGCGGCGGGTGGCCCCGGGCATGGGTCCGATTGGTGTGAAATCGCACCTCATCGCGCTGTTCCGCCAGCCAGGCCATCCGAACGGCTGGTGAAGGCCGCTGTTTCAGCGGCCCCTTACGGGTGTCGCCATCGTTTGCTTGCGAATCTCGGGTTCGTATTGCTTGATGATGGCGGCGACGTGCTGACGCAAGCCACAAACGCGCTTCGCGATCCCTGAACGCCAACTACATCGCCAAGCGGCTCGAAGGGCGTTCGAGGTGCTGTTACAAAGGCCGACGGGCCGGTTGTCCGCGCCATGAATTTTCTGTTATTTTTCGATAGATGTGCGCCCTTCGAGGAAAGCGCAGGCGCGTTGCACGGTGGATTGACATCGCCAAACGTCTTGATTGGACGCGGGCTTCCACGCGCCCCACCGATGAGCTCTCCCTGTCGCTGGCACCCTTGATGTGGAACCGACCGAGTCAGAGACCAAGGCCGAGCTGGACCGTTTCTGCGGACGCGATGCTGGCGATCGGCGAAGAGACCGCGCGATTCCGAAAACGGAGACATGCCGCGTAAATTAACGCGCCTCAAAACGCGCCGCACCACGGTCGAGGATGCTGGTCGGCGAATGGAACGCCCCTACACCCGCGAACAGGGTTGCTTCCCCCCCGGTGCGTTTCCGCGTGACAAATACTGGCTCGGTCAACCGCGTCGGAACAACGTGCATGGCGACGGCAACCTGGATCTGCCACCTTGCCGCCGATGGAGGAATACGCAGAGGCGGCTGAGTAAGTTTCAAGAGATATGAGTGACCAAAACGGGCGCGGGGAACCTCGCGCCCGTTTTGCGTGGGGGCGGCCTTTAGCTTCGGCAGAGGAAAGGCCAAAAGACCTGCGCAGGCGGTTCCATTTGTGGTCTTGGTTCTGGTGCCCACCAGAATTATGCCCCGTCCGCAGGGTCGCGTCAATAGGGGCCTGCCCGACAGCATCTCGACGTGGGCACCGCTTTGGGGCGCAGATCAGGCACGGCGGCATGGTTCCCAAGGGTGCAGTGTTGCCGCTTCTAGGATGAAATCGGCATGGCCCTTGGGCGACGGTGCGGCTTTCGTTGGGCCGAACAGGCGCAGGGGTTCACCTTGGCAAAGCTCGGCAGGGTTGGCGGCACCTTGACCCGAAGCTCCTTGGTAAAGTTTCCCAGCGGGGACAAATCGCTGAGGTCTTCGATCTGGCTTTGCTGCCGACGCGCATGTCGGACGCGAGCAAGGGCGCGTTCAAAGCCGCGGGGTGCTGGTATCATCGGGCAATCACCCAGTCATCGTTCACGGATCATTTAGATCACGCCAAAGCCGGTTTTTACCGAAGCGTGTCACCGCAAGGATCATTGCGAAGGGTCGAATAAGCCCGTGGAGTGAAGTTCGATGTGGCGTCGATGGGATCAAGGGATTAAAGGCCAGAGGGCTTCGGGCGATCTTGTCGAGTAATCCGGGGTTCGCCGATAACCGCTTCTTCGCGATGACCAGCGCGTCGGGAATAGGCCGTGAGCAGGGCGCGGTGTGATCAATCGCTTCGCAGCAAGAATCGGCAGCGGTGACCAGATCATTGCGGGCGGATTTTTTGTGGTGTCAATGTCAGCCGGTGCCAGGATTGCGGAACGCGGCAAAAACCTCGGGCCGCGCAGCACGGCGCAGGACATTTTATTCACATGGGTTTTGCTGGGCTGCCGTCAGCACCGGCGGCAAGGGGGGCGGGCAGCCGTCTTGGGTCGTCTGGCGTCATGTCATTCCCTTTTTGTCTATCGATCCATTTTTTCGCGGGGCGCGCAAGCACCTGTGCGGGTCTGGCGTTCAAGGCATTGATCGCCAAAGCCAGCGACGCAAGGGATCGACCGCCAGTGACACCGGCCAGGTGATGATCAAAACAGTTGCGAGGGCCAAACCACGGCAAAAGCTGGTATCCATCACAAAGCGGCCTGACGGGCCCAACCGCCCAAACTGCCAGCCAACGCAAACGGTCCCTGCGAACAGGCCCCAACAGGGCGGCGCGCAACAGAACGTTGGTGGCGATGTGGACCGGCGCGAGGCTCGAGCGTTTCAGCAAGGGCGGCTTTTCATAGCGACGGGCGTCTGCCCCTGCCGCGGCTGCCCCGATCAATACCAGAAAGCCGGTCAAAAGGAGTAGCCGCCGCGCCGTAAGATGTCGCCGCGGCCAACCCGCTAAGGCACCGCCGCCACCGCGGTCGTCGCATCGCGCCACGCGGATCGCTGGTGATATTGGGGTAAAGCCGTATTGGCCAGATCGCGCAGGATCGGTGCTTCGGCTTCGGGGTCGTATAGGACGGTCGAATATAGCGTATGCCGGTGCGGCGGTCAGCGCGGCGCGGGGTATCATTGGTCAGGATAAACCCGAATCCATGCGGACGAGAATCGACCTCTTGAAATGCTGGCGATGGGTGCCGTGATGTCGCGCCCCCAGCACGTTGATGGTCAGCGGTGTCACCAAGCCTCTAGCCCGATCTCTTCGGCTTCTTCGGCGCAAGCTGATCAGCGGGCGGGCCGTCATATCAGGTGCCCACCATTCGCCCGCGGTGATCACCGTGTCGTCATCATGGGGCCTCGGCATAAGGTCACCCCGCGGTCGCCCCGCACAACCCAGTTTGATCGCCTGCCACATCTTTGGCGGGCCTGCCGTTGATCTGTGTGACGACCCCGCGAAGCATCGGTGCGCTATCGATGCGGCGCACAGGCCGGGTCATCGGTTAGCCGTTTAGTGTAGCCTTCGATCTGGTCTTCTGGATATCGACAAAGAAAATACGGACGGGGCAACATTCGGGCAGGTTGCCCGAAAATTCGCCTGCCGCAGGTTGCCGTCGATCTGCCCCACGGCGGCCAGTACGATAGGCCAAGCCGAGCGACAAGACACGGCACCCGCCCCTTCGCCATCTGGCCGCAATCGCAGTTTCAGGCCAAGCGAAGCCGCGGTCGTCCCGTGCCAGAACGCCAGCGCGTTGCGCAAGGAAACCAACCCAGCAGTTGCAGCCAGCGTGAGTACCGAGCGCGCCTGGCGATTTTGCCACCCAAGGTCCAAAGCGTCAGCCACCAGGCTTTGCCATTGAACACCCCGCCAGGGCCGACCAGCAGGCCCGCGACGGTCAGCAAGATGACCGCCACGTAGCGCGGCGCGGGGAAAAGCGGCGGCCCGCCCATGCATCCCGAAACAGGGGTGCCGCGCGGATGTTCTCGCTTGCGCGGCCAGTGGCCAGAGCGTGAAGGCAAACGGCCGTGGCAGCCCGTAGATCGCCGCTCGGCCAGACGGTGCGGGGTAAGATGCAAAGGCCGCAGGGATCGGCAGCGCGCGGGAAATTTAGTGGCGCAAAAAACCAGCGGGCCACGGCCCCCCACACCACGCCCAATGGCGGACGCCCAAAAGCAGGATACGCGCCGATGTCTGGATAAAGTATGTCTGGAAGATCGTCGCACGGTTTCACGCCCAAGGGCTCGGAAGCACGGCCAACTGACCTCTGTCTTGGCCGCGCTCTTCAAATAAGACCGTACAGCAAGCGACACGCCGACGCCCGCCCACAAGCCAGACCGGACAGAGCCCACAAGGACAAAAACGCCAGTGAGCCGTTCGACAAGCGCGATACCCCGGTGCGCCATTGCGCGCATCGCGTCCAGCGCATCCGCTGTTTTCGAACCGCGCACGGGCGGCGGACTTAAGCTTGATCGAGATCGGTTTCGGGGGGGAGCCAGCAAGCCGCGTATTTAGAGTTGACAGCGTCCCTTTCGGCCACAGGCCGGCGCCCTCCACGCATCGGTGCGCAGCAGGGTTACGGGGGCCAAGGCAAAGCCGGCTGGCGGCTGCTTGTCGGGTTCGCGGGCGATCAGGCGGACAGGCGGAACTCCTTGACGCCAAGCTTGGAGGTATCGCGGGGGATAGGCCCAGGGACGGTCGAGACAAGGCGCGCTCCATACGGCACCCCGACAGGCCTCGTTTTCTATTGCCAAGCGCCTGTTTCCAGCGGCCATCGCGGGTTCCAGCACCATGTCGCCCACCAAGCGGGGGTACAGATCATCGACCGCCTTTACCTGCGTCAGCGCCACGGTTCTTGCTTGCGGAGCGTTCACTTGCGACGGCCCATTGGACCGGAATTCGACGACCTCGGGAACACGGCGCTGGCGGCTTGGGTTTCGAATCCAGTCCGCGTTCGTTCTTGGGGTGGCGAAACGATAGGTGAAATCAATCTTCTGTCCGCGCCCCCCGCAGGGCCTGCGCCTTCGCGTTTGCAGCCGCCTTCGATAGCGTGACGTACAGACCCTACGGAGGGCAATCGCCCGCGACGCCAAGCGGCGAGGCAGGCCAAACAGACGGAACCCGCGCAGCCCCCGCGCATCTCGCGGCGGCGCCGAACGGCCGGCCAGACGCCCAAGGCCATGCGCCGGCCCGCCGACGATGCGCCCGTCGGTTCAGCGGTCACCACCCGATCACAGCGGGCGGCCAGATCATCGGGCGTGGGTCACCAGCACCAGCGTTGCCCCATTGCTTTTTCGCGCAGATCGAACAAAGCTCCATAATCGCGGCCCCGTTGGTGCTGTCGAGATTGCCGGTTGGTTCATCGCCAAACAGGATTGCCGACGCGGGCAGAGGCGCGGGCCAGTGCAACCCGCTGCTGTTCGCGCCCGACATCTGTGCGGGATAGTGTTCAAGCCGGTGACCCAAGACCCACGGCGTGCAATTTCGGCCTCGGCGACGGTCCAAATGGCATCAGCCACGCCGTTCAGTTCAAGCGGGGTTGGCGACATTTTTCCAGCGCCGTTCATTGTTGGGGATTCAAGTGGATAAGACTGGAACCACGATGCCCATTCCGTCCGCGGGCGAAACTTGGCCAGCCCGTCTTCGGACAGGCGTCTGAGGTCTTCACCCAGGGCCCGCACGGAACCGGCCTGTGGCCCTTCTCGAGCCCCGCCCATCACCATCAGCAGCGAAGACTTGCCCGACCCGACGGGCGGTAAGGCGACCGTCTCGCCTTGCTGGCCGACGTCCAGAGTGATCCCATGTTAGGATGTCGACCTTTCCGCGTTCCATTCAGTTTCAGGGATGCATTCTTGAAGCTGGACACCGGGTCGGTCATAGGCTTTGCCTTTTTGAATACGGTCCCTGTTGGATATGGAGGTTCGAACCATGATGGCGCAAGGGTTACGACGGCCACTTGTTCTGGTAATTAGGAGGCCCCGCACTGGCGGAACCGCTTGTTCTTGGGCGGCATTGGGCGCGTCTGACGCAGGGATACGGTCTGCCTGCCGAATACGGGTTCGTGCCTCAACTGCAAACTGGCTGGATCGAAACGGGCCGAGGTGACTGTCATCAACGCGGGCCGTGTTCTGGGGATACCACCGGCCGGGCGGGCTTTTCACGTGGTTGCCTGCGACCATGAGCCCGAAGGTGCGATGGCATGATCGTGAACGCTTGGCAGGGAAACGACCTTTTGCGCGGTCGATCGATCCGTTCGTCAGCCGTGCCAATCTGGGACGGGATACTCAAGGCCGCGCAGGGACGCCGAGGGTCCGAGGTGCTGCTGGTCGGCATGACGGCACCGGGCAACTTCGGGCCAAAGGAGTATTAAAACGAACTTTTGACAGCATCTATTCCCGATCTGGCGCGCAGTAGACGCGACGCTGATGGCAGCTTTTTCGACGGTCTGTCAGAGATGGCAAACAAGCTGATCTGGCGCAGGCACGGAGCTTTTTCCAAGCAGGACGGTGTGCACCCGAACGCGGCAGGGCAGTCACCAGAATCGTCGATTGCACTGGGGCCCAAAGGTGCTGACTATCGACAGATCAAACGGAGAACCGGTAACTTTGCAACAAAAAACGGGCACCGAAGCGCCCGTCGTCAAGAATTTTATGATCCGGCGTGGGCGCCGGGTCAGGCCAGTGCGATATTGCAGCCACTTTCACGGCGTCACGGCCTGCCTCGAATGTCGAATGGTCAAACCTTCTGGTTGTTCGGCAAGCCCCGGTCAGGCCAGGCGCGTTCAACCGCCGAGATTGAACAAGATATCCTTGCCGCCGCCATCAGGCGCGATAAAGCCATATCCCTTTGTAGATTGAACCATTTTACGGTGCCAGTCCGCCATGCCCCGTTTACTCCTGTGTTTGTCCTGCCCACATTATCGCGGCAGCGTGGCTCGTCCAGAACTTTGAATCGCAACCAGCGCCTAAGGGCTGAGGGGGTCGAAAGTCTTTTCGCGTCGCACCTCTGATTTGGCGCCCAAAAAAGGACCAAATCAAGAGTTTTTGCCCGCAAATTCCCAAACAGGCGGGCGTCTGCGCATGAAATTTCACAACAGTGAAATAATTTTACCACGTTGATAAAAAATCTTCCGTGGAGCGTTTCTGAATAAATAGTGACAGCAGGGATAAAAAAATGTTCGCAGAAAATTCTTTCTGAAACCGGGGGTCGCTGCCGGAAGGCTGGACGCTGATGCCTACACCGCGCAGTTTTCGGATTTGCACCCTCCGCTGGATGTTGCACGAGGCGCTTGGTTCGCCGCAGAGGCGGGGATGGCGTTATTTCTGTCACGGACGCGCCGTGCATCACGGCGTGCCCGACGGACATTCGATATTCCCGCTGTTTCATCCGGCAAGATTCGCCACCGGCACACGGATGCTGCGGCCAAGACCATCCTTGAGCCAGAAGTCATCATGGGCGGCAGTGTGTGCTCGCGTTTGTCGGCGAACAACTGTTGCGAAAACAGGCTTGCGTTCCGCGAAGCGGCCGAGGGCAGCGGTCAAGATACGGGCGAGCTTCAACGCTATTTGCCACGGACCATAAACTGCAAGCCAGGGGCGCATCCGTTTAAACGCGCAGCACCGACGGGCAAATGGGTCGGCGGTTGTGGTAGCGGGTCCGGCAGGGCTTTCTTGTCGCACGTGCGGCGATTGATGGGGCATGATTCACCACGTCTTTGACGCGCGCCCAAGCCGGCGGCGCTGAACGAAGTACGGGATGCCACCTACAAAAACACCAGACGGGTTTCGCGCAGCAAGAGGTCGGACTGGCTGCTCACAGAATCGGCGGCATTCACCGTGCAGATAACGCGGGCCCTCGGTGCGGCAATTGACGCTGGACAACCTGCGGGCGACTATGACGCTGTTGTTCCTTGGTATGGCCTTGGCGGTGTGAACGCTTTGGGTGCGAGGCGAGCGATAAGGGCCGGCGTCCTGGATGCCGTCGTTTCATCGCCGATTCTGCGTCAGGCCTAGCGATGTAGCCGCCGTGGCCAAATTCGGCCGCGACGTTTCTTGTGGTGAGTTGGGGGCGGGATGGACCGCGATCGACGCGCCATTCAGGGCGAAACTTGTTGGGGGGCGTTGAATGTTTGACGCTGCGTCTATCGCGCGGGGCGGACGGATGAACGCCAGCGTGTTTGAACAGGATCTTTGCCGGCCTCTAAAGGGGTGCGGATCGTGACCCACGCCACGCCGGGTCGCCGTTATCGGCAAACGGTTTGCCGTGCGGCCGAGATCGAATTCGAGTATGTGGATGACCAGTGCAGGGACGGGTCAGACCCTGCGCCTTGCTGCGGGATCATAGTGTTCAAGGCCATCGGCCAGACCTTGCAGGGCGACGCGCTGCGATGCTTTGAGGCGCGCAAGATCAAGGTCGATGGCACCGGACGCACTAGCGTTGACGGGGTCTGGGCAGGCGGGGGATTGCGCCAGCGGCGGCGATGACCTAGGCCTGACCGTGACAGCCGTTGCCGAAGGGGTCGCGACGCGCGATGGACATTCACATGGTATTGATGGGGCTAAGCCCCTAAGTGAGACGCAAATGGCTTGATCTAAGAAGCGACTTCGTGGGCATCAAGCCCGAACCCGTTCTGGCTTGGCACTGCGCGCCAACGGATAAGGAATACATACCGTCCGCGGCCTTTTGAGCGGGATGGGCCGGGTGTCGTGTGAAAAACGCATTTCGGCATGGAGGGCCCGCCGGTCCGTCAACGTCAAACGGCCCGCGCTACGGTGCCATCTATGGGGCGGGACCGGCGGCTGTTGGGGGGGCTCAAACAACATCGAGCTGATCACCGAACCGTCGGCTTGAAGTGAACCTGCGCGAGATGAAAGCGGTCAAACGCGGAACTACCCCGACCGTGCGCTTGATCCCTCGATCATGGTCCCGTGCGAAGAAAGAGGCGAGGAAAGCGATCTGCCGCATGTGGAAGACACCGGTGCCGACGGGGAATCGAGCTGAATCTTTGGCTGCCCGCACGGGATGCCGAACGCGGCTGGGTCTGCCGTGGGGCCAGGTGCCGGAATACATCGAATTTTGGTGACCCGCTGGTGCAAAATGTACCCGCGGATGGCCGGTGATCGTAAAACTGACGCCGAACATCACCAATGTGCTTTATCCCGCCGAGGGCCGCGGAAAGCGGTGGTGCGGATGCGGTTGAGCCTGATCAACACGATCAACTCTATTCACCTCGGTCGATCTGGACCTGTTCGCGCCCGAACGGACAATCGACGGCAAAGGCACCCATGGGCGGCTATTTGCGGTTCCGGCGTGAAAACCCATTCGCGCCTGAACATTGGTGGGCCGAGGATCGCCCGCAAAAACCCTGCCACGGCTGATTATAGCCGATCAGTGGTATCGGGCGGCCGTGGGACCACATTGGCGCGACGCGGCAGAGTTTCTCGCATTTGGGGCGGGGAACGTCTTTGGCAGGTCTGACCGCCGTGATGACCTAGGCTTTTAAGGTCGTCGAGGAAAGATCAGCGGCCTGTCAGGAACTATATGGACGACAGGGGATGACGTCGGTCCGATTTCAACATGGTCCGCCGCGCGGTTGCCCAACGTGACCGACTGGGACAGCTGAACCTGAAACTATGTCGCAAGGCAAAGATCGATTCAGGATTTGCAAATCTTCGTCGGGCGATGTTTGCAGCTGCGAAGACACGTCGCACCAGCGAATTGCCAATGTCCGGAAGACCGGAACGATTTCAGCGTGATCGACGATGAATGCGTGGCCTGCAAACCTGTGCGTCAATGGTCTGCCCCGTCGAGCGATTGCCATCTCTTATGGTGGAACTGGCCACGGGCACACGGACCCGCGCTTACCGGAAAAAACGGTCGAAAAGCGGCGTATGCCAACTGGACGACGCACCCGAACAACCCTTCCGCCACGGCGGCAGGGAGTGAACCTGGCCCGCCGCTATTTCGGCCGGTGCGCGGGGGTCAGCAAACGTAGAGACATCAGCTGTAGATTGGATTCCGACGCCTGTTGATGCTGTTCGGCGTCGCCCTCAAGCACAGCGCCACCTGTGGGGGGCAAAATTCCGCATAGTAGCTTGCGTTGTGGACCAGATTTTCGAGAAATCAGATGCCGCCGTCCATCCGTGCGATCCTTTCCTGCGTTCCAATCCAGGGGCCGCAATGACGGCGCATTTTTACATCAAAAGGCTTAGATCGCTTGTGCAATCGAGGGGCCCATATGCGGCGCACCGACGTAAAAATTTTCACCATGCGAACAGCGGCTCTCGCGGGGCAAATCCCCGCGCCATATCCAGGCTTGCTTGCACGGTAATCCAATCTTGTGGCGGGTTCACGTGGGCGTCCGAGCTCTACCAGAGGGGTTCCAGGCCATGTTTCCATAACGCTGGCTTGGAGAAGGTCGTATGAATTTTCTTTGCACGAAATAATACAATATATTTTGGTTTGCTGAGCCCTGCCTCTGTAGGGCAATCTGATCCAGCGTTGGCCCCCGAAACCGTAGGCTGGAAAACACATCCAGCGCGGCGTCCAGGATGACCACGCCGGCTTGCGCTTTGGATTCGGCTTGGGCTTTTCGGTGGCGTCGGGCCATTGGCGCGGTCCCTTTCCGGTGTAAGTGCCTTGAAAATGCGGCCAAGTCCTGCCAGCGACGGGTGGCCCCCAAGGAAAAGCATTTCTTGACAGACTTAACCCTAGCCGCAATTCGTGGATTTACCAAAATGGTAAAAATTACACCTTCCACAAGGTAGAAAAACCGCAAAGGGAAACCGCTATGGCCGCGGCCCGCGTGGAAACCTGAAGATCAACCCTGATCGTCTGTGGGACAGTCTGATGGAGAGGCCAGATGCGGCCCCGGATGTGGCAGGTGGGAATAACCGCCAGGACCGCTACGACGAAGGACGCCGAAGGCCGCGCCCTGTTCCAGAAATGGGTGCGAGGAGGCCGGCTGCACCATGGGTCTCGACCACGATGGGCAACATGTTTGCGCCAGCGCGATGGCACTGACCCCGATGCCAACTGCCGGTCTTATGTCGGGGTTCGCATTGGATTACGCAGCCTACGGGCGGAAATATGACGGCCCGTATTGGGCGTGCTTGGCTGGGTTGGAATTGCTGCGCACGATGAACGATCTGGGGATTCAAGACAAAGCACCCGTGTCGTGACCAAACTGGACCAACGAAGAAGGCACCCGCTATGCGCCCGCCATGCTGTCGTCGGTGTCTTTGCCAGGCATCCACACGCTAAGAATGATGGCTATGCAAAGACCAGAGATATTGCCGAGGGGCCGAGCTTTGGGTGATTTGAGCTCAAGCGGATCGGCTGGCAAGGCGGACGAAAAGAGGTCGGCGCCCGGAAATGCACGCCTTTTTTCGCGAAGCTTGCACATCGAACAGGGCCCGATCCGTTGGGACTGAAGGTAGGGATATCGCGTTGTCGTCAACCACGGGGCAGGGGCGTTCGTGGACCCCAAGTCACCGTGTGACCCGGCAAGGATGCACACACCGCGATCAACCCCGATGCCCATGCGCAAGAAGCAGGGGCTTGGCATGGCCGCGCAATGCTTGAGGCCGTGGACCAGATTCGCATGGGTCCCACCGCGGCCCCACGCGGGTTGGTTTGCCGCAGGGCATTTCGAGGTCTACCCGAATTCGCGCAATGTCATTCCGGGCCAAGTGATCTTTACCGTCGAATTTCCGGTCGCCTGATTTGAGCGTGATCGGAAGGATATGGAAAGCGTCTGCGGGTCGAAGGCCAGAAGATCGCCGATGACATTGGGGCTTGAGGTTGCCTTGAAAAGAGTCGGCGGCTTGATCCCGTAAACGTTTGACGAAGGCTGCGTCTCCGCAATCCGGTCTGCCAGCAGAGCGGCTGGGGTATAGGTCATATGGATGTCATCTCGGGGCCGGTTCACGATGGCCTGCTGATCAACGGGGTGGCGCGACAGCAATGGTCATGTGCCCCTGCGTCGATGGGCTAAAGCCATAACGAGGCCGAAGAAATCACAAAAGACTGGCCAAAGCGGGTGCCGATGTACTGCTGCATCGCGGTGCTGGAAACAGCCTAGATTGTGGGCTGATCCGGGCGGGGGCCGCAGCTATTGCGCAGTGGGCCAGCCCCCCACACCCCGGGATTTAGGCCAATTGGAAGGACAGATGGGGAGAGGGAAAAATGGAGTAAGGTTATCAAAGGGCGGCATTGGTCTGCACGGCGGATCGGACCTGGAAGCGGATGTGCTGATCGAGGGCGAGATCATCAAACAGATCGGGCGAGGATCTGGTGGGCGACGAAATACATCGACGCCGGAAGGGGCCTAGTCATTCGGGCGGTATTGATCCGCACACCCACCTCGAGATGCCTTTATGGGGACCACGGCCGGCCGAAAACCTTCGAGACGGGGACTTGGGCGCGCTGTGGGCGGGACGACGATGATCGTCGATTTCTGTTCTGCCCGGTGCGGATGGGTCGATCAAGAACGCCGATCAATGAATGCACCGCAAATCCGCACCCGCAGATCTGTTCGGGACCGTCGGCTATTCACATGGGCGATCACCGTTTGGAACGAGAATGTCTTTTGACGAGATGAAAGACGCCGTCGAGATGGGGGTGGAATTCGTTCAATGCACTTCAATGGCCTACCAAGGGTGCCTTGATGGTCGAGGATTGACGAGATGTTTGCATCTTCCAGCGCTGTGCTGAACTGGCGCGCTGCCCATGGTTGCACGCCGAAAACGGTGATCTGGTTGGCGGCCTTGCAAGAAAGTATTTCAATCAGGGGATCACGGGGCCAGAGGGGCACGCCCTATTCCCGTCCCGCCCGAGCTGGAAGGCGGAAGCGCGAAAAACCGGCGCGATCACCCATCGCAGATTGCGCAGGGGTGCCGCTTTATATCGTGCACTGTGTCCTGCGAGCAGACCCACGAGGCGACCGCCGTGGCGCGGCGGAAAAGGGGATGCGGGTCTACGGCGAAGCCACTGATCCAGTTCCTGGAACCTTGGACGAATCAGAAATCTATTTCAACAGGATTGGGATCCACGCCGCACGCCGTTTGTCATGTCGCCGCCCGTTTCGAGTCCAAGGGACATTCCAGGACATGCCTTTTGGGCGGGCTTGCAGTCGGGATCGTTGCAGGTGGTTGCGACGGGACCCACGCGCGTTCTCGGACCGAGGCAAAAACGCGCGGGCAAGGACATTTTCCGCACATCCCCAACGGGGTCGAAACGGGCTGGAAGAAGCGTCTGGCAGTTCTGTGGAACCGAAGGGCGTCGACGACGGGGCCGGCTGACACGAAATGAATTCGTTTTTCGCGCGACCTCTACCAAGTGGGTGCCCGAAAAATCCTGAACATCTTTACCGCGCAAAGGGGGCATCGTTCGAAGCGGGCGGAATGCGGATATTCGTTCGTCTGGGATCCAAAAATCAGGCAAGACGATTTCAACGCCGAACACCATTTCCATTTTCTGGGATTACAACGTCTTTGAAGGCTTGGGAGTCAAGGCACAGGCACGCTATACCCTTCAGTCGCGGCGAGGGTCATCTGGCCTGGGGGCAGAATTCGCAGCCAACCCCGGACCGGAACGTTGTGCCGCGGCTGCCTTCCCCGTCGCGCCAACCTTGCGCTGAGCAAGTGGAAAGGGTTGGACTGCGCCGAAACTGATCAAACGCGATTCCGTTTGAACATCCTGCGGGGATCTGAACGCGGACCCGCCAAGCGGCGGCGGCGGTTGCGCCGCCGCTGACATTATGAAGAAAAAGGGGCCAGCATTAAATGCGAGCACGTTGTACGGAGAAGAAGGGACGCAGCAATGAGCCACCGCGCCCGTGATCTCGGCCCAGAACCTATCCCTGACTTGGAAACGAACGACGGCCCTGTCCACCGCTGAAAGACGTCTCGCTTGATATCGAAAAGGGCGATTTCGTTAGCTTTATTCGGGCCATCGGGCTGCGGGCAAGACGACGTTTCTGCGCTGTTTATGGCGGACCTTGAGCAGGCCAACGGGTGGCGAGATAACGTGAATGGCGTGAGCGCTGCCGAGGGCACGCGGGCGCGGTGGCTTATGCGGCTATGTGTTTTCAGGCGGCGGGTTTGTATTCCCATGGCGTTACCGATCGGTTGGGCAACATCCGTCTGCCTCTCGAGATCATGGGATATTCCAAGGCGTATAGGCGGCGCGTTGTCCGTCAGGTTGCTGGAGCTGGTTCTGAGCTGGCGGGTTCGAGCGCAAGTTTCCTTGGCAAACTGTCAGAAGGGGGATGCAGCAGGGGCATTCTTATCGCGCGGGCCTTGGCGTTTGATGCGGATATCTTGTTGATGGACGAACCCTTTTGGTGGTTGGACGAGATCGTGCGTGACCATTTGAACGAACGCTTTGCGTCTGTGGGGCGCGCACGCAAAAGACATTCGGCTTTTTGTCACCCACTCCATACCCGAGGCGTGTATCTGAGTACAAAAAAATCGTGGTGATGGAGCCCGCGCCCGGGACGGATTGCTGATGTGATCGAAAGTACGCTGCCGGCGAGAGCGCCCTTGGACATGGGCGCGAAACACCGGAATTTCTGGAAGAAGATACAGCGACATTACGAGAGATAGCAGACGACGAAGGGTTTGCGTGCAGGGCATGCGGATGATTGATTCGCGCACCTTGCCGCAGCCCAGCCCTCGCCAGGGAGGATTGCAAAACCATTTGGAAGCAGGGGGCGCGCGATGAGGGCGAGCCTTTCCTTGCCTGTGCTGACCTGTGGTCGGGGTTTTGTTGCGCTGTGGTAGCGGCGGGCAATCTTGGCTGAATTCGGACTTGGACCGTATTGACGAGGGCGACGCGTCCGGTGGAGGTGGTGACGACGAACATCGCTGGTCGCGACACGTGGTCGCTGAAAAAAGCAAGCTGCCGCCCCGCATCAGGTTGCGTCCGAGATGGAACGACGGTTGATGAATAAGATCACGCGAAACGGTCTTTGGTGTATCATCGTGGGTCACGCTGAGCGCGACTCCTTCTGTGGGTTTGGCATGGACGGTTTGCTTGGCGTGCTTGTGGCCGTGGGGATCGTGTCAACCGGATAGAGGAACACGTGCCATGGATTATGTCGTATGGCCGTGGGTCGATTGCCAGTCAGAACCATTCCATTCGCGATTGCCGATGATTATCGTTGGTGCTGAACGCCGTGGGCGTGTCGGGCTTGCTGCCCAAGCGATTGATCAGCATGTACCTTGTCTTTCTGTTCCCCAGTTGTCGTGTGGGCATGTCCAAAGGGCTGCGTGCCTCTGACCAAATGCAACTGGACCAGATGCGCACCTGGCATGCGAAGCACGCCCAGCGTTCTGTGAAAGGCTGCGCTTGCTGCCTCGATGCCGTATTTTCTTACCTTCGCCTAAGATTGCTATGTGCGGCGTCCCTTGTCGGGGCCATCATCGGTGAACTGCCAAACGGGGGCGGGTCGGCGGGACTTGGGCGCGTGTTGCTTTTGGCGGGCAGCTATTATGGCCCAGACGATTCCAGATCTGGAAGCGCGCTGATTTGCGGCGGCGCTGGCGGCGCTTGCTGGTGGGGATCATTGAGTCTGGATCCAAACGGGTTGACGTTGAAACGGTATGGGGATTGGCGCGATGATCTGGCTGGGTAATTTTGCAGCGCTGGCCGTAGGCTTTTCGGCATGTGGTCAATCATTCGGCTGGCGCGGTTGGCGTCCGGCGGCGGTGGGTGTCTTTGGCGGCACCGTTCGGTCTTTGGGGCGACGCTGATTCGCCGTGTGGGAAGGGCAATCGTGCGGGGCTCGAGATTTCGCAGGTCTTGCTGCCTGCGCCGTCCGCTGAATCGCGCTGCGGTTGGCTGTCTGTCGGTCGATAGTTCCTTTGGGTTGGGGATTTTGTGCAGACCGTTGCTGAAGGGCGCGCGTGTCGGGGCTATGTTCATGGGGCTGCGGTGGCGGGCCTTTCCTTTTGATCGCGATTGCGATTGACCGGTTTTCCGTTTTTGCAACGCGGGCTTTGTTGCCGGTTGGTAAACTTTGTCGCGGCACTGCCGGTGATCGGGCATTTGGCAACCTATTTTTCTGGTTCATTGTGGGTTTTCGGGTTGATGGCAGTCAAAGGGCCGCCGTTGGTGGTCGTGCAATGGTGTCTTCTTTTTCGATTGGCTGGTGAACACCGTGCGGGGCCTGCAAAGCGCGGACGGATGCGATGCAAGGCGCGAATTCTGATGCGGGGACCTTATTTGCAGGGGGGCAGTTTATTTGGGGGCGGGACGTTGTTTTCAAGCTGCCGCTTTTTGTGCTGGCGGGATGGGCCTTTTTTCCGTTTGTTTTTCCAAAAATTTTTTTTTCCCCTCTTTCTTTCTTA
>Ga0163217_1052953_pt1 | contig 15999 bp, 8 predicted proteins | sample SynspAceP_FD_185933 | JGI IMG/M metagenome (GOLD analysis project Ga0163217, IMG submission 185933) | Saline lake microbial communities from Ace Lake in Antarctica - Synechococcus sp. Ace-P (PacBio error correction) | ecosystem: Environmental > Aquatic > Non-marine Saline and Alkaline > Saline ... | reverse complement strand
ACCGAGGTGATTTTTGACGAAAATTCTTATTGTTGGATGATGAAAGTAGATACGTGAAGTATTAGAGCAGTTATTTTGTAAAAAGAAGGATGGAAAGTTCTCTTCGTCGAATGGGAGTAGAAGACTTAAAAAAGTGGAGATCCAAGCCCTGACTTATTATATTAGATTAGATGCTGCCCTGATATATCGTGGTTAAGAGTATGTAGATTTATAAAGAAGGGACAGCAATATACCTATATTAATGCTTACTGCTTTAATCTGCAGAGGATGACGTTACATAATGGGCTTGTGATGTGGTGCGGGGATGGACTATGCTAACGGAAACCGTTTAGTCAAGACGAGGTAGTTGTGAGAGTAAAGCTTTGATAGGAAGAACTCAACAAAGAGTAAACGAGAAACAAAACTTAGTTTTTATAATGACAAACTAATCATTGATTTTGTTAAAAAGAAGTGAAACTGAACCACGCATTCTTACTTTTAACTCCAATGAAATATAAGCTTAACGCAATAGTTAGTTATCCTGGAAAGTATACAGTAGAAGCAGATTTAGCTAGGACAAATACAAGAAAATGCAGTTTTTGTAAGGGTAGAAAGAAACCATATACACATATAAAAAATGTTTGCGCTAAAAAATAGAACAGATTACGCGGTTCACACCTAATGTCATCATTACTGTGTTGGAATGGTGTTTATAAGTTGAGGGGAATTAAGGGATGAATTGACACTTAGGTTTAAGGGTTTTGTGTATATCTTTTGTTGTCTCTTTAAGCTCGGTATTTTAGTTTGCCAGCATTTACTATTTTTTTCGGTGTTTGAAAAATCCAATTCACGGATTATAGTCACGACAAATAGAGCGGCGAATATCGAAACCGTTAAAGGGAATAATTCCAACATATGAGGATTTACTGGGCCGAGGTTAACTAACGAACCTTGGAAAATGATGATGCCATCAGCATGCAATTGACAGAAGATTTATACTATAAACTTTATAATTAATACTCAATTTGTTGGTTGATTCAACATCAGTGGATGCTATTGATGGAATGCATGAAGTGGCGATCAAATCTCCATTCAAATTTCTAACGGCAATATCCAATCAAGATTCTACCAATTAAAAAACAGAAAAATCAAGTAATTTGGGGACTTGACTGTCTATTATTCAGGCAATCAATAGGTGAGAATTTGTCTTTTTGAAATCAATAAACGAAAATTATCCTTTACCTGGCAGTATTATTTACTGTTATTTCTACGATATCTAAACTGAAGTTGTTTTTTGTCAAAACGCCTTAACGTCAGAGTTACATAAGACTAATAACTGGGTTACGAGGTACGTGGAAGACCATCAATGGAAAACCAAATTCCGCGTTCCAACCTTGAGGCACTGGAGAGATGAACCATTAGGTGAGTCGTTTTAATCAGCTGCAGATTCCTAGTAAAAAGAAGAAATACTTAAGGAAACAGTTTCTACAGCGATCTCTGCACATGGCTCTAGAACGCCACTGTGCAAACGTTAAGGAGTCATATTGAGGCTTTTCAAAGACCCCACGATGGTATTATGGAAAGCCTGATGAAATTGAGATTAGAACAATTTCATGCTCAGAACTATGCGCTTAGTATAGGATAGGAATGACTTAGAAAAATTAATTTGCAGCCGAAAATCCTGCAAAAAGTAAATTAAATTAAAACAAAAACTAGAAAACGGAGGAAAATATTTTGCTGTTTTAGGTGTTAGAGAGCAGTTTACCTTATTTATTGAAAAAAGGTGTAGAGTTAGAGTGCCAATGGTTAAAGGAAGAAGTCACAATGGTTTTTTAGGAGATCGTGATTTAAAATCATTCAAATTTTAATCTAAACTTGTTAACAATGCTTTACAATATCACACCCAGGAAAAGAAAGTTTTCCTATTTATGGCGAGAGAAAAAAATAATCAATTTTTTCGTTCTAAAAGACGAAGGGGAAGGGATAAGCGAAGATGAATCTTCCTTTATTATTTCAAAGATTTGTATAGAGGGGATAAATCAACGTGATAGAAAAACGGGTGGGGTTGGAATGATTATCTATTGTAAAGGCATTTGTGAAGCACATCGAGGAGAAATTAAAATACCGTTAGTCAATTAAATTTTGGTACAAACCGATAGCGAATTAAAAGTTTCCCAAAAAATAAAGATAAGGACATCACCTTGTTTGATAGAAATCTAGTTTATTTGCGTATAAGTAGATTACAATAGTTAATTATTGAAAATAGTATAGAAGTAAGATAAAAGATGAAGCTTACTAAATTAAAGTTCTTTTTCCTATGATTAGTTCAGGCTAAACAAGGATTAAACTAATAAATATGGAGGAAAGCTAATGAAAACTTCTTTTTCAAGGATTCGTTCCTATTATACAATAGACTTAATGCGTTCTAATTACCGTGTAACGTTAGCTCACATCGTATGGTGCCCAATCATGCGAATGTGTGTATTTTAGGAAGCTTCCATATAGGACACGTTGGCAACTTTACCGTTATTGGGGGAGGGGTTGCTTTTTTAGTTCTTAGTTAATAATCAATAATCTGAAATTTTGTTGGCAGCTCTCTGTTTAAGGATCATGCCTTTGAGTATAGTAAAAATAGTTCTCTTTTCAAGTGTCTATTTTATTAATAATCATCTTGCCAGTATTTGCAGCATGGATATTTTCTTCTCCTCTTGATAAAATGATGGTTTTCTGAAGGTTTTTACATCTTCATTGAAAGTGGTTTCGAAAACCGTCCAGTGTCCTGGTTTCAAATATTTTCATTCTAGATCTCACAGGAGTACAAAAAATCTTTTCCATGAAGGTATCTACTATTATGCTTCAGAATATTTTTAATACGCTGTTATGTTTAATAATTCTAACATTAATTTCCACATAACTTACCATCACGATAACATATAACTTTTAAATTATAATAAGAGTGAAGTAAAGGAAAATTAAAACTACTTTACGAAGTAAAAAAAGCAGGAGGTGTTGAAATGTTCCGTTAGACGTGTAAGTAAAAAGGCGATTAGTCAGATTATTCATTATTTAGAATAGAAATCATTAAAAGGAAGAATAGGATAGTTTTTTGAAGCTGCAATAGATAAAAGAAATTAAACAAAAAAGTAAACACACCAAAGTAAGTTTATTATTGTATGTAGAAAAGGACGCTTCTAAGTGAAGGTTGGTTACTATCGATTAACAAGATTAGGTTGGGTATTTATACCATGAAAAATTCTATAAAAACAAAGAAAGAAACCAACAAATCGATGGGAGAAAGGTTTAGATCTACTAAATTAAATAGGTATCTTGAAGGTTCCCAGCTTATAATAGATTACTGAAAATCGAATTAAAATACTTAAACGTATGTATCGATAAAATAAAACAAATGAGGAGGGTTTTCTATTTTTAATAAATGAATCAAAGTTTAGTTAGTTGAAATACCAAGAGGTTTCTCATAAAAAAACCCTTTTCTTCAGATCTTGCAGTTCCTGAAATTAGAAGAAGGAGGTTTTTGGTATACAGGCGAGAACTTATAACGCTAGTAAGAGTGGATGAAATGGAAACTATCAGTGCTACAGTAGGAGATTCAACAAGTAATATATGGAAGTACATATCTCCTAAATTAACATAAGCTTACCCAGTGAAAATCCATGCAGTAAGAGGTAATATGATTGAATTTTAAGAAGAAGATTAAAGCATGTCCGGAATTATGATGTTGTTTTGGGAATAGGTCGTTTTGGAGGTGGATTATTATTGATGTTATTGATAGTTTTGCCCATCGGGTACCCTAGTCTTTTAGAAATAAATGACCGAATTCGTTTGGTACAAAGGAACCAATTCAGGTGAGAGCCCAATGCATCGGAGAATCGCGAAGTTTAGACTTGCAAAAGGCGAAATATCGTTTTCAGACTTTGAGCAAATTATAAATATAATTGCAAGAATAATGATGCCTTAATAAAAAATGATTAAAAAGGAGATGAATAAATATTGAGTTAATAATTAATGGAATGCTAGCTGCAACTTTAGCGTGTGCAAGCGGAACAGGGTTATCGGTTTTATGCTGGAAATTGATACATTTAATCAAAATACGGTAATCAAGAGCAAGGCGTGTAGATATAATGGAAGTGACAGAAAAATGATGCAGGAAACCAAACGCTAATTTAGAGAGTATGCAACTAATTCATTGGAACATACTACCATGTCGCACATTTGATGAAATGCAGAAGTTTATGGGAAGGAGATAATAGGAACTTTGGGCAAATGAGAAAACCGCGTATTAGTGAGTGAAATGCATCCTACCTAGATAACTCGACATTAAGAATTTACAAGGATGCATGAACAGGTGGTTCATCTCAAAGTAGGTAAGTTTGAGGCATCAGAATAAATGTGAAATGATTATCGGAGTCAAATTAATTCAGGGATTTAGGGCTTACTATAAAAAATAGGAATGATAGAGGAGTAAGGTATGTTTTTATTGCTTATTTTAATTTTGTGGCTTTTTACTTGTATTAAAAGCAGACGTGAATTACAAAAAGTTAGCTTGGAAATAATGAAAAAAATGTAATAATAGTCAAATGAACTGAAAGAGCTAATCGATTACTGAGCATCATGCATCTGTCTTGAAATTGTCTACAGATGAATCTACAACAGCTAAAAGCTATGTTATGAGATTATAGTACGATGAAAAAAGAAGGGAGAAATTAGGGATGATGAACGGAGCGCAGGATATAGGTAACTTTCGAATGGTGCGGTATTAATGGATTATATGGTACTGCGGCAAGGGTTTAACTCATTTGGATAGGGATGGGAGGTAGCATAATCTAAATACAATGGCTATGGTTGGATTATTGCATTAATGGTTTATTTCCTTTTAAGGGAAAGAAAAAAAGAACCAACACTATATAAATAAGAAAACGTCTGTCAGTTATTAATGCTGAAAGAAGTTTGCAAAATTGCGCTTTATTGCTCGGGGTGAAAATATCCGATGAAGAATGTTCCATTATTATTTTGAATAGATAATAAAACTAATGAGGCGATAGAATCGTGTTTAAACTTAATTTTATCAATCAATAATCCAATGGTATTATTTCTAGTCAGAACTGGCGACTTGTTCAAATTAATAAGGATTGGTAAAAAAATATCCGCCGACTTTCTATTAGCTTTAATAAAAGAAATCGGTCGAAAACAGGGGGAATCTTATTACAGATGCTAAATATGCGCTACCGTACAAGGTGAAAAAATAAAGCAGAAACGAACAAATTTGTAAAAAACTGTTAATACTGAAAATAGTCAACAATATAATTCTTATTAGTTTTAGTAATGTGCTCACTACTTTTTAGTAACAAAAAATAGCCCGGAAACGAAAGCATTTCTTTTCTGAGGATTTCTCTCTCCTCTCTCTCTCCAGTGATCAAAAGCCAGCTAGCATTGATTTTCCGCAGTTAGCTACCACTTCTGGTACATTTTCAGACAAGAACAGCTAAAAAATTGTCTGGACACACGTTTACTAGTACATTTGTGCTGGTCCTTGATAGCAGCAAGCCTGAGCTGACTAAATGTTCAATACACCAGCACGCTTCCTTATCTCGGGCTATTTGATGTCTATTCAGCGAACTATCGTTATTGTATAATAAGTGAAAAAAAGGGATTAGATATGATTATTATTCTAATAGGTGCACCAGGTTCTGGTTAAAGGGAAACCATTGCTGAATTAATCCATAAGAAATATCAATTTTCCAATTGTATCTTCAGGAGAAAACTACGTATGAAATGAATAAAGGGAACCGGGAAAAGTAGGCAAACAAGTCTCTCGTTTCCATCTTATTCAGGGGAATTAGTCACCACCGATGGAAATCATGGTCATGCATTGACTTGAAAAGAGAATGAAAAACTTCCCGCACTTGAAAAATTCAAGTTGTTTTAGACGTTATCCTCGTAATTCAAAAATCAACGCTCTTGCATGAATGAAGGATTGAAGTCAGAACTGGATTGTTTTTTTTATTTTAGATCTCACCAACAAAAATGTTTTGGTTGATCGGGCTCTTACATACGTGGCGTAGGAATAGGCGACGATACTTAAAAAAAATTTATTGAACGACGTTTTGGGGTGTACTTAAAAAGGACTTCAACCTTCTGTATAAACTAATTACTCACACGAGAAAAAATTCTTAGTAAAAATTAAATGAAGGAATCTCTTGAAGATGTTTTCGGAAAATAGGAAACAATTTTTAAGACTCGCCCTATATTGCTGAGTGGCTATAAGCATAAAGAAGCTACAAGTCTATTTTATAGAACAAAATGCTAGTGTTTTTTTACTCATTAACGTTGTTTCCTTCGTAGAAACTAAAAAAAATCAGAAAAACTAAATCGCAAAAAAAAATTGAGTTTAGACGAGCTTTAGAAACTGTTTATGAGTTTACATTTGAATGGAAACTATTCTCTGCGTTAAATTTAACAATTGTGGTTAAAAAAAAATTCAAATCTTACTAGGAATTACAAGATGTGTTAAAATCTTCATAAGTTTACCGAATGCACAGTATGTTGAACGGATAAGAGAATGAAAACAAGGTAGTAAGGTCTAGTGGGTAGTCTCACCTATTCTAATGGTCGAGGTGATACAATTAGGAAATAACGCATGGAATATGAAAGAGTGCGGTTAAATGAAATGGAAATAATTCAACTAAAAAAAGAGTCTTTGATTCATCAATACCTGGATAAAACAAAGGAAAGCTAACTCTCTAGTTAGTCTAAAAAATATGCTGTGAATTTTTAATAAAAGGAGACGATATAAATTGAGCGACGTGAACTTAAAAAAATTAAAAAACGCTATTAATCGTGTTCTAAAATTTATGATGTTTTAGAAGGACCGATGGAAGCTATGACAATGAGTACATGGAGAGAAAAAGTTGGTTTTACAACTATTGAAGGAAGCAGTTTTGGAAGTCGGAGTAGGTACTGGGAAAAATTTGGTTCTCTATCCGCGAAAGATTGGAAAATAACTGGTATAGATTTTAGTGAAAAACGATGTTGGAAAAGGCCATCCAAAAAAACAAAAAGCGAAAGGAGGAAAATTCAGGCTTAATCGAATATGGCGCCAGGACATGAGGTATTGCGGATGATACGCTTTGATACGGTCGTTACTTCTTGCGTATTTGGTTCGGTGCCGGATCCTGTAAAAGGACTAAAAGAAATAGGAAGATGTCTGTAAAGCCTAACCGGCTAAAATTGTTATCGTCGGAGCACATGAGAAGTCGATCATTAATGTCGCGGGGAAATTTATGGATAGGGTTTGAATTTCATTCCTTTACATACCGGGGAGCTAATTATTAATCGAGAACAATTGCAATCTTTTGAAGGCTGGCATTCAAAGAAGAAGAGCTATAGTTAACCGAAGATTATGGAGTGAATATTGTAAAATTATAGAAATAAAGAAATTAAGAAATAAGAATAAAGAAATAAACATGAGCGTCCATCTTTTAAAAAATGAAACGCTGCATGTTTTTCTTACAAGTAGTGGGTTTACAGACCAAAATGTTTTTTCAATTAAATAGGATTAACATTATTTTTAATGTGTTCTTTATCGCTGATTCTGATACGGTGGGAAAGCTAAAAATTGCTTAAAGATAACTGCTAAGGGTAAACTAGTTTTCATCCGAATGAAGCTGTCTATTAAAACTAGCTCTATTTGTTATCGTTCTACAAGGGTTCTTGTGATATAAATAAACAGTCACATGCAAGGCCAGATAAAAGGCTCAAAGAAACACAGGGCATTGGCAATCTTTTTTCGTGATAGTCCTGCTTTATTTTGTTAGCCGATAGGAGCATTATACTAGCAATTCGCTTAGAGTTGGTCAAAATTGATAGTGTCCTTAATCATGAATAAACAATTTAAAAGATAAGAAGATTACAGTTTAAAAAAAAGTTGAATGGAAACGGCGAGTGTTTTGATTAATTGGAGTTGACTAATTTTAGGATACTTAACTTGCAATGGGTAGTTTTAGCTTAAATAGGTTTTCAAAACAATTAAAGGAGTGGGTATTATGCTAAAGTTTAAACGTAATAGAAAACTGCAAAGCCTTACTTCTGTTCGTTGCTCTTGGTGGCTTTATGAGTGGTTTCCTTCTGTAAGCGTTCTGGCCTTGAAAAGGTATTTCTAGGCCGCCAGGGGTAATAACCGCCAGATAATATTATATAGAGGTCAGGTGAAAACATTTAGAAAAACGAGTTTTTCTCCAGGTTCAAATGTTCGTTGTCGATGGGATAGAAATTGGAACGAATTTATCGCTGCTAGTAATATTAAAGTAAATGGACATTGAGGGTGATCTTTTTATAGCGGGTCAAAAGTGCTCTATAGTGGGGAACCGTTCAGAGAAGTGTGTTTTTTGTAGGCCAAGATATTATAAATCAATGGTACTGTTGAAAACACTATTTATTTAGCTGGAGCGACACTGAAAGTGCGAAAGCTCAAACGAATGGAGTGCTTTCTAGGCCGGGCAAACAATCTAATCGTAGAAGAGGAGATCAGTTATCAAAAAAAGATGCTTTTATGGGGGCATCAACTTATTTATCAAAATGGGTACAATCAATGGTGACTTGTCTAGTCAAGTGAATCAATATCTATTACGTGGCAAAATTGGTGGATTTAAATCTATTTAGCAGTCAACAAAAGGCTGATTTTTTTAAATGGGTCTGAGTTTGTAGGTGAAAACCACTTTGGGAAAAACTGGATTCTGAGACGGTTGCTTTCTCGAGTCTATGTTGGATTACTATTTCCAATCTTTTGTCAGAGTTCTGCTAAGCATAGCAAGCCTCTTTAATTGTAAGGTTATTTGTTAAATGGATTAGACCAATTTTTGGGCCTGTATCTAGCTAAAAAAATAGGCTGAATCCAAATTAGAACAGGAGGTTTTGGAGCCTTAGCAGTGGGTAGTTGATTTCAATAGTTTCTATACTATTAATGGTTACAGATTATAGGATACCTTTAAGTTTTTATTATGTTTGATAACTATATGGATGTCACTTTATGTCGCAAAGATTATTCTTTCAGTATTTATCGTCTTTGGTTTCCAAAAAGAATTCTGACTGGTCTTAATGCGCATCTTTTGGCTTTTACTAGGATTGAAATTTTAACCAGTTTTAGGGGTTGTTCCTATAGTGGGTATTGGTCACAGGTCTCGTTATCGCATCTTTTGGAGAGGGTCGATTGTATTATCGATTACTAGACATAGAGCTTAAACTGAAAAAAATCGTTAGTTTTCAGAAGCAGATAAAAGTCTAACTAGCTGAAATATTATAAAAGATTGGATTATTATGAACGACACAAGGTCGTTCTCGAAATCTTGGGATGTTTTATTCAAATGCGTAAAACATCTCGGGATGTTTTTTAAGAGTAAATAAAAGATAGTAGCCACTTATTTTAGTTTGCTACTATCTTTTTTGAATAAAGCTAATGTATTTAACAAACGTATTTACATTTTATGGTTTTCTAGTTCTGGCATTCAATACTAAAATAAGTTATTTATTTCTTTCTAATTCCAATGATTCAAAAGCTCCAGGACCGCCATGACTAGGAGATAAACTGCACTTGCTGAAAAAACCATTGAGGGTTCTCATAAACCGTTCTTGTTTAAAGTAGGATGCTGCTTAATTGCTTATAGTCTCAGATTAACCGGGGTCTCCTCAATAGTTCGAATGTTTCTGGTGTCAATATTGTAATTTGTCCACAAAGTCTTTAACAGTATTTTTCCAAACCAGCGTCAAAGACCACGGTGATTTTTTAGAAGCGACTAAATTAACCAGTTCTCTAAAATATAGTTGGATGCAGTCTTAGTAAAGATGCGCCGAGGTAAGCGTATTTTTAACTCGTCGTCCAGCTTTAAATGCATAAGAGAGAAGGGGATTGTGGCAAGAGAGACGAAGCGAGTCCGTTCTCTGACATCTTTCTACCAAAGGGCTACTATTTCTTCAGGGGTAGGCCTTGGGATTGTGTTTAATTAAATTTAGCTGTTGGACAACTATAGCCGTTAATCCTCCTGAGAAAATTTTTAACTATCGAACAATTATGTGTTTTCTAATTCTCGAGCTGCAATAACGCAAGAATGTAAGAAAACAGTGGTCACTGCTGAATACAGCAACGTGGATAATATAGCTTCAGTGGTGCTCCTGCAAAGATGCGCTCGACAACACGGTATCAGTCTTGAAGGGCGAATTGAACAGAAGTTTTTGTGTAAGGTTCACGTGTTTCTTTATACGTCAGAAATGATAAAATATTCTTCAAACATCAAACTGCCATCATCGTAGGTTTTTCTAGATCCATAGTCACATGCATCGGAATAAAACGTGAATACAATTAGCGCTCAACAGCTGAGAGAAATATAATCCGCTTTCCAGTAGTAATAATATATTTTTGTCAGTCAGTGACCTACCCAAACTCAATTGTGCTGTAAACAAGTAGTCACTGTAATCATATCACATAGTAGGACGAACTGTCCTGTAGAGATTTAGGCCGTTTTATAATTAATAAACACGCCTATTAATGTTTAGTCCTGAACATTCACATTTTTCTCGAAAATTACTAAATGGCTGCCTTAATTCCAGATAGCCCATGTTTCATTATTTGATGTGAACAATTTTAGTACTACTTTTATAGCATGGAAAAGTAACAGGTGAAAAATAGTATAACTCGATCTATTTTTTAGTCGGGTGCGCAAATTAGAAAGAATTTTTTTGAAATATGTCTATGTCATGGAATGATGCTAACCAGCACTACCTCTTACCGCATCAAAAAAAACGTTATAACTGTCTTTTAAACAAAGACTTTATAACGTTTTTCGTTTGTCTAGTTAATTTATTTAATGGGTGCTTCTAAAGCACTTCAATCATTCACTTAATATAGCTTTTTGAGTTCTTTCAGCTGCGTTTAGCTCAGCCAGTGATCGTTAAGTGATCGACAACGGTTAAGATCGTGATGCCCGTACATGGATATTTAAGAAGCTAAAGTAAATAAAGACCAAGTGTCCATGTTCCTACACCAAAAGACATCCAGTTTTGTCATGCTGTTCATGTATCTTTTGTATCATGATAGAACGTATCCAGGAAGAAAAAAAACATTGCTCCAAACAATGAAAACAGTCAATATTTTTTTTCAGCACCCAATATTAAAAGCGTTACTGATTAAGGCGTAATTGCCAATTGGTTGGGAAGTAAATGGAGCTAGGTCGTTAAAGAAATGAGGTCTGTTGCTGCCAGCTTGAGCAAATAATAACGTGCGCGAAATGTGTGACGGCTTTCTTTGAATAGCGCCACATGTTCCAAACGCGATTATCAATGTTGTACACGCATAATCATTGATTAATTTCATGAATATACAAGGACTGCAGAAGCATTCCCATTCCAGTTACCTTGAACAAAACCTTTTTACCTTTGAGCTGCCTGTAGATACACCAAGTAACTAGTGATTTCTAACGGTATTGTAACAACTGTATCTTCTAAAAATGGTTTCGGCGATTGTAATCTTTGCACGAAGCGGATCTCCTGTAATTAAAACAATATGCAGCAATTTGGGACCCTATTGTGCACTAATGTGAATACTCATAAAATAAATTCCTCCTCTTTAATGGTTACTAACCCATGATAAAAGATATAAGGATAAGCGTTTGAGGAGCGTTATCTATAAAGGGGTAATCATGTTCACACTAGTGTTTAGACAGTTCATCGCCAGAAGCGCGACTGGTTTATTATTAACAAAAGCCGTTAGAAGACTAACTGAAATTTGCCATATTCTCGTAATGTTATCTCTATTAGGACGCGTATCGTCTTCGGTTGTAGCGAGAAGGGATATGTTCATTCTTGTTTTAAAATCTTTAAACGCTTTAGAACTGATTTCGCGGGTTGCACAATCATACTAGCAATGTACTTTGATTGACTATTTTTTACGTTAAATTATTGGGTTCTCATTTTTCTCCAATGAAATCAAACAAAAACACGGGCAAAACGCGATGTGGACACTGTAGAAAGTCAAATTTCCTTATTTGCTTATTCATCGTTTCAAAAACGTTGATGTGATCCGAAAAAACAATATATTTCTAAAATAATTGTTATTTTTATAGATGAAAGTCAATAAAATCAGCTCTGGAGAGTGCGCCAATAATTTCAGCATTCTTCATATGACGTTCAACAGAGATTAGGGCAGGACTTTGGAAAAAGCTCAACTTCCCCTATGACTTTCATGTTTTCTGATTAAAGTCAAGGATGATTTCTTTATCTTCATAAGCTTTCGATAAATTTTTAAAGCACCGCTTTTAATAATATAGACTCGGTCAATAGATCTTCTTCAAAAATGAGATATGATTTTTTTTATATTTTAACTGCGAATGGGAGGTCAAGAATCCTTAACTTGTTTATCTGAAAGACCATCAAAACATCGAACCACTTTTACTCATGATTTCACCTCAACAAAATTTTAATAGTACTAGATTGTACACTTAATGAGAGGAAAGTATAATATGAAAGGCTAAACGAATACCACTGTAGTTGTTTTGATTCATTAGAATTGGAAGAAGGCTTTAGATGCTGCATCGTTTAATGATACAGGTTCCACATACGACTAGGACATATCGCTAATCAATGGAATTAATGTACCAAATCTAGCCAAATGGATTACGGTAAACATTGAGATTGAAAGGTATTGTTGAAAAAGTTTCGACAAGTGAAGCTTATTATGGACAAAACTAGCTGAAAAAAAGTGTCGGAAAAGACACCATGACGGGACTTGGGAAAATAGCCGGTTTTACAGAATTGACCACACCCTTTAGATTTTCCAGAATGGCTCCTGATAGCATATCTCCATGATGCTAGAAAAGATTCACAGCGTATTCAGGAGAAAAAATTATTGGGGCAATAAACAGCCTTCTGGAACCGGTATTCTAGTGAACTTGGTTGAGGACAAATGAAGACCGGTGCTTTAATTCGTTTAACATCAGCAGATTCGCCGTCTTCAAATTGCAGCTCATTGAAGAAGTTATTCCATTAGAAGAGTTATACGATATCTGTAGCGTATGTTTCGAGAGATTACCAAAAGGAAGATCCGTATATGATTGGGCGAATCATCGCACGGCCTTACCTGGCGAACCTGGTGCTTTAAACGCACCGTTAACCGCACGATTTTTACGCGCTCGAGTCCATTTTGGACCCAACAGTGTTAGATAAGTTGAAAAATAGCGGAAAAAACGTTATTGCAGTTGGTTAAGATTAGTGATATTTTTTAGATGGAACGGGGCATTACCCAAGCGGTTCGAAACGAAAGCAATTAGGATGGTGTCGATCAATTATTTAAAAGTGATGGAAAAAAACCTTTTGAAGGGTTTCTTTTACTAACTTAGTTGATTTTGATTGCTCCTTTAAGGACCACCGGAGAGATACAAAGGGTTACGGCGGATGCACTAATGGATTTTGACAAACGTACCAGAAATTTTGGAAAGACTTGAACGAGGACGATTGTTTAATGATTACAGCAGATCATGGAAATGATCCAAAACTGCGTCAGGAACAGATTCATACCCGCGAATACGTTCCCCTTACTTGTTTACTTCAAAACAATTTTAACAACCAAAAGAATTGAAAACAGCAATACTATTTTGCGGATATTGGTGCAACAATCGCTGCAAACTTTGATTTGCGCAATAGAAAATGGCGGAAAGCTTTTCTTATCAGAATTAAATTAAGGATAAATAAAAAAACGTACATAAGTTGATACCCAATGAAAAAAATCGAACGATTAAACTTATGGGGTTCACTTGCCGTTTACTATCAATGACACTATTAGCCGCTTGTGAAATAGCAGAACGCCAGTGAAGGCAAGATAAAGAGAGCCATCAAATTTTAAAATTAGGTTATGGGTAAGCGATTTAGGTAGTGTAAAATAGATAAGTCATTTAACCAAATGCTATCGGGAGGGATTGCAAAAATTGAGGAAAAAGATAAAGGGTATGAAGTAAAATACCTTGAAACCTTAAGCGGATTAGAAGTAGACAAGCTGTGCCCTTCAATTTGTTAATAGGCAAAACAGATTTACTTGGGCTTACAAGCAGGCAACTTTAGCTGATGCTGTGACAAGAGTTGCTACGACAAATCCAGATGTGGATGCAGAAAAGTAGAAGGAATTGAAAACCATTGTCCTCAGTTTCATTCAGAAAACGAGGGAGCATTCTTAGCAGGATTTGTTCGGCACTAGATGACTCGAAACAGATTAGAAATTGGTTTTGTTGGTGGGATGGGAAATCTTCCAGTATCCAACGTTTTCCACGCAGGTTTGTTGAAGCAGGGGTTAAAGCGGTTAACCAGACCCAAAACCGTTGGTTTGTAAACTATGTTGGTGTGTTAACCGGTAGATATGGCGGAAAATCAGCTGCTGCTACCAATGTATAATGATGGCCGTGATATATTTCCATGCTGCAGTTGGTACTGGGAAACGGGTGTCTTTAATGAAGCCAAGGAAACGCCTGTTGATAATGGAGAAAAAGTTTGGGTGTATCGGAGTAGATAAGGACCCAATCACTAGAATTCGGCGGATGATATTACGTTAACGCTCTATGATGAAAATGTAGACAATGCTGTTTATGAAATTCTGAAAAAAACAGGCTGAGGAGACTTCCCAGGTGGAGAAGTTTTCGCTTAGGTTTAGTGAGGATGGCGTTGGCTTGAGCAACGAACATTCATGATAAAAATGTGCCAAAAGACGTATTAGATCTTGTAGAAGACTACAAACAAAAATTATTTCTGGAGAGATTACTGTCCTGAAAAAACCATAACAGAGAGTCATACTATGGAACAAAACGAGTTGAAAAAAAAGTATTAGAGCTTAAAACACATTTACAAAAAAATTCAGGTTTAATTTTGTTGCTAATATGCGTTTCACTGACTCTGATAAGACTGTGAGAAATTCACGCTTTTGCTCTGGTGAAAATGGCGAGGGAAATCCACTTTAATATGAGAATGTCTTGTTCGGGAGTATCAACCTGAAGAGGGCAGTAATTTCGGTCTACGAAAATGAAACAAAAATTGAAAATCCAAAAAATCATGGCTATCCCATTTAGGGAATTGGAATGGTTCATTCAACATTTTAAAATTAATTGAAAATTTCACCGGTTTACAGAAAATGATTATCATTGGATTATGGAGCCAAAAGATGTATTCGCTTAAATATGAAAGCGGCTGTTAAAGAAAGTATAAAAATATTCTGAAAAAATACGGTTTAAAAGTCGACCCGAACTAGTAAAATCGAAGATTACCAGTTGGCATGCAGCAAAAAGTTGGATATTTGAAATGTTTGTACCGTGGCGCAAAAGACTTATATATATTTGATGAGCCCAAGCGGGATTAACAAACCTGATGAAATTAGGCGAGTTGTTACAAGTGATGCAAACCATTAGTTAGCAGGAAGCAAGTCCATTATTTGGATTACACATAAATAAATTGGAAATATGAAAGTAGCCGGACAAATGTACCGTTATCCGTAAATGGGAAATACATTGCTTACGGTTGATATAAAAGATTCGAATAAAGAAGAACTCGCAGAAAAGGATGATTGGTAAAAATATTTCGCCGGAGATTGATAAAGACAAGGCCATATACTCCTACAAGCAAAATGTCGTTTTAGAAATTAAAAATTTAACGATGTTAAGCAAGTAAAGAAAGTGTTTAAACAACATTAATTTATCTGTTGCCGCTGGAGAAATTGTGGGATTGCTTTGGGTAGACGGAAATGGACAGATGGAAATAGCTGAAAGCCATCTGTAAAAATGCGTGGCTTTCAAGAAGGCGAAATACTACATTAATGTGTATCTCAAAAGATAATCAACTCGTGAAATTTATGAAATTGGGTGTCAGTTTATTGTACCAGCTGGACAGACATTTAAAACATGTTAGTATTGGATTAATGATATTGCAGAGAATTTAATGTTTTAATGAATTACTACAAAGAAAATACAATCAAGGAATTTA
>Ga0163217_1115090_pt1 | contig 16000 bp, 11 predicted proteins | sample SynspAceP_FD_185933 | JGI IMG/M metagenome (GOLD analysis project Ga0163217, IMG submission 185933) | Saline lake microbial communities from Ace Lake in Antarctica - Synechococcus sp. Ace-P (PacBio error correction) | ecosystem: Environmental > Aquatic > Non-marine Saline and Alkaline > Saline ... | reverse complement strand
TATATATGATTTCTGTTTATCGCGGTCAGGAAAGTTAAAGGTTATGAAGAAATTTTCAATTAAAAGGAGAATATAAGTTTATGCAGCAGCCTTTTTTTGCGTTTTTCGTCAGAAATGGACACATGATAGGACAGCTTATTCACTTGAACCCCCATGTTACGGAATGATGAATGACTATGGATAAGTTTTTTACCATTGCGATTTATTCCTGTCTTGCGGGATGGGAAAAGTAACAGACAGTACCATTGTATATATAAGCCTCCCATTTTAATACCTCATTACACCATAAAGGAATTGAGCGAAAAAAACCGAATTTGATGCAGATGCTAAATTGTTTGTTTTTACAAATGATAGTACTAATATGGTTTTGCAAGACTTTAAGAATGGATTTGATTATAAAAACCTAAGTGCTTATTCCCCCAATGATGGATCACAACCACAAATTTCATACCGCCTTAATAGGGTAGGATACTCGGGACAGAACGATTTTGGTAGATAGTGGAGTCTTAAAAGTACCAAAGGGAGTAAAATACTTTGAAGCAAAATGGTGTATTCCATTTTGGATTCAATAATCAAAGGCCCTTCGGAAAAAATAGAAAGACTGTATGAACAATTGTCACAACCTGTACATTGTAAAGTTTAGACCAAGATTATAATAATAGATACGGATAGGGCATTTTACAGATTCAATTATCCGTTCAAAATAGTACTTGTAGGACCTAAGGCATATTTTCCATTTTTTGAGATAGCAACATCTTAGGCGCATTATATAATTTCACTGGAGTGGTTCTAATATTTTATAATAACGATAATATGGATTTTAAAATTAAGAATTCTCTTCAAGTCATTAGGACCTGTTTTATTATTGCCGCTTCTGTAAGTTTTACGGACCTGGTAGCAATCACAGTTTCTTCTAAGATAGGCGCTACACACGTTATTCTTTTTTATGGGTATATTGGTGCGCAATCTCATGAGACTTATACCACAATGAGTGTTCGTTTTGGAGTCATTACATGAAAAATTCATTGCTAAGCGTGATATCTGAAAAAATATGGCAAGTGGCTTTCCCATATGCCATTAGGTGTATGTATCCTTTTTAGCAGCCCTAAGCTTTCAATTTGGTAATACATTTAGGGAGTTGAATGGGCATGAAGAACTTTAACCGGAATTAACGAAAACTATTTTGCCATTCTATATTTACACCTGGCGATAGTATTGGTTTTTTATTCAAAGCAATTTATAACAAGCACTGGAGCAACTTATGAATGGATTATGGTAGTAATCCTAATCTTGCCTTTATTGTAAACCGGTATATTTATAAGGCAGATTAGAAGCTGCGGCCATTGGGTTTTCCCAAGGCCGTCTGTCAAGCTGATAATTTTTAATGAAATAGCAGCCCTAGTGGGACAACATTCGTATTACATAATGGCATTTTACCAATCCTACCTTGCTAACAGGAGAAAGGAATGAAGAAGTGGCCGATTTTTGCCGCGAAGTATACGGACACAAAATTGGTTGTATCCCTCTTGCACTAATATCAATATGTTAATTATTACAGCTGCTGCAACCTTAAAATCAAGGGGAAGTATCGGTGAACTCAGCCAGCGATATGGCGATCCAATTGGAAAGCTGCTATTGAAGTTTTTTGCTAAATATATATTGGTTTCGGTTTATGGCAGCTGCATTTTCCTCCCTCTTGGTCAAATTCGGTTACGGCGGTGGAATTGTTAGCGGATTAGCATGGGAATTGGGGAGTCTATATTCATGAATTGAGGAAAATGCCCAAAGTATTACAGCTCAATTACTCTCAGTTGATACTAGCATCCAGGCACACTGGGTGATTGCTTTAAGTCCGGATATTAAATTTAGGAAATGTTTATGTTTAACGCCAAGCGTTAGATAATGGCCCAGCATCTTCCCTCAATATTAAGGCCCATTACCACTTCATCCATAGGGCTATTAGCTTTATTAGTTCTTATTGCAAAGTCCATAATGGGTAAGCTATAGGAAACAATAATTCTACAGAATCTTCATGGCTGTAGTGCAGGTTAATATACTTATAAGTGTTCTTGGTCTATTTTATTTATGGAAACTTATGGTATTTGCAGTATAAAATGTGTTGAAATTTAATGGAACTATTAAATAATTAAGAACGATGATAAAACAATCCTGAATTTGTTTTTAAGGAATGAGAAGAACTGGAAGAGCGATTATTCAAGACCAACTCCAGAAGTAGTTAAGATGATGGAGACACTGGAAGAGATATAATCTTTTAGAGTTTCCCGGGAAAATGGGTATTCTCAATGGCCCATATGGCCAAAAGAGGCCTGTGATATGGCGGGTATAAAAAAGAGAATAATTCGGTGGTTTCCAAGATTTAGCCAAACCTACAAAAAAAGATTTATTTTGGAATCGCCTCGGAATAGAAATAATATCAGGGATTCCTTGTGATCAAAATTTGTAAAAATCTTGCCGAAAGTGAGAATCTAATTTATTTGGCAGGTTACTAAATTTGGGACTGACGTATGAACCCTACACCTGGATTATGAATTCCTTTATCCCCAGATTTTAGGGTGACACACTATAAAAAATTCCCGTATCGTTAGCCCTGTCTACAGGTTGTTTGTTTATATCCTTTGTGAATATGATTCAGGGGGTTCATTTGGAATCTATCCAGCCCTGCAATTGGAGAGTACGCACAACATGCGTGGGAGAGAGGCGGCTATTTCAATATGAGTTTGGAACATAAAAACCCCATTTCCTTGATCCAGGCTTTCAATTATGCGGTTGAAATGCGTTTATGGCTTTTAAGTGGATATAGCCCTAAAAATAAATAACCAACCGGTGGATGTTACAATGGTTGATTGCCAATAATTATGTTGGCAGGGGCGATGCCAACCTTTTGTTACTGCGTTTCCATTAATACTGTTGTGTGAAAATCCAGCTCGAATATTTGACCTTACAGGCTTGAAAGAATCTCCAATACATTGATGTAGCCAAGAAATTGGGAAAAAAAACTTCATGGGTAGGGAAAGTGGGAATTACAGGACAACAGAAGATAAAATTGCCCTGCTTTTCAACGCCTCCAATATTATTAAAATCAATGGCAAGCCAGTGGTTTCTGTTGACGAAAATGATCAAATGGATGCGGATTGGGTTTAATTCAGAACAAAGAGTTCATGGAACCAAACACATTTTGAAGTAAAGATGGTAAGTATTAAGGTAGGTTGATTAAATGCTAATTTTGTGCAAGGATAAAATTATGGCCCAAAAAACCGGAATGAAATTGATAAAACATCAGAATTATTTTTTACGAATACAATACATGAAATGGCTAACACTGGTAAAGCCAGAAATAGCTATAATTAATTTAGATTAGTACAAGAACAATAAATATATTATTTCAACCAAAGCAATGCAACTTCTTCATAAGGGACGTTTATTCCGGCACACCCATGTGGCTTTAAAATAAACATAGAAGTTAGATTGAGAAAAGCAAAGGCGTTATCAAGGATAGTTATCTGGATGCGGATTTCGTGGTTGGGGCGTGGTAGGAGTGCATACCACCCAATTCCGAGATTAGAAGGCGGATGTAAATCTATTTAACGCCTGTATTAGAAGTTGGCAAAAGAAGAATATTGAGCATTATTGCTTTAAATCGAATAGGCCTATCTTTCGGAATTGCGGATGTATCGGAAATACAAACCAAGCTTACAGGAGAGCTCATTGCCAGTTTATCTTGGATATATGCTGTTTTACTAGTCTAGCCTCCCTTGCCGATGCTTCCAATAAAGAATTATGAATCACTGTAGAGGCGGTATCCGACAGTACGTACCAATATAGGGCTTTATATGGCAAACCGCTGTAGGTGGGCGCGTATTTGATTATTGACTTTTGTATGAATTTGCTCAGATCAAGATGTGGTTGCCATTAAAATGGCTCTTTTAACAGGTATTCAAAACCTTCGATGTTAGGCGTGCAGTTGTAGAATCTGGCTGTGCGGAAAAAATAGGCCTTATTATACCGGTAATGATTGATAACATCTTGGTGGATTTGAGATGGACAGAATTCCAAATTCAGTCGGAGTTAGGGTATAATAAGAGAATTGATAGGGGCTACTCAGGGCATTGTCGTATGGCAAAGAAGCGTTACTCTTTTTAGAGACATTAAAAAAGGGTGTATGCCAATTGATTCGGGAGCTTCTGACCATTTTGGGCTGCCGAAAATTTACAGATAGCAACGCTGCATTCTTGACGCTGGCAATATTTTTCAGGTTATGATATCGTGGGGCTGCATGAGTTTTTAGGGAGGGACAGGAGTCTTTTGAGGGTACATGGAACCTTGAATGAAAACACGATTGTTTTAGCTCAAAGCAAAAAAAGCGGAAAATAGATAGAGTTTATTAAAGCATATCCTGAATAAATGATGACATTTTGGTCACTAAAAATTTAGAGGCCTGCTTCCAATAGTCTAGTTGATATGAGAAATTGATCTAGGAAAAACTATTTTGTAAGAACTAAAGGGGACAATGCCGATCTCCGGGGCATGCCAATTGGTGTTTGATAAATATGGATCAAACACAAGGAGGATTGGCGATGCTCCTAGGCTAAATTTTCTAATTTCATTGCCTTGTAGCTGTATATAATAGGAGCAAGTAGTTAGGTAACGGTTACTGCCGTAAATATAAATCAAGAAATGCTTGGAAGGAATGATGCTGGTTTCTAAGAACTCCGAGGTTTGGGTATTAGTAAAAGCTTTATTTAAAATACTGTGTTTAATTGAAAAAGTAATAGGGGATTGCAAATCAATATAAATGGGATGCAAAACACCTCGCAGGAATGACCGGTCTATAAGAAATTGAGAGGTTTCATGAGAATTGGAACAATCAACGCATGTAACAACTGAGTTTAAGGGGAAATACTGACAAAAGGAACATCGCACAATCTTAAGCTTATATCGGAAAGACGATAATTGAAAGAATTATTACAGCTGATTTAAAAAATTTTTGGCGGTAATAGATTTGAATGTGATCAATCGCTAATCATAGAAATGGATATAAAACTGTGTATTTAAGAAACGAAACGTATCGTAGGAATGTGCTAGGGGCGGATGGGCCTTAATTTCTTTTCAAGTAGTCCGCTTATGGCAGAAACTGTTGATGATGCAGTAAACCTTTTAGAAACGTATTTCTTGACACAATGCGTTGGGTCAGTCCGTTGTAATCGACGTTTTGCCACCATCAGGTTTGCATTTAAAACAACGATTAACTTCTTTAGGTTTTCCTTTCCAACGCTTCATTCACAGAATGTATTTAAAAATAAACTCCTTTTCGGGGGGTAGCAAATAAAGTTTTTAATTGCAGGTCCCGAATTGGGTTAGTTCCTTTAAAAGCATGGGAAAGAAGGCAAAAATAGGTGTTTGGAATTATGGTCTGCGTATCGAATTAAAATTTCAAGTTTTGTTACACTCAAATTTTTTGTGGGATAACCTAATGTTTCTTGGGCCATTGGCAAGATGCTAATATTAAAAAACATGATGGAAATTAAAACGGAAACTATAGTTGCAATGAGGCTCAGTCCCTTATGTTTTATTGTTGTAGTAAATTGAATTTTTCCTGTTTGGGAACAAAATAAAAAAAGAGGGACCTGAAGAAGTTATCCTATCAGGAAAACATTTATTCAAAAAAACGCTGGAAACCTCCCACATTGGCAATATCTGTTGTTGCTGTCAAATCTGGAACATCCTTGGGGAATTATGTTGGGGCAAAATGATGAAAGTAATATTTTATGGTTTACGGAAATAGAAAAGAACAGTTAAACAGTTAAATACAGTTACAGAGGGAGATAAAAACACTTTTAAGACTGGAGGCTATTGGTTAAAAGGTTCCTATGGATTATTTAGGTTTCGTGGTTCACCGGATTATGGCACGACATCCCACTATGTGTTTTACACTATACCTATTTAAAGATGCATAATTACATTTCTAAGTTTAGTTAGATATACCTACAGCAAGGGAGTTTGGGAAAAGATCCAAAATTATTATTTAGAGGACATTTTCTGGCGCCACGTATCATAACGGAGGAGAATTGTTATTCTCCAAAAAATAAAATTTTTATAAGCTTGGGGAATGATGCTGAAATAAAAAGATGGCCAAAGTTGTTTCTGTATTAACGGGAAAAGGTTTTGGACTTAATCTTGATGGACTATCCAAGTATAATCCTATTAAAGATAACCCCTATATGTCATGGGACACCGAAACCCTCAAGGTTTGGGATAAGCCAATGTCAAATTATATAGCTCAGAACAGAGAGGGCTAATGATGATGAGATAAATATTAATGAAGCAGGAAGCAATTATGGTTGCAGATGTAACAGTGTTACTTAATAGAGGCCCTATGAAATTGGGTATTGCAAGACTCTACAAAACGGAGCCTATTAAATCTGGACTCCAACCCATAGCCCCAGCAGTATAGGACTATTATGGGTCAGAAACAAATCCGGAAGGATAATAGCCTAATTGGTTGGCTCCCTAAAAAGGTACGAGTTTAAGGGTTTGAAACTTTTCTTCGCATGGAATGGTATAGAAGAAGAAACGTGGCTTTAACCTACAGTTTTGGAGGATAAGGGACTGTAGTCTCTGCGCCGAATGGAGATAATTATAATATGTACAGCAATAAAGACCTGGCATCCAATTTGCCAATCCAAATTTTATAGTCCAGCAAAAAAATTACCATTGGAGGAATTGATGACAGAATAATTAGAATTCATCAAGCAGTGGCGAAGATTAAGAAATCTAGTTGAGCTGAGATGACTGAGAAGCAAACGCCTCGTGAGGTAGAAGCTATGGCCAATATGGATGGGACGACGATACATTAGCGAAGTATGGCCATTTATCAAATATTGTGCTTCATGTCATAAAACCGCATGGTTCCGGTAGTGATTGGTTTCTTCCTCCAATATCCAAAACTGAGGAGTTGCTGATAAGAAAGATTGATTACGGACTGTGCGTAAGTGGTTTGTCCGGGCCAATTAGAGGTATCAAGGCAAATCATATAATTCAGGAAAATGCCCAGTTTTAAATTTTTGACAGACAAAATTGGCTGATGTGCTTACCTATGTAAGGCTCCTTTCGGGAATAGTAAATCGAGCGTTACAGAGAATGAAGTAAACAAAATATTTTAATTTTTTCCCCATGGCCCAAAAATTTTCTTTTAACTTTTTAAAAAAAAAAAACCCCAAAAAAAAAAAACGTACTTAAAACAGTAGGATACATATACGTTTATGGCCAATAACAAAATACTGGATATACTCAATATTTAAAGTAATCCAAAATACAAGCATGAATTCGAACAGGAGAGATTTTATCAAGAAAAACCATCATTGCAGAATGGGTTTGGCTTATGCGCCTGCATTGTACCAATTGCCATAACGGACACAATTTAAAATAATATTTCGGCACCTAAGCCCGAGACGCTACTTATATGGTGGCTTTCCGCCCCGAAACTGGATACGGCTGAGATGTGCGTTTATAGGTGTTGGGTCCCCGCCGGATCTGGTCATGTACAGAGATTGGGCCATTGAAGGTACCGAGAGTGGTGGCGATCAGTTGATCTATACGAGACTTTGCCGAAAAATCCGCAAGGTATGTAAGGAGCATGGTGCAGGAAAACCGCACAAGAAGATTAAAGTTGTACACATGTGTAAAACCGTTGGAAAAAAATGCGAAAGAAAAACCGACTGCCGCTTTTCTTTGTTACCCCATGGGAATTAACACTGCCCCTAATGGGCCAATGACGGCCATGAAAAGCGGAGCCATTGTATTTGTGGAAGTCCCCCTAGCTTCTTACCATAGAAGAAATGTGGAAAATTAAGTAGAGTACTGGCCGAAAAGACCAGAAGCCATTTGTATGTGATGGAGAATTGTTAATTACAACAGGAGAACTTACTTATTCTGAACATGTGCCGAAAAAGGTGTTATTGGGAATCTCCATGGTGAAGCTTCCTACATCACGAATTAAAGAGGTCAGCATGAACGATGTGGAACCGTGGCAACAGGTTCATGGCGTACCCCGCATTATCCCATCGCCGTGATGGTAATCTGTATCCTACACCATGGATGGGCCGGTTGCCAATAATGATTTGGGCCAGGGTGAGAGGATATTTTAAATTTATTTAACTCCTTTCATCCGAGGCAAAGGGCCGTAACCTATATGCCGCCAAAAATTTTCCGCCAGACCCACCAATGAACAAGCTGGACTTTAAGGGAGGGGATATCAATACATCCATTAGTTAGACCAACCTGGCAGAACTATATGGTACAATGGGACGGAAACCGAGTTCCTGGGCCCTATACAGACATCAATCTAGATTCATGGGAACAAGGGCACCTTGACGTTTCCCGACAGGTTGCTTTGGAGGTGGGGTAGAAGGAGTCCTGATACCATCTGAATACGAGAAGTGCGAACAGTTACAAAAGATCTTTGAGAAATTACGAAATCCATTGTACCTCGATTGGGCGAATGGCCACCAAAATGGGGGACATGGAGGAATGACTTTATAATGAGGTACCGGTTATTGAGTGTTTAAGGAAAGGGACCCTCTAGATCAAAACGTATACGAAGTTTTATGGAGTGCAGTAGACCTTGAGTGAAGTTTCTGTGGCCCAGAATTGTGTGGCTCCACAGGCAGTTTCCCGATTTTACTAGGGGCAATTGGAAAAACAACTGAGCCTTTAGGGATGTTGGTTAATGTTATTACAAGGAATAAAATATATGGTGAGGCCTTCTAATAAACATTATTGATAGTTGTTCAGAAGGCATGACTTAAAAAACAATGAAAACATGTAAGCCGCTTTAAAATGCAATTGAATCTGCTTAAACAACTTGGACCAATCACATTGTCACCTCAACTTAAAATTAGACTACCAAAGGATTCCGATCAGGTTGAAAAAGCTTAAACAACAGAAATTATGAATTAAAAAAAGTGCGGTATTTTTATGATGCTATTTACGGTGTCTTCATTTTCGCAAGGCTCCATTGAAATATTCCCAATGTTATGCTACTACGTCTCTTAAAAAATGGGGGCTTCCACAGAATTCTCCTTCCGCAGTTGTAGAAAGAGGTCCTTATATGCAAAGCGGTACACCATCCAGTGTTATTATAGATGGAGAACAGATAGTGCAATACCGAAATCTGTGTTAATTATGGAACATTATTAGGTTCCTATCTATGAACGAAAAAGGCTCTGCGACTTAACACAGAACACGAAGTTTACCTTATCCGAATTAACGCCCAATACCAAAATATTATTTCATATAGGCAACGGAACGAAGTTTGCCTATCTAAAAGTGATTTTGGGCGATATGTATGTAATAACAACCTATTACAGGCACCCAAACAATTTGTGCGTGCATGGATTTTTGACGGTGATCCTGGTACTGGTAATAATAACCAAAGAATGTGCGCATTGGCGTACTACAATATGTAGCAACTGCGCCAAAAAAACCAGGATAAAACGGGATATGATGTTGTTTTTAGGCGGATTAACGCCTATTCATACTGAACAGATGCAGAATATCAAAAATGCCTTTTTTGACTGGTATGGGGTATGTTTATGGAAAAATCCGTAGCTTGGTCCTGCCTGGGGACCATTGATGGTGACTCTGCAGATTCGGCCTACACAATCGGTCCGATATTATTATTTTTAACCTTTCCGGAACCGCAGGAGAAGCTGGGGAACAGATCGGGACAGAGCCTATGTATTCCTTTGGATTATGCAATATTTTCATTTTATTAATTCTAGACTCCCATCATTCTAGTGTGCCATCGGGGAGGGGCTATGTTCAATTGGGCAACAGCTGATATTCAAAACACACACAGATTGGTAGTAAACTTTTTTTTCATATCCAGGCCTTACTCTAAGGGTCAATGACTCTGATGTGATCACGACCCAATTGAAAATGCGGGAAATTTTATGCCCATGTTGGAAGCTAACGGAGTTAGATCTTATATTAATGGTTCATAGCCACTCTTATGAACGCTCTTATTTCTAAAACGGACATCAAGATTTTCCAATACTTTTTAAACTCAGCAGAAATACGAAAGGCGGGCATACCGTTGGACACAAGGAACATGGGACGGTTAAAGCAGATGTATGTGGCCTAATCAAAACATAGCGCAGCTTCAGAAGGTGCTGTTTATATAACTACAGGCTCGGCCGGTCAAATTATCTGGCGGAGACTTGAACCACCAAGCCATGTTTCCGTGTCGTTTGAAAACAAACTAGGTCCTGTGTATGGAAATTGAGATGATGGAATGGGCGGGCCAAAATCTGGACCGTAAAGTTTATAAGAGAACTGATAGTCGATGATTATTTCACCATCAACAAATCAGGTATAACACTTAAACCAATGCCAACAAAGCTGTAACGGGAAAGTAAAGGTTATATATAATTCGAAAATGAATTTGGTTAAAGATCAACTTAATCTTAATGAACGGCTTAAGAAAGTTAGAATCTAATAATACATTGGGAAATTGAGTAAAGAAGAGTAGAAAGAAACTTTCATGTTAGAAGTTGCCAAAGCATTTCATATGTTGTGAATAATACAAACAAAAACTATAACGAATCTGTTGTGAAGAATAATTTAGTAAATAAATATTCCTAATTGACCATGAGTAGTATCCAATTTAAAGAATTCCTCCAAAGAGGAACGAAAACCTAGAGGTATCTAAAAACCATAACATTGGTAAAGGGCTCTAGTTTATAAATTGAAAAGTAGCAGTCTTTTTATGCTGCAAAAAAAAGCATATTAGAGTCAAGAAGTGCTTTTATAGCTAGAAATTCGCCAAACCTAATAAAAATCATTTCATTTGGTTGATTATAGCACCCAACCTCCACCAGGGCCATGTTGCGCGGTTATTTCGAATTCTTGTTACTTGCATGCGTTTCCACTATATAGTCCTTCCTTGCATATCGGTCAGCATTTATCCATCTCAAAAACATCCATTTTTATAATCCCTTCTTCTAAAATGAGAGAGCCATTCCAAATTTCCTAGAGGTCAATTCGTTCATTGCTCCAAGTACCTTTATCACCCTTTCTCTAGCTACGGCAATATAGTCTCTACACGCACCATGAAGCACTGTGGTTTCATCCCAAACCGTTGAGATGTTGATAACGTCTACGGTTTCGCTTGCTCTTGATAATTTACCTTAGAGAGGCGAATTCGCATAGCAGGTTTGCAAGGGAGCTTCGTAAACACATACATGGCCACCTGGTGAGCACGTTTACCCATGCTCATTAGGTTCGGCTTTCCGGTAATGCCAAAATTGGATTTTTGCCTATTGCCATGGCTCAGGTGTGTAATTCCATTGGCAGGCAGCATACGAATAAAAGGATATGGTCACATTTTGCTCAGGAAGTAACGTCTTTTGCTCCATTTATTGTTTTTCACTGCCCTTCAACACCTTCGTAATTAAAACATTAGGATACCACCCGCCTTAATCCCGAGGTTTGACATGAACCATGAATCTACCAATAATTCTAGCCTGGCACATTCTTTTGCTATTTGCTCATAGGAATCACCAATATTGGTCAATTTGCGCTGTATAAAAATCAATTTAATACTTCGCATCCCCAACTTTGTAGTTTCAAGGAATTGGTAAGATTCGCGTCCAATGGTTTCCATAGTGTCCAGAGAATAATATCCACCCCCCCTTTTTTCTTTACTTTACCTTATTAATCATCAGGGACATCCATATCTGGTTTGTAATCAAGAATTTCTGTGGTTGATTTCGATCCAACCATTCATCTGTATTATATTTTATATTATTGGAAGAAGCAAAAATCATGGTAGTATTTGGTAGGTAGCCGTGTTTAGACTGATTTAAAATCGACCATAAATATTATTGCATTATATACCAATCCCACGCCCACTTTACCTGCTTAGATTCAATTCCGTTATTGTTAATAACCGAGGTTTTGCAATGATAATTTAAATTGCTCTCTACAAAAGTTCGGTTCATCGTTGCTGATCATTGAAGACCCATTCCAGGGAGATGTCTTTTTCCAGATGTTCTCATATAGTCGCTTCCTTAGTAATAGTATTGATTGCGATTGGGAGTTTTTTCTTCGTTATCAAACGGCTTCGAGGACAAAATGTTGGGAAAATATTGCATCATGTAGCACCTTCCATTCCCTCTCACAAACATACCCGGTATCATGAAGAATGCTGTTTTTCAGTAAAACAATACCTTGGCTTTGTTCAGTGATAAATAATACTGGAAAGGCTACAAAATTTCTTTCTGATGAAATTTGGGAAAGCGATTTGTCTAAATATTACGTTTCATTAGGTGCGGAATACATAACTTTTCCTCAGGGGAAAAGACCTATGCGATCCCTCAGGAAAGTAAGGATAGCTGTTCCGATTTTAAAGTGCGTTAGCCTCTGCCGCTCATCTATAAATTGCATACGCCACTCCGTCATTATAAGCTCTTAATTCAGTTCGTAGTTTTACTTGAAAGTAATGGAAAGTTCAGTAACATTCATCCTTGATTACTACCTCTTTATGAGTGAACCTCTGGGTAAATCATCTGATGAGAAATCTTTTATGCTATCGGGCTTTCACTTTAGGATGACAACCAAAATCCTGCCCCTTGGAGAAAATCCATTCCACTTCTGCCCAAATTTATTACAACATCTCATTAAGACCGCTGACCAAGTAATGCCTTTGTCAATAGGGGCACAGAAAAAGTTTTATCATTTACATCAGGGAGAATGATTTTGCAACTTTGGGAGTACAGGTTGTTGCACCCAAGTAACAAAGCATAAAAACAGTCGGAATAGTATTCTTCTTTTTGATCATCGGAGGATTTTAGTTGGTATTTCAGTCTGTAGCTGTAATTGCGTAAAGGAGTTGGTAAAAAGATTAATTTTCCGTTGGTTTAAGTGCCCAATTTAGCAAATTAAACAAACGAATAGAACCAGGGACTCTCCACGCTTTTAGGGGTAAGGGTTTTTTGCTTCAGCACTTCAAGTTTATTTAAAAGGTATAGGGTAGTTAGCAGCAATTACATTTACCCACGGGTTATAGATGGCATTATATTTCTTCTAGATGGAATTCTTTTGATTTGGTCCCCGAAGTCATTTCCCAAGTTTCGTGCAGGACGGAATTTTACACTTGCGTAACTTTTCGGTTTGAAAAACAAATTTCCGGTCATAATTTCACCTTTTAGCGTTTATTTGGTGATAGCTCATTTCAATTATTCCGTATGTTCGCGCACTTAGTTCTCAATTAAGTGCCCTTTAAACATTTGTCCACCACGCTATTCGAAGTCAATATTGAGCCATTTTGCATACTCAAAAATGGTGTTTCTGATGTCTCCGTTTCGAATTTTCTAAACGGGTCTAAAAGCTTTGTTCGTTATAATTCATTTATTATCTAAATATGTACAATTTCAATTTTGGATTTATTACTATACTTCCCATGGTTGATTGGCTGAAAATTGATCCTCATATTACCTCAGAGGTCATGTTTGCTGGAAAATTTATAAAGGTAATTACAAAAATTAAGATTATACCTTAACAATTGTAGTTTTTTCAATTTTATGAAGGCAAGGCTATCACTATTTATTCATTTATCAAGTGGATGTCCAAAACTTGGGCCAATGGAAAACATCTAAACTTTTGGGGATTATGGTTCCTGTTGAATCAAAAAGGCTATGAAGAAGTGTGAAAAACCTGAATGGTTTTGTAAGTGATCTAAATAATTTACCGGAAAAATATGATTTATTTTTGTTTAAATCCAATTTATTAAGTAGGATGACTAATTTTAAATCCCAACCATGATATTGAAAAATCTCTTGTTGTAGTTTTTTTTCTTTTATTTATTTCTGAAGTTCTTTGGCCCAAATGTTAATTCTTCAGTTGCACAAGAAAAGCACGTTCTACAATGTTCATAGGCATCCGAAGTCGTTTAAAGTGGACATTACTCCTACAAGACCCCCAAATGGCTGCTGGGTTATGGTCCAAACAAATCGACAGGAAGTCATGAATAATATTTACATCGTATTGTGGCTATGGATGAGTACAATAAGTATTGCTTATGTAATCATCTGAATTATGCGTTCCTTTCTCCATCCGAGCTTGATCTTAATTCTGCGGCCAAAATTGAAAGGATAAATTTGGAATTGGTCCAATAATTTCTGGTGAGACATGTTATCCCATACCCCACTCTGCCCAGAAGGGAGTGCTCCAGGACTTCCGGCTGTTTTTTTATGGGGAACGCTAATCACATGAGTTAATCCAGAGTATACTTGGAAGTGAGAAAAGCTTATAAAAAGGAATTTCGGAAAGCGCTCAACAATAGCGCATGAACCAGCGGCACGATCTTTGGTGTAATACGATGGGGCTTCGTCCACCATGCAATATCAACGTAGGGCTTTGAGACTATACCGAATGGCAAGGGTCTGTCCCGCTTTGGCCTCATCTGGAATCCTTGAGTGGACGGTGCAGTAGCTTTCGTACTCTCGCGGCTGCTCTGTACGCGATTGATAAGGAAGATGGAAGCATTGCGTTCTAATCTCCAATTATGGCCGCATCAGGTGGAAAGCGTGCTTGTTTGGGACAAAGTAACCTGAAAATAGTGGTGGATGCCCCTGGTTATTGTCTCGAGATGGTTAGTTAGCAAAGAACTTGGAGCCCCGCTTGTGTCTCGTTTCTCTCTGGTCCCGCTGCGCGCAGATATTGCTCCCATATATAGTTACTACCCAACTCCTACGGTCCTCGCGCCATCTCTTAATCGGCAATGCCGGGCTGCTCTTGGGAGACAAAAATTATTGAAGCCAACCAAAGGTTTTTTCACGACCAATGTGGTAAATTACCATTCCGGAAGGCAATGATTGTTGAAAACCCCTCGGAAACCACGGTCTGGGTATGGCCATCGACCTTTGGGAACTACCACATCGGACTACGGGGGATGGCACGGTAAAAAATCTAGTGAAACTTCCAATACGTTTCTTAAATATCAACTTGATGATTGTGGCCATTTTGGAGTGCTCCCTCCGAAATTGGTGTGCAATGCAAAGATATCGAACGAAATACGCAATCAGTTCCCCAATTTCCCTCTCACTTTTTATTTTGGTCAAGAACGCCTGTCCGCTTAGCCGCCAACAGTGCTATTTAGACCACCCGCTGGTTCTTGGGAACCAAGATTGGTCGGGTATGGAAGTAGAAAACAGTTTCTCCTTTACATCTTCTGCGAGACTCTCGCTTAAGGAGCATGCTGGATATCTCGCAGGCCCGAATCAACTCTTCTGAATCCACTACCCCTAATAGTAGGAAACACTCAAAAGTTAAAAGTGCGTGTAGAAGCGGCAATGATATATAACCGATTTAACCTCATGAATTTATAATCTCTATGTTAAATTAAATGATTAGGAATGTAAAAAGGAATCACCTATTTATGCCTATTAACTATGTTTTCTCTTTGTTCGGTTGTGTATTTTTACTTTTAATTAGTACAATTTCGGCAGTGTTTCTGACTCACCATTTTAGTGAACATCAGCTTGTCAATGCTCTTTTCTAGGCATGGAGATTGCGCTAACCTTTCTTCACTAGCATAAACTGCTTGCATTCCGGACCGACCATTGGATATCGGATCCTTGTAGAGATATCGATGAATAGATTCGAAAATGGCCAGAAGATCCAGGTCGTAGAAAATGCTCTTGATGGATATCCACTGACTGAAAGTGGCAGCCGCAAGAAAATTCAACAGAACTTGTTAGGCAGTAGGTCGAACATGGTGAGGACATAAATTTGATTACGTGTGAGCATTGTTTTTGGCGATTGGGCAGGATATTAACGTCTCCGCACTTAGGAATCTCATGCAGTGGAGAAGGGTGGTCATTGTCACAGATGCTACCAATGTTCTTTTGCTTGGAATGATTGCGCCTACTAACAATCACGGCAAAGCAGATGTCCGGGAAAAACCGCCCATACTAACGGG
>Ga0163217_1058184_pt1 | contig 16000 bp, 18 predicted proteins | sample SynspAceP_FD_185933 | JGI IMG/M metagenome (GOLD analysis project Ga0163217, IMG submission 185933) | Saline lake microbial communities from Ace Lake in Antarctica - Synechococcus sp. Ace-P (PacBio error correction) | ecosystem: Environmental > Aquatic > Non-marine Saline and Alkaline > Saline ... | reverse complement strand
TCAAGAATTGCTATGGCGGGTCCATTGTCGGGCCAATCATCGAAGTGAACTGCCACGGGCGCTCGCGACTTGGGGCCGGTTGCTGGCGGGAACTATTTGGCCAGACGATCAGAATCTGGAGCGCGCTGATTTATGCAGGCCGGGCGCTGCGCGATGCTGGTAGGGATCATTTGGTCTGATCCACGGTGACGTGGAAACGGATGGGGGATGCGCGATATTGGCTGGTATTTGCGGGCTGGCGTGGCTTTCGGCATGTTGGTTCAACAATTCGGCTGCGCGGTATGTCGGTCGGCGGGTGGGTGTCTTTGGGGCACGATTGGTCTTTGTGGCGACGCTGATCGCCGAAATGTGGGAAGGCATTCGTGCGGGGCTGAGTATTTCGCAGGATTTGGCTGCCTTGCGCTCGCTGATCGCGCTGCGGGTTGTGTCTCGTCGATAGTCCTGGTGGGATTTGTGCAGACCGTGCTGAAGGGCGCGCTGTCGGAGCTATGTTCTGGGCTGCGTGCGCCTTTCCTGATCGCGATGCGATATTGGAAAAACCCCCACTGGTTTCCGTTTTTGCAACGCGGGCTGTTGGGTTTGTAACTTTGTCGCGCACTGCCGGTGATCGGCATGGAACTATTCTGGTCATGTGGTTGGTTGAATGGCAGTAAGGCGCCGTTGTGTCGTACATGTGTCTTTCGATGTGCGTGAACACCGTGCAGGCCTGCAAGCTAGATGCGATGCAAGGCGATATTCTGATGCGACCTTATGCAGCCGTATTTGTCGACGTGTTCAAGCTTGCCCGTGGCCTGCTGCGATGATTCGTGGTCTGTCTCAAGTCGGCACGACCTTGGCGTTGATCGGGGCGATTGTGCTGAATTGTTCGGCTCTCCCTAGCGGGAATGATGGTTGATTCTACTCGTTCGGTAGCTTAGCCGTTGAGCTGGTATCTGGGCGGATTGTAGTGTCGCGGCGATTGCGCTCCGCTTTATGCGCGATGTCTTGTTTGAACGGCGGGTGACCTTTTGCACCCCAGCCAGCGAACTACCAAAACGACCAACCAACCAAGAGGAGAATAATATGAAAAAAACTATTAACATATGTTCGCCGGGCGCTTTGGCGCCTGTGGGACCATGCGCAAAGATGCGGATGATGTGACGCTAAACTGAATGGTCCGCAAAGCGCGACAGTTCGCGGGTATTATCGTGGCGCAGGATAAGGGGTTTCTATGAGAAGAAGAACCTGAACGTCACGATCAAACGGGCCCCCGTCCGGATATCGCGCCAACACAGTTTGGGTGGCGGAGCGGATGTTGCCTGAAGGATGCCTTGCGCTATTGGCGCGCGTGAAAAAGGCTGCGATGTCTAATATCGCACAGCAGGTTCAATGTTGGCATGTGCTGACTGCCGCAGACGCGGATCCGAGACCACCGACACATTTAAAGGGCAAGACCTTTTGGCGGCTGTTTCTTGCAAACAACGAGATTCACTTTCCTTAGCTGAAATGAACAGCTTGAGTGCCCACGAAGGCGGGCGAGGATGGGTTACCTCAAAGAGGGCTTAACGTGGGACCGCTGCTGCAAAATCAGCCGGCTTGGTGTGACATGACTTACGGATATGGAGGTATCGAGCGGTCTGACAAGATGATTGAAGTGTTCAAATACAGAAGCAGCAGGGCCGTCGCACATGGAAAAGAGCTGTACGCCACTGGAAGAGAAACCTTGCAATCGGCGTTTGAGGAAATGATGGTGCGTTTGTGGGCCGTTCGTGAGGCTTTGGAAATACGCGAGAAAATCCTGATGAAGCCGCCGGAAATCGCTTGGACCCCAATGACGCTGTCCCCGGTTGCCCAGACGAAGAGCAATCAGGAAACGATATGATGGGCGAATGGCAAGGACCGCAGCAGCAAAACGGCGCATTGACGAGGCAGCTATTGAGCGGCCGTACAATCCGTGCGTTTGGTGGCTCGATCCCGTTATCACAGCGAAGGCCGTCGGACTGGACATGCGATCCTGAAAGGCGCTGAATAAAGAGGATATCCGAAGGTATATGCGAACGAAAGGGCTGCAGGTTGATGCCAGCCTTTACGTTGCGAGTCGATATTAAAGACGGTAACTTTGGTGCGATAGGCACGCGTGGTAAAGGTTCCCCCTTGACGTGTTATTCAAGACATAGGATGCGCATTCGGGAAGAGCGCGTGTGCTGGGTATGAGGTGGTGCATGATGCGAATACGTGTCATTTGCCGTTAGGAACAGGTACAGCGCGGAGCGGCACCAAGTGGGTTGCTGGGCCGGCTGGCGCGTGGTTGTTCATAACGCGATAGGATTGGGGTTCGCGTATCTCATTCGTCCGTGGGACCACGTGGGCCATTACTTTTTTTGACGTCGATCGTCGCGGTGCCGGTGAATTCCAGACCCGCTTTGCCGACGCCCACGTATCGATGCTGAGGGCCGGTCACCAGTTAAGGTAGGTGGCTGCGAGAGGATCAGCATACCCCCACGGCTATTGCGGTATTGATCGACCAATTTGCGGCATGGGATAATAGGCCGGCCACCCGCCCGGCGAACAGCGCGCGAAGGCGAGGGCGGCAAAGAACTGCCGATAAATGCGACGGCGATGGGGCTCTTTAGGATTATGATGAGTATTTTGAATTGGGTTGTTTGCAAACCTTTTGGGCATAAAAAACCGGCTGTCCGTGAGGTCAGCGCAATCATGGGTGCGGGCCAAGGCTGCATGGCTTTGCCAGTGCGATGTCGAGCGGTATTCGCGGGCCGTCACGGCAGCTTCGTATGTGAATGTACTTTTGGTTTTCGCAGACGGTCGGCTGCGCGCTCAACCCAGCGGAGGAATGTGTCGATACATCTTTGTGCGCATCGGGTTGCGATAAAGCCGAACCTTAGTTGTGTTAACCATTTTACCCCGTGCCATGGCCCATTATCCGTAGTTCCTTCTAGTATTATTGCCACCGCGTCGTGCGATGCTCCGGCGTTGTCCCGGTTGCGATCGATCTTGAACGCCGTATGAGGGAATTGGTGAAAAGAAATAACGTTAGCTCCTTCGATTATGAAGAGGTCGCAGATGATTCGGCAAAGAGGGTCAATGGCGTTAAACAGGCCGTTCATCGCTTATTTCGGCACATTTTTGCCTCATTCTTCGGCGAGCGTTATACGCAATAGATGTTGGCCCGTTATGAACTCAAACGGTAACGTGGCTTTTATGCCCCACTGCTGGAAGATTCTTTTGCGATTTTGTCCGGAGCCGTATCCAAACTAAACATTCCACCTTTCTGGTAACCCGACAGATGAGCCCCCATGGAAAATCTTCGCGTAACGGACCCTTACATCTCGAACTCTGCGAGACTGCCTCACGCGTTCGCTTGGTTTGATTGTCTGTGCCTCTCGGCCGAGGACGGAGGGCCAAATCGAAGACACGGGCAAGTTTCGACTGTTCTTGCTGGATATCATGTTGCACCAGCGTATCGATGGATTACGCTGTGTGACGATATTGCGCCATGCAGGCTATAAAAAGCGCGCCATATATGGATTACCGGCAGCCGCAACACGATTCTGGATGGACACGGAATTCCGTGCAGGGCGACGCGATTTAATCTTCAAGACCGCTCACGATATCGAGCTTGGGCGCGCGGTTCACGATGGGGTATGATCAGCGACCAAGCTGCGCCGTGAAGCGAGCGCCACACGTGGCGAACTGTCGGGCTAATGAAAGGTCGCCTAGTGACGAAGCTTTGATCCTGAACGGTCGTGGGGGTCGATGATCTGACGGGGTCGAAAAACCACATGCTGCGCCTGCCCGAAGGCTGCTATAGCATGAGCCTAGTTTCGCGGTGAAGCTCCACAAATCCCAATCTTTGACGCGGCAAGCCCTGCTGATTCTGCCGCCAGATGGTTTGGTTTGCAGGCACGGTGCGGCAGCTGGTGCACGAGAAATGCGTTTATGGGCATGCGGGCGACGGAATCATCGTGGGACACGTGATCGGCCGCCACGGGTCAAGCGGATGAAATTCAAAGACATCGAGATATCTCTCCATACGGCCACTTCGGTGCGATATGGGGGGCTTAGCGCAGATGTAACCGTTAAAGTGTGTCGAACGAGCGGCTGTGGTCGGGCTGTCTGCTGCATACGCTGCGCGGACTTTCTGGCCGTGAAACCCGTACCAGACGGCCAGTACGGACCGCAACCAGCTATGCGAGCTGGCCGACGGAGTATATCGCACCCCTTTTTGCATCGCACTCGCGAGATGCCCACTAGAACGAAAAGGCCCCCGCAGTTTCTGCAGGGCCGTTGTCATTAAAAACACCTACGGCTGATCAAGCGCGAATTTTCTTGTGTTTCATGGCTGTGGGTTCCATGGGGATTTCGCCCAGACGGCGTTTTTGTCTTCTTCGATAATCAGAAAGCACCTTCCCATTTCGAATGTGCGTCGCATTCGAATGCAAGATGTGCGTACAAATTCGTCAAGGAAGAGCCGTCGTCGAGATGACCACGGCAGCCGCCGAGTCGACCAGCGGTTTCGAGCGCACGCGAGGTTTCGAAAGTCAAATCGTGTGGTCAGGTTTCATCGAGCGCGTACGTTCGCCTTCTTGAGAAGACGCGCATTAGACACGGGTGCGAGTTCACCACTGACGCAGGCGATGTCTTCTGTTGTCGCGCCTTTGGGAAGTTGAATGCACGCAATAGGAGCGGAGTTTACTTCGGGTCGCCAGTGATAATTCGCCGCCAGAGAGGGCCTGCCAGGCGTATGTTCCGGGTTTCAGGTCATGGTGCGACTGGTCGATATGACAGATCACGTGTTCCAAGTCGATCGTGCCGTGTCGGGTTGTTCGTGCGGTGATCTTTGAACAGGGTCGATTACCCGCCGACGTATGGCCGATCACGACGACCGATTCCCGCGGTGGCAAGGTAAAGTCCAGCTTTTCAATCAAAGCTTTGTGCCCATAGCTTGGACCAGGCCTTCGACCTCAAGACCTTGTTCCAGACGTGGGCGTTGGGATAACGATTGCGCGCTCGTCAGACGCTCGCGCTGAGTGTCGGCCATTTCGTTGTAGGCTTAATAGTGCTTGGAATTCGCTGACGGCCTTGGCCCACTGGACGATCATTCAGTTCGCGCGACGCGGTCTTGTTGCTTGATGTCTTCGCGGGTTCTTGCTCAAGCCGTATTGGCTTTTGGATCATCAGTTGGAATAGTTCCTTCGTAAGGATGCCATTGCCTTCAACTCAAAATCCAAACTGGTGATGTTATTCAAGAAATCGGGTCGTGGGTCACGATCAGGATCGATGCCCTATATAGTTCGATCAGGTATGTTGCAGCCAGAGCCCCCGATGTGTTCGCGTCAGTGGGTTGGGTGGTTCATCGAGGAAGCAGCATATAGCGCTTCAAGCAGCAGTAGACAGGCACACGCGGCTTCACACAGAAAGGTTTGACATCCGATGCATCAGGGCAGCGCAGGGCTTTCATCGATACGTCGATCTGGCTGTCGAGAATCCACAGGGTTCTCTGCGTCCATTGTCTTGCAACGCGGATCTCGTCGGCGGTTTCGTGGAATAGTCATGCCAGTTCTTTAGCCCCATCCGATGTCTTTTTTTCTTTTTGACCGCCAGCATGACCATTTCGCACGGTCAACGGGGTCGAGAGGTTCTGCTGAGGGTAGCCAACATTGCACTCCGCGACCATGCTTCGCCGAAAAGTCTTGTCCTGACGGCATATCGCATCAAGTCGAATTACCGAACGTTGATTACGACCGACGCCGATTTTCAACCGGCAGGAAGTTCAGGTTGAGTTGTCGAAACATTTTTACCGCTCGATAGGTCTTGAGACACGAGACATGTGTGACATATTGAGGCGGCCATTGGATATCCTGGATAAGCTGATACGATTGGAGGCGTGCATATCGCACTGGCGGGAGAGCAAACGTTCAATATATTAGGCTCATATATACATCTGTGCGGTTTTGAATACCGCGCCCGAGGGACCGCTTTAGAGGGATTGTGTGCGCTTTGCTTGGTCATTGGGCCGGACCGACGTCCGAGTTTGGCAGCAGTTCTTTTATGAGCCCAAATAGCGGTAAATGGACGATTGACCGTTTTATACAATTCCAGTCGAAAAAAATTTCAGACTCACGTTTATATTCTGCAGACCGGGTGGTTTGCGCCCCGAATTCAACGCGGCGAAAAAGAGGTGTCTCAAGCATAGGAAGAATACTGGACAGCTTCGACTATTAGTATAGTTGAGTTTGGAGGGGAGAGCGGAGGCGCGCGCTTTAGGATTTCGTGAGACCAGGCCAGATGATCGGATTGCGAGTCAAGTCGTGTATGGATCGAAATGGTACTCGTTCAGTTTCAGAATCCGAGGAAAGATGACCAGCGTCACAAACGCGCGAAGAAGAGTGGGCTGGCCGTGAGCATTGTCGAATCGCGGTGAAAAAGGCCGTGCGAAAAGGTATCGTCAGGAATCGTAAAAGCACGGCCGATGTTGCCATATTTTGGGGACGATTGGCCAAAAAAGCATGGGCACAGATCGTGTGGCGTGTCGCCTGGCGGTTTGAAAGAGCGTATGTTCGGTGGCTGAGGCCGTTTGCGTCGCCTCCCCGCGGTGGCCTTGACGATCTTCTTGAAAGGTTTCATTTCATGAAAACTTTTGAAACGGGTGTGGGGTGCTGCTAGTCTATGCCTTGCATGGTTGCATTGCCCAAGAGCCGGGGCGATTGGATCAAGCATTCAACGTATCTTTGCCGGTTCGACGGTGGGTCGTGAACCTGATCTTTATTGTTCGCTGCGGGCACCAAACTTCCGTGGATAGTCGTGGCTGGTCGTGCGGCGTCCTGTGTTTTACGCTGTCTTTGTTTTATTAGATCAAGCGTGTCTGGCATGCAATATCCGTGGGTGAGCGATTATTTCCCGATCCGACGCGAGGTGAGGTCAAGCACTTTTTCAGCGCTGACGACGGGTGCTGGGGACTGTCAGGGTCTGGGGAAATCGCGGGCGTCGCGGTGGCGTAGGCATCGTGGACCGACCGGCGCAACGCTTCTGATGATCTTGGCCGGTCTCTGGGCATTGGATTCCATGTTCACGATGTCGTGAGTGTGAATACCGAAATGAATTACGCCCCACATGGGCACGTTTTCGAGTGGTTCCGAGTGTACTAAATGACAAAGGGCCTTTAGGACGCCTGCCTTGGGCGGCTTATGGCGATTGTCTTTCGAGCTTTTACATTCGGCGGCGCCTTGGTCGGCAGGAACATGTTCAAGCCAACAGGCAATTGCGCAGCTGTCCGAATCTCGGATACCCCGGATGGGATCACCGGCTCGTGTTTTGCCCGCCGTGGTGTTTTCCGGTATCGTGCGGGATAAAATCCTCGCCAACGTGACTGAAAAGATGTACGTGTGGTGTGATCTATGTCGGCGCGTGATTATCCGATGTTGAATACGACAAGTCGGTTGCTTTTGCCAGATTCTTTGAAGGCGCATTAGCGGGTCTGGGTGTTGCAGGCGGCCTGTCGTGCGTGAATCAGGGCCCTTTAAACGGGGCGGCGTTCTCTAACGAGCTTGGGGTGGGATCGGCTTCGATCGCCACTCTGCCGGGCACAAGAGCGGGACCGAAGGCGTGTTCCCCCTGTTGAGCCGTTCTCCGTACGTTGTGATTGTACGATGACCGCTTTGGTGATCACGATCTTGGGTGTTGGTTATGGACCCCCGAAAAAAGGGCGTTTCATCGTGAACGAAGGCAGGCACCCGACCCATCCAGAGTTGGACGGGTCCAGCCGTGAGTGACATCCGCCGCCTTTGCGACCGGGTAGTTCTGTTCCCCATATGTCCTAGCTGTGGCCCCCAGTTGATTCCGTTGCTTTATCACCCATGATCGCTGTCCTATACGGGTAATCGTGGACATCTGTTTGGCGAAGGCAAACAAAGAGATCGTGTTCAAGTATTTTCTGCCTGTTCATTCGTTGGGGGGCTGCGCAATTTGCGTTTCATTCGACTTTTCTGATGCGATGATTCTTTTATGCGGTTTACTCACGCGTGTTACTTCCTGATGCATCGTCCAACGCGAGATGAGGGCTATTTCGCCGCTTAATCCGCGAGATTCCCAAAGAGTTTCGTCGATTAACGCACGGGGGGACTTTTTTCCGGCCCGGGGATTTTTTTGACCACCCCCAGGCCGGGGCGTTGCTGCCTTTTCGCCCCTGATGTAATACCGGGCGTTTTCGTTGGGGTATCCATTTCCATTGCCCCCCAGGCAGGTGATCGGAACTGCTGGCGGTGTTTGATGGCACACGAGGGGCCATTCACCGCGAGCCTAAAGCGTTTCGGCATGGATTTCGCGTTTGTGGATGCTGAGCCCGGCAACCCGTTGAAGAAACAGGTCGGCCGATTGGCGCGTTTGCGATGGGCGAGGTGATTGCGCCATCGGGGTCGAGAGTCACGGAATCGAGGCCCCTTAGGCACGCGCGTATAGGCAGACCCGCCGCCGCTGGTGCGGCCGCTATCCGGCGTGCGGTTTGTCTGGTGATGGCGCGGTAATTGGCGCAGTTCACCTGTGCAGATGCAGAGATATAGAAACGTGCCTTGGGTGTTCTTGCGCGGACCCGGCAGGATCCCGGCGGGATGAGCCGCGCCCCGGGCGACTGTAGCGCCCTACGGATTGCGGGGCCCCCGGACGCAGCTTTGGGCCCCGTGCAAGCGCCGGTGTTTTTGTGAATGTGCGATGGTGTGTCAGTTCAAAGCGCCCCGATCCGCCCGCTGCGGAAATGGTCAGGCAGTCTGCAAAGGCGACGCCGCCCGTAGATCGTTGTTCCCGCCCGGCCAAGGCAAAGGGGACCTCGGCGAGATCCGGACCGGCCAAGCTTATTGCAGGAATCGGCTGCGGGATTCCAGTGACAGGGGTTTCAAACATGATCAAAATTGGGCGCGTTGCGTGTCTTTCCCCGGTTCCATGCCCCCGTGACCATGAAATGTGATTTGTATGTTTGTTCATGGGTGCTGTCGGTTTAAGTCGCCTATGAACTGTTTTAATAGTCGTTTTTTTGGTCCGCTTGCAGCGGGCATTATCGCGGGCCGTTGCGTTTTGCGGCCCCGCCGATGAAATCCGCTGCGCCCTGTGTTGCGCGGGGATGATCCTGTTCGCAGTCGATCCCCTTGCGCAAGAGAGCTGATTCGACAAAGCAAGTGACGATGGTGACCTTGTAGTCTGGCAGACGCGCGAAAAACCGGTGCGGTGCTTGAAAACATGGCCGGTTTGGAGGCATGCCCCTGCAGCAACCAAGGCGATTACCGGCTGTTACGGCTGGACACGGCTGGGCGCGGCGCATCAGTGAAACGCGGATTCATTGGCGGACGCCGGTTGTGTGGGTCGGGAGGTGAGGGGCCCCCCCACGATTTGATTACTTTGTGGGCGGGGGGCGATCCGAAGCGGATACCGCCGGGGCTCGCGAGTGTGGTGGACGACTGAAAGCGCCGGGATTCATTAGGCGGTCAAGGGAGCTGAGTCTTTATTGAAGACAGCCTGCCGTGTTCCCGTGATTGATGCGACAGCGATCCGTGGTTACAATCGGCCCCCCGTTTGTTTGCATTCGAATGGAAGTGCCGAAGACGGCGCCTATGGGTCACGATGGACGGACGGTCAGGGTCTTCCGCCACGAGTCGCAATGGCCGCGATGGAGATCAGCGACCCGCAGGCACGGTATTACTATCCCGATGAGGTAGCCGCCGATGATTGGAGCGTTGCCCAAAGCGCCTTTGGGAATGGCGGGTCGCGGTGGTTGCCTGTGCGCCCAACGGCTTACGCGGCGGCGATATATTCCAAGACGGTGGCAGGTCAAGGGCATTCGCTGCGCAACATGAGCTGATCACAGCTTGCCAGCGGGCGAGAGTCCTGTGGCCCCGAAAGTGGCTTTGCCGCCTGTATCGTGCGGCGATTATGTTGAAATATTCCAAAAACCTGATTTTTCTTTTCTTGCAACGGTCTATGACCCGGAGTTTTCGGGCGGCTGGCAAATGAAGTTGGGCAAGCAATTTGTATGAATGCTGCTGCGCTGTCGGATATTCCGTCTGGGTGAAAACGCGGTTTGCAGGACATGTGACAGCGTGGTCAGGATTCAGGGTTAGGAGTTGAAACCCTTTGCTCAGTCGATTCCATTGCGGGATTCAAAAGCCGCCCCGTGCAAGAAACATCGTCATTGGTCAGGCCCAGAAGACCGGAACTGTTTGAGACTGTGGTTTGGCGTGGCAGGTGATGAAGCACAGACGGGCGTTCTTTGATTTGCGTTTGGCGTGTTCAGCGGTACACGCCCCGTGCTGGTACTTCGTGACGCCTGACGGGGGCGGGCTGGAATTGGGGGGCATACCGGCCTGCAGCGGGGTGATTGAGTGGGGGGCGTTTCATCAGCCAAGGATTATATAGCGGACCAACTAGTTATTTACATGGCCCGCTGGGAGCCTTCGATTGTGCGGCGCGTGATACGGTAGTCAGTTCATTAGTGCGGATTTCTCGAGAGGCGGCAGCTTGCCTCGGAGGATTGGTGCGTCGTGCGGCCCACGTCAAAGGCCAAAGTTGCCGTCGTTTTAGGCGGTCAGGATTGCCGGCCTTGACCAGCGCGAAGCGAGGATGCGCGATTTCTCTGTTCGTAGACCAGATCAAAGAATGGAACTGACCCCATTGTGATGGCGGTCCAGATCAGTAAGCCTGAGTGTTAAAAGGACATATTCCATGCGACTGAATCCTTGAGCAGTTCGTGTGCGGATGTCCCTCGTCCGAAGCCACGGAGGACCGATCAAATTGCCCCGACCAAGACCCAGTTTGTCGTTAAGCTGAGGGAGTGTGTCTATGCGGCATTTCCGTTCGTTATTGCGTTGATCCTGGCGGATTTATTGACGGGCTACAGGGACGCAATAGGTTACAGTCTGGTCTGCGGCCATTGGTTCGGGTGAAATGTGTCTATGTGGAAGCAGACTTAACCAGCAAGCTGGCCGTTCGAGGAAGCACGTCGGGTGTTTGAACGCTATGCAAAATAAGTCGCGAGATTTTTTTTCCGAGAGGTATGGCCGTCGGGTCTCCCGCATTCGGATTCCCGGGGAAGTTGCGCGCGAGATGATCCCGCCGCGCTTTTCAGCTGATTCAGCGACATTCGACGCGGTTGGTTCCATACTCATACTGGATGCGCCAAAGTGCCGAGCACGTGCCGGGCCCGAAAGCCTTGGCCGGAACATTTGCCAAGACCTATGACATTCTGTGCCGATTCATTTCGGCACGAACGCAGCTTTGTGGCACATAACAACGCGATGTTTGCGCGTTCCTATACATGGGTTCGAATATGAATTCATTGGCACCGATTCTGGGTTTTAAAGTTGTGCTGGCCGCGCGGAAGTATTACGGGATCATGGAGTGATGCTTGAAGTCGCTTGGCGAAGAGCGGCCGCCAGACCTATTCGATTTCTGCGATCCATCTTAAACGGAGCGGGTGATGTATGTGCCGATGAAAGAGGTCCCCCGCCAGGGGCACGATCATTTCCGAAGACGAAGACGTACAGAAATGATTGGCCGTGACCCCCCGGTTTACCGTAAATTTGAGTGGAAGATGACGTGTTGTGGCCGGTTGGCGAGGCTTGTTATTGGTCGACTTGAGATGGTACGGCATAGGACGACAGTGCACAAACGCGTCTCTGAAAATTTGCCGCATTCCTGCAAGCCGCCACAGAGATTTCACCTCGACTTCCTTGATCAGGACCCGGCACAGATTCCAATGTGGGATCTGACATTCCGCCAGGTTTCGCTGTCGATTTTTGTCGATTGTATCGTGAAGCCCAGTACGGCCAAGCGCTGTGATTGTTTTACGATGTGATCCCAGGGTTGATGATACACCAACAGCTGCGCGGTTGAGGACGCAGGATGACAAGGCAAGTTGAACAACTGTTTGGCATATGGGGCGATGTGCAAGTCGGATGATCGGCGTATTCCGATGCTTGCTGAACTGCTCATGTTTCCCCCGGCCGAGAAAAGTTCGCACTGTGGGCTTTATCCAGCGTTATGCGCCTGATGCGACGCCCCGAGGAACCACGGTATGGATGCGGCGGGAACATTGCGGTGCGCTATTACAGACCCTTTGTGAAGCCACCCAATTGGTCCGGGAACGATCGGAGAGCCCGAAGCGTGGAAGACCGCGTTGACAGCTGAAAAATGGGACGCGGTGGATCGAGCGTTGCGACGATGGTTTTCGCTGTCGGGAAGACGGTTCGGAACCGCTGTATTGGTTTATTGCGTAGAAGTGTTGTTTGGCGCCAAGGAGGCCGGTTTTCGCGCTCATGGCTTTATGTGTGGCTAGACTGCACTGATCGACGACCGGCGTGGCAGCAAGCTGACAGCGTGGAAACTATTGCCCTATGGTGGCGTGGATGATTAAGTTCCAAAGACTCATAGGAAGCATTCTATGGTGCGCGGTTTTTCCGGCCTTTTTTCGGTTGGTTTTTTGACTTTGGCGGCGTTTGGGGCACGGGCGCGAGCGATATCGAAGACCCGTCACCGGCCAGTTCCCGAGCTTTAAGGCGATTATTTCTGAGGCGCTTTCGAAATATGGCGAGGCCCCATTTGAGATGATGTTTCAATCCACCCCGAAATTTTAAACGTATGTGTGACTCGGCATAGCGATGTTTGGAAAACACGACGTGCGTTGGACCTACGGAGATCGCGGGGACCCAGTGGCAGGATAGGTGCAGGTGACGGGGACCTGAAGGTTTAACCTATTTACTGGATTATCATTGGTTGAGACGCGGAGGCTGGCGCTTGCCTCTGTTCAGTGTGGATGCGCAAGGCGTTTCGCGTGACCGTTCCCGAGCGCCCGTAGCTTGCGGTTAGACGTGTTAACACTTGTTGAATTTCTATCCCCCTGCGGCCCAAGGTCCGGGTTTTTGCAATTCATGGGGGCGACATCGCACCTCCCGCGAAGGGATGACGATGAACAAGGCAATACGACGGTCTGCTGCTGACACTGAGGTTTTGCACAAGGGCTTGATTGTTTGTATCAAGCGGGGATGGCAAAGCGGGGTTCTGACACCTATGAAATGGCCGATAAAATGCGGCGTTATCCTGGGATAGGACTTTGGCCCGGCGCGTTGAGCTGAGTCAAGACGCCCAATCTACGGCAAACGCTGCGGTACATGGGGCAAAAGCTTTTTACGGGTGTATTTGCGGTTACGGCGGGTCCCCCCAAAGCGATCCGGTGGAATTTTACCCTCGGTGTTGGTCGCGGGGTATCCGGCGGCTTGCATGGCACCCGTGTGGGAGGCTGGTCGAGGGGCGGCGGTTGAGCTTGAGCCCCATGCGAATGTGGCGAGGTCCCTCAGCCCCGCGATTGTCGGGTCGGGGCTTTCGCCGGCGTGTCGATTGGTCCTGGGGCAAGCGGGTCTTAGCGGCCATTTTGGACTGGAGTCTGACGGGCAGACCGCTGGTGGTGTTCGTATGATGATTGTGCCCGGATCGAGATGTGACCCAGGTTTCTGCGGACATGCTGGAAGGTCACGTGCGGGACTTATGGGCCGGTGGGGGATGCAAGCAGGTGGATACGTTCCTTTGTTGCGGCGACCGGGGGGGGGGGGAAAAAGATGAGGGTGCACAGGGCGCAGGTGTTGATCCGAGCGGAGTATCTGCTGAACGGTGATGTTGACCTTTGACCCGCGCCGAACGGTTTGAAGGGCGGTGCCATGCCGCCAGCGCGATCCTGCTGCTTGCGGCGGAATTTCCCCCGATTGCCCATTATTCGAGGCCGTTCGGAATGAAGAGATCGATTTCGTAAGGCGTTCAGGGTTGTTGAATAATGGGTCTGAATGCTTGATTTGGCCGGGGCAAGGTACGTACGGCCGCCGATCGATATGCAGGCGGCGGAGCCTGAACGCACCAAGTATGCGGAGGAGTCACCGACGCCAGCTGAGGCGGGAGATGGCGATTGGACGTTATGGTGCTGCAGGCAAGCTATTTCGCGCTCCGATGCGCGCAGTGACCGAAGTTGTGTGAACGTCGCGATTTGCTTGTGGGGCGTTGATACCGGCAAGGGTTGGGGCGCGAGATTATGTGCGGGCCAAGAATGTCGCCACACCAAGAGATCACGGCTGAACGCACCGCTGTATGAGCGGGCGAGGACACAGAATTTATAATTACCTTACGCCCAGGTATATCAGATATACTGCTAGAGATTTCGGGGACACATAATAGCCAAGATGAGCAAGTATCATCTCGATGAACATCGAAATACACCCAGAATGCAACAGTAGCACAGCGGGATAAACCTTGGCCAGTCGGGAGGAACGATTTTCAATGTGCGCGAGCTTAATCCTCCGCGGCCAAGGAATCGAGAAGGGATACTGAGCGCCGGGAAGTGTCAGGGGAATGTTCAATTGGTCGCATAGACAGATTTATGTCCGCACGAAGCGCAGATGGAAACGTTGAACAAGGACGAGACCACGATTTGCGATAACTAGCAATAGCCAGAATGAGTCAGATCAGCGAATAACCGTGCCACGCGCTTCGCCACTTTGCAGCTGCTTGAGAAAGGCAGAAATAATTCGATACAGGGGAAAAATAATTTTATTCAAGGGGGAGTTACGGTTCAAAACGCGTCCGCTTGCTGGTTGATCCCTTGCGGAGCAGATACGGGGCGTGGTGGCGGAAATTAATCGAACATTGTTTCGTCGGAATTGGACCAAGGAACAGACCCGCGGGAACTACCCGCAGCGAGTTTCTTTCAGCGTCCTTGTCGATCAGCGCATATATTTCTTTCGCGAAGTCGCCCGGTGGTTTTCAGCTATATCCGTGATCAACCATGGGGCGGGGTCATGTGATCAACGGCTTACGATTCAACGGACACGTTGTCCGCAGCTCAATGGGTTTATTGATCGGTGGAGGGATCCGACAACGAGATTTGCCATAGGATTTTCGCGCATGCGCAAAAGAGAGACCCGGCCCAAAATTGTTTAGGCATCAGCAATCGTCTCTATTCCGTGCAGGTTCAACTACGAAAGCAGTTTGGCCAAGAACCCTGGGTTGTGGTATTTTTGGCGGCCGTTCCCCTTTTGGCGGGTGGGCGATCGCGGTGGAACCGCATGCACAATGCGATGGCCGGTGCGCCCGACGTATCGAACGTTAGGCAGTACAGGACCTATGTTTGACAGATAGGGAACGGAAGCTGAATCTGTTGCATTGTCTGAGCACCAGATCAAAGGATCCCCATATATTATATGCAGGCGAGAATGGATTAAACGCAATAGAAATTCGCACAGCCAAAATACGAACAGATTTCCAGCGCAGGGGTTTGGAACTGGTCGCATTATAATTCAGGATTCGGGCCGATTTTGACAGAAGACGAAATTATTACAAGGGCGGCTTTTGATCGGAGGCAACAAAACGATGGGGAGGGCGCGATGAGGTCGCAGGTGAGTGCAGAAGAGACGCAAGAGAAGTTAGAAAAAAATATTGCAAAAAAGATAAACACTAGAAAAAAAACATAATAATACGCAAGTTGATCCCGAAAGTGCATTGTGCACTTTTGGCAGATGCTCTACTTGAAGAAATAATACGTCCAACGAAAGCGAACTTTCGTCGAAATGTGATCCAGCCACACGAATTTTTCTGCCCCGCGAAGAGTTGAAAGACCGCGGGGGACCCATGACCCAGCCCAGCTTTAACTTGCGAGTAGAACCCCACAAATTCAAAAAAAAAGACCGCGACGAAATGCCAAGTTTACGGGACCGGAGAACCAAACGCTTGGCGATCCGAAATATCGGCACAAAAAACGAACGGTAAGGGGAAAAAAAAAAGTAAGCGGACCCCCCCCACCCGATTTGGCAGACCCACCCCCACATAAGCGCTTTGCGAGAAAAAAAACTTTTGAAAAAAAAAAACTGTACTTGTTTTGGCCCCAGGAGGTGGAAGAGGAGGTCCAATTCAGAGCGGGAAAAAAGAGCAGAAATTAATGGGTCAGGAAAACAGTGATTTCACGAGAATTCTCTTCAAGAAA
>Ga0163217_1052665_pt1 | contig 16000 bp, 16 predicted proteins | sample SynspAceP_FD_185933 | JGI IMG/M metagenome (GOLD analysis project Ga0163217, IMG submission 185933) | Saline lake microbial communities from Ace Lake in Antarctica - Synechococcus sp. Ace-P (PacBio error correction) | ecosystem: Environmental > Aquatic > Non-marine Saline and Alkaline > Saline ... | reverse complement strand
AAGAACTCCCCAGGTCCCATCGCCGGTTTCCACGTTCTCTGGTGAAAGTCGAATACGTTGAAGGGGTTATCTGTTTCCGTCCACGATACAACCAAGGAAGCGTGCGTCCGCATCTTTCCCGGCAGGCTCGCGTTTTCTTGGCATCGCGTCCGTCGTGTTCATCGACACCAGCCACTCTGCCACTGAAGCACCGCTGTGCAGTCAACTCCAACGAAGTGGAGAGATCAAGAAGCCATCGCCACCAACAGGCCCGTACTGTGTTGTTGCTGGATTCAATAAGCCGGCGCGGGGCGAAGATGTCTTCCCGCGATTACAACGGCAGATGATCAGCGACGTTATTCACGGCGGACTTGTGTGTAAGACACCGAACTCGTAATCGCTACCGGGGGACGGGTGTTGGTCAGACCGCCAAGGTTCTTGACCAGCCGGCGAACCTGGGCGATTTTCTTTGGCACTTGCCGGCAGGCACGTTTCGAGCGACGGATCTCCCAACGAACCAACTCTGCTGGATCAATCCAATCGCTCGCTGTGATGTCGGCCGATGATCGGCATCTTCGTCCTTGCAACATGGACAGGATGCGAATCTTCTTCGGGACGTCGGCTTCGACGATTTCACGGCGCAAGTGAGCGGTAGTTTTTCAGATTTGCTTTTTTTTCGTATCGCGTCGCGTTTCCGCAGCGGATCCTCGGTGTTTGAGCCGACTTTCGGCTGGCTCTTCTTCACCACGTTCAAAACAGATTGACAACTTGCGAATCGTCGAGGTGCCGTTCACTGGGACTGGACCGAAGATTTTGCGTTTGAAAAAGAGCAAAGTTCTTCACGCCAGTTGCTCGATCGTCGTGCCCTGTTCCGTTCGGTTATCTCAAGGCTCAACGTATCAATCTCAAACGGCTTTGCAGTCGATAATATCCTCCGGTCAGCCATGTGTGATTTATCGCATAAGCCAACAAAAAAACGCAAGGCTTTATGAATCCTTGCGTCGTTTGGTTATCTCGAAAAAGATTGGCTTGAATTTCAAGGCTTTTTTGATCGTTGATAGGAGTATCTTGTCGTCGTCTGGAACCTTCGATCTGAAACACGCGCGAGCATTCATGACTAGCTCAGCGAATCCAATCTCGAAGTTGCCTTCGGTGTTCCGGGTTGAGTTTTTTCAAACGTTCCGCTTTCGGAGTTCGTTTGGACAGAGGGATTAGCCGTCTTGACCACATTAGGATATCTTGACAAGTCACGCTTGCGATGAAGAACACGAACAAGTTGCCCTGAGACAGATCGGCTCGAAGTACTGCGTCACGATTCCGGAAGGCCATGAAACTTTTTTCTCGCATGTCGGTGGGTTGCGTGTAGCGAAAGATGCGATTTGTCCTGGAGCGGAACTTGCAATCATGATGCTCTCCCAGTGTTGGTAGCCTGAACATCGCGCGATCGCGTTGTGCGAAGGCTTGCCCGGCATCCGGTCCAAAGCGAACGATCGCCGCGGGCAAATTCAATTTGAATTCATCGCAACGGGCCGGTTTCGGGACAGTTTGCCTCCATCGGCGTGCGTCAGATCGGACGGGGATAAACTCGCCACCCAACGTTCTCCTGTTGAATCGGTTTGGAGTTGCGTCGCCATGGTAAAACGACGCGACTGAGCATTTGCTCCTGACGACAGACTGGCGACGGTAGTGTCGGCGTTGTCGAACCGCCTGAAGTCGGCGACGCAATGATCGGCGAGTTTGAGGATTGGGAAGCGAGCCATGGGGTTTCTCCTGAAGTGGAAAAGAAACCCACAAGATATCGGCTCGTAACATGGGCAGGATAGAACCTTACAACGGCCCAATTGCCGTTGAAGGTGCATTTGTTCCAACATTGGTCAGAACAATTGCACTCTTTTCGCGGACAGCGAACGCCATGGAAAACATCAACATGGGTGGGACGTCAATTTCTGACAGCCCCAAAGTGGTGGCGTTGGTTCACTGTTTGATTATCAATCATTCTTCACGAAATAGTTAATTGGCCGATTGCCGATTCACTTCCTCCTAGTAGAGATCGGGGGTTACATGGGCGGTTAAACGGAAGCGGAACGGCAACGGATGGATTGCATATTGGTTATTAAATATTATTGAATTACATCAGTTCGTACGAATCCGTTTCGTCCGAAAGGTTAGCGAAGGAGGCGAGCTCTAATATTTCAACGCCGAGTATGCAGCGGTTCTGCACGCGCTTCCCTATTCACCAATTCGGGACGATTTCGAACTACACAACACCCATGAATACCCGCAAATTTACTCCAAGCGACTACAGCGAGCATCAGCTGACTTTTGCGTTCGCGATTCGCTAAGGTGATTTGTTTCGCGTGACGAATCTGACCCATCGGATCCCCGATTTGATGCCGTGTTGGGGATATTGAGCAAAAGATCAATCGCAGATTTGGGAATATAGATCTTTCAGTTGTTGAAAATCAGACAGCACTCGCTGGAGGACCATGGGCTCTGACGTCTTCACGTACAACCGAGTATTTACAGTGTCTTCCGTTCCGTGGGATTCGCAGCCAGTATTTCTGCCGCATGAAAAGCCACCAAATGGTCAGAGTGTGCACGGGATAAAACCGGTCTTGATGGCAAATCAAAGGGAAAGGGTAGTTTCGAGATCGTCTTGTCATTTTTTACCCCCTGTCCCTTTTTTCTTCATCCGCGGTTGGCCTGCATGGGCCACCCTTTGGCACAGAAGTCGCAATCCACAACTGAAAATGCTCAATCGCTTGCGGATCCTGCCCGACGACTCGGGCATCCGCGATCGGTTAATTCGAGTGGGTCGGTGGCCATCGCGAAGTCATCGGGCCGCGCCGTGTGGCAGCATCAACGATCTGGCGAGCCACTTTCACATACATGCCCACGTTGCCACGACATCGGACGCGATCTCAAAATCAAGTGGAATGATTAGAGAAAAGCGAACTCGATAAAATCCACGGCTATCGCCCAGCTAATTCGCGCAGATACTCCTCGATCCAACTTCGGTGGTCAAGTTTTCCTCGAGATCGGGTCCTTCCATTAGAGGCACCGCGGGGTGTGCGATTATCAAAGTGACGATGCACCTCATCAGGATCAAACACTTCACTGCGAGCAAAACAAAGCCATCAGCACTTCAGCAGAAAACCAGGGCAACTGACAGAATTAGAAAATCAGCATTTTGCCTCTTTGGAGTAGTGCAACACCCAGGAAATATTCTTTTCGCTAAGATTTCGTCCTAAGTTTCGTCCCCAGTTTCCCGTCCCAGATTTCCCCAATCGTCACGGTGCATCTGGTTAGTTACGCCGTCTGGTCGCATGTACCGCTTCTTTTTCATTTTCACCATCACTTACTGCTGCCATCAGACGCTCTTTCCGTTCCGATCCAGGATCGACGGCAACCTTTTGCAGAATTCCTCGAAAAACGGAGAGGAGATCATGAAGGAAAAAATGCATCCTCACGCGAAGTGATTTTGGCCTGCAATGGATTTTCTTAAGCGATTCGGAACGATGAGGACCGCCTTCGTCACCTCCATCAAAAAACCGCACAGGTGAGGATGATTTGCGATCAGCCAGTTGGTTGACAGTTCGCTGATTGGCATGACCGAAACATTCCTGGAACGCCATTGGCGACTCAGGCTTGTTCGGGCATTTTCCAGCATCCTTGCTGTGTTCGCTCCCTCAGTACCAGCGTTCGCGGTTCCTCGCTGACTGAAAACCCGTCCGCACGACACCGCCCAGTGACAACGACGATGGGTTCGAACCTTGCTAATCACTTTGGACGGTAAAACGGAGTGATTCCACCCAAGAAAGACATCGTTCACCCCGTCTCGTTTGGTGCTGGTCCGGCCCAGGGGCGCGACAGGCAGTGGGATATGGGACACTTCGACGCCAGGAAGACTCTCCGTTGAAGAGTTTCGCACTCGTTTGGGATCGCCAGTGGCCCGTGCGCGTATGCCGTTCTGCAGAATCACTGGACGCCGCAGTTCTTCCAAACGCGGTCGACCGGTGACGATTCGTTCAGAAACGGTCTGTTGCCTCACGACGAGCGGTGAGGTATCGACCTCGATTTTCGTTAACTGCAACTTCAGGCGATGAGCGGCAGCGAGCTTGGGATACTCGGCAAGCGGGTTGAGGATCGCATTGCGGATGTACGCTCATCGACAACGACTTGGCGTTCGCCGCGCTGGTCGAGCACGGATTGTTTTTTTCCCGACGAGCCCCTGGGAACGTTGGGCGACGCGTCGCGTGCCGTCGGTACTGTGGACACGCAGCAGTTGCTCGCGTACCACTTCCGGGCGAAACTGAGCCATTCGACCTCCAACGATTCTCCAAAGTTCCCGACAGGTGGCGCCAATGTCGACGTTCTTCGGTAACTCAACATCGGGGACGCTTGCCAATTCGTCGGTGAGATAAATGTTGGGACTCGGGCATTTGCAGAGCCGCCGAGGATGGGGCGGGGTCGCTTTACTCGATCTTTCGATTTTTCCGCTTGGGTTGTCGCTTTCGTTCCGCGACCTCGAGCTTGTTGATTCCGCTGCAATGGTCACCGGGATACTGGTCGTGCGCGCGCGTCGCCGCTGTGCCATGAAAATGATGGATTCGTTTGGAGCCGAATTGGGACAAACTTGCCGTCGGTGACGCCATGGCAGCTTGGCCGACTGCGCAGCTTTGAAATAGGTCACCGGCCCCGAGATCGTGGCAAACCAAGTCGTCCATTTCGCGTTCGTCTTGTCGTATTCAAGGATCGGATAGGTCGGTGTCGCAGGGTGGCAGTCGGGAATTTTTTTGCTTATTTTGGCGGACGCTGAAGTGTCGGGCGATGAAGGGCTGAGGTGCCCGAGGACATCGCTCGGCCCACTCAATTGCTCACGCTGAAGGTGACTGAGCGACTGATCGCCTGGACGCCGACGCGAAGTTGTTCACTCGCGCGGAGCGCGACGTGGGTGCAGCAATCTTGTATTGACGTCGATTCCACCGAGGGCGTTTCGCCAAATAACGCAGGCGGAACAGCCACCGCCATCGATGTTCGCGGACTTTACCGGACCCAGCGACGCTTCGATTAAGCGGGTGTCCATCGTAGCTTCGATCCGTTCGCAAAGCCACAAACAGTTTTCGAGACGCAGTGTGTGCCGTGCCGGCCGTGTCGATCCGTAGTGAGCAGTGCGGCGATGCGGCGGCGTAGTTCAGCTAGCACGCTCTCCCGTCTGTCGGCGCGTTCGCCTCTCCATTCCGCCAATTCGCGGCACGGATCTGTGTGCCGAGCGTCCAAACATTCGGTATTTTCCGCGCCAACAATCGTCGGCGGTTCGACAGAGGCATGTCTTTTTGTACCATCGATAAATCGACCGTGGGCGTAGGTTCGCGATTCTCGCTCGCCGTTACCTCGGGCTGGGCGTTGGCCATGATCGGGTAATAAAGTCGCTGATGAGCCAGCCAGCCCCGTCGAGGCAAAACATGTCGGGACTGGTGGAACGATTGTTCGAAGACTCAGCAGCAAGGAGTCGCCCGCTTTCGAATAGGCCCGTCACGCAGTTCATGGTGTGTAGAAGAACATAGTTTTCCCCTAGCAGGTGACCGGTCAAGCCCATCACGCCAAGCCTCAGGGAAGTTGACGCCGAGGGAATTTCCAGCGTCGATTCCTGTCGTCACGGGAAAGGTTTGTCCGAGGACGGGAGGGGTAGTAGACGATGGCGTGTAAATATCGTCTCGGTCCCGTGTCGTTGATCTGTCACCGCCGAAAATGCTGAAAGCGTCAACCATAAGCGGTTTGTAAGCGATCGCCAGGATTCGGCGCAGGCGGGCTGATTAACAGCGTGACTCGGCTGCGTTTTCACGTCAAACTCAGATGCTTGATCTTGCGAGCGGGAACACCCATTAGGTGTTTCGACTGCGCCCGGTGGAAGACGGCCTTTTTCATGATCAACTCTCCGCGTACGCTGTAGGAGAGAAATCCGCCGTTGGTGACTGTCAGGTTTGTTCAGCGCGGAACAGTTCGCCGTAGTGGTATCGGCGGGTCGTCACCATCGGGTATTCGCGCAGCAGAAGTAGTTTCCAGGGCACCGAAACGACTCACACCGGTCTTTGTGACGCAAAGTCCATCCGGGCAGCAAGAGCTTGTCCGCAACACCCGTTGCGAGATATCGCCTTCCGTCCCGTCAGGTATCTTCGAAAATCAGACAAACGGTCGTCGGCTCTCGGGCGGGACGGGGACCGGATACGTGCCGAAGGTTCGCGACCAAAGTCGGCCACGGCTTTATCGGGACGCATCTGCGCGGATTGCTCAATTCGGGGAACTCTTACTGGATTGCGAAAGGTTCAGCTCGAAACCATGGCACCGGTAAAGTCCTTCAGTCCGCCTCGACGTCTTCCAGCGTTCCGAGTCCCTTTCGAGGGGGTCTTGCCCGACGGGTTCGCCTGTTTCGTCGGCAACTCTGGCATCGGAGCATCGTCGCGTTCACTGCCTGTTCCCAAAATGAAATGTCCAACAATCGGCCAAACGGCAAAGATGGTGCGAGTCTCCAGTTATATCGAACGCCCGCGCCGCGAACACTCGTAGTAGTGAACGGCGTTCGTTGGATGGAACGACGTCCTTCACACTGACGTCCTTGCGGCGTATTCAATGAGGTAAGATCGCAAAGGCGTCAGCTCTCCGCGTCAACGCCGAGAATCGACGCGTCAAGAAACGCTGCGCCAGGCATGAATAACCAATGACTCGATTCCCATGTTCATTGAGATACGGGCATTGGTCGTCAGCAGCGATCACTTCTGCGTCATCGCATTCAAGCTTAGGCGAGAGAAGATCGATGCAGCGAATTCGCTGCGTCTCGCAAACTCGAGGATTTGATTCCGTCGACATAGTGCTCAAACCGCGGCTGTTGATTTCTTGCATCGGGAAGATTCGGATCCCGTATTCCTCAAAGGCGATCCGGCGTGACGGAAAAACTAACTCTCGGAGACGTTGGGATGACGATCGGCGATCAGTCGGACATACGCGCGTAAGTTGCCGCTCGCAACTCGTCCAGCGGCGATTCTGTCCGGGCTTTCGTTGTATCCCGAAGCACAGCAGCACCTTGTCGCGGCGCCAGGCCTTGAGTAACTCCGCATGGGTTCTCGACGCCGAATGGCCGGGGCGCGGTGGCCTGCAGTTGATTCACCGTTGAGGCCAGTGAACGGAGCTTGTCGGATTCCTTGCGATGCAGGTAGGCTTCAAGTAACCCGCCTCAAGAGACGCTCCGCAAAACCGTTGCCATAGACCAGCAGGTGCTCGGCAGATGTTTCTGCGCAAGGACGAGGTTGGGTTAAAGTCACAAGCACTGAGAGCGTCAACGCTGCGTCAGCAACGACGCGGGAAGTCCGGTCTATACGATCATCCTCATTTCCTCATCAATGGAGTTTTCCTTCCCCCCCCCCCTTGCACGAATCGCACGCCTGTTTAGCGAGTCGCCGGGGAAACGAGAATTGTAGCCAGGAAACAGGCCGTTCGTCACCGTAAGGAAACCACGTATTCATCGAAGCAGTTTAAACTTCCCGGAGTACTCCGGTCGGTTCTAGGCCGAAAAAGATCCGCTGAACATCGAGCTACTGTTTCAGACAACAGCGTACTCGATTCACTTCAAAGCGAGCAGTTGCCTGAGCTCGTTCTTTGTGAGAAAAAATGCTTCTTGTCGAGGTGCCGAAGTACCGGAGTTGAAGCAGGGTGAGCGCATTTAATTTTAGGCTGCACGGCGTGAGGATTCGAGCAAGAATTCAAGTCGTATCCTGCTCGGAGGGTTTGATTCCGTATGCTCCCGTTCGGGTTTCGTTATTCTGAGCAGGGATCGCTAGCCGACGGAAGCCAACTGACGCTTCTCTGCACATCGTCTTTTGGAAATGCGAGATTCGTCTTCTCGAAATGCCATGTCATAATCCAGTGAACGAGTTTTAACTATCCCCAATGCTGGCGGACTGCCCCGTACCAAACCGTCTCCGCATCGCATAGTGAAATCGATGTGAAGTATCGGCACTTCTTCCGGTCTCCCCAGTTCGTCCGGGAGAGGATCGGTAAGTTGATCGTCAAACCGATTGCTGCGAATTTCAGTTTTTCAGGTCCCGCTGTGTTGAAAGATTTTTTTTTGGGGAACCACTGCATTCGTTTCCGTAAATCACTTTTTTCGTACTCTTCGCCCAGGGAGGCTCACTTCTGCGGTACTACGCTGACTGCGTCTTCTTGCAAACGCTTTGGGAGGTCGTCAGGTGGACTTGCCGATTAAAACGGCTTCTTTTCAGTTCATCGAAGAGGCGTCGTTTGGTTTTCCTAGTACGGGCTGCGCAGTAGTCTCCTTTTTCGCCTCAAATGATCTTGGGAAGCCATGCGCTTTTTTGGGACAGCCATTGCCATCAATCGGTCACGATGGCTGCCGGAGGCGACAACGCATCCAAACGCCTGGGAATATGCAGGGTGATTTCATTTCGATCTCTCGTCAATGTTGGTTTGCCCAATTGTCGGATGGCTATCGCTCGCCAAAGCGCTCACGATGTGCAGTGGTTTCTGGTTCATCCGAACCGAAGCGTGCGCACGACCCAGGATCGAGTTTTTCAGGCATGGCTCCCGTGTCCATGATTTGATGAAAAATCAGTCACCGGTGAACCGAAATTCCGCCGAGGACCGCGGCACCATGGGCGAACCGCTTGTTGCAGGAAGACGCGGCGACCGAGATCTCCCTTGTCGAGTTGCACCTCTGCAGGGGAGCTTCGGCTGCGTTTTCTACGGCTTACGTAATATACCAGCTTCCCTACTTACAGCACCAATTTTCGTTGGACACGGGAGTCATTGCCTGGAAAACCTCCGGCGCACGCTTCACGCTGCGATGACACGATATAAGTTCACCGTCAGAGAGACGTCGGAAAGCAAGCATCGCTGTCGGTATTATAGCGAAACTTCGGGGCTTTTGGCGAAAGATTTTCTCGGGCGATTTTCCACGCCGCACTATTGATTGTTACTGGATCCCCTTTGAATCGCCGCGATTATCCTCGAATACTCGGATGGCCCGGGCCACATCGATCACGTTGGCGACGATCCAAACAGCGAGCCGCCGATCACCAAATGCCAATCTAATACTTCGTTTTATACGAAACCAAACACATTTACGAAATCCATCCGGGCAAGACACATTGCCAACCGGACGCGAACAAACGGTTACGGAGTGTGTAGATAACCGCGCTGCCGCCGTCAATAACGGTTGATAACGGTTCATCCAAAGGAACGCGATCAACGTCGAGGAACACACTGAGCACCGCGACGGGTATCAAAACCGAGGTGGCCGTCAAACCGATTCAAAACTCGGTCATCGTTTCCGGAGGCCGCGAAATTCCCACACCGCCAACCGGAGTTTCCTACCGAACCGGTTGAGATTTGCCAGCCGCGAAAGACGGATCCCGCGCCGAGCAGGGTTGTTGGTCACGAAACATCGAAGGCTGTCAACGCGGTCGATTGCATACCGTTTGCCGTACGTATCAGGCAAGACTTGCGAAGGCAAAAACAAACCGAAATCGAAGTCAACACGTTTTTTCGCCCAACCCCCACATGCCAAACGCGTCGTCGAGCAGAACCGGGACTCGCGGGCGTCGAGTTCCAGCATTCCCGTAGAATGACCACGCCCAGACCGAAGGCCGCCGCCCACGTGGTTTGTCGGCGGTGTCGTTGAAGTTGCAGCACAGAGTCGCGAGATCGGCGTCAAACCACACGAGGCTGGTCAGAAAACCGCTCGCGAGCCGGCATGTCGACACCCGCGACTTGCAAAAAACGCCCGGCAAAAAACAACGCGCCGATCGCCGGACCCCGCCCACCAATGCGGCCAGCGCACCGGACGCGACCAGGGAGCCTGCAAAAGATCAGCAACAGACCCGTCGGCGGATCGCGAAGCGATGGAGATGATCCATGCGGAAACTTTGAATTCAAAAGCGGGGAGGAAACCACGGCGGGCGCCGGGTTCAAAATGTTCTTGGATTTCGAGGTTCAGTACTCGGGCGATTCGGGAAGGAGAGTCCGCCACAAAAAGAAGAGTGACCGCCAATCAGAGCCGTCACGCGGTGGACGCTGCATCCCATTCGGTCGCGGGTGGTGTGGTTGCTTCGGGAGAGGTAGCGGAACAATTACGGTGATCGCATGAAGCGGGGGGGACAGGGGTGGCAAGAGCTGCTTCGTGAGAGACCGCGAAACGAGACTGCGGGCGACATCGTCATTGGCAAAAAAAACCTGAGTCAAATCCGATGCTTCGACGGAAACGGCGGCAATAAAACGCGAGTTTAACCGTAGCGGAAAATGTGTCAAAGACTTTTCGTTTTCGGTGTGAATCGAAACTCTTGAACGAGTTCGCTACACAAACGCGAAGTTACTGCCTCGCTGCGCTTACGCGCAGTGCGGCCGCGTTGACTGTTGGTGATCGCGCTCGTGCCAAGTGTCCGTTGCTGGGCGGACCACGGCTGAGCTGCCGATCGGGAGCGGTTCCGCCACGGGGCGTCGGGTGATTTGTCCGCCCGCTTCGGTGATGAACAAACGCGCGGCGGCGACAGTCCCAAGCCGAACAGAAGGCTTGATATTCGAAAAACGCATCTCGAGGTTGCCCGCCAGACCGACCATGCACAAATCCAACAAAGCGGTTCCGAATCGGCGAATGCCGTTGGATGTCGGTGCGAGGGAAAATACAAAACTACAAAATACAAGCGCAAACAAAGCAGATACAGATACGGCATATCTCACCGCACGGTCGTAAATACAAAAACGGCAACCGATCATGCTCGCCCGAGCGAATCCGGCGTCGCTGACTCGCAACACGGCCACCGCCGTCAGCATCGCGCCGCCACCTCGCACGGCGGTGTACATGCAATCGTGAATCGGTTGAGTAGGATCGCACCGACCCTGGCGGCGACCGTTTTTCGTAACTTACCCGATCGAAACGGGCAAGTGTTCCCGATGTTGTGGGCGAAGTTATTGTGCCGTCGAGCGGTCGATGATCCACAGGTTTCGGCGCCCGCGTCGCCGCCCTGCAAGGTTCCTCTCGCGAAGCAGTTCGTGGAGGATCGGGTAGGCGTCACGCAACAGTTTCGCGATCGCAGTGTTCGCTTGCTCATCGGCGGTCCACTGACGAGGTCGTAGGATTTTCCCGCCGGCGGCGGATTTGTCTCGCATCGTCACGCCTTGTTCAAAATAACGGCGCCAGGCATTTCGCCACGGTCGCGGCGAGCAGGGCAGGTGCGCGAGTTTCGGAGAATCGAGGCAAGAGATCGGATCATGGTTGGACAAGATTAGGTTAGGAACGGGAGGTGTGGTTGGGTTCAGCGACGCGTTCCAGATACTCATGGCCCGATTGCCGACTCACGTCAGTCGTGCTTACTTTGGGGCAGCGGGACGGAATCGTCCTCACATCACAACCACTTCAAAAAGGAAAACACATGCATCGGATCCATCCATCCGCGGACTCGGCGAAAACTGCAGTGTCCGGGCTTAATTGCCGAAACGGTTTGCTCAAAGGACGTTCAGCGCCGGAACATTTTCGCACGTTTTCGCGGGGTTAGGTCGTGGCGAAGACGATCGAGTATCAAAAAAACTCGAAACATCCGGAGATCATTTCGGGCACTTGAGCCTTGTACCCGTGGCCGGGTCTGTGGTGTGAACTCGGCGGCGACGCGTCGTCGATCGAACCTTCGAGCAAGTCGACGCGTTGTTTTCACGTTCGGCCAAATGTTTGGACGATCCCGAGGAACGTTGTATTCCGTCGATGGGGAGCATTCACCAGGAAATATTCTTCGCCGCTCACCAGGCCGCCCGCTCGAAACGTTGTGAGACGACGACGCAGCGTTTTGTCGCCACCGAATCCGAACGAGAAAAATGCGATCCAAGTTCGCGACGATCTTCGCGGCGATGCACGCGTTTTATCTGGCGCGGTCAAGTCATGATGCAATCGGGGCAATTCAGCGCGTGGCGACAGGGCCTGTGGTTAGGAAGCCGCCTGAGGATAGTTGATTGTCGCTCGGTTTTGTTTGAAACGGCTTTCATTTGCGAGCGCGAGCAAGAGGGGTTGCACCCGCCCGCGGAAGCGTTCGTGGACTTCCAGTGGTTGATTAGGGAGCAGTTTGCGTGGCACCCTCACCGGACGCAGGAGGTGCTGATTTATGGGCATTGAACAAGATAGTGCTAGCCGTTTGGGCCGCTAGCCCCGGTTGTGTGGCGAGAAAACCGGGGCTAGCGTCGTCGATTTACAAGCCCCGACGCGCGAGCGAGGGAAGCACAGCATGCACTCGCTTGGCCGCGTCGGGCTTCGTATTATCGGCACGTTAATTTCATTAGCAGGACAGATTAAAATCGACGGACGACTAACGCCGAACCGTCGCTAAATCCGCAGTCTTTCCTGCGGGCGGGGTGCATGCCGTAGGGCTGCAACGGATCTCACCTCTCTCGGACGTTCGGGCGTCCGGTTGGTATTCTGTTGGCCGGTTTTGAACGGTGTCATGAAAATATCTTGGATTTTGATTTTAAAAAACGATGTGTGACCGAGCAGCAGATCGAAAACCAACGTTGATCGAGCGAGTCGAAATCGCTCGGGATGCAGACGCACCTCAGCCGGGGCACGTTCCGGCCACGATCATCGGTTTGATCGGGGACGAGTCGATCGTCAGTCAAGAAATTGCTCACGTTCGCTGCCTGGTGTGGCACATGTGATTCCCGTTTTGCCGCCTTATCAAACTCGCTTCGCGGGAAGCGGGTCATCCGGACGCCAGAGCGTGATCGATGTTTCCGGCGTGAAAATCGGCGGTCGGGAATTTGGCATGATCGCGCCCGTTGCAGCGTGGAGGACGGACCGGATGATGCGATCGCGAATGGTCTGTAAAATAGGGGCGAACGTGTTTCGGCGCGGGTGGCCTAAACCCCGAACTAGCCCATACGCGTTCCAAGGTTTGGGCGAAAAAGGGCTGGAGATATTGCGAGAGTCGGGGACCGGTTCGGCATCCCGGTCGTCACCGAGTCATCCACCGGGACCCGCGAAACGTTGAGAGTTGGTTTCGCAGTACGCCGGGACATGTTGCAAGGTGGGGCTCGGAACATGCAGAATTTCTGTTTTGTTGACGAGTCGGCAAAATCGAACCGGCCGTGCTGCTCAAACGGGGCATGGAGTGCGACCGATCGCGGATTTTGATGAGCGCCGATAACATCCTTTCGGAAGGCAACGCGAAACGTGGTTTTGTGCGAGCGGGGAGTGAAAGGTTTTACCGACGACCGGACGGAAATTTGTTTGATGTCGCAGCCGTTTCCGTGGTTCAAGGGTGACGCACTGCCGATCGATCGATCGATCCTTCCCACGCGAACAGGCCGTCCGATTTTAAATTCCGCCGTGTGCGTTGCGGGACTCGCCGCGGTTGCGACGGGGTTCACATTGAGGTCCAACGATTGCCCGGAAGAGGTAAAAGTGACGGGCCTACAAGCCTTGCTGCCCGAAACAATACCGATCAGATTATTGATCAAATGCGAATTTGCATGGACCGATCTGGCTCGCAAACGATTTCGCCGCTTGCTTCTTCAACCAAGCGGCACAATTTTCTACCAACAAAGCCCGCCCTCAAGAACCTCCATGACCCGACGAATTTTGATTGCCGGAAACTGGAGAAATGAACACGCCGAACAGCATCGAGCCGGCTCGCTCGCCAAGGGAAATTCCGTCGGACGACACTCGGCAAAATCGCCTGCGGTCGAAGTTCGTGCTCTTGCCCGCCCTCGGTGACCTTCGCTGCACCAGGTCGCCGGAGCGACCGATCCAGGGCAACCGCCCGATTGAGCTTGTGGCGCCGCCAAAATCCATTTACCGCCGCCGAGGGACGGTGCCTTCAACCGGCGAAGTCAAACGCGTCGATTGATGCACCAATGTACGGTTCGGCGTTCGTTATTTTGCAGGCCAACGCGAGCGGCGTTCAATTGATGGACGCGAAACCGACGCCGACGTCAGCAAAAAGCTGCCAACGCGGCCTCGCCGGGAAAACCTCGTCCCGATTCGTTTTGCGATGGCGAAACGCGGAACAAACGCCGAAGCGGACATACCGAACAGGTGATTGAACCCAGGATTCGCGGGATCCCTCGCAAGGGCTCGACGAAGCCCGTGCGCGGCATTCGTGATCCGCCGTTTACGAACCGGTCTGGGGCGATCGGACGCGCGCAAAGTCCGGCGACAAAGGAGCAACAGCCGAGGGCGGTTCACGCGTTCATCCGCGGAATTCTCGCAAAAATGTTCACTCCCGGGTGGGGAACAAATCCGAATTCAGTACGGTCGGCAGTTGTGTCGAAAACCGAGGCAACGCCTCGAATTGCTGAGATCAACCGAACATCGACGGTGCGTTGGTCGGCGGTTGGCGAGTTTGAGGTCGACGATTTCGTCGGCATCATAACCGCCGCACGGCCCTCGTAGCCAAGTCCACGATTGAGCCGTTTTGCCGCTAGCGGGCGTGTTGCGATTTGGTAACCCGACGACGTAGCGAGAGGTCGTTGCAATTCCCTCGCAAACGCGTCGGGTTATGATTGTCACCACTCACTTACGAACGACGAAACCACCAGGCTTGCTAGCCACGGGTCTTGTAATAATTCAACCGGGCCCTAGCGTCCCAACGCTCACTTACCTAAATCCACCCCCCGTCTATCGGTCAAACACGGGACTGACCCCACTATGAACCTTTCCTTCCCGATGACTTCTTTTGCCTATGCTCGCTGACTTCGGCAAGCATGGTGTTAGGGATGAGCTGATGGCAATTCCTGTCCGTGTTTTTGATTCATGTTTGATCCTGTTTGCAAACGCGGTCGGGGCGGCGGACTCAGTGGTTGCCCTCGGCGTGCCGGTGGACAAAGTGCGTTCGGCAAGCAAAGCGGCGGAACGTTTTCACGGATGTGGACTGTTTCGCTCGCCGGAATTGATTCTGGGTCTGTGCGTTCGCGATGTTGGATTCGCTGGGCCTGCACAGTCCCCAAAGCTCGCCGATTCCGGATAGGAATCCTCGGATGTCGCACCGGTCGGGATTCCGAAAGACGCGGAGGACCATCGTCAGCGATTTGGTGATCCGACGACGACAATGGACGCCGCAGGCGCGATGAATTGGGACCGCCGAGTCAGTCGGAAGCCGGTATCGAAAATTCGCCCGCCGATATTGGGCGAAGCGGAAGAAAGCGGGCAGGATAATCACTTTTCCCGCGACGGCTCTTCTTCTTCCTTTCTCCCTCTCACTTTCGAACCCCGCATGATGACGCTTCTTTTCCCGGCATTTGCGTAGCATGGACCGGGCAAGGAACGCAGCGAGGTGTCCGGTGGGAGGCAGGGGCGCTGGACGGGAACGTCCGCTCGAGTGAGGAATAAAACGCGGTGTTTAAAAAATCATCTCCGGACGAACGAATCGCTCGGCCGCACTCGAGTCCGAATATTCCAGAACGAAAAATGCGAGCGGAAAATTCGAACGCGGGCACCGTGACGGTTCACGCCACGTTGCGACCGCCTGCCGGCAGGATCTGCGCGAATCAATCGCGGAGGTCGTCAGTGCCGTACGGTTCAGGTCCACTCGTTTCCAGCGAAACCGATTCATTTCCTTGCCTTCCGTCGGGCCAGGGTCGACTCAGGCGGTCTGTTGGACCTTGCCGGTGTGCTCTCGTCGACACGTTCACACGGACGACGACGAACAAAAGCACATCCGAAACGGAAACAACTGATTCGTCGAGGGCCGTCGGGGGAAAAAAGCGGTTTTCGGGGGTTCAACGGAAATGCGACATCAAGAGGCCGCGGTCGGGCGAATGAGGGCAACACGGTGCTGCGATTTTTCCGAAACTCGGGACAAAACCATCGGCCGGGCTCGGGGCACCTCGATCGCGGTGCTCCCCCGGAGTGATCGGAAAAACTTTTTACCACGAAAACGGATTGGCTGGGGGGGGGGGAAAAAAATTAGAAAAATTTGCCTGCGCCCCGAAAAAGCATTTTTTTTTTTTCCCCAATTCTCCTTTCTCCCGT
>Ga0163217_1085561_pt1 | contig 16003 bp, 18 predicted proteins | sample SynspAceP_FD_185933 | JGI IMG/M metagenome (GOLD analysis project Ga0163217, IMG submission 185933) | Saline lake microbial communities from Ace Lake in Antarctica - Synechococcus sp. Ace-P (PacBio error correction) | ecosystem: Environmental > Aquatic > Non-marine Saline and Alkaline > Saline ... | reverse complement strand
TATCTAGTACTATTACGACATCACGATTTGATTGCTAACGAGACCTTGCCTTGATTCTTCAGCCAAATATCACAGATCAGAAGTTTTTCCTAAGCAGTGATTATGATTGCGCGGATTACTCCGAGATTTTTGCCTTAGAGCCCAAATAGACTGCGCTCTCTTGCTGTTCTTGTTACCGCAGAACAACGAGGCACATTTTATGGATTGTTGATGGACAAAGAGTCTCAATTCGTGAGGTTGCTTACTCATTTGCCGTTGGCTTGGGGGGTGGATCGCTTATCCATGTGGATTCTGCTTTTCTAAGCACCACGCGAATGACTTGGCTTTGTGCTTTCACCATTAATGCGGAGTCGAGGTATGCTGCCCACAACCGGCTGGGGTGATCCAGTTCATCGGTGCTTCCTGTCGGTCTTTCCAGCAGTGCTTATCGGGCCCTGCTTCAGGCTTGTATGCGAGGGTTATTTCCTTTAGTGTTGCATTTCGTTTCATTTCATCCAGTGCAGTTCAACCATGGCAAGTGGCTTTCGGCTTGCTGGAGAGGAACAGCAGCAAGTCTCGATTCAGATCCAGCCAAGCGCTTCCCCTGGACAAGCAGGTTCGTATGCCGACCCAACAACACCTGGCTGTTGGGGTAAACAGCCTCGGATGCCAAATTCATACTGTTGTGGGAAATCCTCAGCAACAGCTGATGCCGCGAGGAAATTCTGCGCGGTGCTTGCCGGTATCCTGATGATCCATTTGGTCGATTGGGGCCACATGGAGAGAACATCGCGATGGGCGGGCCAAGGTGTCCGGATCAGGCTTCAATCGCTGTTGGTCCGAGATCAGCAACACAGTGCGTGCTGCGTTCGATTGGCAGATTTCCGACAAGGGGGTCAACAACCTGCAACAAACCAAGGATCTCGTCCTGGCAGCTTCGTTTAGTGTTCATTCTGACTGGGGTGTTGGATTCAACGGACGGCATCTCGCTGAGAATGTGGAGTTCTGAGATCAGAACTGGACGGCGGAGAGGTTCCATCATGCCCATAGTTGAGCTGGGGGATGGGCATTTTCGAACCTTGGATTGCATGTAGCCGATGGCTCAGAGCATCTGACGGAGGATTCGTTCAAGTAGGGCAACGCTGAAGCAGCCCTAGTTTCATAGATCAAGTAGCCAAAGATTCAAGCAGACTTTGCAGGGATATTGCAGCGTTCGTTAGGACGTATCGATCAAGACTTTTATCATTTTAAGATTTTTTTTCTACCAGAGATTTTCAGCAACTCAGCATTGGAAGGACTAATATTGGCGATGGCTGCGGAACCCACCCAATAGCTCATCAAACCGAGAGTCTCGGTTATTGCCAGCCCGTCTGCATAGAGAATAGCCATGAATCCAGTGCCATACATCAACAAGCTGTAAACAGCAGCAGGCACAGCCATCCTCAGGGTTGTAGAGCAAGCCAGCGGTTTAGCAACGCCAGGGTTCCATTCTGAATGCCCATTTCAATCGCAAACATATGTGGCGCGGGGCAGCTGAATAGGCTCCCAGCCAGAAGCGGCCAGCATGGCCAGAGGTTCAGGAGGCACTCCGTTTCCACCTGCCTTTTGAGAAACGGCAATTTTGCTGCCTTCGCGGAACAGCAGAGCCCAATAATCAGGCTAGCAATCCGAAGGCAAGCCGGCTCAGTGGGTTTCTCGAGGCGACGTTGCGCTTGAGGAAAGGCGCGCGAATGGGCCATGCCAATCGCAATCCGGGTTAGCAGGTGATCAGGACAATCTTGCAGCATGGTCGAGCGATCGGCAGGGGCGATGGCGGCCCGTTTCTCAAGAAAAGGGTTTGGCATGTGCCAGATTGATCAAAATCGGGGATGGTAAAACTGTGATCACGTATGATGGCCGTGGAGGGTCCCGATCAGGGCCACATCGCCATTGGCCAGTAGGTTGATCAGATTCGATGAAGGACCGCCGGACACACGCCACCACAATCGGTCACAGCAAGGTCGGGCGTGCATGGGGAGGGATCGTTGCAAATCACGCACAGCAGCAGGCAACCACACAATTGGCAAAACGTAACCACGGCAACGGCTTGGGATAGGCGTGATGGCTTGAAATCGTTGGGAACCAGGGCTCAAACCCATCCCAACATGACAACTGCCAAAGCAGCGGTGGCAGTAAATAGCGGTGAAGAAACTTCGGCATTTCAGCACCAGAATGGGAAACAGTAAAGGAATGAAAGCGTTCAAACAACTGCTCTCAAAAATGATCATTCTCCGATCACTACATCATGGGTGCGAATCATCGACCTTTTCAAGGTAATTGGTCCGTCAACCTGGTCCGGCAGCGGCACTTTCGTGAATGCCGTCTGCTCACAGGCCTGAACTGTCTGGGGCAGTGTGAAAGCACCGTTCCGCTTGAGAGGCCTGCCCATGGCGAGTTCTGCGCCCTCTATGAGCAGCTCGACCGCAGGCCCCGGCACAACGGCCCGGGTTGGAAGCGCTTGCAGGCTTATTTCGGGGCAGTGGATTCCAGCGACGGAGGCCTGGGCGTCAGCTGTGTCGGGCAAACGACGCAAGCGCCTGCTCAGGAGGCGCCTGCGCGGAAATCGCCTGGCCGCCTCAGGCTCTGCCTAATGGTTTGGTTCGACGACTGCACTGGCAGGTGGCGACAGTGCCGGAAACCATCGCTGCTGTGCCCAGTTGGCGTGCCCGAAGGCGAGCTGATCGAGCGGCCGCTGCAGAGGTGGATGGGGGGGCGGACTTGCCGGCGGATTTCGCCCCCCCCCCCCTCCACAGCGCTTGAGGTATCACGCCCAGGTGAAGCGTTGCTCAGCACCTGGGCGGGTCTGCCGCCGGGGCCAGGCCTTCTGTTCAAACAAGTGGACCACCGGTGGCCTGCGGGTGGGGTGTGTCCACCCCCCCCCCCCCCCCCCCCCCCCCCCCCCCCCCCCCCCCCCCCCCCCCCCCCCCCCCCCCCCCCCCCCCCCCCCCCCCCCCCCCCCCCCCCCCCCCCCCCCTCAGACTGGGACCGGGCCCTGGGCCGGGTGGCGGGGCCTCGAAGAGGGCAGGATCGCCAGCGGCTCATGGGTGGCCTGGAGCCCAGCGGCCGAGCCTTCCGCGCCCTGCTCGCCCGCTGAGGAGCGGGGCGTGCCGAAGTCGGCCCTATCCCTCCTTTCTGGCCAGCCCTCTATCGGCAGCTGGAAGGGTTGGGATCCAGTTGCGGCGGAGTGGAAGGTGGGACGGCATCGGCCAGGTTGATCCGCCGGGCCGGCACCAGCTTCTTTGGAGCCGTGGCGAGCGGAGTGGTGACGAAGGCTTTCCCAGAAAGTTGTGAGCCGGGTGAGGCCCTGCCGGAGGGCACGTGCATCGGATGGCGAAGTGATCTCTGGGATGCCGGAGAGGAGCCGCCCGCAGCTCGCCAGCCTGCAGCGGCGGCTGGGTCGCAAGAGCGTGGGCGCCAGCTGGCCGTCAATGCCGATGGCTGTGTCGGCCTACGACTGTTGGAGTCCGGGCGGTCGTCGACCAGCGCACCGAGCCCGCTGCAAGCTTGCGCTTGGCACGCCTTGGAGAGCTGCAGGTCGCCGTTGACCAGGGTGATTTCATCCCGAACGGCAACGGCCTGCGGATTCGGCGGGCTTGTCCTGGAGTGCTGGAGGGAGCTGGAAGTGAGGTGGCCGCGCCGCGAGGGTTTTGGGGCCGAAGGGTGATGCTAAACGGGCTCGATCCCCTTACCGGGCGGCCGGCGACGCGGTGATTGGTGGAAGCAAACTCGAACCGCTCCATCTCGATGCACGTTTGTGCTCCGCCAGTGCGGGCAGTGCCGGGCCGCCAACTCTTCACCGATTTAACCCTTTGCCTTTGGAAGCCAGCCGCCTGGAACCACTGGGCTTTGGCGATGCCGCAAACGCTGGCCCAGGAGAACCAGAGCCCAGCTGATGACTTCGCCAAGCTTACTCCGGCTTTTGATGACGCCGAGATCAACGAACTCGACCGTGGATTCCGCCGCCACACCCCGAGCGTTTCGGGGGCCAGTGCGGGCGTTGGAGCCCTGCAGGTGTTTCGAGCTGGCCTTCGAAGGGCTGCGCCCTCGGAAACGCACAAGAGCGGCATCGCCGTGCGCTTCCGGCATCGGTCCCGCTGCGCCGCGACAAACGGCCCGAAGCCGATTGCTGGCAGGCGACTGGCGTGATGGACAGTGAGCGGGTAAGGAAGTGGGATCAGCTCGGTAGGTGTTACGCCCGGTCTAAAAACGGGCAATCTTGCGATCAACAATCTGTGCCAGAGCTCAGTCACCACGATCGAAGCCTGGTTCAGCAGCAGGGTGGGCCCCGGCCGTTCAGCGGGCGTTTGTGATGTCGGAGTTTTTGGGCGGCCGCAGCGGGTGATCAGGGTGCCCCCGCGCGGCAAACGTTTGCCGCCGTTGGATGGGGCGATCGCAGCGATGCTTCGCGAGGCGAAGCGCAACGGCGGAGCAACGCCACGGGCCTGCGCATGCTCTTATCTCCACCCGCTGCGGGCCTCAGCCGTGAACCTGGCCTGGCGATCCGCTGCTATCGAGTTGCTATGGGCTGGCCGTTGAGTGTGGGCATCCGCACGGCGGACACCCCCAGCGCGAGGGCACGCAATCTCAGAATCCGCCGCAATCCTGATTCACACCCCGAATCGCTCCGGTGCTGCTGGCGGCAGGCGCCAGCGCGCTGTCGGCGCTTGACGCCGTTGGTGCTCGATGGAATGCACGAGGCTGATGGCAGCAAGCGCGGAGCCAGAGCGAGCTTTTGCTTGAGCTGGTTCGCAGGCGCAGACCCGAGTGCGCACCTGGCGTCAGCGCCACGATCGGCAACCTGCAGGATTTGTGCACGCGCAGCGTGTGCCGCAGGGCCAAGAACCAGGCACCGAGCCTGATCATCACCGCCAGCTTTCGGGTGCCACGAGATCCGCAGCTTGCTGCCGAGACCAATCGGACGGCTTTTCCCTGGGCCGGCACCTCGGGCTGCGAAATGTACGGAGGAGCTGGTTGGCAGCCCCTGGATCCGGCCGTCTCCACGCTGCTGTTCCCAACACCGCAACCAGCGAGCGCTGCATTCGTGCCTCCGCTACCGCTCGGGCCCGGAGATGGAGGAAGGGCCTGGCCGCACACAGTCAATTCGACCGCGGGAGCGCGAAGCGATCGAAAGCGGCGTCAGACGGGATATCCGCGGGTGGTCTGTACCAGTTCCTGGATCTGGGGTTGGACTTCCAGCCGGATGGAGCGGGTGGTGCGATCGGCTCGCCAAGAACTGGCGCGGCTGTGAGGGGGCCGGCCGCTCCGCCCACAGCCGGGAGGACCTCCCAGGTTTGCTGTTTTCATTTGGCCACCAAAACGCCCTGGAGCTGCTGGAGCTGGGCCCCTGCGGCGGGGGATGGACGCGGGTGGTGGAAACGCGGCGTCCGCCTGTGGCCCCGCCGATGTGTTGCTGCAGCACCTCACCAGCCTGGGCCTGTGGTCCGGGGTCGAGCCGAGCAGGAGCTGCGGCGGGTGCGCAGCGCCTGGAGCGTTCCGCACCTCGATGACGCCAGTGGCAGTGGTGCCTGCGGTTTCCTCGAGCAGGGCGGGACTGCCTCGGGGCCTCATCCCCGCTACCGCAAGCTCTGAGCGCGAGCCGATCGATCCACCTGGCTGCCGTTATTCCCAGCGTCATTCCACCGCGCGGCCAGCACCCAGGCGAGCCCCCCTTCGCTACAAGGGTTCGGCGAAACGCCATCGCCGCCTGCACCGGCTCAACATCGGCACGTACGGCGATCGTTCGGTTCACGGTGAAAGTGGTGCGCGGCAGCCAGCCTCGGCAATTGTGGAGGAAGTCGTCGTGGCCCGGCTCAAGCGAGGGAAATGTTTTTTTCTTCGCCGGGCCGCAGATTGGAGTTCGTGCGCTGCGTTGAGATGACCGCGCTGGTGAAGTGCCGAGCAAAAAAGCCAAGACGGTGCCGGCCTGGGCAGGGCGGGCAGGCTGGCGGGCTCCTCCGATCTGCTCGCAGCCACCTTGCGCGCGAGGTTTGCACCGTTGCGCCGCGGCCATGTGGGAACAGGAGGATCCGGCCAAACTCAGGCTCGACAGCGCGAGTTACGGGCCCTCGAAACGCTGCTGCGCCGGCCAGGCGACTCTCGCCGCCTTCCCGCAGGATCAGTTCCGTCGAAACTTTGCCGGCAGCCGCGATTGGCAGGCCAACCTGTTTTCGCCTTTTCTCGAAGGGCGTTCGTGGCACGAAGGCTGGGGCTTTTTTCTCTGGGTGGCCGCTTGACGCGCCATCAGGCCGGAACATCACCGTGTCGGTGAACGATACGGGTTTCGAGCGCTGGCACCCCGCGGCTTGACCCATTCGCGGCGGAGTTGGTGGAAGGTTGCCACAGCGAGGAGCTTGCTCGATGCGCCAGCCTGCAGGCGATCTTGGAAGCTCGATTCAAATCTGTCCGAACTCTGTTCGCCGCGCTTCCGCGTCATCGCCCATGTGGCGGGCCTAGGTGTGTTGAAACGGCTTTTCCGGCCAGAAGCAAGAGCGGCGGCCAACTGCGACTCAGCGCCGCCCGCTCTGTTGACGTGTTCGAGCGTCACGAAACCGGGCAACGTTATGGATGTGAGAAGGCAGGCGCGAGAGTGATCGAGGGAGCGTGGAAACTGGGGTCGCCTGCACCTGGCCTGGAACCGGTTACGTGGCCAGCAGCTTGTTGCTGGAGGAAACCAGCCCCGGCCGGCCGGCTCGCCTTCCGCTTGCTTGGTGGAGCGCTGAACAACAACCGGTATGAAGCAGCGAATCGGTGCGTGTGAAGCGACTCGAGCGCGCTGGTGCCGAAGCCGCCGGGCTGAAGAAAACGCTGACCAGCGATTAAGCCTTACAGGAAAAGCGGTCACGTCATTGCTAACCATGAAACAACGACTTGAGTCCGTCTCAGGCTTTTTTCCAGGCGCTTGACCGATCCGGTCATTGAGCACCAACGAGCCAACCAGAACGGCAAAGCAGGAAGGCATTGATGATTCATGGCTTCAGGTCAATCAGACGCCATTATCACTGAGGTGATTCGTCCCTGCTGGGAAGGGTGGTTGGGAAATGCAGGGCAGCGGTCACGCAGCAGGCGGGCGGGACGGGAGGTTGAAGCAGGAGGATCGCTGTCGATCTGGAGCAACCACTCCGCCATTCTTCCATGAGAGGCGGTAGGCATCTTTCGAAGCGATCCGGGCGCGTTCAAGGCCGAGCAGGGCGCTGCTCGATCATGACGGGTTTTCGTGGGTAAACTGGCGTTGGATTCGCGTTCGGCTCAGGCGGAAACACTCCGCTGACGCCTGAATTCATGATCGATCAGCGGAGGCCATTTGGGTAGCAGACGAACACATTGGGGGCCAACACTCCAGCGTTCAGATCGGGCGCCGCCACAACAGCGACGCCAGCCCTAGGGCAGGGCAAACAACCAGGCCAGCCACACAGCGTGGGGTGGGCAAGCAGCAGGAAAAGCCGCGAGCAGCAGCTGCGGCTGCGCGATCAGCAGCACAGGCTTGCAGAAGGCGATCACGTGGGGATCGGCGCTTTCAGTGGGCAGGGGCCTGGCCACACCCCAGCGGCTACCGGCACCATTCCCGCCTCGTCCATGCGAGCGGAAAGATGGCGGGCCAGCAACAGGGCCCAGAGCAGGGGAACAAAAAGCCAATAGAGCCCAGCCGCAGCCGGTGGGCGTAAGCGAAGAAAGCCGGCAGCGAAGGAGGCAGGCGAGCCGCAGCGCCAGGAAAACAACAAAACGACGGCAGGGCCAGGCCAAGCAGCAAAGGCCAGCGCGGCAAAACGCGTCCGAGCTGCCAGGCTAGATGGAGCAGCGCCCAGCCCCCAACAGCCGCTCAGAACTTCAGGCAGACGCCCCCGCCAGCACAGGATCAGCCCGGCTTCCCGCGGTGGCACATCTCGCGTTTGCAGATCGGGCGCGGGGAGGGCCTCAGGCTCAGTTGCACGGGAGCGATTGCGGGCAGGGCTGGGCGAGGTGAGGATGAGCCACGCAGTTGCGGTTGTCTCGAAGGTGAGACGGGGTTGGGTGCAAGCGGGCAGCCGCCGTGGCAGGCCCTCCCATGCGGGGCACCTTTGAAGCAGATAGGTGCTGCAGCTGCCGCTGCGGTGCCTGCTCGGCGCCAACTCCAGGATCGAGAGCTTGGCGAACAGGCCGTTTTCATCACCACCGGGCAGAGGATGCGTCACAGAAGCGCTTCTGAAGCGCAGCGAGCCGATCACAGTCGCGTTGATCAGCAAACAAAGCAGGCAACTGCTCAGCAGGGCGGTGTTGCTCCAGATCGGGCCAGTTCCTCCAGAGGCAGGATCGCCGCAAAAACAGCCGCGAGGGCCGGTGCCGCCAGGGCACCGGTGTGCCCGGGGCAGGCGGGCCGGTGCCAGCCAACATCGCGCCAGCCGGCTTTAACGATCTCGCCCCAGACATGAACGGGCAGAACGAGCACCACAGCCGGCCCAACCGGGGAAATGAGCAGGATCAAGGGCACCACAGGCGCCAGAACAGATTGAGGCACCATTGCTTGGCCCGGTTCCTGGGGACCAGCACAGCCAGAGTTCACCAGCACGAACACCAGCTCACCAAGCCGGAACAGCAGGCCGTTCACAGAGCCGGGGGGCGAGCGCATCACTGGCGCAGTTGGCGGCGCCAGCGCCAGAGATCGAGCGCAGCGTTTGGGGGCGCGGCGTCAGCCGAACACTCTTCGGCAGGGCCCGGGCTCAAGCGGACGCCAGGCCGAGGCCGGCATCTGGGCAGGCCCGGTTCACCAGCCCTTCGAGCTCGCGCACGTTTGCGGGAAATTCATGGATCTGCAGGCGGCGGGATCACCTTCCTCTCCACCACCGGCGACACCGCCAGGCCAGGCTTTCGGCTGTTACAGCCGCAGCAAAATAAAACGCAGCACTCGCCCAGGTCCTGGCGTCGCAACCCGCGAAGCGGCGGCACCCGGATAGGGTGCAGCAGCGATCGAAGCGGGAGGGCGTTTCGGTGGTGAAAAAACAGGCGGCCAGGAAGTTGCGGGGCGTCGAGCCTGGTTCCGGGGCCTGCCAGTCGCCGCTGCGGGGCCAGCGTCAAACAGGGCGGCAGCTGGGGGGATTCGACCCGATCGAGCTGGTTGATCAGCAGGGCTGGTCGTTCACGATGTCATCGAGCAGGGGCACCGGCGCCATCGTGCTGGCATGCGAACAGCTCCGCCCCTTTACTGCGCAGGAGGGCTCATCGAGCTTGCACATCAGCTGGCGGGGTGGCGGAGCCGAGTGGGATCAGGGCGGCCGCATCGTCCTTCTCCAGGCCGGGCTCACGGCCATCAGCACCGGTCGCCGCTCAGGGTCGGCCAGCGCCTTGGCGGACCCGATCTCAGCTTGACGGCTGAGCGGGGCTGCTGCCGACGATGTCCCCGCCGCGCCACGCACAGGTAGGAGCCAGGCGGCTGTACGATCGTGAAACGGGCAAGCTGGCCGGCTTCAGTTCCTGACAAATCTCCCCCCGAAAGCAGGCACGCCATAGCGGGAACGAGCTTGCTCAGCGATCACCCGATTCTGGAGCTGTTGGGCCGATGATGGGGCATGGACCCTCACCCTTTATGGCGGAGCCCGCAGCCGGGCTCGATGGCCCCGCTTGGTATCTGGCCGAGAAAAGATCCCCTACACCTGGATTCAGTCGACATGGCCGCCGGCGAACACCGCCAGGAACCCTTCCTTCCGCTCAACCCTCGCCAAGGTGCCCTGTGGTCGACGAGGGCGCCAGGCTCGGCAGATAGCGGGCCAGCTGCGCCGTTCGAAAAGCGGCGCATCCTGCTGTACCTGCCGACCGCTACGGCATATGAGTTCAGCAGCCCGGCCCAGCGGCCGGAAGCGGAGGAATGGTGCTGTTTTGCCAATGCACCCTTTGCCACCGCCCTGTTTCGTCGAAGCCGCGCGAGAAGGAGTTTCCACGGATGATGCGGGCCCTCAACACCCGGTGGAGGGGCGGAGCCCCCTTGTTAGGTGGGCCTGGGGGGTGGCGGACTGCGCTTGTACAGGCCCATTGGCCACCTGCCGATTTCTTCTATTCCCCCAGCTCGATCTAGGCGGCCTTACCAGAACGTGCAGGCAGCATCGAGGGCCCAACCAGGGGCGTGTGCCTACCAGGCGGCGATGGCCACGGCTAATTCGATGATGGCCAGCCACCATCCCTTTCGACTGGCGGGCGCCACGCTTGAGCTGCTCGCGCCAAGGCCGTCTTGGGCCGGCCAGCGGCTGCTTGCTGCTTGCGATTCGTGCATCTCGGCAAGCCGAAACCTTTCAGGCGACGGCATCCACTGCCCAGGCGAGGGCGATCGTGGGCACCCTCAATGCCCTTCTGGATCTGGGCCCACACTGGGCGCCGCCCGGGAGGTGGTGGTCCTCGGCGACTGATCCACAGGCCGCCTCGCCTCACGCCGAGCTGCGCCAGAAGCTGGCGGCCCTTGCCTGGCCCTTGCTGGGCTGCCCGCTTCAGGGCCTGATCGGGGCGGCAACCGATGAACGGGGGCAGGCTTGGTTGTGGCGGGCCTGAGCCAGCAGCCAGCCTCCAACGCGGTCCGCTTGGTTGAGGCCAATCCCGAGCAGGCACAGGCAGGGGCCGACGAGCGGCTCAATCTTGGGCCATCTCCCACCCGGTGGCGCTGGGTTGGGCTCCGGCAACGGACCGGCTTGCAGGCTTGCCCTTGCTTTCAGCTTCGATGCCAGCGCGCCACGGCTGGCTGCGCCCTCTTCGGCCAGCTCAACCGACGGCCATCCTGCGACATCGCCTGCCCCTGCTGAGGTGGTGGCCGACGGTTCCGTTTGTGGCCTGGCCGGCTTAAAGCAGTGCGGCGGGCCATTCGAACTTGTCACCACATCAACCGCGGGTGAGGACCCCCGGCGAGCTTGCCGGCTTCGAGCACAAAACAGCGCTGGGTTGCTGCGCGTCGTGCAGCAGCCGGGCCGCCTCGGCGAGGGAGAGCGGAGCCTTCGCAGCTGTGGATGGTTACCCGCATCGTTATCCCACGTGCTGGCCCAGCACTGGGTAGCACCTGCCTGTCCCAGTCGAGGGAGGTTGCGCAGATAGATCACGCGCATCGAGCCAGCATCACGTAGGGGGCGGCATCGAAGCCGCCCTCTTCACCATTAAGTTCCTGCTCGGCTGAGTCACCGTCAGAACGCCACTGGTCATTCCACACACCGGGCAGCCACTGATTGGTTTTGATCGCGCTGAGGCAGTTGCACCGCTCTGCAGGGGGCGTTGCTCGCTTTGACGCTTCAACACCGGGGAGGTCATCGCCTCTGCGACCTGAATGCTGACGGGGATGTCGGAAGTCATCGGGGGACGCGCGGCTGCAAGGGTTCTAGGCCAGCGGGAAAATCCTGCGGTGCTCGGATCTCCAGACTTGGCGGCCCCCAACAGCTGATCGGGTCGGTCCTCCCATCAGATGTCCAAGCAGAACAAGCAGCAAGTCCGCAGATTTCCAGCAGCCGAGCATGAACGGCAGGTGCCGCCGGCTGCCGAAGCCCTCGCGACGGGCTCACCGTGGCCCGTGCCCTGATCGGGCTGCCCTGCTGCTGCCCTTTTCTCGCCGGCCAGGGCGATATGGCATGGATTCCTGCGCTGCTCGGGGGCCTCTCAGACTGGCCGATGGGCGCCCTGGGCCCGCCGGGCGGCGGCGGCTCGGTGGGGGCCGGCTCGATTCCCCTCACGACAAGATCCTGATCAGTGCGCCCGTTGCTGTGGCATTAGGGCGCAGCGGATGCCTGGCGCTCTGGGCGGTGTGGCTGTTGCATGGCGCGGCGAAGCTGTTGGTCTTCCGGCTGGGCGGGCCGGCAGGGGATGGCGGGGCCCGCGAGTCGGCGGCGCGGCAAGAGCCAAGGACGGTGCGCTGCAATTCAGCGCCGCTGCTGCTATGCTCTGGGCCCACTGAGCTGGGGGCCCCACCTGGGCGGCCGGCCTGGCGCGGCCCTTCAGGCCCGGGCTGGTGGCTGTTCTGGCCCTTCGATCTTGCTGGCGCTGAGTTCGGCGCTGGGCTTACTCAGGCCAGCAAAGGCCGGGCGGTCAGCACTGAAATCCGGTGTGGCAGCTGCGCGCAAGGCGTAGTCGTTGGCGTAGCTCGTCGGCAGGCGCCCTGTCGGCATCGAACACCGGCGGACGCAGGCCAGCTCCCGCTCCAGCGGTGCACATCAGAGGAAGTGGGTTTCAGGCGAGGGGGAGGCTGTTGCGGGCCTTGGGTCAAGCCGGCTGGATAGAAGGAGCGGACTCACCCGCCCCGGAGTTCTGGCCGCAGGCGCGGGCCGCCGCGGCCACCAGGCCGCGAAACTGATCCTTGGCGGGCCGTGCAGTTATGTAGATCCGGTTGGTGGCCGCTTCACTCCAGGCAAGCGGCCGAATGGCGATGGCGAGATCGCTCAGTGGGCCGAGTGGGTGATCGTCTGCCATCCCTGGCAAACGGGCAACGGGGCGACGTGACGATCCGATCAAAGGAACCAGCTCTCCACCGGGTTGGTAGTTGCCCGGAACCGATGATGTAGGTTGGGCCGGAAGCTGGTGAAGGGAATCCGCTCGCTTGCGCAGCAATCTCGGTTTCGGAGCTTGCGGCAATGGCGGCTGGCCGGGGTCGGTGGGGCTTGTTCTCGCTGAGGGGCCAGAGTCACTGTCGCGTAAACCCCGGCGAGCTCACATAAACAAGCGGTGCTTCGGCGCCGGTTTCTCTCGAGCACGGCGCGGCTGCAGACAAGGGAGCGGGCCGCTGCTGTCGATGATCAAGTCGAAGCTTCGCCCTGCAGCGGCGCCAAGGGCCTCGGCGTCGCCGCGATCGCCCGCCAGATGACTCCACCCGGCCGGGACGGGGATTCTGCGCGGGTGAACAGCGGTGAGCTCGATGGCGAAGGCGAGCAACTGGGCCACCACGGCTGCGAGTGTTTGAAGCTGGGTGCCACCCCATCAACAGGATTCTTTACGGCAGTGGCAGTCGAACGGGCGCATTCAAGCGCGGGAGGATGGAGTCACGTTCCATGCGCCTTCCCCGCGCGCCCGCCCGATGCAAAGTTCATTCCCGCCATCGGACATGCTCCATGGCCACTTGCGTCCGCTCACCAGGGCGACTACGACCAGGTCACCGCATTCAACGACGGACCCGGGATGGCCAGGGCCTGCAGTGGCAGAGCAGGGGTGCCGAGCGCTGCATCTGGTCGATCTCGATGGCGCCCCAGAGAGGGCGTTGCGGCAATACGCGATCATGGGGCCATCCACGCCAACGCCGGGCCATCCCGGATGCAGGCTGGGGCGGCCGGCGGGCGCACGGCCCGAGCGGGCCGAGGCCCTGCTAGCTTGCGGCTCGATCGGGGTCATCCTCAGGCACCGCGGTGGCGATCGAGGAGCCCAAGCTGGTGCGACACCTGGCGGCCTCCAACACGGCCGGATCGTAGGTTGGGAATCGACGCCAGAAGGACGCAAGGTGGACACCGCGGCTGGCTGAGGAGAGCACGATCGAGGGCCACCGCTTTTGGCCGCCAGCCTCGAAGGGGCAGTGGTGTGGCCGCGATCATTTCGCACCGGACATGCCACCGATGGGCCCCTGGCTGGCCCAACCTGGGAGGCGTGCGCCAGATGGCCGCCGCAGTTTCAATCCCGGGGATCGCCTTCCGGTGGGGGTGGATCGCTCACGACCTGCTTTCTCTGCTGGCGTTGAACCCCTGGGCGTTCAGGCGGGCGTTGATCGTCGGCGCGCCGATCTACGACGGCAGCGGTCGATCTTCGCCGAGGCGTGCAGGCGGTGGGCAGGCCGTTGGCAGGACCCCCTCTTCGGCTCAGGTGGGATGAGGTTCAAAAAATGGCTCAAAGACAGGCTCATGATCAGCTGAGGAGAGGCCTTTACTAGGGGCCAGAGGGTTTGACAAAGGATTGGGCGCCCGATACATTGATGATCTGGTAGTCATCCATCGCTCTCCGACTTGTTCATTCGTGCCTTGCATCGCACCAGCACTGTCTTGAGGACAACATCCAATCAGGCGATGTGAACGAAGGCCTTTTGGGTTCGTTGCCGGGATCTGGGCATGCGGCTGAGTCGCAGCGGCGCATGGTTGCTCGAGTTTTGTGGACGGAGAAGAGTCACCTCAGCGCCGCGGATATTTTCGAGCAGCTTCAACGCAGGGCCGCAACATCGGCCATACCTTCGTTTTATCAGAATCTCGCGAAGCGCTTCAGTCAGCTGGGAAGTGATCGAATGCCTCGACAAAGCCCAGTGGCCGGCTCTCGGCTACCGCAGCGATCCCCACAGCCATCTCACCTGTCTGGGAAATCGCGGCGCATCCACACCTTGACGTCGTGCTCCCGAACGAAATTGGTCAGCCCAGATCGAAGCCGCTCACCGGCTTCGAGATCGAGTCGACACCTTTGCAGCTTCAGGTGGCCGCCGACGGGCTTGACACCCCGTCACGCAGCGCCCCTGCCCTGGCGAGGGGTGGAGAAAACCGCCCAGGCTTGGTTACCTTGACGGCATTTGGCCTGCCCAGGAAGCGGATCGAAGCCCCAGAGCCCGCCAGTCCAGGCCCCTGGCGGTGGCCCAGCTGACTCCTCTTTGCGAACCCCTCCAGCGCGAGGGCCTGCTCGTCTTGCTGGGGGCCGAGGCAGCTGTTCCGTCTGGCCATCAGCCCCTCGAGCTCGCGGGCGCTCCCAGTTGGTTTTGCTTCTGGGAGCCTGCTGCACCGTTGAGCCCGCCACCCTGTTGCGGGGAACTGGAACAACGAGCAGCGCTGCATTTCCGGCCCCCCTGCTTTGCTTCTGCGGCCATGCCGGCTGCAGCCGCGACTGGTTGCTGCAATTGCCCGTGGCGGGGTCTGTTGCAGGCACCCGACCCCGACCAGGTGGGCGCCGCCGTGGCCACGATTCCTGAGCCGGTGGACGGGGTGCTCGTACCTGCGCGGCGGCGGCAACAGCAGGAAGCCACCCTTGGGACCTCTTGCCAAGCAATGGGGCGCGGATCGGGAGCGGGCCAGGGGCTGGGCCAGTCGTTGCTTGCAGAGGGCTGCAGCAGATCGAGGCCGGAGCTGCGGCCTTTGCCGCGCGTTGGCTCAGCCCCACCGGAGAACCTGCTGCTGGCCGGCCTTGTGGAAGGCCGGCTGCGGGAACTGGCGGCCGCCGTGCCTTTCCTGCTCTGGCTCTGGGGACCCCTCCAGCCTGGCCTTGGGGCACCGGAGGCCGGGCGAGGTGGGTGTTGCCGCAAACAGCCTGCGAGTGGCAGCACGCGATCACCCTGGCCCAAAGCGCACGCCGAGGGGGTCTGGCCAGGCGGATCCAGGGCCGGCACTGGCCAGCGCCAGCGGCTGTTGATTCAGGGAGGGCGGCAGCTGCCTCAACATCCAGGCCGATAGGGCGCCCTGCTTTTGCCCTGCAGGGGCTCAGCCGGAGGCGCGCCGCGATTTGCTTTGATGGCCTTGCTGGGCAAACTACGATCCCCCCCAAAAAAAAAAAAAACCCCTTTTTTTTTTTTTTTTTGATTGCAGCGCCTTGCGCCAGGGGAAGAGGCGCGTGGCGACCGAGCTGCAGAGGTTCGCTGGGCTGCAACTTACAGCCCGAGCTGCGCCGCCACGCCCCTGCGGCAGGATGGCTGGGCCCTACGTGGCAAGCTGGCCCCAGCAAGGGGCCTTGCTTTTGCCGGTCCGGCCGAACACCCTCAGCGGCCAGAAGCGATTCTTGCTTGCTTAAAACGATTTCCCGATCTTTCCCCCCTGGCCTGCCGATTTTTGCTCCGCGGCCCTTGGCCTCAAACGCCAGCCCCTTTTGCGGGGTGGAGGGGACGGGCTGCTTTGCCCAGACGAGGCCCAGGGGCCCTGGGCTCCTCAACCTAGGAAGCTTTCTCGGTTGAAGGGCAAAAAAACTGGGCTGTGCGAAAAAAAACCCGGCGAAAAGCTGATCAGTTGCCCCAAAGGTTTTGCTGGCCTTTTTGGGCTGGGCGGGGGCCGGGGGACTTTGGGCCCGGGAAACTTGGGGGCGCCGGCTAAACCCATCCTCCTTTTTACCA
>Ga0163217_1088209_pt1 | contig 16004 bp, 23 predicted proteins | sample SynspAceP_FD_185933 | JGI IMG/M metagenome (GOLD analysis project Ga0163217, IMG submission 185933) | Saline lake microbial communities from Ace Lake in Antarctica - Synechococcus sp. Ace-P (PacBio error correction) | ecosystem: Environmental > Aquatic > Non-marine Saline and Alkaline > Saline ... | reverse complement strand
TCTGGGCTGGAGGGCCACATAGCTTTTACGACAGCGTTGATTTCAAGCATGTTTGCTTGTGCTCCTCGGCGAAACTCGGCAGGGCGCTGGCCAGCGCGTCCAGCCGCTGCGGTCTCGAGTGCCTGCGCACTTATCGGGACCGATGAGTCCAGCGTTTTGAACGCCGTGAAACTCTGCCGCTTCAGGCGTACCCCAACTGCTGGGCGATAACTGTCCAGCCCCAGGCTGCCTGTCATCAGCAGACGCTCGCAAGGACTGCGCCGGACGCGTTCATCCAGTTGCCGGAACGGGTAGCCTTCGCCGCAGGCGCCGATGTAATGTCCGCTACTGACAGCCCACCAGGCGGCCACGTCACGCGATGGTGGATACGCCCGGAGTGACTTATCGAAAATGTGCAGGAACCGGCGCGCCAGGGGCGCGCTGAATGATCATCAGGCTGGTCACCAAACCGCTGCAAGGCTGGCGGCAGGTTCTCTGGGTCATCGCATTGGCGGGGCAGCAGGGCTTGGCAGGTTACATCCAGGAATCAGCATTCGCATTACGATGGCGTGCAGATCAACGCGCAGCATATGGGCTGGCATACAACTTCGGCGGCGCTGCGCAACGCAGCTCAATGCCAGAGGCACGAGGGGCGCTGCATAATTCGGCGTAACACCTTTCCAGGCGGCCATGCACGCTTACACCAAGACAAGCGCGCATCCTCTGGCAGCACCTGATCATCCAGTTGCCATCATAGTCCGCGCTTGTCGGCTCCAGGCTGATGGGGCGTGGACAGCCAGCGGCGAAACTGGCGTGGTTGATCTCGATGCTCCATCAAGCGTGCGGGCTGGCCAAACTGGGTGTAGCGAGCAGGCCCAATTGTGGTCAGATGCATAGCGTTTGGCCGAGCTTCAAGCCCGCGCCAGGATACGGGATTACTGGGCGGACCAGGTTGGCGGATCACCGCCAATTCCTGCCACAGCTCCAGCGTTACCACCGTGTCAGCGGTTGGTCTGGCAAGCCGGTATCGAATGGCACGGCCCGCTGCGCATCAACGCCCAAGCTCGGTGGCCAGCTCAGTAACCAGACCCACATGGTAATTATCTCGCGGCTGTCGCCAAGTCCATCGATTTTTCTCTGTCAGCCCAGCAGCTTATCCGCTGGCAGTAGTATGCATGCGTGGCAGCCATTATCATGGTCGCAACACCACTTGCTGGGGGAAGTGCTTGGCACAAACTATAAACAGAGGTAACCGCCATGCCCGAATTTTACACCACGCTCGCAATAAACCAGCACGCCCCAGTGCCGCATTTCCGCGGTCGCTCCGGTTGCCGGACACTGGCGTGATATCACGAATCGATCTGAACAACTTGTCCGATACTGGGAGGCGATGCGCAAGGCACTGATGGATCATCAGGTGTTGTTTATCCGCGACCAGTCGCTCAGGTCGAAGCAACTGAAGCCTCTTCTCTGCGCTTTGGCGAATTTTGGCATCGAGCCTTCGTTCAAACCCAATGGGCCGATCACCCCATGTGGTCCGTAGTCAAGGAAGCCGCGAAGGGCACGCCCTTCGTTTTCGGTGGTTGGCCTGGCATATCGGACTGTACCTTCCAGGAGCGCCGCCGGCCTTTACCTTGCTCTACGGCTCACGATGTGCCCGAGTAGCGGCGATTTACCCTTGTTCAAACCAAGATATTGTACTCTTGGCCTGCGACATGGGCTTCCCGGCAATTGCCGCAAAATGCTGCTCGTCCTCAATGGCATAAACAGCCCTGAATTCGGCATATGGCCCGAATGCCAAGCAACAACCGCCAGGCTGGAAGCATGAGATTTCTCTAGTGGCGAAAACGTCGACCACGATGTACGCAGCCACCCATGATTCACCGCCATCCAGAAAACGGCCGCAATGTCCTCTTCGCCAACCGGCTTACACCTTGGGCATCGAAGCCATGAAAATTCGAAGAGGCGGGCGATCCTCGACTACCTGTTCATGCATCGCTGCGCCCCGGCTTTACGTCGGCAGGCGCTGGGACGCCCGGCACGCTGAGCGATCTGGGCAATAAAACCGCCTGTGTATGGCATCAGCGGTATCCGATTATTTTGGTACCTCGGGAGATAGTTCCGTACTACGTAGTGGGCTGCAAACCACAGAACGCCAGGGAGTGGAGGAAATGAAGGCAGGATCTGTTTCCAATTGCCAAGGAGACGCAGGCGCAAGTGTTATTCACGGCGCGGCGAATGCGGCCCGTGTGATCCAGTGGTCGCCCAGCCGGCATTGAGACGCTGGAGCAAGCCTATGCAGTTTGCAGGCGAGCGATCAACCAGTGGGGCTATGACGACAGACCAGAGCGGGTTACAAGCTGGGCGTCACCGACACCCGCGTACAGGGAAAGCCCATCTGGCGTGAGCATTCCGCTTTTTGGCCACTCTGCTGTCGGGATGGATTACGATGGACGGCGATACCTATAACCGCCTCCCGCTTGATCACACCAAGCTGGAGGGCGAGTGGCTTTTCTGTTCAGAGCCACCCTGGAACGATGCCTGAGCTCAGTGAAAAAGCGATTACTGGATGGCCTGAAAGGCGTATCGTGCCAGCGCTTGGAAAAAATCTTAGCGACTCGGCTTATTTGCCGGGGTGGCCGAAAGCCTGTTCGACGCCGCGCCGACACACCTTCTTCGGCCTCTATGTACGCGGCAGCGAAGCTGAAGGAATCGCGGAGCTGATCTGGCCACCTGGAGATGAAAGCGTAGTTAACCGCAACAACTAATGCAGCAGGTAGACCGCCACTTCCCGCCAAATGCAATGAGGCAATTCCGCTTATACCGCCTGCCCTTGGGCATGGTTGCGCGAGTTGGCGCGTCGGGGCACCACCGATTCGAGCAGGAGAATGATTCTTTCAGGCTCACTGGGGCCCGACTGGGTCGAGGGACCAAGGCAGGGGACCAAGAGTACGGCTGGAAAAATAGGCGAGTTGGGAGCCGGAATGTCGGTTTTCAGCTAAAAGCGGCCACGGAGAGATAGACGGAAGGGCGAAATCATCGAAAAGAGCAAGATAAAAGAAAACCCGGCGCAAGCGGGGTTTGGCAGAACTTTGGTTTCCCTGTCATCCTTAAACTCGTGGTGCCTCCAGGCACTGTCCTGCATACCGTGTTATTTTTTTCGGCGCCTTTCCTTGCGTTCGCTTCCTAAGCGAACACAAATGTTACGCCAAAACAGCAGGTTGGCGCCCATAAGCCGATGCCACCACCGCCTGTAAGGCAATCACTTAACAATTTGATACATTACATGCCCAGTCCGGGCTTCTCGCGCCGGATCCCTCACTCAGAACTTTGCGCTGCGTCCAGCTTCTACCAGTGACTCGCTTACCAGCACGTACCGATTCCGCTTCAGTGAGTGATACCGCGGCAACACCGTCTGACGAAGAAACGCCCGGTGGCCGATCTTGGCCGATAAAAAGCATTCGCTTATCATCGGCAAGGCGTGCACTTGCAGCCTTAGCCATCTATCGGCCCACATATAGGCATACGGCGGTGAACCCGAACACATGCAGGTATTCATACTTGAACCGCGCCGATCTCGTTTTGCATTGGTTCTGCTGCCGGTCGATGACCACGGCCGGTCAGGTTCTTCCAGATTGTCGATGGCCTGGGCCAGCGGCTGAACGACTCGGCGAGTGCCTAGATCAGCATTCCGCGCAATTAAAGTCACACTTCCTTAGCATTGACACGTTGACGAATGCGCCGTTAATTGGCAACCGTCTTGAGGCCCATCAGAATCCAGCAGCCTGGATACCGTTGTGCCTTCATAGATCGTGCGGCAATGGTACATCACGCACCAGTGCTCCTGACCCCTCAGCACATTAGCCATGGCCACCGAATACCTGCTGCCCTGGATGCAATTCTCCAAGGACCCACACTCGGTAAAGAACCGCTTGGCCACCGCGTCAGCAGCGCCAACCAGATCTTTCGCCTTCTTTTTTGATTCGGCATCGTCGGCGTATTGCTGATATCAGCTGCGAACCCACATAGTGAAAAACGCCCACTGCATTTCGGTCATTAGCATTGATGGTCAGCAGCATGCGGAGTACATTCCGGGTGCCACGATATCGGATCGGCGGCTTTTTTCCGGCTGCTGGGCTCCCGTTGGTGCACGACTTTGAATTACGATCGCGAGCATAGGCCACAGCGCTCTGATATGAAGCTTGGAGCAACCAATTACCCTGGATACCGATGGGAACAGGACGCTCGTAGTTCAATACATGGTTGAAACATGGCATTCAGGCCTTGTTCACTTCACCAAATCAGATAAACCCTGGGCGCCATCGAAGTTCATCACAACGAGGTCGAGAAGCCTTTGATTGCCCATCTTGTGCTCAATCGATCCACAGCTGAACGGATTGCGTTTCCCCAGAAACTTCCGTCTGCATTGACCAGAAACTTGGGTTACCAGAAACAGCGAAATACCCGCTTGGAGGCCTGCACGGCGCGTCGGGTAAACTCTGGCCAGGACCAGGTGAACTGATGTTTCGGTCAAATTCATGCTCACGCCGGTTAATAAGATCTTTGTACGGTCACAGCGTAGCTGCCATCGGCCTGCGGCACCTGCCTTGGTACCGGATGATGCCCAGATCGGATACCGCCGTAATTGGCGGCGTCAGGTCAGCACATCAATGTGCCGCCAGTACCTGCACTACAGATTCGGCAGATAGGGCCTGCTTGCAGTTCTTCGCTAACCGTGGGCATCCGAGCGCCAGGCACAACCCGCATGTTCAAGGCGGGCGTAAGCGCAAGCTTTGTTGGCGCCGTAACATTTTCCTCAACCTGCACGCCAGAGCGTCTTGGGCATGCCCAACCCAACCAAGACTCAGGTTGCCACCCAGACCCAACCAGCCACCTTCGCGGCATAGGATGCTGTAAGCCTGTTTGAAAACCCGGCGGGCGTGGTGGACCACGCCCGTTCATCCCATCTTGGCGCCTTTCTTTCATCACCATGCGGTTCAGCCGGCGCAAATGGTCTGCGAGGTATTCTTGCCGGCTTCTTCCAGCATCGGCATTCTGCGGTTTCACGCATCACATGGCCGCCCGTCCAGGCTGCAGGCTCTGCCACAAACTTGTCGGCCTCGAACACTTATTCAAGACGGAAACGAATATCACGCAGAGGGTGCTTTGGTAATCAGCGCATGGAACTCCTCTAAGCAGGTTCATTGCGCCCGGGACAAAGTCCGGAACATGGAGACGATTGTACGCCGCAAACGATTTCGGTTTACAGCGTCTTTAAATGACGTACTTTGTAAATTTTCGGTCACCAGCAGAGAGGCTGGCTTGGCAGCAATCACTCCATTCTTTGACCAGACAGCAAAAACAGCAAAGCCGAACAGATCGGGGCTTTGTTTGTAGCTTGGTAGCTTGTAAGCTTGTAGGCTTGGTGCTTTTGTAGCTTGAGCTGACGCTTAGAACTGCCTCAGCCGTCATCATGCTCAACGAATCGGCGCCGGACTCCAGCGCTTCAAACGTGTGCGCGAAGCACGCGGGTAGCAAACGCTTGAGTAGAAAACTCCTGCGTAGCCAGGCTTGGCCTTGTAGAAGTCCTTCCTCGGAGTTACCGGCGTCCAGCGTCGCCTGCGCAGCCACTTGCCATCTTCAGCCAGTAGAACGCCAGCGTCACGGTAGCCTGAATACATCAGGAATCCATCGCCGCTGCACCCACCCTCGGTTCTGCATGAGCGGCATGCAATTTTTTCTGCGCTTCAAGGCTCGCCCCATTCGCGCATTCAGCTATGTTCAGCTTGGCCACCGTAGTCACCCAAGTCGCATGACTCTCGTTGGCCTGGCAGAACTGATGTACTTCTTGCGTGAAGGCGCGCTGCATCTTGCCCTGGCTCACTTCAGCACCTTGCGGGCCCAGCAGATTCGAAGTGGCCTGAAATCGTTGGTGCTTCATACAGCAGACGAACGGCAATCGCGCATTCTGCTGCTCCGTGGCCCCAATTCGGAATATAACCGTTTGCCAGCGAAACACCTGCATGGCCCATGGTTGGTCACTCCAGACCCGTTCTCGGTCATTGAACGCCTTGCAGAATCGGCGTGAGGAACGCAACTGATCCTCTGCATTGGCACGTACCGCCTTCATCCTTGGGAATAGTGAGCCTTGTCAGCAAAACGGCGCGGTGTAATAAGCCAGCGCGCGAAATTGCCTTCATTGAAAAGCTTTTTCATGGTCAACAACCATGCGCCGCACATCAGGGTGCCACGATTGCATCGGATCGGCAGGTTTGTCGGGGCAGCCGGACCGGAAAGCGAACGCGATCTGGCAGGCGATCCTTGGCATAGGCGATCGCAGTCTGTAGAAGCCTTCACACGTTTGACACAGACCCTGCAATCAGGTACCCAGGCGCGCATGTTCATCATGCGTGAACAATGCAGTTAAGACCCTTGTTCACCTCACCGATTCAGAGAAGCCGGTAGGCACCATCAAAGATTCAACACACAAGTAGACGGACGCTTGATGCCATTTGTGCTCAGCGAGCCCACCACTTCACACCAGATGCGCTCGGCCCCACTTCGCCGTTGGCGTCGGGCAGAAACTTGGACGCATGAACAAACGAAATGCCCTTGTGCCGGAGGGCGGCATCAGGCAGTTTGGCCAGAACAGGTTGCACAATGTTTTCGGCAAAGTCATGGGCTCGCCGCAGGAAGAATAAAGATCATTGGTCACCTGGTAATTTCGTAGGTACCGTCTTTCGCGGCGTACCGCGCGGGGTCTTGGTAAGGCCAGACGGGGGGATACCGCAATGCGCTCGGTCAAGCACATGGAGCCCGGTCCAGGTACGGACCAGATTGTTCAGTTACAGCTCGCGCTTGCTCAGGACTGCCGTGGGCGCGGATAGCGCCGAGCACCGTGGCTCAAGCCGGGTACATCGCTCAGGCATAGGGTGGCCCGAGGCAGGTCATTTCTGACACGACCAGACCCAGCGATGCCGGCAAGCCCTTTGCCCGCCGCTTACTTCAACCGGACCGTGTCATCGAAACCCCAGCCGTTGTCACATATACTGCTGATAGGCTTCCTTGAAACCCTGGGGGGGTCACCAAGCCGAATCATCCAATTATGAGCAAGCCCTCTTCATCGCCACTTCGATTCAGCTGGCGGCCAGCACTTCGCCAGCCAATTTGGCGCTTTCTTCGAGAATCGCGCTGACCAGATCAGGGGTCGCATCAGTCAAAAACCATGGGTTCTCGTAACCTGCGCAAATCGAATTATTGGCTCTCCATAAACGAAGCGCATATCACGCAGGGGGGCTTATAAGTCGGGATGCTATTGTCTCCAAAGATCAGCAGGACATACAGCGATACGAATTCAGGACAGGTCGTTTGAACATACGGCCAGGCGGCCAAAACAGGGTCAAGCTATGGGCCAGCGCATGACTTTGATTGATACAAGTCATAGGTAACCCCAGCCAAGCAAAAAGCGGCATTCGGTACCTAGGAATGAGTATGAATACCGCCCGTGACGGTACATCGCGATTATACAGCTTTACCCAGCCTTAAATTCAGCCTTTTTTCTTCCAAAAAAGCATTAATAAACTTCGCTTTCGTACATTGGACAAATTGCCTGCCCTTCTATTGTGGCGCCAGACGGGGTTACGAAAGTAACGGAACCAGATACCTTCACACGAGATTAGGTTACCGATTGAGCTTTTGCGGACTCCCTTGCAATGATGGGCGTCGCCGCTGCTGTGCTGGGTGTTTATGCGTTCGCCCGCGAAAAATTCAGCCCCGACTTTGTGGTTGCGGGGATTTCGCCGTTGCGGGTATTGCTGGGCAGCACCCTGCTCACGGGCAGGCGATGTGCTCAGCGTGCTGTTCAACAGCGCGCCTGATTTACCATTGCTGCATGTTCATTACTTCGGGGAGCCCTGGAGCGCACCGGCTGTGTCGACTGGCCTGGGCAAGTGGTTGGCTAAACTGGGCGGCGGCAGCCGCTACGCACCCTGTTCAAGCCTTGATGATCACCGCCTGGTGCTCTCGACCTTTATCAACAATACGCCCGTAGTCGCTATCTGACGCCGTTCCGCCGTGACGCTCGCGCGCAGGTCGGGCAGCAAGCGTATCAAAATGCTGATTCCGGCTGTCCTACGCGGGACCACTGGCGGGCACCGAGACCGATGATCGGGCACCTCGACCAATATCCGTGGTCGGATGGGCGTAGCCGGCAGACGGCATGAACCCTTCGGCATGTTCGATATTTTCCTGCAGGCTGATCCATGGCATGTGATCGGCGTGGCTTCATTCTGCTCGGTGGGCACGCCTTCTGCCTGACCGTGAAAAGCCTTTCAAAGCGATCTGCGCCCGGACCGAGCCGCCGTTTCATGACCGAACTTGCTGGATGCCGCACGACTCGCCGATCATCATCAGACAAATTGCCGCGCCAAACTCAAATGGCAAGAGCGGGATACAGGTACTGAAGATCTCTTCGCGGCGGACGAGGAGCTGTCCACCCCGGTTCAACACACTCGTGAAAGGGCTGGCGAACCGCCTCGTGCTGCACGCCCAACATTGCACCGACTTTATGAACTAGCTGCGTCAAGGACTGCTGACGTTCTAACACGGAACAGGCGGCCAACTTTCGCAGACCATCTTCCCGCGACGTGGATATGGCCGAAGCCATTGTCGGAGCGTAACTCACGCTACAGCCCACCGGCCGATCGCGACGCTCAACCTGACGCCCGCTACGGCATGCACCGTAACTGGCATTCACCGGCACAACGTAACATTCAGGATAACCTGGAAGACTTCAGCTACAGTTCGGTGACGGATGCTTGGTTGGAGGGCTCACCAACGCAGGATCAGCAGTTGCGATAACGGCACCTGATCAGGGCCTGAAACACCGTGCAGGAGGCGACTACCCGCCGCAACAGGCGCCGATTGCAATTGCGTGCCGTACTAGCGGGATGGTATTAGCTGTCGTTGAACGGATCATGCCCATCGAGGGGAATTGCCACTTGATCCGCTACCGCCGTGGTGCTGGCACGGCTGCCTGGAACGAAGACGCTACAAGGCCATCGACTGGCGCATTCTGACAATCATTTTCGGCATGCTGGGCGATCAGCATCGCGATGGGAACAAGGTGGGCTTTGGTTAGATACCGTCGTGGGGGGGATGGAACATGTTTCGATTTGGGGCTGTCGCCATTGCTCGGCGCCCATGTTCATGCTCTCGTATCTATCCTGTTGGACGTCGATCCTGACGGAGGGTCGTCAGTAACAACGCCCAGTGGCCTTATGCTACACCATTCTAAGCCATTGGCGTCCGCGCAACAGTTGGGCGGATGCCCGCCCTTTCGTGCGTCCGCCGTTCATGGTTTGCGCCAGCGCAGCTTTTGCCACGCGATCGCAGTTACCAGGGAAAACCAAACACCCCTTTTTTTTTTATCCCCCGGGTTTTTTTTTTTTTCTACAGCAGCCGGGGGCTTACCGCTTTACTGACTTCCATTGCCGCACGTGCAGGTCCCGTTGAACCTGATCATGTGGGCCACCGCGACCATCGTTGATTCACAGATGATCTGGACACTCTTCGCCCGCCTGAGCCGTCAGTTTGCTCAGGCTTTGCTTCCGATTATGGTCATGCAGGGCGAATAAACTGCTGTTGTCAGCTTGTGGCGGTTCCGTCGAGGAAGATTCAAGCGGCGTTTGCTGACCCGGTGTGATTCGCGCATGCGTACTGAGCTGGACAGGTAGACGTTGGCAATTACGGCAAGCCTTCGGCGATCAATTCGTCGAGGCATCTGTTGCGGCAGGCTTCGCCGTGACTGGAAAACTTGGTGACCACGATTGCCTTCCACTTAGATGTTCGTTTGTCTTTCCTCAGAATATCTTCCCAGCTCCTTGAGCAGGCATAAGAGCGCCTTGGCGGGAGAAGCTGTCACGACTCGACACGGGCATCAGGCAGCGGTCGGCGGCGATCAGGGCCGAGATGGTGTAGAAATTGGAAGCTTCGGTGCGGTATCGATATAGATCCGCTCGTAATTGCCATCCAGATCCTTGAGCATTTACGCAGTTTCTGAATTCTTGTAGCGTGATCCAGCTGGACTTGCAACTCCGCCAACTCCGCAGCGCCGGCATGACCCAGAGATTCTCGAACGGGTTCACTACAAAAAACTGTTCGGCCTTCTTGTTGAACAGGCTGGTCGACAGCGTTTGCGAGAGAAATCCGGCAATCGTCGATCCATCCTGCCAACCCATCGCCAGGACAGGTAGTTGGACTGGGTTGGCTGCGCGATCCAGATCACCACAGCGTCTTGTGGCCGGCAGCGGCGCTGGACCGCCGCGAGATTGCAGGCGTGCGGATTTACCCACACCGCCCTTCTATTGAATATCACCCGACGCATAACTTCCTCCTGGCACGGCCTGAAAACTGACTTGCAGACTACGATAGCAGAGGGATCATTGATTAGATCGCTGACAATTCGTGCACGCCTCGAAAAGGCGCCGGCATGCGGCCGCCGGGTCCACTTCTGGGCGTGATGGCCTGGCCGAGATTGAAACACGTGGCATTGCCCCTTGCCGTAGCTTTTCCAAGAATCCGCGCCACCTCTTCACGAATGGCGCCGGTTGGCATACAGCGAGTTGGATCATATTGCCTGCAAGCCGCCACCTTTGGAACCACGCCGTGAACGCGCTACGCCCACTTTATTCCTGGTCCCAATCCAGAACCAAGGCAGCAGCCGCCCGCATCTGCAATTGCTTTCCAGCCGATTAGGGCCCGCCAGCGCGTTTTTCTTGGTTAAACAGATCACCGGTACACGGGCTTCATGCTCTACGGATTACAGCCCAGCGACGATCTTGCGCATCGCTAGGCAGTGCGAATTTCTGGTAGGGCGTCAGAAGACAGAATTACCGCCCCAGGATCAAAGATTCTGTACCGCCTGAGCGCCGGCCAGAATCTGGCCGTCAGGTAGGAGGTAACCGAATCGGCAACTTGGTTGCGAGCAGCAATGCATGGCTCAGGCTGGTTGGTCATAAAGCATCGCCTTGGTCTTGCGGAGTCCTTGGACGAACTGCCCTTCAACATTAATAGGTCGCCAGCGTCCAGGGGCTGCCGGAAAAGGCGATTCAGGAGGCACTCGGCCGTTCAGCTCGCTGCGGATGGTGCGGCACGCATATACAAAACGAGGATTCTTGTCAGGATCCAGGCACTTCAGAGCCTCGATATCGGCGGGCGGTTTATCGATCCGTTTTGCGAAAGCGTGGGCCTCACAGTTTCAAAATACAGACCCAAGCCCATGGCCGGGGGATGGTCCAGAATGTCCGAATAAACAGGATCGCCGCATCCAGCGGATACCGCTCCAATGGCTTGCAAGGGCACCTCGCAGGCCATTTCCGGATTGGTCACCAACCCCATTGAAATCGCCAGCACGGGTGGCGCGCCTCGCGATACTCGGGGCAGATAGCGCCCGCCTGGCGATCATCCCACACCGGGTGACATCCACGGGTTGACGCATCAAAGGCACGGAGAAAAGCGATCATTCTTCATATTCGGAATGAGTAGGTATCCAGTTGCGGGAATCAGCGGGCATTGTACCGGGGAATGCGGGTAATTAATGCAGGGCGTGAGGAGAAGTGTTCTTTCAGGCGCGCGGAAAGCTTAGCGGTGGTTGCAGGGGCTTGCCTGGCCGGACCGTCGGCGCCACAGGGGACGTGCGCCGACGAGGCCCCAGGATGGTGGTAGCGGTCCCAGGCCAGGCCAAGCCATGTAGCCGCACCACGCCATAGCTCACCAAAAACGCAACTAAGCGGCGCCCTGGGGCGCCCTCCGCTAATACAACAAAGCCAATCTACAGTTCCAGATACTCGAAAAATGCCCTTCTGCAGCCTGACGACCTTCCAGATCGGCAACGTCACCACCAGATCGAGCCCGCACCATATCGCCGCCGGCAAAGATCTTCGGGTTGCTGTCTGGAAGCCAGGTTAGCGAGCCTGCTCGGCAGCCACTCGCGGCCTGGCTATCGATTTCCACCTTGTGCCTGCAAACCAGTAGCTGGGCTCGGGCGAAACAGAAGGCAATGGATTCACCGCATCGGCCGGAGCACTTCCTCGGGCTTGGGATCGGGCTCGGGGCTGCGACGGCCACGGGCATCACGGCTACACCCAACGCGTTTCAACTACCTTGACGCCTATCAACCTTGATTCAACCGACAATGCAATCGGCTGGCGATTGCAACAGCGGAACTTCACGCCTCATCCTTGGCGTTTTTCAACTTCCGCGGAACCAGGCATGTTCTTCTTTCATCACGACGGTAGGCGCAATGCACCGACTTGGCGCACCTGACATAGAAGTCTACGGTTACAATCCATGCCGGTATCGCCACCACCAGCACCACAACCGCTTACCCGGCCAGGTCGATGAAGTCGCAGGCGAACTTTTTTCAAGCCCAGGTTGCGATTGAGTTTGCAACCAGAAAATCCAGCGCCGTCATGCACGCCCGGCAATCCGTCACCCTGGGAAGCGCCCTTCATTAGGTGTTAAGTACCGCATACCCATGGAAGGACCGTATCACTTCGGCCATCAGCTCATCAATGCTGTACGTCCTTGCCGATTTCGGTGTTCAGGCGAAACTCGCATGCCCAGTTACCTTCAAAGATTTCCCCGACGGCGTTGACATACCAGCTTTTCCAGCTTGATTCGGGAATACCAAAAGGTCAGGGCAGACCGCCGATTTCCGGGTAGCGATCAACACGAACTGGCTTGGACGCGCCACGGGCCCAACACATCAGGCACAAGCCAAGACCGGCTCGGGCCCGCACCAATGAATCGCGACCTTCTTGCCCAGTTTTGGACCACCGTGGGGACAGATCCGGACGCCAGCCCATCGCAAAGGCCGTATCGGTAAATATATTTCTCGACGAGCCGACTGGTTCACCGCGCCGAAGCCCGTCGTTCAGGTTACATGGCACCTTCGCACAGACCGATTCCTGGGGGCACACCCGGCCACGACTTCCGGCAGGGTGTTGAGTCTGGGGGCAGCTTCGGCGGCTTCGATGGATGTTGCCCTCGTGAGAACCAGCTTTTCAACCCAAGTTGGAATATAGTTGTGGACCCGCGGCACTTCCACTCGCAATAGGGATTCCGCATTCCAGACAGCCGGATTTGCGCCTGGTCGGATGCCGCATCCGGCTTGAACTGGCTCGTGAATTTTCGACGAACTGGGTCTTGCGGCTGGCGCCAACGGACGCTTCAGCGGATCTTGCGCCCACATCGATTACAAATGGAAGTCGTTTACTCAAAAAACGGTCAGCCATATTCAAACTCTAAAACAGCAGTGGCCACGCACATCAGCTGCAAACTTGCGGGAACTCATCAGGGCAAGGCGGCAAACCTGTTGCCACAGGCCTGCCGCCAACCTCTAGTTATTTGCGGGTTGCGCGGTGCTGGTCAACAGGCACGCAAGCTCGCCGCCTTGGGGCTTGACCAGCCAGAAACGCCGGGATGTAGTTATCCAGGTTTTCCAGACTTCCTTCACCAGGGCACTGCCGGTTTTAGCAGTACTCGGTCAGCCCATGGTCAGGGTGGCTGCGTAGCGCTTCCATCGACTCGCTTGCTGATCCGGTGAACTCCTACCCCAGCTCATTGTTGGTTGAGACTTGGTCGAAGAAGCTGTTGTCCCTGATCCAGAACAAAGGCAAAGCGGCCGGTCATGCCCGCACCGAAAGTTATGGCCAGTCGGCCCGAGCACACAGGACCCAACCGCCCAGTCATGTACTCGCAGCAGTGGTCACCAGAACGTTCGATCACCGCATGGGCAACCGGAGTTACGGACCGCAAAACGCTCGCTCGGCACGTACGGGGCGCCAGCAACATGCCACCGGTCGCACCGTAAAGAGGTGTTACCGACTAATGCCGTTTTTCCTCGGAGCGGAAACGGGCTACCCTTCGGTACGGAACGATAACCAGCTTGCCGCCTGGTCATGCCCTTGCGGACATGTCATTGGCATCGCCTCCAGATGACATGTTCAGGCCGCCGGCATTCCACACACGAAGCTTGACCCGCGTTACCTTGAAGCGGTACGGTAATGGGCGCGGCCGGACCATGCCTGGTTACCGTGCACGCGGGCGATTTCGCCGGAGACACCAGCCGCGCGATCGAACGGTCGCAGTGGTCGTATGCATCTCGAAATCGCCACGGTCAGACCCATCGATACTGGCACGTGCCATCTCGACCATTCTTCTCGGCGGTCAGGCCTTGTCAAAGGGCGCGTTGCGTGGCGATTCGCAGTACTTGCGGCTTGTCCGCCAGGCAATCCATAGTGCTGAACAAGCAAAGGCTCCAGGTCCAGGTTCTGCTGCTTGCTTGGTCGCGCCCGGCAGAATTTCCAGCCGAGATCCGGTCGGCCAATCAGATCCTGCAAGCGGATGACACCCAACTGGCGCATCAGCTACGGGTTTCGGAGTGGCCACATAGAGTGAAGAAGTTCATCACCATTTTTCCCGGTACGAGTAGTGATTGTCAACGCAGGTTGCTTGTTACTTTGCGTGGCAACACCGGTCGCGCAGGTTGTTCAGGTGGCACGATACGCAGGTATTTGCAACCAATGCGATCATCGGCGCGGTTGCAAGCGAAGGCTTTCCGGCACGCGAAATCGCCGCCTTGATTCACATTCCAGGGCCGGTCTTAAGCACCATCGGTCTATGGCCCCGTTACTTTGCCGCGGCAAATCTTTACCGCGCAGAGCGTCTGGTGCGGCCTCGGACAGACCCAGCCCCAGGGCGAACCAGCGTAACGGATCGAGGTCAGCGGCGAAGCGCCCAGTGCCGCCGTCGTAACCGGAAATGGTGATCAGTCGGCATAGGCCATTGCGGCCACACCAGGCCAGCGATGGTGCCACACCAGGCTCGGCAACCAGTTTGACCGAACCAGCTGCGCGCGGATATGAACCTGCTTTGAGGTCAAAAAAAAATCGAGGCTGCGACAGATCTTGCAATTCGAATAGGATTGTGCGTGGTTGCGGCGGTGGGGGAAATCAGCGTCACACCAGGCACGCAGTTAGGCGGCAGACGGGCGATCTAGCTCGTTGACCTTTGCCGCCGGGCAAATGAACCGCCTTCGCCGGGCTTGGCAACCCTGGGCGACCTTGTCTGCAGTACTTCGCATTGACAGGATATTTCCGGCGTCACACCAAACGGCTGAAGCGATCTGGCTTTGTATCTTCGAGGCTGCGCTCGGTCCGTAGCTGGGCAGATCTTCACCCCCTACCGGGACGTGGAGCGGGGCACCCATGGCGTTTATCGGCTTCGGCAATGGCTTCATGCGGCCTCAGGCGGAGCAAACGCGCCCAAGCGACGGTATACTCCGCAGAGTCAAAGCGCTTTGAAGATTCGACTCCAGCGCGGCTCCACATTCCATCCAGCGTAATGGCTGTTTGATCATCACGGACTTTCAAGCAGATCGCGTTAGCGAGGCCACGGGCGATTATTCACCAGGGCTTTGCGTATTCCAGGTACTTGTCGTGCTTGTCGCCCCTGCACCGTGCATCTGCAACGTTGCGCACCCACATCCGGATTGTAGGCGTGGTATCACCGCAAAACACAACTTGAGGAGGCAAGCCGCCCTGTCTGGATATTTCTTGCGCGGGTTCAGGCTTCCTTGGCCAGCGAATGACTGCTCGGCTTGCAGGCGCAATGACAGCGCGCGCCTGGAATGCGGCTGGCACACCCGGACACACATAATCGACCACTTCATCCGCCGAAGGCCCACAGCTTCGAACAACTGCGAGCCACGATTAGGACACAACGGTGGAAATACCATCTGTCGAGAGGATTATTCAGCAGGCCTTTGGAGATACCTCCTTTGCGGTAAGCTCTTGAAGACCTTGTATAAGGTGCCAATCACATTCACCGGGCGGATCAGTATCGCCGAAGAATTTCATAGGCCAAAATGGTAGACCGCGGTCGCACCAAAGCGATCCAATCCGGCGTAGTGATGCGGATCGCGGGGCGGTGCGGTATTCAACCGAATGTTGGCAGTCGAACGC
>Ga0163217_1114563_pt1 | contig 16011 bp, 20 predicted proteins | sample SynspAceP_FD_185933 | JGI IMG/M metagenome (GOLD analysis project Ga0163217, IMG submission 185933) | Saline lake microbial communities from Ace Lake in Antarctica - Synechococcus sp. Ace-P (PacBio error correction) | ecosystem: Environmental > Aquatic > Non-marine Saline and Alkaline > Saline ... | reverse complement strand
CTGTGCGGTTCCAAGAGATGTCAAAAGGATGTGCCCAAGCTCACTCGGTCGAGCCCGCATTGCGGCTGATGTCTGAGGGGGAGTTTGCCTTGCCCCTCGAAAAATGACGAAAGACGAAAGACATGATGTCGGATATGCCGAACCTTGATTCAGCGGTACCAGGCCGTGTATGCAGAGAGGTGATCGCATCCAACCGTCAATCGTAATTGGGACAAACTGGCCGCCCAGATAAGATTGCAACAGGTTCCAAAGCTATAGAATTTGCCTGAAATCCCTGCGGTTAAACTGTATCGGATTTATAGCGAACAATTATCGCGCAATCAGCTTTCCACGGCTCGGCCGGATCGGAGAGCTTTTCGATGTTCAAAACTTTTTCTTGCAGCAGTGATTTTTGTCTGTCCAGATCAAGCCGCAGACATTCTGCGGTGGGGAAGCGAAATTAGAGCGACTTGAAAAAAATTTGTTAATTTTTCACTGGCGAAGTACTTCAAAAAACCAGTTACTTGATGTCACCCCACCCTTGTCTGCGGGAATTCACAAAAACCAGTTGCCAACCGTCTCGTCTGGGCGTATTTTCGTTGATATACTGACGATTGTTTAAAAACCGCGTTGTGTCACATCCGCCTAAGGAAATCCGGGTCGGTCAAATCGGTGTGGTTTGAGCCCTTCTTTCTGGGTGAAAAAGCCAAGGGTCAGGTTTGCATTTCGCGGAACCGCTGTCGTGAGGCGATTCGAAGAGTAAAGAGAGCTCGGTCGGATTTGATCCAACACTTCCGGATAAGGCCTTGCCGAAAATTTGATCTTCAAGGTCGAAAAGCCACGCATTTCACATAGACTGTTAACTTCGAATATCAGCGACCAGAAAATCTTTCGGGGGTAGTGATATCGCCTATCGGTCGCGAAAACGCCTCTTCTGCCCGGCTTATTCGCGGGTCAGAATTACGCATCAATTTCAAGCTGTTTGGTCGCGCGTTGCGTCCGATGAGGGTTGAGCGCCGGTAGAGCTGCCTATCCGAGCATGCTTTATCATAGGGCTACCACTTATTCCGCCCGCCGTAGCCGTGTTTTTTTCACGGATTTTTTCCATTTTTTTTTTTCCCCCCAAAAAAACCCCCAGGGGTTTTTTTTTTTTTTCTTTTTTTTTTTTCCATATCAATCAGGGGCGTAAGGTTCGGCATCGCCTTGTAGAAAGTCCGAGGCCGACACAATGGGCCGCGGCTTCAAAGATTTTTGGCCCGCCATTTCGGCGTGAAAAGACCGGCGCAAGCGCGCCAAGTTTGCGTTTGGAATAATCTTTGGCACGAGTTTTATGCGCTAGTCGACGGCTCAAGTAAGGGCGGTTTGGTATGAAGAAAATTACACTTCCTTTACGGGAGTACGCTCTTCATCTTCTTGCAGCAATCGGCTCACGAACGATATCGGCCTGGTTCTCAATTACGATTACTGTTGTCGACGGTCTAGCATTCGCGCACAAACACAGCCGTTGATCAAAAATCCGCTCATTGGGTTTCAGGGTTTAACCGCAACGCCATAGCTGGTTAACTCCGCCGCGACTTTGGCAGCTCGCCCGCTCAGCCCATCGATAATACTGCGATTAATATTCAATCAAAGGCTTCCACATTTTTGACCCTGACAGGACCGCTTTGTGTGGCTCTCGACCCACAAAGAAAGAGAGATTAAAAGCTGCGCGCAGATCGGCGGCAGGCCCGTTGTCCTTCTCGGCTAAGTCGGCTTTTGAAAGCCAGCCAACGCCGCTGATTTTCCCAAAGGGTAATCGCGCAAAGCCGTCCGCAAGCGTCTAAGTTTTGGATTTTTCCGAGCACCATCAAATGCTTCAATTGGATTTTTCTAATTTGGATGTTTCACGTAGCCAAAATCCGCGCTCTATCTGGCGCGGTCTTCGGTTGTGCGAGATGTCCGCTTATACGCGGTTACACTCATTTCACTGCCTTTTATTCTGCCCTCATACCATTTATAGGGCGCAGGGTTAAAAAGGAGGATTAAAAAAATCCTTTAATTGCGCGGAAAACAAGGATAATTCTTATAATTTTAAGGCAAAATTATTGCTTTGCCGCCACCACCTTCGCGCGACCTGTCGGCGGGATCGCGTTAATGGATATGCTACGCCGGGGGATCGCTGCATGCAAGCATTTCGTTGATGCAAGCATATGGGCAATATTGCAGCGGCTTAGCAGTCTCTCAGACGTTCGTGAATCCATCGCGTTTCTGTCTGCGCTAGCAAGACGCATAATATGCCCGATCTGATGACCGAGTTGCCACAGGGCAGGGCGCGTAAGAAGCAATGGGAGCGCAAGGGCTCCAATAGGCACGATCGCGCCCTCTTCCAATCAAGCCCGAACTCCTGCTCAGAAACATCGGCCAAGGATGCGCCCCGAAATAACTTCTTCCAAAACAGCGTAAATCGCGACAGGTGTCAGGATCCGCGGTCTTCTACCTCAACGGTAATCGGCTGATTCGTGACGCGAGCAGCGATGAATAGGATGCGGCCTAAAGGGTGCTGCAGGGGGTCGGTGCAAAATTCCAACCGCTTACCCAGATGTGCCCCCATCAATTTCAGAAACGCATTAAAACAAACTTCCCCAAGAATGCTCCGTTGCAAACCTCAAGATAGCTGTTCGAGACCTCAACATAAATGAAGATTTGTTAAAACTCCTCGGTGGATCAAGGTCACGGGTGAAGTCTGAGACAACGCGCCGTCGCCAGCCGAACGTATAGCCTTAATAGAAAACCTTTGCGGAAACACCCATGTTTTCGCGAAACTTAAATGTTGGCTCGGGGCTGTTCTGGTGGCAACACAAGCTTTGGTTGGCCGAGGCAAATATGGGCGCCAACTCCGAGGCTCTAACGAATTATACGACTAATTATGTTGAAAAAAACATTCCGAGACGTGGGCGTTCATTCCGGCGAGCCAATTGCAGAATTTCAATATCAGAATCTCGTTGAACGGTAGCGAGCGGCCCTTTCGTGAGCCATTATAGCCACTGGACCGGTATTGTTTTGACTGTTGATATGCCAGGGCAAAAGTTTGAGCAAACTTCTTACGAATTTTGGCATAACATGGGACATCGAATTTGCGTCGCCCGGTATCTCCATGGTCGACATTCCACAGCGAGGCTGAGTGCGTCACGGTTGGTCACGATCTTCCCGTCTGCGCGAACAAAACACGCATAATTCTGCGCCTCTGCGCGTCGTTAATTCCGGCCCGCAGCGCGATAAATACGCCTCGACGTTCCCAGCTTTCCTCTGGTTGCGGGCAGGGCGCGCATCATGCCCCTCCGGTAGCCGATATCGTTACCGCGCTGAAAGCTCACGCAGGTTGGTCGGCCAAGTAACGACATCGACAGCGCCAGCATGGAAGGCCTCCGCCCCCACCCCCTTTCGGTTACTGGAAGTGCAATGCAGGGATAGCATCGTTTCGCGCGCGCGCGCCAAAGTTGCTCGATCCACGCAGTTGGTCGGCCTTCGAAGCTTCGTCATATCAAAGGAAGATAACATTAAAACACTATGGTCCTTCTTGCCCCATTGTGGCGCAAGCTTCGAAATCGATACATTCCAAATCAAATTTTAGAATAACCGAGAACAGATAGTTTAAACCGCTTCCGCACAGACGCTGACTTAGAGACCAAAAAGGAATTTTTGTCATCCCAGGGCGTTCCCTTTGGGGGTCTGCGACCAAGCATTTTAAGGGTTTAATTGGCGCCGAAATTGCGCAGATCTTGGAAAATACACTTTTACAGGGGCCGTACTGCTAGGAAAGAGACAGTGATTTCAACATTAGCTCATTGTGGCACACCCCATACGGAGAAAGGCAAAAGTTCAGTCTTGTACGGTGAAAAATCTGACGGTCTCGCCATGAAAAAGGCCATACGTTCACTTTTCTTTAAACCTTCGGACCTATGTATACCTTGCAGACTGCAGGAATTGCTTGATTACCCTTCAAGAATAGGCGCTTGGAAAATGGCAGACATACTTGAAATTGTTGCGCCCAAGCGGCGCCGCGCTTGCGGCGGCCAGGACGGCTGGCTCAAAGCTGCGCGACGAGGCGGTTGAACGATGATCACATGCGTGCGGTGATTCTTTACACGCGGCAGAAGTCGTGGCCAGATCGGGCATATGGTGTCCGATGCCCCGGCCGGATGAGGTCAAAAAACGGCAAGGTTTGCCACATCTGACCAGCCAGCCTCGGCATCCCGAGCTGTATGCGGTGATTAATCCTCCGACAGTTTTATCTTTAAGGTACAACAGAATTGTTGTGCCTTCGCTTATTCTTTGCGGGTGCGGGCTTGAAATATACTTAGAGAAATTGACAATTTTTGTGAAGTCATCGGATAATATAGTATATTCTTTGCAGAGTTTCTAGGGGTTGTTCGCGAGGCCTTCATCCCGCCCGATTAAGTAAAGGCGCATCCGAAGTGAAGAGTTTACAGATCCCCCGTTTCCAGGCAGGCCGCAGTTCGCGTGATTGCCGCGTTCGCCAGGCGCGAATCTGCAACCGTTCAGGGACATTCTCGCGTTAACCCAAGCACTTCCCGCCGTACTTCAGGCTGCACCGGCTACTGAAAAAAGTCGGGGAAGCGAGCAAAGGTTTTCACACAAACGGCCAAATGAAACCGCGATCCCCTGCCGTCCCTGGCGAGTCCCGTCACCGATGATTTCTGTAAAACGTTGTCTGTTGTTGGGCCGATCTTCACATGTTTGAACGTCACCTACGAGCCGAGCATGGATGAGCGACGGTGACTATCGAATAAAAATTCAATCTTTGATGATGAATCACCCCCTTGCTCGCGCCAAACTATTCTTGCGCAAAGCGTACTATGCAAAGAAAGCCGGTCTGGGCCGCTTATGGCCCGTGATGAAGCTGTGCAGGAAAAATCTGGGGTCCACAGCTCATTAAATTTCAAATGCCCTTGCTCCTGCCACTGATTTTGTCAGCCGAGCACCTAATCGACTGCGATACATGTCTCTGACGGCAGTGGGGTGCAGAAGCGCTACCTGCCGAAACCGGCCCCCAAGTTGGTCGCGAGGACAAGCAGGCAGGTTACATGCAGCGAAAAACACAGCCGCGCAATTTAAAAAAAATCGAAAGTCATTGAAGGTGGCGGGATCCACGGCGGGGGCTGGAAGTCGCCTATTTGCTGATTTCATGACCGCGATGATGGCATTCTTTCTGCTGATGTGGATTCTCTCGAGCGCAGACGAACCAAAAAGTTGCGCGGGATCGCTGAGTATTTTACCAAACCGGACACTGCCCAGGCGGTAGTGGCGTGCTGGAACGGGGCTGACTCTGGGGCCCGCCCTGGTACCTTGACTGCGTCCAATGGCGCGATTGTGGCCCAAGGTCGTCCTGAATCGTGGCAAAATTGCACGACCCTGTATCGGCCAAGTGGGAAATTCCGGGATGAGCACAAGCGACGTCGGTGCCCGATGAAATGCGGTTGGCGGACAGAAAGATGGCATTCACGAAAATCCAGCCGCAGCGGATAATCGCAGGGCCTCGCGGGACGTCATCGGACGGGTCCGAAGGAGGCAGGCGGGCCGCTGGCGTTAGAAACATGCACGCGCTCGACAACGAGAAGTTTTAAGCAACTTGAGCAGGAAAATCTTGCAAAAGCATGCCAGGAGAATCCGACCCTGGACCCGCGTGCAGCAGGAATTTGATCTTTGAACAAACACCCCCGAAGGTCGGCAGATTCAGATTATCGACCAGGCAGGCAAAGCCCAATGTCCCATAGCGGCGTGCAGGAAATGGCGGCGCAACGGATATGTTGATGAAAATTCTGGGTAAAATTCTCTGTCGAAGCCGCCACCAAGATCACCTTGTCAGGCCATTAACCGACGCAGTACGCTTTTGCCGGACAGTCGCAAATTTGACAACTGGGGACCTGTCCTCGGACCGCGCGAAGCAACCCCGGGGCCCCCCCCCGGGCCGGGGTTGGTTTTTTTTTTTTTTTTTTTTTTCTTTTTTCGGAAAAAGCGTCAGGCGTCGCGCGTCATGCGTGAACCGTAATCATTGGTGTATCTGGATTGGCCGACACCGTGCCGTTTGGTGCCAGAATACCCTACAGATGCTCAAACCGCCGGATCACAGTTTCTGTTCAATATTCAACCAGTGTTGAATTTACACCAGGCACCGCCGGTCAAAGCCGGCTTGCCAGCCATGCAGGTCGGACGAAAAGCTTACAAAGGCGTCAATTGACGCGCCAAACGACGAACAGATGACGCAGTCGCTGCAGCGTGTGCACAGAATATTGAACCTACGGGCACGCCGCTGAAGGATGATGTAGTCTGAAACCTGCGCAACGCGCTGCGCTAATCAGGCTCTTGATCAACTCGCCCAAGATAGGGCAACCCGTCGGCTGGAAAAATCGGCCGGCGGGACCGCTCGACAGAGCGGCGCAGGAAATTTCTGGCAGCATGGCATGAAGCTTCTTCATTCACCATCGGTTCGCGCTTGCAGCAGGGTGCGGGGTCGCTGGCGGGAAGGTCAAAGCCTAAACATCGTGCCGGATCCAGCCCTTCTCTTAGCGCGTAGTTATAATTTTACAGCGTAAATCTATGCTTCTTCCAGAAACGACAGAGTCGGACGCGACAAAGCGCCATTCAGGCCGTCGTTCGTCGGAATACAGGAAACTGTTTGTCTGATAGCCATTCCACCTTGGGCACAAAACAGGTGTCTTCGCGGCGCAGTTTAAGCATCTTAATTAAGACGGTTCAGGCAATCAGATCCGTTCGTCACGACGGAATACGATTCATACTGCAAGGTTGCCAAAGCTCGAAGAATGCTGCGAGGGCAATGTGATCGGGCCAACCCGAAAATGCAAATTTCACATTTCGTCCGCATCGATCAAGGGACAATCATCGTGGTTTCAACATCCGATGACCACGGCACTCTCCAGCTCATTCTGAGGGTTTATCTTAGTCAACAAGAAGAATAGCCAATTGTCTTGAGAAACAAATGATTAAACTTGCTAGTGCAGCAAAACTGTTCATTGAGATTCCGAAGAAAATGCCTTAAAGTGCTTGAAAACTTGCAAGTGGAAAACAAATGACGATTATTCTGGGCTTCGTGTCGTTTGATGGGCATGGTCTTTGGGGTACATGCTCTCTGGCCGGAACCATGGCATTATTACCACGCGCTTTGCCGTTCGAAGGCATGATGATCGGTGGTGCCGCGCTCGGTTCGTTTATCGCGGCCAATTCCTTTGCCAATATCGCCGGGCAGGGCGGGCATTGGTTCAAGGCCTTCAAGGGGCCCAAATGGAACTCAGGCGACTATGTTGATCGCTCAACCTCATGTATTACCCTTGGCGCGTAAGTACCAGCAAAACGTATGGCCGCGCTGGTGAATCACAGAAAACCCACAGGAAAGTTCGGATCTTTTTCGCAGTACCAAAGCTGCCAGAAAGATCACTTTGCCATTGATCTTGATCACGGACAGGTTTCCGCATGTTGCGATGCAGTTTCGATGATCCGTATCAGTCGAAGACGTCATTAATCGCACAGTTGGAAAAAAGCATCACCACCGAGGCACTTGCTGCACCGCATGGGCTGACCAACCGTTTCCGACGCCCTTCCCCGATCCGGGATGCGCGTTGCGCGGTCTGGGCTGTGATCAAAGAACGATGTCCTCGATCGACCAAGCGCCGGCAGTTTTGGGCGCGAGGATTGGCGGGGGCTTTGGTCGGGACTTTCCTTGGGGGTTTTCCTGGCCTATCTTTTCGTCTCGTCCGTGGCCATCGTCTTCAAGCCATTCGAAGATCGGACGGTATTTACTATTGCCGTTGATCCGCGGACATCTTTATCGCCATCCGCATGGCCACTCTCCGGCGATCTGTACCGAAATCGGACGTGGCACATCCCGACAAGCTGCAGCCCAGCTTTACGAGATGGAAGAGGGCCCGGCAAAACAGTGCCAGAGTCCAGGCCTGACCTATGCCGGGGACGCCGCCAGATTGCTTTGCGCTTAGGCTGATCAACAGCATCAAGCAAGCACGAACTGGACGGCGATCGGAGCAGAGCTTGCGGGTCTGCGCGGCGCAGCAGTCTGCACCTGACAGATCAAAGCGCTGGCCTGACCAGCGGGCGATTGACGAACAGGCGGCAGCACCCTGAAACGCAGGCCTATTTGCCGGATATCTGTCGTCGGTCAGACAGGCAGCAACGCGGGCTGGCGGCCGAAGGCGACGCGTTGAACGGTCAATTCGGAAACTCCTTGGAAGAGCCGTGTTTCGAGCAGTTCCGCGCGTTGAAAACAACACGGCAGACGGTGCTGTCAAAAGCGCAAAGCGGTGCCAAGGGCAGATGCCGACCCGCGCGGAACAGGGGCGATGGATGACGCGTTCGCGCGGCTTTTGGGCGTTGCAGCGGCGGTCTCTCTGAGTTTTAACGGCTGCCGCTTTACTGAAACTTTGACACCACCACCCATTCGCGAATTCTTTTTCTCGACCATTGCGGATCACCAACACGCCAAACCGGCCAGCGGCGGGGCATTCAACCCCTTTGCGCCAGTGTGGCACCGCCATGACGCTGGCCGACCCGTCGTTGTATGTCGCAAAGGTCAGCACCACATCTGCTCGACGTGGCGACGGATTTAAACCAGGATCGAACGAATCGTCAAAGGTCACTATCTTTCCCGTTCGAGCCAGCTTGCACGTCTGGCATGGTCCCACTGCGCGATGGTTAACGGCTGCGCCGGATTGCCGATGGTTCAGCACAAGCGTGCGAACAGCGCGCAGCTGTACACACTGCGGTGATGCGCTGCCCGAACGGCGCTGTTGTCGGTGTTTGATGCGGCTTCGATCACGCAGGTATGGCCGCATCCGCTACCGCACCTGCGCCGATCAGGCTGCGAAAGCGTGTCGCGTTTCGCTTGTGTGATTTCCATTTATTCAACAAGGAGCGCCGACGATTTTCAACGCCTGCGGCGAGACGACCAACATCTTTGCCTTGCCCCAGTTCGAATTCGCGGCCCATAAAACCAGCCTGTGTGATCTGCCTGCCACCAGATGTTCAAAAGCGCGTTCTTCTGACGACCGAATGGGTCCTGCGGCGTTGCCTGTTTTTTCCAGCTCGGCGGAAAAGGCAGTTGGCAGGCACGAACCTGCACTTGGCGTATCGGGCACCGGCGCGTTTTCCTCTTGGGTTCAGGCGGGGAGGGTGATGATAATTTCTGTGCCCACGTCCTCGCGGCTAAAGAACGTGATTTTCCCCATTATGATGGCGACGATGGACCTTGGCGATTGTAAGCCCCAAACCCGTGCCGCCCTTGGACCGGGCTGTCAGAGCTGTCGCCTTGACGTAAATTTCTCGAACACCGACGCTTGCGCCGCCGCTTGGATACCTGTGCCGAAATCCCGGATCGAGGATGCGCAGTGACCCCCCACGGCGTGCAGCGCGATGAGGATCTGTCTCCTTCCGTGCTCTGAAAAATTTGACCGCGTTTACAGCAAGTTATCCAGCACCTGCACAAAAACGTTTTGGGGTCGCATATGGGTCAGCGTGCCGTTCAGCGTCAGATGTTCCACCCGACGCAACCTGACACGCCGGCGCGTTCAGCATGATAAGACTGGTTCGGCACCAAGCGTGTTCAGGCGGTCAAGACAGGTCATCGGCTTTCATCCGGAAATCCAGCGTACCGGTTTTCTCGATCTTTCATGTTCCAAAATACTGTTATAACAAGATCAGGCGGCACAAGCTAGAGGCGGCATGGTGACCAGCCCTTTCATCTTGTCAAGGCAGCTGCCCGTTCGCACCCGACAACACCAGCCCCAACGGCCCCTTTGATAGAGGTCAGTGGCGTTCGCAATTTCATGGTGACCGTCGACAAGGAATGTCGGTCTTGCCTTTCAAAGCCAACTTGCGCTGCGAAGACATCACTGGGTAGATTGCGATAAAGCGGGGGTTCGTCCTGTTGCGGGGCTGACATACTCGAGGCTGATATTCATAGGTGACGCCCGATTTCGCCTCGACTTCCCATGTGGCACCGACGTCGGGCTTTGTCAGGCCGGCACAACGGATCCCTAAGGCTCGCGTAAACGCGTTTTGCCGATAGGTCGACAGGCTTCGCCGGCGCCAGTCGTTGGCTTTCGTCGTGGCGCATCAGTGTTTATGCAACGGACGCAATTGGCATACATCACAGCATGGTCTGGGTTGAAAGCAACGACACGTGATCTTGCAGGCAGTTCCAACGGTTGGTTGTTGAACCGCGCTTCTGACACGCCTTCCGGGTCTTGGGTCATATTCAGGACGCGACAATCGCAATCTCGCGCAGCTGCTTTTATCGCCGTCGGTGATCGGGGATAAAGCTACACTGAGCCAGACCGCTTTTCCGTCCGTCTGGGGTTGCAGCACCACTGTGACCTTCCACGGGGGTGCCCGCCGTCATGGCCGGCAACACCCTCCGACCCAAGAACACCACGGGTTGCCGGCATCCATAATATCAACGAGCGGCGTGGCTATCCAGCCCTCGCGGACCGCCGCAGGCTTGCACAAACTGGTCGTTCACATGGGTGGATTCGCACCGTTCTTGGTTCAACATGCAAAAACACGGTGTGGGCCTCTACCGCGTTTGGCGGATAGAAACTGTTTCGACCGCAGTCAGATTTTCAAGTACATCTTTTGCGGCCGTGGGCAAGAGTTGCCGTTTTTCGTCGCAGCTGAAAGATCAGGAACAACAGCGAAAACACGAATCAGCACCAGACGCCCAACACTAGCCATTGTAGGTGGACGCAATCCGCAGACCGAAACGCTCAGGTTAGTTTTTCGTAGGGGCGCGCCCGAAGCGAGATCAGAGAAGATTCATGCACGCGACTGGTAATTTTGCGGCGGGCAGCCAAACGGGTTTCCGCCAGACGCAATTCGCCTCGGAGGGCTGCCTGTGTCCTGACTCGCAACGTGTCACAAGAATGGTTAACGCCTTCTGAGGCACGCCGGATATTCTGCCTAACAACCCAACGGGGATAACAGCATGGTGCTGGCCCAGAACGCGGTAGTCCGGATGCATCAACGGGGGATACGGGGCGGAAATTCAATCCAAAGGTGATGACACCGTCACGGGCCAGCCCTTCAAGTACACCGGCGCGCACGGACACCACGTCTACCGTCCGGCCTGCACGCATAGACGACCTCGCGCTGGTTCCCGCCCGAGGAAAAGGGGCGGGCGCGATATCGTCGATATCCAGCGGTATTTTTGGAAACTCTGCAAGGCCAGCTTCCAACCGGTTCATTTCATCATGCGGACACCCCCATTATGCTGCGCCTGCAATATTCGTGGGTATGCCGCGGTTATTGCTTCGGGGTGGTAAAGACCAGACGCTGGTTTTGGTTCATAAACCTTGCCCCCTCCCACATCTGGGCGAACGGACAAGCAAGCGGGCGGGCATTGCTTTCGACCTCGCCACAAACAAAAGGCCGCCGGGTCAACGAGGAAGAAATCCAGCGCGCCCTGCGCAATCTGTTTTGATCATCGTGGCGTCGTATAGGCGCGATCTTGACGATTAGTTCTGCCGCGCATCCAGCGCTGCTGTATTCAGCGCTGCCTGCCATGGGCAGCCAGCTGTCCAGCGCGCGTGTTGATCCCTTCGGAGGCGAGGATGGCGATGGTGATGGTCGCGGGGCGCGTTTGTATCTGGCGGTCTGTTGTGCGACGGCCGGTGCATCGAACGGGCCGCAACACAGCAGCGCCCAAAGCGGCTGACGCCAATCTGCCCCATACCTGGTTTCAACAATTCTAGCGCCCGGCTATATTCTTCTTTCGGTTTCATCTCGTCCTTTGCGGACACCGGAAAGGCATATCCAAAAGCCAGCCTTCTTGGTACCAAAAACATCACGCGTCAAAAACACTTGTAAAAGCATCCAAAATCGAACGATTCCCCCGCGTTCCCGCAACATCTGCTGCAGAACTGGCATCATCTGGCCTCGTTTGGAAACTTTTTCCTTCACTACTGCTTTTAACTGCTTTTTTTGCTTGTGCCTCGTTGATTGGGCGCTGTTTTGCAATGCCAAAAGGCTAGCGGGCGGCGGGCTGCGTTGTGCAATGGTAAACTCGGTTCGACTACAACGCAGGGTCGATCTCGCGAAGCAAGGCGCCCTGAAACCTTATCGCCTTTGCATAGTGAATAGCCGCAAGCGAGCTTGGCCTTACCCAACCTAGGGGCCGCGACGCCCCTCACATTTAAAGTTAATTTGATCTTAAAACAGCTACAACCGGGTTGGCTGAGGCAAACCCAAGGTGAAGGACGATGGCAATGCAAATTTCTTAGAACGGGCTCCACGTGCCACAACATCCTCCCTGCGCGATGCGGTACTGGACCTTACTTGGCATCCATGTTTTCTGGAAAACGCGTCAGCCTCGGTTCTGGGACATTCACCGCCGATAACACCGCGCTTAAACTCGCTGGGCAGAACGGATGCGTTTTGCGCCGCTTGGTCATGCCAACGGACGCGGGACCCGACGCAGGCAATCCAGATCAACGCGGCTTCCTCTCCATTTGCAGGGATATCTGGGCCACGGCCCCGTGCCGCACCACCCCGAACTGACCCAGGAGGAAGTGACCGCCCCCGTGCCGACTTTATTCGTGATACCCTCCGACACGCATATCGTCGTCAGGCAATCTGACCTCGCGCGCGGGGAATTGCGATCACCTTCCTGGGTCAGTTTCCCTCCCGCGCGATCGCCGCGCTGCCCATTGCTCACGGGGTCTTTGGTCTAGCGCGACGGGGATGGCATTCAATCACGATGGAGAACGGCGCCCGGCGGGCAGTGTTCGTTGTGCGGCCGCCGTCTCGGAACAGTGATTGATTGCGGTGTTCGATTTTCTACCCAAGGGGCAGACGGCCTCAAAACTTCGCCGATGCGTGAAAACAACGCGACTTCAGCCGAGATCGACCCTTCGTGACTGCGCTCGCAGCCGATTGAATTCGACGCGCTTTTGGTGCGGCAGCCGCTGCGGTGTTTGCTTGGCACCTCAACACCCCCGCCGCGACCGGCGCTTGCTCAATGGTGCTCGAACCCGAAGAACTGGACGAGGTGTTGTGCAATGTCGGTGCAGGTACCTCAAAGCTGCTGCTTGGGAATTGACCTGAAACGAGCTTGTGACTTTGCTTGGTGGCGTAAGCTCTCGGTCGTTGAGCGCAATGGGCGGACAGATGGGCCCGCAAACATTGGTACGCGCTGCTTGGGGCGCGGCCTCTAGCTCTGTGGTTCCCCATGGGGAAGCCCGCCGCCGAAACATCTTAAGGACCCGTGGCTAGAGGCCGCACCAGATGAATGATTGTTCCCACATCAGCGGTCGTTCCGGCGTAGCCGCCCGACAGACGTTGCAAGATTACCGGTTGCCGCTCGTCACGATGAAAATCATCAGATGCCGCCGCCACGCCAACACACATCAGTCAAAGCGATGCTCCGGCCATAGGTTTGCCGCGGGTTGCATCAAAACATCTGGACCAATTTCCCGCCCGCGGGCAGAGGACACTGCGATTTCGGCTTCCGTTGTCAGAAAGCGCGATGCTGCCGATATTAGCCGATGCATGTCCTCGCGCCGCCTCCAGCAGCAGCGGCCGCAGACCCTTTGCCGGTGCAAACCCCACAAGCGCGGGCGCGTCGCCGTCCCCTGCCACTGCATGCCACGCAACCTGTCCATCGGATCGACCAGCCAGATCCGGATCGAATTGCGTGCATTTCGAGGGGCAGTTTCGACCTGCTCTGATATGCGCCGGTCGTTGATATAGGTGAGGTTCGGCCGCATTAGTGAGGATGTTCAACTTGGGCACGACCTGAATCGGGATGCGTATCATTCCCACCATTGTCGCACGACCAGCGTATCGCCCCCGGGCCAAGCGTTGATATTTCATGAGGACCGACGCCGCCACTGGCTGAAATTCCATCCACCCGCACATAACCAAGTGCGGCGTCCCAGACGCCCAATGCGCCCAATTGCGTTGGCATTTAGTCGTTTTCTGTTTGTGTTACAGGCAGGGCTTCCCGTCGCAGAGAAAGCGCCGTGACCATAGAAATGGCCCGCCCCTCCGGCCGCGTGCAGTGTGCCGTTATCCGCGCCGACATGCAGTCGATCACCAGCGCGAAAATTCCGGGGCGCCGTGCAAGCAACGGTTGGGGTTTGAAGGATTGTTGCCGCGCCGCGTGGCGCGACGGGCAAGGGAGCTGGAACAACACGTCAAGCGCGCAGCGATCCCACACAGCACAAAGCTGCCATCGCTCAGGCCAGCAGCCGCGAGATAGGCTGGTCCGCCCCGCATCGCCCAAAGTAGGCGCGGGAAACCAGCCCCGTTCCAGGCATTCCCTGCGATAAAATGGCGGCGGTTGGTCACGGTATTTCAGTCTCCGTCCAAAGGCGTTAAAACCCATGCGCCCCAGTGCGGGCCCAGCATCGTCGCGCGCGGACCTCGCGGATCGCCGCAACGGTTGTTGCTGAGCACCTTATTCGAAAGGCGCGATTTGCGGTGTGGCCGTGCCCGCAAATACCGGATCGCCCAAGTCGCCTGCAAAACTGTCAGAACGCCCGTCGTCAAAACCGGTTCGTCAAAGTGGCAAACAACGGCGGCTTCTCCCTGCCTGCCAATCGCTGCGCTAGATCCTGCAGCGGATATCAGCGCGACTCAACCATTGCGCAAGGGACGGCCTGACCGCACGCTTCTGCCCGTTTGGGGCGGGGCGGTCAAAAAGCTGCCCATAGGGCGCCCGATGCGCTTGTGTCTGCGTAAACTCCGCCCGAGGTTCACGCTTTATAAAGCTTTTTTTTTTCTTGGCGGCTTCCTCGGTGCTACGGTACGGCCCGCCTCTGGCTGGGGCGGCGATTGGCATCGGCATAGCCTTGTCGGTATCCAAACCGGTCAGAATGGCAGGGGACTGCGTGGCGATTATCGGCGCGTCACGTTTGCCACCAAGTCACAACCGATAGGTCCGGCATCGCCCGAGGTTGTCTGATCTGTTTCGTCAAAAAAGTAGGAAATTCGAAGCGCATAGGAAACCCGCGCCCGCAATCGAGACATCGGCATATGGCTTGCGGATTGGTGCCCCCACGGGATCGGCATTCCGCGATCAAGGCGGGCCAGTGTTTTCGGTGTGCACCGCGGGCTATCGGGCCAAAACGGCCAGCGCAAAGGCGCGGTTGGTCGAACCTCGAGGGACCAAAGCCGCAGGTGGCGTCACGGCAATCCACGCGTCAAAGGCGTGTGGTAGGTATCGCGCAAGGCCGGCAGCATCCGGGCGCGCAGTTGTTCAGTTTCAGCGGCGTCCGCCAGCCGCATCTGCGCGTCAGGCCAAGGTTGCTATTAGCGCGGCAGGGATGTGGGTGATCGACCACATCGCGCAACTCGCCGGTATCCACATTCGGCCACAGGCGCCCAATGGTGCGCAAGATAAGACCAAGGGCGAGACCAATTTTTCATATTACAGACTTCCAGATAGTGGATCAAAGCCTTCTCGATCGGCGGGAGCATGTCAATTGGACCCGCGGTTCCTTTGCAGGCTCTGCCTCTCGCCATTTTTGCCAAAGCACAGCCTTCAAGCAGTTGACCGCGCCGCGCCCGTCATGCAGGGAATTGGTATGCCTGACACAGTTTCGGTCATGCCATCCCCCCAAAAGCGCGGGCGGTGCGCCATTCGGGTGCCGGTTGGGCGCGAGCCTCTGGGGCGTGAATCGGGCCAGAACCTTCACCCCATGTCGCTGCAGCGGCCAGCATGGTCGGGGATAGGGCCAGATTCAGCTGAAAAGCTTTGGTTCCGGCTTGGGTTCGTTTCCAGGGGGAGGTGGGGTGGGGACAAAAAAACTTGGGCTCGGTGACACTGTGCGGCGCACCCCTAGTTTCATTAAAAATAACACTGTTTGCCACGCAAACAACCTTCTGGCGTATGCGACGTTCACGGCGCCGCCCATGGGAAACGGCCCAGGGGATTGCGGCTGTTTAAAAAAAAACGTTTCAACCCCCAGATTTCCCAGGCCCCTATCTTCCCTTTTTTCCTTTTTTCTC
>Ga0163217_1113752_pt1 | contig 16012 bp, 7 predicted proteins | sample SynspAceP_FD_185933 | JGI IMG/M metagenome (GOLD analysis project Ga0163217, IMG submission 185933) | Saline lake microbial communities from Ace Lake in Antarctica - Synechococcus sp. Ace-P (PacBio error correction) | ecosystem: Environmental > Aquatic > Non-marine Saline and Alkaline > Saline ... | reverse complement strand
CGGCAGATTTAATACTGGCATCGGAACATTAAAACAGTGCTATATCTCCCAATTGATAACTGCGCATTTGTGGTCTGCGCAAACCTTGCACAATTGCCATTAGCCGGTTTGCACCGGATACAATCTGCTCCCGCAAGTTTAAATTAAGTCGTTTTAGGCTAGGCGCTGCGCACAGGGGAAACCAATGGGTTGCGCCTGATCTAACAAAACACCACAGCTTCATTGCTTGACCAAAACCATGCTAACATAAAGTGGCCACTGCGGTTTTGTTTTAATTGGAACCTCCACTGGGACTCACCTGCAAGGTGCTGAGATGGCCGTTTCCTATGGGTTAAATTGCGCTTCGAGTTGGTCATCAAACACTCACTACTAGCAACGCCTAAACCGGCTACCCAAGCAAAAAAATTAACATCCATTTTCCCATTGCACTATGTTGTTCAGAAAAATCATCTCCTATTTAAAAATACATTTGACTGGCGCTGGACCCAAGAGCGCCATCCTGTTTTTACTATGAATAACTGCCTGAGCATTACTATTAGAAGAAGCCACATTAATCGATACCTTACCAATCCGTGACTTTTATCCGGCTGCGCCCAGTGTTCCGAGCACCACATTGGGATTGCCAGACCTAAGCCAGATGATGTGTCATTATTAGTTATTTCACAATATTTTCCTTACCGCTAAGCAATTTGCGGGGCCAATTATATTGAAGCTTTTTGGTTTGCGGCTTAACTCGATAAAGTATTCATCTATTTGCTGAAATTGTGATATGCGCGATCAGCCCATCTGTTTGATTAAAACGCATGGCCGAGAATAATCCAATTTTGGCCCTTTACTCAACGGGCTTGGCATGCCGGCAAATCAAGTTTTCAGGGCAGAGGGTATTTGTAATGATGTATTCTATGGGCATTGAGCTGGAAGGCGGCCGATCACATTGGCCTATACTTGGGCTCAGTACGCTAGCTTAGTCCAACTAACGCAACGTACATAATGCTATATTTTCCGCAGATAAAATTATCACGTATTGTTGGGCATTGTGATATTGCACCCATACGTAAAACCGATCCGGGACAGGCTTTTGAATTGGCCTTTTTATCGTCAAAGCTTTGGCGCCCTTTAGCGGGGTTTAAGTGGTATATTAAGTTTGGTTATAATTTGAGAAAATTCTTATGACAATAATCAGTTTGCTCTGGTCTTACTGGTGAGCGCGTGACACAAAGTCACACATACTGGCAATTTGAATTTTATTCATATAGTTAGTTAAAGCCTTCAAAAAAGAGGATCTAGAAGAATTCAAGCAAAAGCTATTTGTGCTAGGGAAGTAGCATCTTACCGGGTATTTGTCGTTCTATATTTTGGTACAACTAACTGGCTGGCGGAGCATCGGAATTAGTTGCCAGTACGGACGATATTAATGGTTTGTGTAGGTTGTCCCGCAGTACGTGCAACCTATAAGTGCTTTTACAAGCAGCCCAACCGTGGGATTTAGGAAGCTTGTTAGCCTTTATGCCAACAAATCGTAGTTAGCGACGAAGGTATCGAATCTTTCGGGCGTAAGCCCCCCCCCCCCTAGTTTGGCAAAATTACTTACCACTATGCCAAGCTTTGTCATCTTATGATTTACTGCCTTTAGGTGCTGCAGCGCATTACTTTATGTACTAAGTGAGAACATGACAAGCAACTTAAGCTTGATTCTCATTCTGCAGGCAATTGATGCTGACAAACTACTTTACGTATTGGATTGGGGTGCCATGTGCGCATTACGGCTTTAGGTTTTCTGTTAGTCGTCAGTTTATCACGCGGCCTTTCCTATTTGGTTCGGCTATTTACTGGATCCGCAGATTGATGGCCTAAGAGTTTGAATTACTATAACGTCGCCAACAGAGCAGAAGAAGCCCGAACCCCTGGGGGGGGACCGGGAAAAAAAAAAAAAGGGGGACCTGTACCGAGAACCTTGCATTTTTCGTGCGTTTAGCTAAGCGCAACGTCATGTTTATCTTAGGTCGCCATTGCACTTCAACCGTATCTGGCGGATAAACAGCTGGATCAGACACCTCCAAAAATATATAAATCTATGGAAATTCAACGGTGATGAAAAATCAATTATCGCTCAAACATCACCTTGATTTTTACTCACCGTATTTACTATCTTACAATGTCTAATAAGCTAGTAGTTAAATGGTCTTACCAATTGACAAGATAAGCTGATTCCCATATAATATTCGTAGGTGTAAATAATCCCACCAGGGTGCCAATGCCGCAAAGGTTCAATCTAGACAACCTATCAGATGACATATGGAGCAACTTGGAATCCATGATTTTAGAGGATACTTTTGTTAGCAGGCCAAAAAAACTACCGCACCTGAACGTCAACTTGCATGAAGGATTTTGCGTTTTCCCGCCCCTCGCGTGCGCGAAGCAATTCAAAAATTAGAAACAAAAACTTAGTTGAAGTCGTAAAACAAAGGGGTGGCACTTCTGTTAAACCTAAATTAAATGAATTATAACCGATCCCATTATTGCTTTTACTGTCAGATAGACCAGAAATGCAATTTTGATTTGTTGAATTTCGTACGCGCTTGAAGGCATGGCGCCTATTACGCGCTCTACGTGGCCAGCCAGGATGATAATACAGCCTTGAAAAAAGGCTCTTAGTTGATTTACCTCTCGTGCTAGTTTGCGGATAAAAGTATTGAAGCAAGGCCCTTGTTAGCTTTATCGACGATGGCCGGGAGCGCCATAACCTAATATTTTGCATGTTATTTGCGCAGTTTACAAAACTATGTTGCAAAGACAACATTCAAGCGTAATTAGAGTACTAACAAACTTCACTCTGAAGCAAACGTTGGTGATCAACCGACAACGAGGAACGTTATTTAAAAAGCAATTCTGGCCGGTGATCCCAGAACAGGCACGTCAGGCGAGTAATGAGCATTTTAGCATATATAGAGAAAACGTTGTAAATATAAAATCGACAAGAACTGCGTATGCAGCGGTGCCTGCGTCGTATTAAGTAAAATAAAGGAGTAAGTACCAAACAAACTTATTGAAATTACATGCCAATTAGGAATTAAACTATCCTTAATGGTTTTAGTAAGTGTCATCATAACAAAACTAATATAGAAGCACCATGCCTGAATGATTGCATTCGATGTGGATCCACAAGAAACCCAAGAGTTTGGTTAGATTCGCTAGAAACAGTTCTTAGAAGAAGAAGGTGTAGGAACGTGCACATTTTCTACTTGAAAGCGAATAAGAGGGAAAGCTCGTCGTAGCGGAGGCGCATTGCCCTATGATGGCGACAACCGCTTATCTAAACACCATACCAGCAGGTCAAGAGCCGACCAGCCAGGTGAATCAAACCATAGAAAGCAAGATCCGTTAATGCGATCCGCTGGAATTGCTCATGATGATGGTTAGTACGATGCTCTTAAAGAAGACCTTGACCTCGGTGCCCCACATTTCCAGTTTTGCGTCATCTGGCCATGCTTATAATGATGTGGGTTTTTAATTCACTTTTTCCTTGCGCCAAATTGAAAAAGGACGGGCGATTTCTTGTTTTGTCCAAGGAACGTCTCCCCGGGAATATTACTCTCGTGCATTTTCGAAGGCCGCTTGAGTTCAGACCAACGTGATGCTTTAAGACAAGAGTTGATTGGTAAGCATATCAAGCTACCCCACCCCTAAAAATTAATGCCTGATTTTTGGCAATTCCCTACTGTATCATGGCCTAGGTCCAATGCATGGCTATTTACTAGCACGTTTCTTAAATATTTAAACAAACCGTGGTCTAAAGAAAGATTGTTCTGAACAACGGTTTGGTGTTTATGGGTGATGGCGAACGGGTAGATGAGCAGGAAATGCTGGGCGCTATTGCTTAGCCACCCGTGAAGGCTTAGGACAGTTTGACCTTTGTGGTTAACTGTAACTTGCAACGTTTTAGATGGTCCGGTGCGTGGTTAATGGCCCAAAGATCATTCAAGAGTTAGAAAGGCACATTCGTGGCGGGCTGCGCTGGAAGTGTTGAAAGTCATTTGGGCCGTTATTGGGATCCATTATATGTGCTCGCGACACTACGGGCAAAGCTACTTGATATCTTGAATACCACTGTCGATGGCGAGTATCAAAATTACAAAGCTAAAGGCGGCCGGCTTTACACCCGTTGAAAACTTCTTTGGCCAAGTTGTCCAGAAACCAAAAAGACGATGGTCGCTCAATATGTCAGATGAGACATTTGGGCGTTAAATCTGTGGTCACTCGATCCAGTAAAGTGTATGCAGCCTACAAACGCGCGACAGAACAAAGTCGCCCAAGGTCATTCTGGCCAAAAACCGTTAAAGTGTATGGTATGGGGCTCTGCCGGTGAAGGCAAAACATCGCCCACAACGTCAAAAAAAATGGATATGGAAGCCATCCGCCACATCGTGACGCTTTAATATTCCGTTAAGTAAACGATGAGCTGGCTGAGTTTCCGTATTACCAAATGTTGACGAAGACAGCGCTGAAAGAAATATCTGCGCAGCCGTCGTGAAGGCATGTCTATGGTGACAGCCAAAACGTCTTAAGCAAAAAGTAGCGAAAGTTCTGCCTGCCCTGCCCTATCGGCTTTTGATGCGATACCAAAGGTTCTGGCGACCGCGAAAATTTCACACTACATGGCCTTTGTACGTGTATTAACCGTGATTTAAAAGACAAAAAAGTTTGGTCTCTCGCGTATGTACCGATTATTCGGATGAGGCACGTACTTTTGGCATGGAAGGTTTATTCCGCCAGAGTGGGTATTTTGTATCCAATCAAGGACAAAAATACGTTCGCAAGATGCTGACCAAGTAAGCCTATTATCGGAGATACAAAGCGGCAAGTATCTGCAGAAGGATTTAAATTGAACTAGTGCAAGTTGCCTCTTTTGTTGCAGCAGGAACTCATTACTTCCAAGACCAACGATCTTACCATGATCCCGGTTTTACATCTACCTACTGCCATGTTTGGTGCCAACGAGTAGGTGAGATGGCCGGGCCGCTGGTGATAGCCAAACGTCGTTGGTTTCTTTAATTGGAGGTACCGCGGGGCGCACCACTCTTAACGGTGAGGTTTGCAGCACCAAGATGGTCAGTCACATACTCAAGCGTCGCTTATCCCCAATTGTTTACCTACGATCCTACTGTATGGTTATGAGGTTGCGGTTATTGACAAGACGGTATGCGTCGTATTGTCTTGAAGAACAAGAAAACGTATTTCCTACTACCTCACGTAATGAATGACAAACTACGTGCAACCGCCATGCCAGAAGGTTCAGCGAAGGCATCGTAAAGGGGCTTATTTATTAGACCTGTTGGTAAAAAGAAAAAAAACTTAATTGTTAAATTACTGGGCTCTGCACACATCTATGCAACAAGTGTCGCCTTGCGGCCCACGTTGTTAGATGAGGAAGTTTGGCATAAGCTCGGAAGTGTATAGGTGAGTCGTTCAATGAACTGTGGCCGCGATGGTCTAAATTAGCGAAACACGTCAATATGATAAACCCTGAGCGGTACAGAATAAGTTCCCGATATTAGCCCAACTATTAAACAAGGGAACAAGGTCCAACTATTGCGGCAACTGACTACGTTAAAAGCCATAACCGACCAATTCGTGCCTTTGTTACAGGTCAATATAAGGCTAGGTATGATGGTTATGTCTTCTGACAGCCGCGAAAAATTTACGTGTCCATTTTGAGTTGACCTGCTTCATTTGCCATCGCCGCGTCTATACGTGATCTAGTGGAAAGCCGGTGACTGCTTAGATTAAAAAAATATTGGTTGACGCACTGAAAGAATTGCATCGATGGCAACAAGACTAACCCGCTTTTACGCTTAACCCGAATAGGAGACATCCAAAATGTCAGAATTTAAAAAGATTAGATGTATTGCTACCAGATGTCGGTGGCGAAGGAAGTGGAAGTCATTGAATTTGTGTGGCCCGTGGTGACACGCTAGACGCAGAAGCTTCACTATTACCGTCGAAAGCGACCAAAGCCAGTATGGGACATTCCTGCCTCATTCGCTGGAAAAAGTAAGTGAAATACTGGTTAAAAGTGGGCGACAAAGTCAGCCAAGATACATTTAATCAGAAATGTCTGGTGTTGGTGGACGAGGTCTGCGCCCGCCAAAAAGATTGAGCTTCCGGGCTGAAACTAAATTCAGAGTTCTAAACCAGAAAAAGCAAGAAAACCAAGGGAAGAACCTAAACAAGATGTCGAAAGACAATGGTGGTTTCTGCTGACTTATTGATTGAAGTACCCGACATCGGTGGTGATAGCTGATGTTGAAGTAATTGAAATACTGTTGGCAGTTGGTGGGACAAAATTTGAGGCAGAACCGCGCCTACTTACTCTTGAAAGGACGATAAAGCAACCATTGGATTGTGCCTGCCCCTCTAAAGCCGCATTGTTAAGAAATTAAAAATCAAGGTTGGCGACAAGGTATCTCAGAGTAGTTTGGTCTTATGCTAGAAGTAGCCGTCCGCTTCAGCCTCTGCACCTCTGCAGCGAAAACACAGCACCTGCCCAGCTGAGTCTGCATCAACCAGTTCATCAGCGAAAGCGAAGTGATCGACAGTGGAGTGTACCTGACATCGGGCCGGTGATACTGATGTTATTGTTTATCGAGGTTCTGGGTTAAAGCTGGCGACAAAAATTGACGCCGAAACAGCTGATTACCCTTGAAACAGATAAAGCCACTATGGACGTGCCGGCGCCTAAGCCGGTGTTGTCAAAGAAGTAAGTGAAGGTTGGATAAAGTGTCTCAGTAGCTTGGTTACTCTTACTCGAGTACTGCAGTTGCAAAAGCTGCCGCACCTGCCAAAGAAACAGCAATTAAAGCAGAGCGGCACCGCTAAGCCGACCGTCGCACCGTATCTTTCACCAGAAGCTTCCACCTGTGCCACACCACCCAATCAGCGGGGTGATCAGGTAAATGGCGGGTAAAGCCCTGCTTCCGCCATCAGTGCGTCGCTTAGCCCGGCGTGAATTTTGAGTTCGATTTAGCCTAAGTTAGCGTTTTACGGCCCTTAAAAATCGGTGTATTGAAGAAGTATGTTCAGTCATTTGTAAAATACGAGTTATTCGTCCCAAAGCCACTAACAATTCCAGTGTCAACGGGCGGGCTTCAGTGACTACAAAGGTATTAGCTCGCACCAAGGATTGATTCAAGTTAAGTTTGGTGAAATAGAAGAAGTTCCATTAACTCGTATTCAAAAGATTTTCTGAGCCCTATCTGCACAGAATTGCGGTTGACTATACCCCATCTGTAACGCAGTTTGATGAGGCTGAATAGTCACCGCATAGTTAGAAGGTGACTTTCCGTAAAGACAAAACGCGATTGCTGAAAAAACGTAAGTTAGGAGGTAAAGATCACGCCGGCTAGGTTTATGATGAAAGGCAGTCACATTCGTGGCCGATGCGATGGAAAGGCTCATCCGTATTTAAATACCTCTTTATCAGAATCGGGTTGAAAGCCTGATTCAGAAAAGAGTACTTCCATATTTTGGTACTTGCGGTTACGAACACCTGGGGCCTAGTTGTCCTGTGGTTGCGTGATGTGGACAGAAAAGGCATTTACGAACTGGTCACGCGAATTGAACTGAAATCAGTATCAAAGGCCCGTGACGGAAAACTCAAAGGCGCCTGATATGCAAATGGAGTTGTCTTTACTATTTCCAGTTTAGGTGGAATTGGCGGAACAGCGTTGTACACCTATCGTCAGACGCCGCCCGACTGTTGCCATTTTAGGTGTAATCTAAGAAGCGAAATGAAGCCTAATGGAATGGTAAAGAATTCGAGCCTCGCTTAATGTTACCTTTTGTCGCTATCTTACGACCATCGGTCATCGATTGGGCAGTGGGCGCTAGGTTTATAGTGCACTTAAAGCAAGTACCCGTGAATTCGCCAAATGGTTGCTGTATAACAAATATGAAAGAATTGGCGTGTTTTAGCGCCTTTCTTTGCTAACTCTCGGCGACTAGGTTTAAATTTCAGCGATCCATAACAAAGCAAATAAAAAATTAAGAATTGAGGGTCATAATGAGCGAAATTAAAAAAGCCCAGTTAGTAGTATTAGGCGCAGTCCTGGGCGGATTATTTCTGCGCTCGTTGCTGCTGACTTAGGAATTGAAGCTGTCATCCGTCGACGCCCGAGAAACTCTAGGTGGTGTTTGTCTGAACGGTCGGTTGTATTCCGTCAAAAGCCTTATGCCTGTCGCAAAAAGTAATAGATGATGCAAAAAAGACATGGCCGGCCATGGTGTTGTCTTTTGGTGAGCCTAAATAAGATTAAGACAAAGTTCGCGTTGGAAAGACAGCGTTGTTAGCCCAGCTTAACCAAAGGCTAATCTGGTTTATGGCAAAAATTGCGCAAAGTTAAACATTGTGCTAGGCTTTGGAAACGTTTACCGCAGCGAATACTCTTGAAGTAGGAAAGGCTCCTGACGCGTAAAAAAACGTTATTACTTTTGAAACATGCGATTATTGCTGCAGGTCTGAGCCTATCAGCCTACCCTTTATTCCTAAGATGATCCCGTGTCAATGATGTCAACTGGCGCCCTTGAGATGGCTGACATTCCAGCAAAAAATGTTAGTTACTCAGGTGGTGGTTTATCGGTTGGAAATGGGTACAGTCTATCGGCCCTAGGCTCGAAAATTTGAGTAGTTGAATTTTTAGACCAACTTGTTCCTGCCGCAGATAAAGATGTTGCAAGGTTTATCAGAAAATACGTTAAAGAAAAGATTAACGTGATGTTAGAAACCAAAAAGTTACCGCGTAGAAGCTAAAAAAGATGGCCTTTATGTCACTTTTGAAGGGTAAACAAGGGCCCCTGCTGAAAGCAGTACGTTACGATAAAGTATTAGTGGCTGTTGGACGTGCGTTCCAAATGCCAAACTGAGTTGATTGCCGCAAAGCAGGTGTTTACTGTTTGCGAGCGTGGATTATCAAACGTAGGACAAGCAACTACGTACTACGTCAAGCCATATCTTTGCCATTGGTGATTGATTGTCAGCCCATGTTAAGCTCATTAAAGCGGGTACAGTAAGGTTTCATGTTGCATTCTGAAGTTATCTCCGGTCTTGAAACATTACTTTGATCCTAATGTATTTCCTTCTGTTGCTTACCGATTGTTCCGAAATGGCTGGGTAGGTGTAGACTGAGAGAGCCAAAGAACAAGGTTTAAGTGTTGAGGCACTGCCACTAATTTCCATGGGCCGCTTCTGGCCGTTGCATTGCTTCTGGTCGCACAGAAGGATGGGACTAAGCTTTATGCTTCGACAAAAGATTCTCATTCGCATTTGTCGAGTGGAGCCATTGTCGGCATTAACGGCTTGGTGAAATGTTAGGGAAATTGGACTTGCCATAGAAATGGGTGCGATGCCTTGGAAATATCGCATTAACCATTCATGCTCACCCAACACTTAACGAGTCAATTGTATTAGCTGCGAAATGTACGGGTAGTTATTACTGACTTACCTAATCCTAAGAAAGAAAAAAATAATCAATGTTCAGACTTGAATGAAAGGGCCTTATAGGCCTGTTTTAATTCTTTTGCGATATGAACTTATCCACCCAAATAAGAACCACGCCAAGCCTCTGGCATTTTAAACGAATATGGTTAGTATATTGAATTTTTTTCAAGGTTAATTTTAAGTCTATTGGCCAATTTTGACGTCTCTGCCTTAAAGAGCCTTAGTTGAGACGACTCACCCCACAACTTGGTGAGCCGATCAGGGGCTCGCCATCTAGAATATAAGTGCATCGCATAACCAGCTAATTGCCCTGTGTATGATGATGGACTTAGACATGCAAACCCTACCATAACAAGCTCCTTTCCAATTTTTTTGAAGCGGGCAGTCATTGCCTGTCGTCCAATATGTGGCTGAATATTATTGATAGTACCGATTTAGAAAAGAACTTGGTCAATAAACATGGACAATGGTATTGCATACGGTTTGAATTTAGTCGGACTCAACCCAGGTGGCGGAAAATAATTGGCTCACCAAGATAAAAATTTTTCACTGGCCCATTTCATAGAGTGCACATTGCAATTTATTTAGTAACGAACATGTTACTATTTTACCGTTGATGAGAAGCAAAGTTTTGCTGCCTGGCAAGTCGGTCGAGATAACAATCGTATAGAATGGCATTCAGTCTGTTAGATGCCAGTCAAGAAGCAGAGGCATTTGGATTATGGGATTGGCGTTATTTCAGCGGAGAACAATGTTGTTGCGCCATCAAGACTTCATCCCGGATAGTCTTGCTCTATGCAAGCTGTCGAAACTGACCTTTTGGCGATCCTTGCACGGGCTTGAGCCTAGGGTAAATGATGCAGCATAGATGAATTTTGAAAGTTTACGACCTTAACTTAAAACAACGTCTGTCTTATGAGCAAAGATCGCAGGGGGCCTTGCGTGCCCCTATTTTTTATCTTATCAGCCCCTCGCTCAAGCAGCTTCAATGTATTTGAACGTCGTTCAAAGCGTTTTCGGTTGAGCAATATAGGTGGCGAAAGCCATGAGTATCGAAACTTCCCACATTTGCGTTTTGCTGACGCAGATTTTGCATCAGCAAGTGTTAACTAAATGCACATGCCGATCTCAACAATACGCAAATTTCGGAATAATTTTTTTAGTATTACTTGCAGGATCAGTCAAGGGTGAGGTTGATGAACAACCTGATTATTCTGCCCGATCCGAGACTAAAATGGATTGGAAACAACCCAGCGCAATGCACTGAATATTCCTTTTTTATTGGCTGTTTCAGACGCTAGATTTTATATTTTTGCATCGGAAAGGCTGAAGAAAATATCGCTAGCTTAATCGAAAAGCCATGGCAACTAGGACTGCAACAGGTCGGTATTTGCCCACCTTTTCCTAATTTACCCGGTTGGGATAGAACTGCTTGGTTGTTTTCATAGAATACAGAGGTATGGCCAAAAAAGAATGCGCGGGCAAATCGCGTGGCAAGAGATAAGCAGCTTTTCAATGGGAGCCAACAGCAAACGTTTGAATATTTCGTCATCTTTACAATCTTTAGATAAACAGCGCGGATCAGGTGTTTCAAACCTACTCAAGACTTAATCGATTAAGCCAGCAAGATGAACTAAATGGACGTCCGATTTTTTGCTCGGCTAAATGTACAAAATTGGCCGCAACTCAGTGCGCACTGCACTATCAAAGTTTCAACCCTGGCACGACTCAAACCAAGAAAGTGCGGTAAACATTGAGAAACAAATCTTGGCGGGCTAATGCCGAGTTAGGCCACTTTGCGCTTGCCTTTTACATAGGATTACCTGTAGAAACATAAAAGGCGGTATACCTCAATTAACTTGTCTGATCTACATTTATTTACACAAAAAAAAACCTTTTGTGCGCTTAGGTTTTGCACTTAAGTCTCAGCCCTATTTAAACTAACCCGACTCTACAAGTAACGAGGAAGAGAGATCTGCCATTGAAGTGCATCCGAGCATCTCCCCACTATAGGGAATCCATATGAAAAACTCTCTGTTACTGGCCTTAGGCACTCTGTGCACTCGGTTGGCAGCATGCAGTCCTGCTTCTGTAAACTGAAACAACAACAGATACAGGTCAAAATGCCCCGCTTTCTGGTTATGATTAACTGCCGTTGCATAACAGCCGTAAAAGTGTCATAGCGACTTGTTTCTCACGTTAATTGGTCACTGGTAAAACACAGAATACGGCAGGATTAAGAGTCGTTATGGTGTTATCTTAACGTTACGCTTATGACAATACTAAGAAATCTAAAAAGCCAATTATCAAGAACGGCAGACACCAAGCATGAAACGGGATCATAATACTCCACGAGAACTGGGTAAAAAAAAACAATGTTTTTACAAACAGTACAGTGAATGTAGACCGGCGCAAATGAATTAGGCCTAAAAAACCCATTACCAGACTTACATTTCGCAATTGCTGCTATCGAAAACAACCTGCACAGCTTGCGCAAAAAATGTGCGAATTATATGTTCTAGGTGGTAGGGGCCCGTTTAATTATTTACACCTCACCGGATGGCTAAAGATTCCTGATAGTCACAAACGATGTATTTAATCAAGAGCTGGCTTAACCCTGCCCGATAGAGGCTATTACAGCAAAGGGATGAGCAAAATACGGTCGATTTCCGTGTAGCGACGAAAAATAATGGCTGAAATTATTGGCTAAGGCTGGACACCTAAACTCGTTGACGCGGCGAAGCGCATCATGGCTTAGAAAAAGACGATTGCCTCAAACACATCTCTCGGGTTGAAAGTCGCGAGTGCAGAGAAAAAAACTATAACAACCGCAGTAAAGACGAAGTAAAGGCTCTACTCACAGGTTTTGATGCAGTTATGCGTGATGCGTGGTATCGGTTCAGTAGAAAAATATTGGTCCGTACGCAATATGCCCTACTTTGAGCAGCTTGTAGCATAATGACCCGGTCAGTGACTTGCCAAACCTTTAAGGACTATTTAACCTTTAACTTGGTTGACAGCTATGCCAAGTCGTTTTTAAGTTCAGGAAAACTTTGTGGATTTACACTTTGCCTTTTCACTCAACAGCTAAACGGCATTCCAGTAGCAAACAGCCTCGTTGGAAACGTGGCAGTGAATGGCCACTAGTGGTGTAGTAGGTGAAGTAGTAGGTCAGCAGTAGTTTGAGCGGTGCAACTTTACCCCTGAAGCATAAAAACCAAGATGACGACCTGGTCAAAAACAATTTGATGTAAGGCCTACGGCGACAGTATTCAACAACTTGATTGGATGAGTGAAAAACAAAAGTAAAGCACTCTGAAAAACTGGCTTCTTTTACGCCTAAATTGGTTTACCTGAGCAAATGCGTGATACTCCAACTGTAGAAGTCAAAGCCGATTTGATCGTATGCGTGCGGTAATTATGTACGTTTATTCTACCTTCGACCTATGAAAGATCGTGAAGAGATTGGCCAACCTGCTCGAACAAAGCAGATGGGGTATGACACCACAAACCATCCAATGCCTATTACAGCCGGTCAGGAAATGAATCGTCTTTCCTGCGGGAATTGTTGCAAAACACCTCTTTGATATGAATGCGGATACGCGGTAAATTATGCGCATTGGTGCTGTTCATCGGCCACGAAATCGGTCACGGCTTTGCGACCAAGGCTCTAAATATGTGACAGGTTAAACCTTCGTAGTGGTGGCACTGACGCGACCCCGTGAAGCCTTTGATGCCCTGGTAAAAGTTAAATTTGCCCAGTACGATGCATTTGCACCGATTGAAGCCAAAACGTGAACGGCAGCCTGACGCTGGGTGAAGAATATCGGACTTGGCCTGGCTAACAGATCGGTTAAATAAAGCCTATCAAATGTCATTAATGGGTAAAGACGCTCAAGTTAATCGAATGGACTAACGGGCACACGCTTCTTTATGGGTACGCCCAATGTATGGCGCAGCTAAATCACGTGAAGTAGCCTTAAGAGCACAATTGTTACAGTGACCCCCACTCACCGGCGAAATTCCGCGTGAATTGGTATTGCCGCCCAACGGTTGATGGCGTGTTTTACCAAGCTTGTGAAGTTAAAGAAGGCGACGGGCATGTACCTCAAAACCAGAAAGACGTCGCGAAAATCTCGTAAAAAAATGTAAATATAACAAGCCCTAATTCAAGCTGAGAGCCTGATTAGGCTTTTTTGAACAGATCATAAGGTAGCTTAAAACCAAGACCATAATTTCCACAAAAGCCGCCCTCACCGCCCCGCTCCCTTGTAGGAGGTTCCCTTCAGGGACGACAAATTCACACGAACGACTAATTTTTCTTAAAATGACTATCTTTCCCACAATGCTAATTTAAATCTAACCAGTCGAAAATGTTCACAACCATAAACCCACCGCTTACTGGCAGCCTCCAAAAATCTTTGATGTAAGTCAAATTGCGACTCGTTCTACGGCTTTACTGTTAAAAGCGCAGTGCGTTGATTTGTTTATCCCATGAGGTGGGCTGCTGGAAACAAATGAATCTTTGAAAAATAACCAAGGTCCTTGTATTGAGTTATGCCCAATCCGTCCTAAGGGTTATTGCTGGGTTGCTTTTCGTCAGAGACGAAAGGGCTGCAAATTGCGACAAACTTGAACAAGATGTGCCAAGTAAAGTTATTAAGGCTTATGTGCTTTGCGTAAAAAACGCTTAACACGATACTAAATTCCAAACCAACTAAAAGCAAGCGATGAGCAACGAACAATTGTCTTCTGACTGAATGTCTACGAATTTTCACCTTATTTGAGAAGGGAATAATGCACCAACTTAAAAACCGCACTGATCACGGGTGCATTCTGAAGGGTATAGGTCGGTTTTGCAGAGATTACGCTAAAATGGCCATAAACTTAAGTTTTTGGTGGCACGGCAGTCAGGAAAGAGCGTCGAGTTGTTAGCCGCTGAGCTGAGTAGTAAATATGCGGGTCGAAGTGAAGTTTTTCCTTGCGATTTATCCAGTGGATGCAGCAAAAAAAAACCTATTTGAAGAACTTGCTAACACAAAAAACATTGCAGTTTTGATATTCTGGTTCAACAGATGCGGTATGATGTGGTCGAAAAACTACACACAGTCATACTCAAAGTTTGGGAGTAATTTACCGCAACGAATGTACAAAGTTTAGTCAATATGGATCATCACCACTTAGTTGCCCCAATGATTGCTAGAGCAAAGGTAAAATTAGTCATATTCGGTTGCATTTGCCGAGCTTTATTGCCCACACCCATTTTTGCTGCTATGGTTGCAAGCCAAAGCCTTTGTTATTGTCATTTTCTGAGGGGCCTTTGCGTAGAATTACGGTTTACAGGGGTACGGTACTTGTGTATTGCCCTGGCAGTGACAGAAACTAAAATGCTTAGTCACGCGTGAGGGTTTGGAGCGTTTTTAATACCTAAAATTTTCTCAGAAGCTGAGCCCATGGAACTGGCAGCGCAAGCTTACAAAGCCAGTTATGAAAAGGTTGAAGGTAGTCTTTTAATAAAACTTGGAAAATAAGCTTGATTGCAATGGGGCAGCATTATCCGACGCTGCGATGGTACGCGGCGTTAAATGGATTATTTAGCCGCCCTTTTAAAAATAATATCTGTAAACTTACTCAATGAGTTTTATGGTTAGGACCCACTGACTTAGCCATCTGCACTAATATTGCTTAATTATGTCCCCATGCAGCTCACTGGGTAATGGATGGGCCCATTCCAGCGGTTAATAAGTAGCTCAGCTTGCTGATAGCTTTGCGGTGCACGTCCACATTCAACTAATATTAATGGGGTCTTGGTCACCGTGATGACAAACAATGGGCATTCGTTTTAAGTGTGCCAAGAGCGTCTGTTCTGTCGGTGACGCGATATTGCTGCTAATTGACGACTGAATGCCTTGCGAGATTTAAAACCCCCTTTCCCGCGCAATACCGGAGTTGCAGTTCAATTTTTTTTCTTCTTATTCGAAGGGAAGATGCAGAAACCATTGTAACAACTGCCAGATAATCAAGCGGCCGTTGTTGTTTATATAGGCATGGTTTGTTCTTTGGTTGGATGGTGTCATCAACTTTAATGCATTCGACTTTTCGGTTTGGGTGAATGCACGGTCGCCAGAGTTGACATAATCGACGTTAAACTTAGTACTCGTTGTGGGCTTCGAATCGCAATAGTTGCCGCAATCAGTACCGCCATAGATTACTCCAACTAAATGGGCTTTGGGTAATTTATCAGCGCATCGCAGCGAGGTCCCAGAGTATCCAGCAGGCCCATATCCGCTTAGCAGAAAGGCGCTTGGTAAGCCGCTTCCAAATTAAACCATGCTTAAAAATGGCAAGACCCCGGGTGTTTTTTGCTTTCGTCATCCAGCACTTTTGCCCGATATCCTCGATTTCAAACGCCAGCAACCAAAATCCATTTGCAGCCAACTGTTCGACAAAAATCCCTCATCCCAAAAAATCATTCTAGTGTGGCTAACCCATAATCAATACAGTTCTCGGGGTTGTTTG
>Ga0163217_1050713_pt1 | contig 16012 bp, 11 predicted proteins | sample SynspAceP_FD_185933 | JGI IMG/M metagenome (GOLD analysis project Ga0163217, IMG submission 185933) | Saline lake microbial communities from Ace Lake in Antarctica - Synechococcus sp. Ace-P (PacBio error correction) | ecosystem: Environmental > Aquatic > Non-marine Saline and Alkaline > Saline ... | reverse complement strand
AATTCATCAGTGAAAAGCGTATAGAAGGACAACAAATTAAATGGCGCTATTAATAGGGTAACTTACACACGTAAAAAATATAACTAAGAGTTGTATTTTTAAAAAGTTGTGTTAAAAACAATAACGGAAACTAGTGGATAAAGTATTTTTTTCTAATTAAATAGTACTTTTAGCAACAAACCTATTTTCATGAAATTAAGATACTAACTTAATGAAGCCATTACTAAATTAGTATCTAGGGAACAGACGCTACGAAAACTGCATTATCGAAGGAGATCAGGTTGTATTAGCTGTTGATTGCATATTTTTGGCTTGACAAACAAGAATTTTTCTAAAATTTTTTTAGTTGAACGTGATATTGAACCAGAAAGAACATAAATGGTCTTAATAGGTGGCTTTTTAAAGAAAAGTGAAAATTTAGATTACTGCTGCGGCGTGTTTTACAAAGACATACCAGGTCTACAAACATGTATTATTTAGAGCAATTAAAGATATATAGAAAATGGTGGTAGGAATCTGGTCAACGAAACTATCCATTGCTTACTATGGTTAATTGATGTAGCTCCAACCATATTTGATGGAAAATACAATAGATGGCCGTCAGTGGTTTTTATCTTAAAAAAAGTCCTCAATTGATTTTTTTGACCATAACGCAAATGGTAGAAAAGACAATTAGAGGCTAAAACATTTAGAGCACTACTAAACCAATTGGCTTTGAGTTGTTCCGAAAAATTTAAATGAGAAACTTTTCAAAATTTATATGAATTCTTATTAGACAAAAATAGATAAGAAATTTCATTATAATAAATGTCTATGATTTTAGATAAATTAAATGAAAAGACATGTAACTTAGCTCTCGGGAAGGTTCATTTTTATCAATTCTGTATGCAAAAAGTATCAACAAAAAATTAGATGAGGGTCTAATTTTTTAATTTGTAAATATAACACCGTACGAACTAATTTTTATTGACCCAGTCCAAAAACTGTTCTCATTCAAAATATATCTGGTAAGCCTCAAGATTGTGTGCACGCTCTCATGCCCTAAGGTTTTTGCCTTTAACAATTATTTACCTTAGGAATGCTTTACCGTCCACACAACCGGAAATTCCTCGCCGGACTCCAAACTATGGCCTATGGCAGCACTTCAAATTTAGCCATAGCATCCGTTTCCATTAAGCTCGTCACGCCCGATAAGCCGGCACTTTATACCCTCCATAAAAATACCTGGTTTTATCGAGTTTTTTGATTGAGAATTTTGGAGCAACTTATCCAAAAATATTTAGTGAAATTTTGCCACAAAATCACTATTAGATTTGATAGAGGCCAGACTAAAAAGCACAAACCAAAAGTCAAGTAAGTTTATATCTATGAACATATTATCTAGTTTTAAGGGGCTGTGGTCTTAGCCTTTAAAACCAGGGCCTAATCACTAAGAAATCGAGCAAAATTTTAAAAAAAGTAAGGTGACTATATTAAGTTAGAATAAAAAATATTACACAACGTTTTTAAAACAGCAGCTTTTTAATAATATGGCTAGAAAATAGATAGATTAGTACTGTTTATGGTTACTCAAATTAATTAGGAGTTTTTTTCTAAGTTGTACCAAAATTATCATCTATAGCTTGAATATATAGGTTATCTATTTTAATCATAAAGTAAACCCGGCAACTTGGATGATTTGCCTCCTTTTAAAGCTGATCGTGTGACAAAATTGCCCACACAGGTATGTTTGCAAGATTTGCCTGGATATTGCGGTTATGCGGTTGCTTTGGACCATGCATCTATAAGGCATGCACCAAAATGTGGCATGTGAGCGCCGTGACCCGCTCCCTGGGTAAGGATAAATGCTGATTGTCCTCCTTCATCATAGACACCCTGCGTGGTAAATGACCTAAATCTCTTAGGTAACATTAAGCAAATCAGGACTCACAAACTCCTCGGGGAATCGGTTCGTTTTTTGGCCGTGTGTACCGACCAATGGTTTTCTTCTATCAACGGCCATTCTACTGATTTTTTGGAACTAGACTTCAGAACTTTCCCGGGTATTGACGGGCCACGTCAAAATTTAAGGAACGGATACTGCGCCACTAAGATCAGAATGGCCTGAATTTTATATGCGTGGTCTCCACGGCATAATGGGGGAATTAGTATTCCTTGATCAATTACTTCCTATCGTTCCAGAACCAAAACAGGTAATATTCCGACGTCATCTGTGGGTCAGACCCATACAGGGACCTACACAGTGCGTAGCGTAATTGCATGGGCGGTAGTCCTGGCCATAGTTCGGCCACCGTCCATATCCTGTTGATGGCTTGCTTTTAAAATTGGATCTTTCCTAGGTTCACCATTCTCGAACAGTTCCTGTCATATTACAAGGAATCCGTGCATACACCACGGTTTCCATCATCATGTAGGTTGAGTCCGGTCTTCTCGGTGAGCTCCACAATCTCTCTACATTCCTCCACGTTGTGGACCATGGTTACGTACACGCTAAATGTTTTGCCGCTATTGAGTGCCCTAAATAGTTGCCGCCATGGTGGGGATAGGACGTATTGATATGTACCGATGATTTTCCGCACGCCTGCATAAATTCCCTCATAGGAGGTATATTCTTTTGGGTGTCAAGGCATCGGGCGATTTCGTTCAATTTTTCTCGTTTGCGCTGACACACCGGCCACCAATCCGCACACGGGGATAGTTTTTTTATAAATGGGGGATAAACTCGCTCCAAAACCCAGTCCATGTATAATGGCTACTTTGGATTTTTCTTCTCGCTCATTTGTATGCTCTTTATCGTTTAAACGTTCGTTTTAAAATTCCAATCCTTTTTGGGCAATTTCATCCTGGACTTTTGGCCATGGTTTTCCAAAATGCAGACGGCGCCCCAGTTCCTTGATTTCCGGAGTAAGAAACTCTCTATGACCACGGCTCCCGTTATATCTATATCCCTGAGGTCCATTTTAAAATTCTTGCCAAGGTAAGTCCGGTTCCCGGGATTGCCCGTTATTGGTTTTCGGGAAACTGTACATGGAATCAATTTATCGCTCACGGTATTGAATGCTTCCCTAATATTTTGTTCCTCAATGGGTCATATGAAATTCGTCACAGAACCGTGCTTGCTATTATGGGTGATATCGTTTACCATACGCGATGACATCTCGGCGGTATTCACTATCCGATAACCGGTTCCAAAGGTTCAAGGCAATCGATAGTCCGTTTGCTATCAGCCGTGGACGCATACTTTCTGTAAATGGTACGGCCAATTTCCATTCCTTTTTACGTTGCTCCTGGGAACCCGGACGCGCCTTCCCACGGAGATACATCGGGCGGCCAAAAATGTTTACCCCTAAAGCATTACAAAGGAAACCACTGTTCCGATAATCAAAACATTTAGCCTTGTGTACTTTTGGAATCTTCATGGGTTAAGGTCCTTTGTTGGGCCGAATACGCCACAAAACAGATACTTCCAGCATCTATTCATTGTAGGGCTTTTCTAACTTCCAATGCTCTATTCAGTTTTGGCGTCTTTACGGGTATCTCACCAAAATCCAAAAACCACAGGCTTCTTTATATTTGGAAATAGAGTTTATACTATCGCGTCGTAAATGGCGGATTGCCACAACAAGTACTTACCCCAAAATTATCTTATTATTTTCATTTCCGTATCTGCTATGTTCATTGGGTTTATTTACGATCATCCCCCTGCATAAATCTCAATTGGACCTGGGAATGTTACAGATAGGGTAATTCTCCAGGGTGGATGGTGCCGTAACATTTCAGAATAGAATCATCCGGTTCAACAAAGGCGTAGCGGTATAACACGTCATTGGTCTGTGAGCACATAGTTTAAGTCCGCAGCGTTGGGATCTACCAGCAATCTTTATTCGGCAAGGCTGCCCTACGATTTCCTTTTTACCGGGTTTGGAGTATCACCAGGGTATAGCTGATAAAATCCGGATTTCTGTAATATCAATTCTCTTTCTTCCCTGCGTTTACTTCAATTGGGTAAACATTTCTCTGTGTTTTTATTCTTTTTTCAATTACTTCATTTCATGGGTAAGCGTTTTAATTACGACACACTTTGGCATTGGAAAATCCTTGCAGTTTAATCGATGTAGCCTGCTGGCCGTCCATAATTTTTCATGAGAATGCGCCAAATTAGCTGCCGTATAGGCCTTCTTTTCTTTGGTTCGTAATATTTTCTCGACTTGGTCGCTTCCATGTTCGGTAAAGGGTAATCATATTTCGCCAATCTCAAGTTCAATTGCCAAGGTCTGCATAAATACACCCTTCACTCCCATGTCATCTCTAACCGCAAGGTATTTCCTAACCTGCTTCAATATGACTTCAGGAATATCATGTTTCTGTCGGAATTAGGACTTGCGCGCCATACTACCGATTTCAGCTCCATTTACATAGGTTTTAATCAGAATTCATCTTTGGGTCCCATAGAAATTGGAAACCGCTCTTCCTGAGGCGGATGATGGTAAGGTTAAAATCTTTCTAAACCATACTACGCCATACAATTTCCATCGCATCTTCCGAATATATTTGGGGAAGGTCCATAGTCTCCCATCGATACATCTAATTGCCGCCACTCATATCGTTTGCCACATCGGAAGCATTTTAAATAGGATTGGCCTTCGTGAATGCGTGCAAGAAACGTCATACATGCTGCGCCGATGCTGCATAAGTGCTTTGAACAAACCAGGACATCTTTTCTAATACAGCTTCGTTCTTTCCGAGATTCATAAGTTTTAGCGAACCGACTTTTGCGAGGACGGCCGTTCCAACAAAATAGAGCAAAAAGCTGCCCACTGTCACTTGGGTCCGGTCGTTCAAAAGTATTTGCCTTGAACAGGGATTCATTCCATATTACGTCCGCTCTCGGAAGTATTGAATTAGCGGCCTTGCGCACAGCATCAGCCTTAATGGTTACAAAGCCCTTTTACAACGCAAGAGCACTATTATCGGTTTTCAAGATATTCAATGCCTTTAGTGCCAAAGGGCATGCATCGCGGGCATTGTTGAAGCGATTGGCATCAGGTCCATTTGTGTTGACCAGTTTATAGAGGTCGTCAAAACTCAGTATCACCACGACTACAAAAGTCGTTGCGCCGGTTCAGCCTCCAAAATTGATTTATCGCTACTTAGAGCTGCCACTTTAATCATCGGGGTTTTCTTGGATAATTTTATTCTGTTCGTATTTCATAATCATATTTTGGGATTACCTGTTAAATTCTTACCGTGGCTCTTTTATCCCTAAAGCGGAGGTTCACATATTGCGTTTCCTTCACCATTTTCGGCATTCATTCCCCTCGTTTCCTCGTTGGGCGTCGGATTATGTTGTTTACAATAAAAAATTGTACCATCTGCCCAACCCGACCACACCATCAGGTTGCGTTTTAGCTTCTAGGGTGAGGTCCACTCATCTGAAGAGGCAAAAAGGTTTACCGATTCCACTTCCAATAAATCCGGCACCATTCTTAACGAATTTTTAGCCTGATGTAACCAAACCTTCTGTTGGTTCGCATACCAAATGCTATTGTGTTCCAATACGTTTCAGGATAAGCCTGGCCGTATAAAAAGTGGTGATGCCCGGACCGCAGCGGTGTAAATCTCCAAAAAACATCGAACCTGTCTGACGTTAGGTGTTATTGGTTGCATTGCGTAATTTGCCTCAATTTTGGCACTACCATCCGTCCCATGCCTTTTACATGGGTAAAATTAGGAATTAGGTATGCCCTACGAATACACTATGCGTGTTTTTGCATTAGAGAGCGAACATGGAATTGTCCTCGTTAATCCCGATCCCAGGTATTGTTACTGGTTATTGCGTTCCAACACTTCAAAACTTCTTTTCCTGTAGGGGGAGGAATCGGTAACAATTTCTGGTTGAATTTAATCTCTCAAAAAATGCTCCACTTGAATCCTGAGTACGACCACGCCGATATAGTGTTTCAGTGCCATATTGCAAAGTGAGGACGGGTCCGGCATGGGTATCGGAAGTTTCCCAACCATCGCATTGTATGGTGTTCCCTACATCCGCCACTCATCACCATTTGGTATCCTCAAAAGATAAACATTGTGGAGGCTTGGAGAATACCACGATTCCACGTCATAAAAATGGGCCAAAACGGTAGGAATGTTCAAACTTGTCCGCAAGGACGCGTACCATTATTCGCCTTTTCCGTCCCCATTGGTATCTTCCAGAATTTTCACCCTTTTCATCCCCAATACTGTTGTCGTAGCGAACCGTTATTTGGATTTAATCCACGGAGTTTCTATGACCAAGCCTTCCTTTTCATCCCAGTTTCTAGCGATTGGATTGATGTGATATCGGGCTCCGATGCGAATACATTGACACTCAAAACCTGCAGGAACCTGAATCAGGTTTTTGGGATTCTTGGGGAGATAAGGGCAATTGGTATTTTTGGTGGGCGAATCCCGCTGTTCAGAATTGGCCGTATGTTGGCGCACGGCGCCTCAGTATTCAAGGTAGGATATCCTTTGATAAAGGCTCCCAATGGTTTTACTTGGGCTACTACGGCCCAAAAGGATTCCGGATTTCACCACAATTCCTAGAAACCGAATTGTTCAAGACGTTCATCCATGGCATTAGGCAGTGTAAAAAAACCTTCCATCCCCAACTTCCTTTACCCAGTCCTGGTTTCCCTATGGTCCCCGGTCCACACGCTCCCATTAAACGGTAATATTCATCCTCAATTTTATCATGCACATAGGTTTCGTCCCAAGTTTCAAAAGTTTCAGGTTCTTTTGTCTATGGAATGTTCATATTACGATTTTCTGCGAGTAAGGTCCCAGTTATCATGGCTCATTAAACACTGTGCCCTACCAAAATCTATGTATGCTGGGGAATTCTTTAAAACAGAACAACTCGCGGAGTGGATGAGGGATGAACGCTTTTCCGTTTCTTTACAAAATCAAAAGCAATGCCTTTTTCCTCATCCTTATCGATTTCTCATAGATTGGCGTAAATAGATAAGTCCGTCGATAATGTCCAAAGTATCTGCTGGGTCGTCGAATCCGATCTTCCTCGTATCCATATGTCAATCATTGCTACCTTCTCGGTATGCAAAGGACTCGATTGCCAATAGGAGTAAATAGGCCCGATTGGAAATATGTAAGATGCTTCTAATGGCGTGGCCCAAGCAACAGTTAGTGTTAAATCAATTACTGCAAGGGGATTGATCGCTCACCACCCGTTTCTTTATCCTTGGGCGAGCATGCGAAAGAAATAAGGAATAGGAATTAGTATGAATGGAGCGGTATTTGATTTTATCAATAGGCGTGGCGTTTTGTCTTCAATACTACTAAAAACGACGCAAAAATTCACTGCTGTTTTTATCACATACTGACTGTTTTATATTGTCTGTAAAAAGGTTATTAACAAGTTTTTTTTTGATAATTAGTAGGTAAATTTGTTTTATAAAATCCAAATTTTCAATTCATGTCCCTGGTGAAAAAACGCACTTCAAAATCCCCATCCCGGAATCCAGAGGGCCTTTCTGGCAAAAGTACCCTACGTGAACACAGTATTTGACCCGCAACTGGCATTTTCATCCGGAGTAATCGAACACTAATTTATGGTCTTTTAAAAGGACAGTGGCAACCGATTTTATTGGGAGATCAGTGTAAAACCCTTTAAGGCCGGTGATATCACCTTCAACGGGCCCCACTTTACCCACTATATGACGTAAATAGTGACCATGAACAGGATCCAGGAAAAATAAACATACGTTGGTCTGAAGGAGGTAGTCATATTATTTCACCGGGATTTTGAGGGCGATTAATCTACTTACAGACCGGCATGAGCACATTCACGGGACTACGGCAGCCTGTTCCATAAAAGATCTAAGGGGGATGGGAAATTGCATGACGGAGAACAGTGCCCGCCAAATTACAAAAGCTCATAAATGGAACTTTTGCTATTTAGAGGTTTTGAGGCTTTTACAGTTACTAAATTGTGGGATTTATGAGCCAAACCAAGGAATACCAACTATTTGGCGAGTCCAGGGGATTATACCAATACCCTGCGGGAGGCGGATACCGAAACGTTATTGATTACCGTTTATTGCCGTTGTCATTTGAAAAAATTTATAAAAAAAAAATGGCCTTACGGATTTGAGCGAAGTTGACATATGACCCCTACCTCTGTAGCCGTTATTTAAATTTGCATGCAACAAGTCCTTTTTCACAGATTTGTGAGCGAAATAACGAATTGGGATATGGCCTGTAAATTAATTGATCGAGAAGAAAGTGACGTCTGCAAGCCTTTATGAAAGTGGTTTTCCCAGACCTTGTCCAACTTCAACAAACAATTCCAAGACCCTTACTAATTGTACTCCAATGGGATATTAAAAACTCGCTATAACCTTATTAGGTTTATATAGCTTAAAATCGGACATGATTATATTTAGCTTTTAAAATAAGTATGATATTTTCTTTTCTATTTCGATATTAATCTATTTATTCAAATGATAGTTAGAAAACATGCCCCTAAAATTAAAATCTTAAAAGTAAACGATTAATATTGTTGGTGGCTGTGAGGACATTTCCTAACTCAATACCCACTCCATATCTTTAGCACTCTTTCCCTGCAGTAAGCCTTAGGGGAACTATGTAGTCGTGGGCACAAACCCCATCTTTGACTTCCATTCAATCTGCCCATACACATACTTTTGCTTAGCAAGAACAATAACATAAAATGAGCCCAAAAAATGAAAACTACTGTCCATCTGGGCAATGACTAGGTCAAGGCTTATATTTCTTAAATAAAAATTTCCAACAAAGTATTACTTCGAAAATTTCAAACAATGGGATTCGCGGAATAGAATCACAATTAAAAACTAGCTCTTAGGTCTTGACTTTAGAAATCGCTCATTACAGCCCTTCTATTCTTATCATTTAAAATTAGAGAGATTAAAAAAAAGTATTATTAACTTATAACGTTAGGAATCCGAACTCCGGAATAAACTTAAATGCTTAAAGCTCTTTGTTCAAATGGGACTTCATAAAAAGAAATAGTTATAAAAAATAGGACTACGTTTAAGTCAGATTTGATGCGCTCTGGACCGTTTGATAGTAGTTAGAAAAATAACAAATACTGATACTAATTGATTTTCATTTTTTTTAGAATAAGTATTTTTCAGGGGACTTCCTAATATTTATCCATTGAATATTTTTTCGTTTCCTTTCAATCTGAACTTATAGCTCCGCGTAACAAGATTATAGATTACTATAGTAAATAATACCCCGACACTTCACCACTCCATTCCGTACCCTCCACTTTCGGGGAAAATACGCTTACGTACCCATTCATCTTGGCACAATCCCCATTTTTGCTTTTCCATTGCGCTACCCTGCCCGCCGACTGCCAGGGAAGAACACTTCTTACAGCCAAACCGTGAATTAAGTCCGCTTGAACTAAAATATCCTTTGAAGTTTGTTCCACTTCAAGAGGATTTAACATTTCAAGAGCTTTTGGTCTTAACTACATGCCGACACCGCCACCCTTTCCTTTTCTTGACGGCGAAAAAAAAACAACATTCATTCTTGGACCACGCATAAACCAGGCTACGTTCCTCCCTCTTTTTTATAGTCTTACCAAGCCTGATATTGTAAATTCAGTAAAGCAACAAAAAAAAGGATAGCGACGGCGCTGTGGGAAGTAAACCAAAAACGGAAATCAATTGAAATCATATCAGATCCTCAAAATGAAGCGGGAAACAAAAAGTTAAAAAACAACCACAAAAGGAAAACGCCTGTCAAGGTTGTAATAAGTAATCGATTTAAAAGCTGTTCGAAGGTTCGGACAGGCGTATTAAATTAATTCTAATTTTCATTATGAGTAGTTTATCAAAAATTATGTGATCTATTAGGGAACATCGGAGATTGACCCGAAGTAACCGAACTCGTGGGCGGTACAAAAGTGGCCCGGTTTTCTTTGGCCACAAATGAAGTCTCACAATAGGACAGTTAAGGAGAAAAGCACAGGTAACCGACTGGACATTTACGATGTGGCTTGGGCGGCAAGACGGCAGAGATCGTGGAACATTTGCTCATAAGGCAAGCTGTGGCTAATCGTTGGCAACTTAAAACGAATCTATACCGAGCCAAAAGAAGGTCAACGAACGCTATGTGACCGGAAGTAAATAGCTGACGGAAATTCTGCTATTAGGGGTAAGAAGATTACGGTGCTACGAAGTAGCTAAACTAAATTTAGCGGTGCTGGCATTCGTATGACAGCACCTTCTAATTAAACTTTAAAATAGGAATAGTGGAACACAAATTGAAGTAACCAGGAACTAAGAACAATTTAGCGGCTTTTTGCGGAACAGAGATTCATTTTATAAGATTCGCTTTTGAATTACGGTTCAATTTTACAGTGGTATACAATATTTTGCAGATAAAGCAAACTGCTTTTGGTTAGTTACGTTGCATCGGTCATGCAACAAGTTTGATTGAACCGAAAAGCCCATTCGTACGTTGATTCAACACAAACTATCGCCAGAAAATGCAAAGTAGGCTTTTAGAATACGCAGCTATTATTGATATAGTGATCGGGAAACGCACTATTCTAGAAACGCACAAAGTACCAGATACGGATTTTCCTTTAGCGGAGATACCGTCTATTCTTTACAAATAATTACGCTGATGTTACAAAGCGAGTATTAAAACAGAAGAAGCGGCGACACCAGTGGAAGTTACACCCTCTTTTTCTATCGTCTAATCTTGAATATAAAACAATGAGAAACGAATGTACGAAATCTCGAATTTAAGCTATTTGCGAAAAAAATTGGGTTGTACTTCATTCGGAACCTGCAAAATCGTCCGATAAGTGCCGAAACTGTTATTCAAAACGTTGGATTAAAAAACACACCATCGGGCTGCATGACCGGTTTAAAGTAGTTACTACTAATAATGCCACTAAGGTCAAAAGCACTTTCAAGGCATCACAGAGGAATTGACAGGCACACTAGTTGATGTAGGAATACTTTTGCTGTTGTGCTTAAAACCGCTCTCTACGGCGATTATAACTTGCACACAAATCATGGCCTCGGGAAACTTAACAAGCGAGTGCTTGCGATATTGCATTGACCAAAAAGATTAAGCGAAAAAAGCGCTGAACTTTTGACATCAGGGTTTTAGCACCATTTGATCATACTACCGGATGGGAAACTATTTTAGTTTATTGAAATGGGTTAATGAAAACTAGGCACTACAAGGATAATCAATACTTGACATACCCTTCGTCTAAATTTTCATAATTGGACGGTGAAACCAAAGAAAAGCTGATGCAAACAATCCAAGCAGGAAAGTTAGCACAAAAACTTATGTGAGGACTAAAAAAAGTACGGCAGCCGAAACTACCTTGACTATGATTCGCTCTTGGGAAGAAGAAGGCCACTAGATCTCTATAACCATACCTTATCAAGTTCGATTTAAGTATTCTAGTTGGATTAGAAATTGAAGGCCAGCCTTATAGTTGCCGTTATTGTCGTTTACTGATTCCAGTCATATTGAATGCAATCTTGAATTATTCCTCAAAAAATCAAAACTCCAAGAACATCTTAAAATTTTGAATTCGCAAATCCGCTGTAAATACGACAGCTAAATTGGTGTGAAGAGATGGATTTTTACTCCTGCGGAGTAAAAGGAGAGCAAGGAAGTCAAACAACGCTGGCGCAGGCGTTAATGTCTCTTAATTAAATATAATAAAACTGAATTATCAGTTATTTAAAATAAAATTTAAAGAGAGTAAATTATCCTTACCATTTTTAGTTCTTCTTGCGGCAAAATTCACTTGAAAAGCCCATAAACAGAGACGAAAATTTGCCGCAAATCAGGAAAAAGTTTAAGTATACATCGAATTGAACATTTAGCAACATACGGTTCAAAAAAGCACGGCCATAAAGTTTCAGGAGTTTTCCAGAAAGATTCCTTTAAAACCACTACCTGAAGCCTTACAAACAATGCTCGATTTTTTCTTTTACATGAAATTTCACAAACATGAACGCTTTGGACCTACGGCCGAGAACTTGGAGAACTGATTAAAAAAGGGTTCAATTGCATGGCAGGCAATCATGAAAGGAATGACAAGCGTGGGCGTTACACCCACAGGCAAGTGGACTTCTTTTTGACATGCTCCATCAAAAAAGCTGAACCAAAAATCAACTTTCAATCCGAAAAAACAGGGACATGCCACATAAAGATGATGCGTTCTTTAAATCCTCTTTTGAAACCATCAGAACTTCAGAAAGAGAATACCATTCTAAAGCAAAAATATGGAACAGATAACAGCCAACGATTTATAGGGAAACCTTGGATAAAGTAAATCAATACATCAAGACTCGGACAAATCAAAATTGCATTGAAATAGAAGCTGGAACGAAATACACATTTGGAAATCATCATCTAAAAACAGTCTTAAGCCATGCATCAGCATTACAAAACAGCATTTTAAATAATAACTTTTCCAGAGCGCTTCTGATTTTGTTGACTTATTAGAAAAAGAAAAGCAGGTATTTTACCAGGGTACAGGAATGCTGTTTTTAATCAAAACCATGACCACATCCACCGGAAAGTAGTCAAGGGATTGATGGGCAACGGCGAAAACTTAAACAAAAAGTAGACCTAAATTTTATTCCTTGACCATCAATCCAAGCAAACCGGAATTTAAAAGCTTATCGATACGACCCTGAGCAACTGCGGAAGTAACGTAATGGAAGTCATGAAAGACTATTGCCGCTTCCTTTCATAAGAGACCAACAGGTTACCGTTGGATGAATATCAAATACTACGCGGAGACTTGAACACGAGTACCTTAAAAGGTTTTGATAGGGACGGTTCGAAGAAAATCAGCCCTTACCGTGCCACAAATCGTAAGGCTTGAATGACTCCGCAAGGGATAGAACGTGGGGACGGAACCGGTAACATTTCAGCAATCTCTAAAAAAATAGCGGACCTTAAAAATTATTTATTTCCACATAAAAATGAGGAAAGCCAATAGAAGCAAGGAATGAAAAAAACCAGGCTTCAAACCTTTGCATATTATTGTGAGCAGAAAAGATGTTAGTAATTCGGTTATAGCTTATCCCCAGGAAGTAAATACATGGACATCAGATCAAGCTTACGGCAGATGGTCAAACGGGGTTTTATCGGAACTAATATTTTTATTAAAGAGCAGAAAATACCTTTGATACCTTATTTCAATTACAAACGAAATTTTTGTGGAAACTTCACGAAGCTAGAACAAGGCCTATATCAAAAAGGACCGCATCAATATTTCGCGACACCTATCGGCCTACCTACGAACGAGCGCAGCGCAGCATTCAAAATATTAGGGAAAGCCGAGAGTGCGGGTTTCCGCAGGTGAACTCCCAACCAATAAAGTGCAATGGCCCTTAAAAAACATCAAACAGTTTAAAAAGCCATGGATTTGGCCCGGTCCATCAAAGTTCAATCGGATATTTAAAAGTCATGGATATTATCTCAATTATTACTGCCCTTACTATGGTTTTGCGTTCGGGTCTGATACTCCTACCACCTTTATACCGTATGCTTTTGCCGGATCTCGCTTTGTATGTTTCTTGTATTTGTTGCGTTGTGGGAATGTTGGGGAAACAAGCTTCAGGTATGCGTCTTTTGTATTTTTTTTCAAAGGGATATTAACCGCTATACGTTATAGTTTGGTATGTTACGCGGTCTAAAATGAAAAGTGACACCACCACATTACCCCAAAACTAAATGCCAATTTTCAGCTTAAAAATGAGAGTCCTGAAACATGAAAATATCGGAGGGCGTTCGATTATTGGTTCTGGCGGGAGTGGTAAACGGAAATCCGTTGTCTTTAAATTTTCTTCAACATTTTGATTACTTACGGATTCTGGTCGGAGTTATCCACGACTATAACCATTGTGGATTACTGAAATGGGCTAATCCCCTATTCCAGACATCCCAAAATCCCGCTTTCATATCATTTTCCTTTGACGATATCCATAAACGGGTAAATCCTATTGCAACTCGATACTGGTAGATGAGAAAGTGTTCATGAAATCTCCGAGTGCTTATTGGAAAAAAAACCTATGGGAGCACCGAGCAAAAAGGAATCGGTTGCTTCGGGTCCCCTCAAGTTTGTTAATGTGATGTGGAAGATTTGGAGCGGAATTGATTTGGGAAGTGAAGACAGGGCACATCAAATCTGTACCCTGCCCATCTTATTGCAAAACCGGTTCAATACACTGGATACGAGCAACTAGTGTCCCTTCTCAGTTCCGACATTTACTTCAAAAGCCAATGGCCGATGCTTTATTTCGGAATAGATTCCCGAAAGGGACAAACGCTGGCGTTAGGAAGTACATTGTCCAACGCACTTGCAAAAAATAAGTACCCACGTATTTTTTATGACGCTGTCGCAGATGAAATTCGTTGACCTGAACAATCGAAGCATCTTCAATAGTTTTTCTATAGTGAAAACAATCCCAAGTTCGATATACAACGCCTTTACTCGCCTGTTATAGCGCACCTTAATTCACACGATTACAAAAAACAAATCGAAGGTTCGCAATGACTATCTTCTTTTTTTATTGCCGAGGAGGCATCCACCTATTCGACTGTTAAATGCAGAGCATTCCGGCTACCTTAAGAGTTATGATACGCGAGAGCGCGGTCTACGTACTTCAAGATAGATTCAAAATGAATTTGATGTCGAGGACAAAGCCGCGTAAAGCCATTATTGGTAAATCTATCCTATCATTCTTTGGAAAGCCAATGACCCTGATACGGCCAAATATACGAAACGGTTTTTTTTTGAAATCAATCAAACAAGCCCCTAGTGTGAGCAAAAGTAGTATTGAATTCGATGCACGATACCAAGGGGGAAAAGGGTGTTAGCAAAAAATACGGGCAGATGTTGTTTCTTTAGATTGAAAAGCGGTGAATTCATGCGTTTTCGGATGGAAAGATTAAAGCGGGTCAGGTTCGAAAGCCCGAATATTTAAAACTGGGAACTTCCCGAACCATTTCTGCTAAGGACGACCGCGAAATAGAGCCAATTTTAACGGCATAACATCTGGAGGTATCGAGCTATTCCGTAAAAAAATAGGGAAGTGACCGGACAAATCAGGACTAAATATTATTTCATTTTTAACCGGATTACGTAATTCTTAAATGGTCAAGTAGAACAAAAATTATGTGGTTCCAATCAGGCAAAATGTGATATTAACATGGGTATTACGGGACAAGGAACAAATGCTCCCAAGAAATCGGAACGCCCAGCGTTCGTCAGATTTTTCCTCTCACTTAGTTGTCGCTCAAATGTAGAAGGAACATTGATTTGGCTATAACAAGGTATTAGAGGTCTCATTGATTTAAACTTCGGATACTTACGATTAGTAGAAGTCAAAGGCAAGAAAAAAGTATTTTCAACCCCTGGTTATTTCAGATTCAGCACTTGGAATCAGAATTTGCTATCGGGAATCAGAAAAAAGCATGGACTTACGATTCAAAAAGGGTTTACTTGCAATCAGTAATCGTGTTGACAGCTCTCACTTATTTACACTTTTCCTCTTCAACGATAATTGGTTCTACAATTTTTAACATTGGAAATTGAGCTGTCTTATTTTTTGGATTTCCAAAGGATATGCTAAAAGAAAGCAAAAAAAAACCCACTAGAATCTGATTCGAACTATACTATTCCCCGTTTTTTATTTTCCATTTTAAAGTATTTGTCGCCCCCAGACGCCTTATTCGCATTAAATGATATGGTTTATCCATGGAAAAAAAATATATTATCTTTTTATGGGGCCAAAACAGCTTATCCCTGGGTTCTTTAAATTATTACGGGAGAGTGGTTTACCAAATAATAACTTTACGAAACAAGGAGTAAGGGAGTTACAGACAATCCATGCCGTTACGGCAAAAATTTTTGAAGCGGGAGGTTTGACGAAGGCTCTATTAACCCATCCATTTAAATTTTTCTTTTCTTCTG
>Ga0163217_1014515_pt1 | contig 16013 bp, 17 predicted proteins | sample SynspAceP_FD_185933 | JGI IMG/M metagenome (GOLD analysis project Ga0163217, IMG submission 185933) | Saline lake microbial communities from Ace Lake in Antarctica - Synechococcus sp. Ace-P (PacBio error correction) | ecosystem: Environmental > Aquatic > Non-marine Saline and Alkaline > Saline ... | reverse complement strand
GGGCTGCCTCAGCGCCTTATGAAAATTCCGCCTATTTCGCTAACAGCCGGGGGCCTTCAGGGCAAAGGGTTCTCAACTGCGGAGAAAAAACTCTTGTTCTGGAAGCAGCCTTCTGTGCGCCGAAGCTGAAAAAACAGTGTGCATCGGTGTGGGCATCTGGCAGTCGATCAGTTCAAAATCCCCATTCGTTGAGCTGAGTGGACCAGATAGGACGGAAAAGCGCGTCCTTCGGACGGCGTTTTTGTTGCGGGCGACTTGAAACATGGATTCGCCAAAAAATACTCTTACCCAGAAGCCAGGCCGTACAAGCCGCCACCAGTTGATCGCTGCTCCCCATACTTCGACTGAATGGGGCTACGCCCAGGCGTGCAGCCTCGCAGTAGGCTTGCTGCCCCCTCTGCGGTTATCCAGGTGGAGTCACGTATAGGGTCACGGGTTTCAGCACAGCCGCGCATTTGACCTCAGCAAAGGCGCGTCAATGCTCAATCTGAAGCCGGGCTCGCGCTTGAGGAATTTTGTTCAGGGTCTGCACGTGAAACATGTAAACTGTCGGGGGCTGTCAGTACGGACGCTGGGTGAGGGCACCACCAGAGGATCGGTTGACCCGCCTCATTACCAGGGGAAAATGCCGTTGCGATAGCGCCTTTATCAAGCGGGCAGGCGGCAGGCGCCGCCCGCAGCCAGCAGCCCGGCGCGCTCGTCCAGTCCAGCCTGCGGGCGAAATCCAGTTGTGTGTTCGTTCCAGGCCAAGGTCAGTTGGAGCATGCGGCGCTCGATTAGTGTTGAGCCAGAAAGCGCAGGTTACGCCAGGCGCAATGATTTGGCTGGATTTTAAAGGGTTCATGTGCCAAGTAGTTTATCTTTTCAATGTTTATCAAAGAAGCCGATATAAGTTACTGATCCACTTATGAATATATTCTGAATGATAGTGCATATATTTGATGCGAACGCAAACGCTCTGGGCGTGGAAGCAAATACTCTTGGCAGTCCCTTTGCTTCAGGCTAACAGCCGTGGCAGTGGGTGAATTCCCCCGCCGGACATCGGCTACAATGACCGGCTTACCAATCGGATGGAAGCATCCAAGTTTTGAAGGATAACAAAGCTCGCAAACTTACACTGTCCGGTATGGCGTTGAACAGTTGACGTATCGACTCGCGAGGGCGCCTTGCTGGCGATGATCAGCCCTGTGCCTGACCTGTGCAATGGCCCCTGTTTACCTATCAGACATCGGATCCTGCTGGACTCGCTAAGTGGCGATGTCGCCCAGTGGGGCAATGCGTGCGCGGTAGCATGGGCGCGTGGATTGGCCGACGTGTCTGCTGCTGTTACTGGGTTATCTGGCTTAATCTGTTCCCGCTGATCGTGATCGTCAAGGTATTGCAGATGTTTCGCCGCCTGGCACCTTGCCGCTTTATCTGGGAACGCTGGTTGTTCTCCTGGTCGCTTTGATCGGTTTCCCTTGACCCTGGTCGCCCGCGGGTACTGCCATTGGCAGCGCTGCACGGGTACTCCCCGGGATACCTTCCCGAGGGTCCGAAGCGGGTGGGGCTAGTGGGCGAATGCTGTCTGACCTGTCCACGCCAGTACTCTGAACATGCCAGGGCAGCACGTTGTTGTTTCTGACTCTGTTCCTGTTTGGTCTGACGTCTGTTCACCAACCCTGTCGTGCGTTCAAGGTTATGAATTTACCGGCCGGTTTACGCTTGGATTGCTCGATCTGCGGCAAGCGTGCCTGGCACAGCTGTGCGCGCACGCCGTTGCTTCAGAGCAAGTGGATTACGCGATTTACCGGGTCGCCCGAAAACGCCGGCGCCGCGCAGCGAGCCGGTATTCAGCCCCGCAAGACCAGCGCAAGGCCGATGCGTCCCGTGCACAGCGGCATGAGTCGCTAGGCCAAAGCATGTTGCCTTCCCAGGAGCATCGTCAGCCTCCGAGATTGTGCCCGCCCGACATCAAGGCCGCTGAACCCAGCGTGCGCGTTGAGCAAGGAAAAGCAATCCAGGCTTTTTATTATCGGTTAAGCCAGGGCTCGTTGCCACCGATCTCGCGCTGGATTCCGGCGAGGCAAAGAAGCAGAAAGGTTTTTCTTTGCCGAGTCCGCTGGAGCATGTTCGCGGGCTGTCTGGAGCTGAAGCTCAAGGACTTTTGGCGTCGAGGGCCGAGGTTGAGAAAGTTCCAGCCCGGCCCGGTGATTACCCGCTTCGAGATTCAGCCAGGCCCCGGCGTCAAGGTCAGGCAAGATTTCCAAACCTGGCGAAGGCATCTGGCCGCGTGCACGTTCGCTGGCCGTGATTCAGCGTTCCGTGGCGTGGAAAGTGATCCCCGGTAAAAAAACCACCGTGTGGTTATCGAGATCCCCAACGAGGACGCGAGATCGTCAGGCTGTTCGAGTATTGCCAAAACCCGCGAATCGATGAAGCCACCTCGTCCAGTCACCCTGGCCCTGGGTCCACCGATATCGGGGGCATCCGGTCATGGTGTCCGATCGGCCAAGATGCACATTTGCTGGTGGCGGGCACCACAGGTTCGCGGCAAGTCGGTGGGCGGAACGCGATGCTGCTCAGATCCTGTCCAAGGTCGCCGCTGCCGAAGAAGTGCGGCTGATTCATGATCGACCCTGAAAATGCTGAGTTGTCGATCTACAGGGTATCCCGCAACCTGTTGGCCCCCGTTGGTTGACCGGACATGAAGTGCAGGCGGCTAACGCTCTGCGCTGGTGCGTGCGCTGAAAGGGAGCCCGGCGCTACAAACACTCATGGCGGCCATGGGTGCGTAACCTGGCGGCTTCAACCGCTAAGCAAGGATCGCCGAGAAGGCCGGCACTGGCCGCTTGATCCGATCCGCTGTCCGGCGTGAAATCGATGGAAAGACATACCGCCGGAACTGGAAACCTGCCGGTGATGGTAGTAATGATTTGACGAGTTTGCCGACATGATGATGATTCGTCGCAGCAAGGTTGAAGAGCTGATCGCGCGATTGCGCAGAAGGCGCGGGCGGCAGGTATCCATTTTGATGTCTGGGCGACCACAGCGGCCCTCGGTTGGATGTGATCACTGGTCTGATCAAAAGCCGAATATTCCGACCCGGCATGGCTTTCCAGGTGTCGAGCAAGATCCGACTCACGGACCATTCTTGAGCAGGTCGGCGCGGAAACAGTTTGCTGGGCCCACGGCGACATTGCTCTTACATGCACCCGGCACCAGCCTGGCCCGTGCGGGTACCACGGCGCTTTCGTTTCGATGAGGAAGTCCACCGGCTGGTGGATGAGTGGAAAAAGCTGCCGGTGAGGCGAACTATTATTTCAGGACCATTCTCGTACGGCGCGGATGATGGCGCTGGCGGCGTTTCGACCACAATCTGGTGTGATGGGTGAGGTGACAGCGAAGAGGATGCCGCTGTGATGACGAAAGCCGTACGCTTTGTTTGCGAAAGGCCGCGAGCGTCGCATCTCTGCGGTACAGCGTAAGCTTGAAGATAGTGTTACAACGCGCCGCCCGCATGATTGAAAGCCATGAGATGGCCGGGTAGTGACCCGATGAACCACTAATGCGCTCGCCGTGAAGTTCATTGCACCGCCACCGGTGCCCGTGATGTGAGCGGGACTCTGACTTTACAGGAACCGGGACCCCAATCCTGCCCATGATTTAAAACCTTTTTCGTCAAAGCCTTGCCGCTCTTGTCTGTTGCAGCCTGCCCGCGATGCGTCATGGCCTTGATGAGGAAGCCGCCGCGCAGAAGCTGAATGGCTTTTGCTGTTCCAAAACGCCAGCACCATGACTGCGGATTTTTCTCGCAGATGACGTCTCAGCGACCAACGTTTGCAAGCATGCAGGAAAACCACCGGCAACTGGCGCTCAAGACGCCCGGAGTTCCGGCGGGCATACCGATGCGCCGGAGGGGGATCCAGCAGGAGCTTGGTAATCCGATGGCCTAGCAGATTCTGGCTGTAATGACCCGGATTCTGAGCAGGTCACCATTTTCAGGCCATGGGTTCAGCGCTTGACCCATACGCCCGCGCTGTTGCTAATCTGGCGACGTCAGTACCTTGCAGGAGAACTTCAGCATTACCTGGGAAAGACTCTGGCAGCGTTATCGACGTTTCACCCTTGACCCCCAAGGTCAATGACACGCCTGTTTGACAGCCTGCGCCTGTCTTCCGTGATGGTAATCAATTGACATGCAAATGAGCGATGCGGTCGGTCGCGTAACCAACATTCCTGTTTCAGGACGTGGGAAATTGTAACCAGAGCATGAACGAAGATCAGTTCACCTTCGAGATACCGACGGGATTGAGTCATCAGTGAGTAAACCTTGCCAGTGAACAAAAGCAGCTGGCCGTGAACTAGCGACGGCTATTTCCTGAGCAGAAAACCGCATCAGCCATTGGCCGGCGCGCGATGCGCCGGCCCAAATTCTGGACGAATATGCCGGCCAGACGCATTTGCTTGGCCCGTGGCCGCCCCGCTGCCGGGTAGCGCTGGAGCAGGTGCGCTGCACTCGATGATCTTCTGGGGGCCGCAGGCGGGGGTAAAAACACCTCTGGCTTCGGCTCGATTGGCTACCCTTGCCGATGCGCATTTCGTAACCCTGTCTGCGGCGTGATGTGCAGGGTCAAGGACAATCTCGTCATTGGCGTTGGATCTTGGCACGGCCAGCAGCCTCCCGGCAGAAATGCCCCGCCAGACAATCCTTTCTTCGTGATGAAAGTGCATCGGCTTTCAACAAGGCGCTAGCAGGATGCCTTTTTGCCCTTATGTTGAAGACGGTAACGTTGCTGTTTCAATTGGCGCCACCACTGAAAATCCCTCCTTCGAATTGAACAACGCTCTGCTATCGCGAGCGGCGCGTCTTATGGCTCAAGTGCGCTGGAGCGATGCATTGGCAGCGCTGCTGGATCGCGCCCGGCTTGATGTGGATAGAGCGGCTTGGGCCGCACAATTTGAGGGCATCAGAAACGGAGGCCAGCGCATTGTGCTGGAGGCGGTGACGGTGGACGCTCGGCGGGTACTCAATCTTGCTGGAGATTGCCGCCGACCTGGTGGGACGACGGTCGGGGCACATCGCAGACCGAGGTGGCAAGTGATCTGCTGAACGGACAAAACGCGGGCGGGTCCGTTTCGACCAAGGGCGGTGAAGCCTTTTACGATCAGATTTCTGCGCTGCCACAAATCAGTACGCGGCTCGAATCCCGATGCCTCGCTCTACTGGTTTGCCCGGATGCTGGATGGCGGCTGTGATCCTTTGATGTATCGCGCGCCGTGGTTCGTGCGGGTATGCGCCAGCGAGGATATCGCAATTGCCGACCCGCGCATTGACCCTGTGTCTGAATGCCTGGGATGTACAAAGAGCGGCTGGGCAGCCCTGAAGGGGAGTTGGCGGTTGCTCAGGGCGATTGTGTATCTGCCTGCGCACGAAAAGCAACGCGGGTATTATAACGCCTTCAATGCGGCGATGAAGGACCTTCGCCTCAGCCAGGACTTCCTCACGAAACCAGCCCCTGCATTTGCGAACAACCGCGCCCCGACCAAGGCTGGGATGAAGAGCTGGGTTACAGTGTCAGGCCGTTATCGCTACGCGTCACAATGGAGCCGAGGGCCTATGCGGCTTGGCGCAGGATTATTTTCGCCTGAAGCGCTGCAGCCAAGTGCATTATGAGCCGGTCAACCGAGGTCTCGAGTTGGTAAAATCGGCCAGAAGCTGCTAGTACCTGCGTAGGCCTCGACGCCGCCCAGTCCGATGCAAAGGAGGCAGTCGGCCGGATGTTTAGTACCCCTCATCGCCCATTTGCCGTCGGCGCTCGGCCGGCGCTGGCTCGGTTTGCGAAGCGCATTGGAGTTTCATGGAGTACTTATGGCCAAAGGCATTTCCCGCTCGCCGACCCTCCGCCGTCAACCTTGATAGGTGCCTGATCATAGGTATACTCTACGGCCTGTGGTGCCAGCGTCCGGAGTTTTCGCCGCTGTTACGCCAAGGGCGTTTATCGGTTCTTGGCCATTTTACACGTTTTCCACCTTTTCCCTCGATGCCCTTGCGGCTGCATTGGAAACGAGAAGGGCCTTGTTGGCCAGGTTGGATATATTCTGCTCAGCGTTGTGCGTCTGCCTGCTCGCCACCTGGCCGGCCTGGCGCATGAACTCGAATAGTCGCCCGGGCTGTCACCGCCGCAACCATAAGTATGATGAATCAATGCTTGATCCCAAAACTGACCCGCCGGTCGCGTAGTCCAACCGCAACCTCGTCCGCTGTGAACGCCTCGCCAGCCGCGGCTTATTCTGGATGTCGCGCAGCTCGAAGAGCTTGAATCCCGGCGCAAAGAGTGTGCAGACGTCGTACAGAAGCGCTGCCAGGTCTGAGCGCAAACAAGCCGCCTCCAAACCATCGGCCATTGCCAAGGCCAAGGTGTGAAACATTCAGCCTCTTGCTTGCCGATGTGGAGCGGCAGGGGAAGCGAACTGAATGACGCCAAGCAGAGCTGGAAAGCCATTCAGGCTGAACTGGCATGCGCTGATGTCTGAGGGCATGCCCAACCTGCCTGATTGAGCTGGGTACCGATCGGGCAAGGATGAGGATGACAACCGTCGAGATTCGCCTGGGGGACGCCGCGCGAGTTCGATTTTCCTGTTCAGGATCACGTCGCCGCTGGGTGAGCAAACATGGCTATCTGGATTTGAAAACGGCGGCGAAGTGTCGGGTGCGCCTTTGCGTTGATGCGCTCCTATCGCCAGGCTGCACCGGGTCGCTTGGGGCCAGTTTCATGCTGGACCTGCACATTCAATTGAACACGGGCTATGGGATTTCTATACCCCTTAACCTGTTGCAGCAGAGGCGCTTGCAGGGACCGGTCAGTTGCGAAGTTCGGGCGGACCTGCTTCAAGGTTTCCGCGCGGCGAAGGGCAGAGCGATTCTTTATCTTGATGTTCCGACTGCTGAGGTGACGTGACCTAATACCGTCAGCCAGAGCATTCTCGCGGCCGATTCAGTTGCCTTTGAAAAATGGCCGTCACACCGCCTGTTTCCGCAGCGAAGCAGCGCATCTGCCGGCCGGATACGTCGAGGCATGTATCCGCCAGCATTCAGTTCGACAAGGTGAAATGGTGCAGATAGTGCGTCCGTCAGGACTCGCCGACGCGCTGGAGCAATGACGGCCATCGGAAAATATCCTCAAGTGCTTCAACCTGCCTTACGGGTTGCTGGCACTGTGACGGCGATATGCGGTTTTGGATGCGACCTGCACCTACGATCTGGAAGTCGGGATTCCGAACCCAGGGCAGAGTACCGTGAAATTTCCTCGTGCTCCAGCTGTGAGCGACTTTCCAGGCGCGCACCGTATGCAGGCGCGGCTGGCGGAACCCGGAAACCGTGTCAAGCGGCAGGCTGGTGCAATACCCTGAACGGATCAGGGCTCGCGATCGCCGTACCCTGGTGGCGATTCTGTGATAAACTATCAGCAGGGCCCGACGGCAGTATTACCGTACCGGGAAGTGCTGCGCCCTGATATGGCTGGTCTCGAACCATTAGCTGATATGGAATACTTGCAGCTGTTTCACAACCTTCAAGGGCGCTGGGTGCTGGTCATCGGCGGTCGGCCGAAGATAGCCGCTGCTCAAGTTCGCGCTGTTGTCGGAGTCTTGCGCGGTGCTGCGTGTCGTGGCGCCCGGAAATCGAGACTCAACAATGCGCCGAGATGGTGGAGCAGGGTGGCGGTGAATGCATTTTGCGCGTGCTACAGCCGGGACGATCTGCATGGCGGCACCTGGTAATCGCTGCCACCGACGTATTGAGCGTTTGAATGGCGCGGTGTCCGCTTATGACGCTATGGCACGCTTTCTGCACGCGTTGGTTTACGCGGTGGATGCGCTGCTGACCTCTTGTTACGGTGATTTTTTCCCGCCATCGTGGGATCGATCGCCCCTGATTATCGCGGTATCTCAGCGGCAGTCATGCGCCGGTGTTGGCGCGCTTGGACCCGAGCTCGATCGAGACCTGTTCCCGCCATACCTACGGCAAACGTTGCACAAATGGCCCAAACGCTTCCGGCGGCCAGGGTCAAGGCCGCCTTCCCGCAGATCAAACCAACGCCGTGTGTTTCTGGAGAATGGTGTTCCCCAGGCGACATTGCCGAGCGAAATTCTTTTTGCCGGCCAGTTCAGGCTTTCTAGAAGATTTCTGCTTGGCCAAGTCGTCTGTTCGCAGGCAGACCGGGCAGCCAGTACGCGGTGAAGTCTATCTGGTGGGCGCAGGCCCGCGGCGACCGGATCTGCTGACCTTCCGTGCGCTGCGCCTGAGCAGCAGGCAGGATTGGTGCTCTATGACCGTCTGGTGCCCACAGCGATCATCGACCTGTGTCGCCCGCCCGATTGCGGAGCGGCATACTACGTTGCGCAAGGCGGCGCGCCGAGCACGGCAGTACCGCAGGAGGCAGATCAATCAGCTATTTTGGTGCGGCTGGCCCTTGAATAGGCAAGCGCGTGTTACGCCTGAAGGGCGGCATCCGTTTATTTTTGGCCGTGGCGGGGAGGAAATCGAAGAGTTGGCAGCCCCATGGCATAGTCCTTTCCAGGTCGTGCCCGGCATTCACCGCCCGCAACGGTTTGCTCGGCCTATGCCGGAATACCCCGTTACGCATCGCTGTACATGCCCAGTCGGTTAAGGTTTGCTTACGGCCACCTTAAGGATGGCTACCACTAATCTGCCCTGGGCTGATCTGGTAGGCGCCGAGCCAGACTCTGGTTTTTACATGGTGCCTGGTGGGCTTGCCGAAAGATTTGCCAGCAAACTGATCAGCCCCATGGGCGCATCCGGATACACCCCATGCGTTGATCCCAGCAAGGTACAAATCAGCCAATCAGAGTTCCTGATTGGTACTCTGGATAGTTTGCCTGGATGGTCAAGCACTTGAAAGCAAGCCGCCAAACTATTGATCGTGGGTGAAGTGGTTCAAGCTCCCAGCAAGTTGAAATTGATTTTGCTCCGACCAGGTGTGAGGAGTGATTTACCCCTCAGGGTGGTATTAAATCAGCGCGGCAAGCTGAACAAAATAGAAGTAATTAGACTAAAGTAGTAGGCAGGGTTAAAATGGCGGTTTGATATTCATTTCTGCGCCCGTGTAATACCGGCTATGATGCCATTATAGAAATGGAGTTACTTTCCCTGACTACTCCTGCGTCCGTGAAACCATGGACCTGGCCTTCTGGCGCGCGTCGATCCTGACCCACTGTTGTATCTGGCCCACGTCGCTGCATGGCTGGGCGGCATGTTTCTGCTTTCTGTCTAGCTTGCCCAGGCATGATTGCTGCCGAGTAGCAAAAACCGCCGCCAAGGCATCGCCCTCATAGCAGCTACGCGTTATCAAGCCTACTTTTGCCTCTTGCAGTAATGCTCGGCCCCAGAATTGAGCTCTGTGCCAGAGGCGATAGCCTTATCCGATTCAATCATTGATGCGGCCCGCATCCATTATCTGCACCAAATTTCTGTCCCTGACCCGCGACGAGTCGTGGCTGGCACCTGGATTTTGCCACGACCCAAGAGGCGTGTGCCAAGAGCCTGTTACTGAAGTAGGCACCGCGTTCGCTTGATCGGGGTTGCATCGGTGTAGTTTTGCCGAAACAGAGGTGGACGGGAAGTACCACATCAACACGCGGTGATCTATTGGCCCTTCAATGGCAATGCCTTGCCGCACCCGGCATTCATCTGTTTGAGCTGCAGCGTGTTGCAGCCGAGCAAGCGTTACAGTCTTTATCCTGCGGTCAGCTCGCAAGCACCTGTCGGTTACCGGTGACCCTCTGGCCAACCGGATCACTTCTGGGCCAAAATCCGAATGGACAGCTATTCATTCCTGGGCCCTGTATTACGGATTAGGCGGTCAGGGCTGGTTGATTTACAACTGTTCCTTGTTCTTCCCTGCGCCGAAATAGCTCTACGTCGATTACGTGCTTTATTGTCGCTGTCTGACTGGGCCAAGGCCGGACTGCGCCGGGCTGGGTCGGCCAGTTTCCTTTCGGCCTAACAGCGGCATTGCAGACGCACCTCTCCGCGGACGGCCAGCTGTGCTCTGGCCGGGCTATTTGGGGGCTATTTTCGGTGCAGCGCGTCCTGGGCCGGTACGCCGCGGCAGCGGAAGGAGTGCACTGGTGTAATTGCCGGCGCTGGGCCATCTGATAATGCGCTGACTTTCCTTCATGTACTTGTTTGTCTCCTATTTCTACGCCTGGCGCTTCTGGTCAATAATACCTCTACTCTTTGCGCTTGACGGCTCTGGCCATGGGCGCAGCAGCGCTTTACCGCCGCCAGCCCGTGCCCGCTTTTTTCGGTGCTGGGCGTGGAATCCCTGCTGATCAAGAATCCTGTTGATGGCGCTGCACAATCTGGGATGTATTGCCGTCCAACGCCTGTCGCCAACGCGTCTGTTGTTTGGATCTGCGCTGCGTAGAGGCGGTGCTGCATGTCATTGGCACTGGCCGACCGTGAGTCAATCGGCATCCAGCTTGCCCAGGACGAGTCACGGCAGACAGGAGGCCTGACGGTCAACCGCGAGATGCTGGTTCAGCACTGCCGTGAAAAATGAGCGTTTATTAGGAAAAGCCGCTGGTAGCCGAGACGCACCCTGGCGCTTGAGGCCGCAATAGTCAGTTGACGCTCAGCAAGCGATTACTCGAGCAGACAGGCCAATCACGATGCCTTGACCGGGTTGCCCAACCGCAAGCTGTCGACCGAACAGGTTGCAGGGAGCACGCCAGGCGCCAAACGCATGACAGCGAGTTTTGCGCTGATGGTATGATCGATCTTGACTGGTTCCAAGGGCGATCAAGATCAGGCACGGTCACCAGCCGGGGACCGGGTTAGCTAGATCGAATCGCCTAATCGCTCAAGGCGTCGCTGGCGCGATTGTCGATAACCCGTCGCCCGAGTGGGCGGTGATTGAGTTTGTGCTGGTCATCGAATCGGCAGAACCATGAAGCTCTTGGCGGTCATTCGCCACATATTTCAGCAGGTAGTGCTGCACGAATTCATCTTTGGGAGTGGCGTCTGGTGGGTCTCGTGTGGGCATGGGAGTTATTGGCTTGCGATGTTCCGCGGATGACTGCCCAGGAACACGATTGCTGTCACCCCTGCCGATCGCCGCAGTATTCACCAAACCAGGTTCACCCGGGTGAATTGCCATATAGCGGCGCTCTGGCATGGTGGCTGTATGATGTTGGATTAACACTGTCCGCAGCCAAGCCTTGTCCGGACAAAAGGGAGGATGAATAATGGCGCGCAATGCTGTGGTCAAGCGCGGACGCCAAGGTCGGGTCGGCGCCAGGACCGCTTCATTCATCTCGGATTGAAGCCCCGGGTGCAGCAAAGCCAGCAGGTTCGCATCATAAGAATTACAAGCAGGATGATATCTGACCGGGCTTTAGGTTGACCAAGCTGGTGACTATCGCGTGCGTAAGGCGGGGCATGTGGCCTGGTCTGAACGTGTATGCGTTTCATCAGGTTGAGTCGATTGAAGCGTTGGGAAAGGCATCCAAGCTGCATTCGCTGGGTATGGAAACTTATTCTCAGTTGTCGAGCAGGGGCGCCCCAAGGTCGAGGACTATGACGGCTATCGTGTATCTGGTCCTGGCGGCATGCTGCACTATGACGCGGCGAACAGAAGAAATTCAGACAAGAGGCAACTCAGCCTGATTCGGCGATCATTTTGTGTTGTCCCTGCAGAACAGCCAGGCGGATCTGTTTGACGGTGATTCGCAGCGGCTGTCTGCGCGATGGCGGCGCCAGATCCGCTCAATGCAGGCTGATTTTTCTGGCTCTATGCGTTGCTCGATGCGGTGGTGGATCATATTTCCTGCTCTGGAGCATTCTGGTGTGACAGATCGAAGCGCTTAAGATGAGCTGATGGAGAAGCCCCAACCGTCCACCTTGGGCGGCATCACCATTACAAACGGGAAATTGCTGATGTTGCGCAAGCGAGTTTGGCCCGGCTGCGGGAGCTGCTAAGCCGGCTGCCCGGGAATGAAAGCCCTCTTATCAGCGCAGACACCCGGGTGTCCTGGCGTATGTAACGACCACACCATCACGTCATGGACACCCATCGAACCCTAGCGAAAATGTCTGGTAGGTATGCTGATCTGCATCTTATCCGGAGTGTCAGCAAACCGCGTATGAACGAGGTGCGAGTGAAGTGTTGGGATCATCATCGCCACCCCTGTTTATCCGCTCGAGCTTTTATCGCCGGGGTGTACGGTATATGAACTTCGGATACGATGCCGAGCTGCAGTTGGCGCTGGGGCTATCCGGCGGTGATGGTGTTGCATGCTGGCGATTTCCGCAGGCCTGCTGTGTGATGCCTTCCGGCGGCGTAGGCTTGGATTATAGACAAGGCGCGTGCCTTTAGACTTGGGCAGTCTGAGAAAATCGGCTTTGAAGCGGAAACTGTTTATGAGCGAACAAGTGAGAGTTGACGATGCCTCTGACCGCCGCGAAGATGCTTTTTACCTTACAGATGGCCCAAGGCCCATGGATTTGTTGAATCGCTTCGACCACGGTCTGAGGACTATCGCGGGTACATCTCCGATTATCGAGCAGTCAGAGAGACTGCTGCTGTTTCATATGATATCGATCCCGATGAAGTTGACGGAGCTGCGCCCCGGGACTTCCACACCAATTCCTGCTAGTTGAGCCTGTTACCCAATCCTGGAGGTGACCGATGCATGCGCACTACCTGCAGCACGCTGATTTGAAACGTCTAGGCCAGATATTCGCCGTGGCTGGAGAGCAGATGATTACGAGCCGTCACCTGCACACGCCTGCATCGTGGTGAAACCTTGCGATCTGGCGGCATTGATGCTGCTGATCATCATGGGCGCGTGATGAGCGTTCAATGACGAGCAAGAGCATCCGCTGGCTGGTAGCGGAGAAGGCCTTTATTCGCAGTGCGTATCAATGACGGCAAGGCCTACTGTGGTGTGTGCCTTGGCGCACTAGCTGTTATGAGCCAATGTGATGGTGGCAGCCAGGTGCGGCCAAATGCGCGGCTGCGAAATGCGGTTGTCCGTGCGGTCGCGTCAACCGCCCACCGGTCAAACTCAATGGTTTTCTCTTCCCGGAACAGATCAATGTGCTGCTATTGCATGGTGAGACTTTATCTTCCCGCAGACCCAGGCACCTGGCGAGAGCCGGCCTGCGATAATCAGGTCCCCATTTCAACTGGATGATCGGAGTTATCGGTTGCAGTGCCATCTGAGTCCACATCCAGCCAGATTCAAAGCCTTGGTCGAAGCGACCCTGATGGCTGAACTGGCTTCAGGAAGAAATGGGTCCAATCTCCCGAACGCCTTGTTGAGCATCCCCGCGGATGAGCGTGACCGGCAACGTTAGATGGGCGCGGTGCTGGACTACCTGCACCAGCAAAGGAGTGGTTTGTTGATTGAAAGCGTGCTGTTAGCATGGTTTTTTGGGGGTGGGGCTTGTCGGTTGTGTTGAAATTAGCCGATGTTAACGTGGAACCGGTCGAGTGGCTTTGAGGCCGATCGTTACCTGGGCACCTTGGTATTGAAATCGCGCGCTGGTCTTGACCAGTTCATTTGAAGAAGGTCTTTAGCAATGGGTGGTAACTGCCGAGTACAGCCTGCCGTGAATGAGCGGTACAAAGTGTGTAAAACAGGGGCTTTCGAAGAGAAGGGTGAGTGGTAAGAAAGGCGGAAGCAAGGCCTTACTTCTCGTGAAAACGAACAGACCGGCTTCCTGAAAGTGTCCTTTTTTGGTCCCATTCTATGGTGCCACGCCATGTTTCGGATGACAAGGAAGATTACCGCTGTATTCCTGGGTATCTGGCCCCAACCACCATTACCTCTGGTGTTGGCGCGGGAGCCGCAGATTCGCCGAGGAAACAAGCAGGGCGTTTTGTCGAGCGCGCAGCGCACGTGGCTTGTGATACCCGATTGGAGCTGATCTGGGGTAGGAGGCACGATTGACCGCAGCCTGGCTTGCCCGTGCGCCAGGGCAGCCATGGTGTCAGTCTCACAATGCACCATGATGACGGCACGCAGTTCCTGGCGGATCTATAGCCTTGAAGAGGTATCAGCTGAGTCATTTGAAAGAACATGCAGCATGTCTCCTCCTGCGGGTCGATGAAGAAGTTGGTGCGGCCATGCCGCCCCAGCCGTATTCGCCCACCGAACCATTGGTTTGCGACTTGGGCCACATCGGTCTTTTTACCGAAAAGCCCAGGCCTGAACCCTGAACCTTCATAGGGCGTCTTTCATGAATGGCCCCGACCGACACATCCTCGGCAGGTCCTATTTGCCCGGGGAGTTGGTTCATCCGCATGAATCCAGCGTCTTGCGCAAATAATGCGCTTGCCCCCTGATTGATTCGCCGCCGTTGGCCAGCGCCTGGGCAAAGCGGTAGGTAGTCATTCCATGCCTGCAAACCAGACCGCCGCCCGCCGGATAGATAGCCTGTGCTGCGCGGGTATAAGCGAGTGGGCCGGGGTCTCCTGCAGATTGAGAACTGATCACCTGGCTAGATACTGATTAGCAGGCTGCAGACGGCTCGATCCTTTGTCAGTCGTGCACGGTGAAAAGGGCTCGTATCGACCATCCCAAAGGGCTTTGAAATATTGCTCCAGCAAGGTATTCGTCCAGGCTCATGCCGGACAGAAACCGAAACCAGATAGCCGACCACGTCGCGGTCGATACCGGTAATGTCCAGGCTCGTTGCCGGGGCGAGGAACTTCCAATGCAGGTCCGTTGAGGAGCTTCAGTTCGGACCAACCCTGTTCCAGGGGTATGGCGGCTGCCGCCATCCAGTTCAGCGCGCCGGGTAGGCTGCATTCCACATTGGTGCGGTCATTTGAAAGCCGTTAAGTCAGCCCGTATTGGTGCGGGTGAGCCAAATCGCGAAATGGCTTTTCATCGCGGGCGTTGTGGCGCCGTGGTCAGAAGAAACTTCGGGTGAATGCCGGTATTTTGTCAGACGCGCAAACTTGGCGCACGAAGGAAGTACGGTGAAAGCCGGTCCCATCGAGCAGAAAACGGCCCTGTTCATGAACAACTGGCTCAGCGCGATGATGTAACCGGTTTGGTCATCGAATAGTATGCGGAAATAGGAGTCGCGCTTGAAACTGCGGCTTGTTGCGCCTCTACATTCCATCAACCTTGTCGCGTGCAGTAGGGTTAATCTCGCCAATCGGCTGCTTACCAGCGTCAGAGCAACCGGGTAGGCTGCCGGGCTGCAGGTTAGGCGTTGCTCCAGGTTGGTCGGCAATACGTTGCCAAGGCTGCCGGTATCCCATTTCCTGCTATTTTGACGTTTCGAGGTGGGCGTCTGGCTGTTCATTCGGTGATCATTGGCTTGAGCGGACATAAGCCTGATTTGTTAACTGTGTTAGGCGGCCACTGGGCGGACGCCTAATGGATGGGCGGCTATTGGGTGTTTTTTCATTTTTAAGCATTCGGAAAATATTACTGTGTTAAAAAGCGCTGCAGCCCCCTTTCTTGTGTGGCCCGCTCTCCAGAGTTGTACATAAATCGTGCTCCTTTGGCAGTATGAAGTAATGCAATGAAATGAACGCACCTTCACCCTGTCTGGGAATTGCGGCGCCTGTTGTGCCACCATTCAGGGTTTCGTTTTTAACTGGGCGAGACGGATGAACTCCCCCGGACGGGGCTGGTTCCCGCAACATCTGACGGAAAAACAATCTCTTTGCCTCACGCTGAGCGTCATGCAAGGCACCAATCAACCCACCCCACGCTGGCAACTTGCCTCGTTTTGATGGGGCTTTGGTGGGTGGAGGGCGTTTGCGTTGCAATATTCTACGAGAAAGCCGTTTTTCTTCCAGGTTGGCCGTGAGTTTGGCCTGCATGGCGGAAAAAACGGCCCTCGCTAATGAGGGGGGATTTGCCCCCCAGCGCGCCGCGTGCCAAAACCCAACGGCGTTTTGGCCTCCCCCTGGCCCGATGTCTGGGAGGCGGGATCCCGATGAGTCGCCGGGGCCATTTTCCTTTTTTTCCTTCTCCCCTGTATG
>Ga0163217_1097795_pt1 | contig 16014 bp, 25 predicted proteins | sample SynspAceP_FD_185933 | JGI IMG/M metagenome (GOLD analysis project Ga0163217, IMG submission 185933) | Saline lake microbial communities from Ace Lake in Antarctica - Synechococcus sp. Ace-P (PacBio error correction) | ecosystem: Environmental > Aquatic > Non-marine Saline and Alkaline > Saline ... | reverse complement strand
GCGAAGCAGCTGATCCCAGGCTGTCCAGGTCGTTCATCCAGCAGCGGCAAAAAGGCTTCCACGGGAGGCTGGCAGATTTGGCCGGCTGGCCCACCAGTTTTTGCTCAGCTTCGCGGTTCCATTCCCGATTCCTTCCAATTTGTTGACAATGGCTCAGTTCCGTGACCGAGCTTATGTAAGACGGCATTGGCTGTGGCCTGGCGTAGCAAGGCGCCTTGTCGCCATCGCCATTTTCTTTTTGACCTTGATTGCCATCATGCATCCACCGTTTCCGCTCAGTGCTGTTGCCACGCCTGCGTCCTCCACCGTCGTGTTGGACCTGACAGCCCTTGGTTGCTGATGGCGCTGCCCAGTGGTGCTGAATTCTGCTGGGGGCGTTTGCATTTTGCTTCTGGGCTGGTCTGGTGGCCGCGTGTGGCCTCCAAGATCTGCCGCACCCGTGCTGCGAGTTGGCTGTCGCATGAGCGGCTCTCCCGCACCCTCTCGGGCCGTGGTAAGGCATCAAGCCCCTGCGCTTGAGTCGCTGGGCTCTCCACCGCGGGTGTTTCTGGTCGTGATCGGTGCTGGCCCTGCTGGCGGCGCTTGACACCCTTGATCTGCGCTCGGTGTCGGAGCCGCGTGAGCGAGGCTGGTTGAACCCAGATTTTTCGGCCTACCTTGCCGAAGTTGCTCTCGGCCGCGAGATCCTTGGCCAACTGGTGGTTTGTGCTGGCACGCTGGCGCGCCTCGCATCGTCCGGCTCTTCCACAGGCCAACCTGGGGACTGGACGAAAAACTCTTCGACAGCAAGGAGGACGACGCACCGCCGGATGCTGATCGGCGAGACGTTGCCCAAACTTGGTTTCTTCTGGCTGATCATTCTGTTTTTTTCGTGCCGCTGGTGCTTGGCGCCCTCAACCTCGGCGCCCAGATCACGCCGGTTGGTGGGCCTGTTCGAAGATCTGATCGGGCCTGCCGCAGCTGGTCAAAAGCGCTTTGGCGATTTGCGGTGATGGCTGGCTGCTCGCCAAGACCCATGCGGGGGGTGGTGCTCCAATTTGGTGGGCGCCAGCGGCCTCGACAAAGCCGGCGCGATTCGGCCTCAACCCTGACAACGGGGCAACAACGGTCTCCTGGGATCGCCGGAAACGCTGCGTCTTATGGGGTTGGTGCTGATCCCCACGGGCCCACCGCTGCCCTCGATTGCCTGGAGATCCCGGCGCTTTTCAGGCCCGGCCACCGCCATGCTGGCCCAGGTGCTTGGTGAGCCTTGCCCCAGATCTTCCACGGCTCTGTGATCGTGGCCGTGGGCATTCTTGGTGGGCCGCTCGTGGCTGGCTTTGGTGGATCGCGTGCTTGCCGCGTCGGCTTCAAACCGTCTGTTCATTGGAATCGGTCCTGCCGGAGTACGCAAGGCTTGCCAATGCCCGAGGCCAGCGACAGCATGCGGTTCACCTTCGGAGTTGGGGGTTGTGGTGGCTTTTCGTGGCCATCCTGTTGTCTCCTTGGCATCGCCGGGCTCGAATGTGCTGGGCCCTGCCGGCCCTCACCGATGTGTTCAGAGTGATTGCTGCTTGGTTGTTCAGCCAGATCATGGCCGGGCTGGTGGTGGTCGTCCGCGATCGGGCTTTTACCTGGCCAATCTGGCCAGTCAGGGTTGGTCGTCGCTTTCGTCGGGGTCCTCTGGCCCCCATGCTTCTCCACCCATCACCGGCTTGGCGATCATCGCCTTGCCGCGCCCTCATGGCCCTTGCAGCAGATTCGGCGTGGCGCCGATGATTCGTCTCGATTGCTTTTCGGTTTGCTTTGGGCTCGATCGCTGTGGCCGTGCCGTGCTGCCTTCGGCCTGGGGCGGCAAGGGAGGTGCCTCTGAGCAGTTGCGCGAGTGGTATCAGTTCGATCAAAACCCTTCAATATGATGATTGCTGATGGGCCATCTCCTCTTGAATTCTACGCCCAGCCCAACGGGGAAAGCGGATCCATTGATTTTGCGTCCATTGCGTGAGAGCTTTCAACGAGGAAAACTTGCGCAAAGGAATCAGGGTTCATCACCCCACGGCCTTGAAGCAGATCCAGGCCCTTCTCCATCGAATCTGCCGTTGGCAAGCCCTGCCGCGGGTGGATCTTGGTGGCCGGCCTGACGCTGCGGCGGTTTGGTGCTTGCCCAAGTCGATGGCCTACGCCACCGTTGGCCGGACTGCCCGTGCAGGGTGTGGGCCTCTACACGGCCCGGTGCCGGATGGTGGTGTACGCCCTCTTCGGAGTTCCCGGCCCCTGAGCTCGTCAGCACACGACAAACGCTGGCGATCCTGGTGGCACGAAGCTTGAACCGTCTCCGCCGCTGGCCGGATTCCCAGTTGCCCTGATGGCGGGCCAGCGCCCACCCTGGCCCTGCTTGGTGGGCGTGATGCTCTTGCGCGCTTTCTCTGCTTCCGCCTTTGGCTTTCATCGCCAACTTTCATCTCTGAATCGGTGTGGTGGGGGTTTAAATCCGGCATCGGCCTTTGATCAGTGGTGGATCAGGCTGCCCCAAGTGCTCGGGTTGCATGATGGAGAAAGGCCGGCTTTTCGCGACCTTGCCCGCCCTGCTCGGCAGATCCCCCAGGCGCTCGATCGCCACGGTGCTTGCTCTCGGTCGGCTGTTCAAGCCTGCTCTTTGCCTGAAGCGCTGGTTTGCCGAGGGGCTGCCCGCACCCTGCTCGCTGGCTGGCCGTGGCGATCGCCAGTTGCGCCCTGTTGGGGCTCGATCGCTTCGGCGTCGGAGCTGGTGGGGAGCGGTTGCCACGGGGGCCTGCCCAGACTTCAAGTGGGCCTGAGTCAACCTGGTCGGTGCTCTCTGGCCAGGGCGAGCGGGGCATCGCCCATGATGAGTTTCACCGAAAGCATCGCAAAGCGGCACGGGCGTTCGCGCCTCTACGAACCCTCTCCGAACCCCGACCGGGAGCTGCTGGCCCTGGGACTGGCCAAACATCGGGCGGCTTCTTTTTCTGGATGGCACCGGCGGTGGCACCACCCAGGACCGCGCGTGAACGCCAGGCCGGCGCCCGCAACGCAGCCAGATGGCGGAGCTGGTCACGGCAGGCGGCCGCCCTGGCCACCCTGCTGCTGCTGCGCCCCTGGATTTCGCCCTGATGCCCCTGGCCGCCCTGCGGTGGGTGGTTGATCGTTTATTTTCATCGAAAGATCGCTCCTGCGCGAGTTCCTGGCGATTCCGCGCTGTGCGCGCCGCGAATTTCACTGGGCCGTTTGTTGGCCTTCCTGGGCGTTGGGTGTTTCTGGGCACCCTCAAGGGATTCCTGGTGGCCGTGATCCTGTCACTGCTGGGCGCGGGCAAACAGGAGGTGAACCCGCCGGTTGTACGCGCATCGGACGCAAGCTCAGGCACCGATGTTATTCCGGTCTCTCTTCGCCCGCGCCATCCCCACGATGAGAGCTGGCCGGGGCTGTTTGCTCCTCCGCGCGGAGGGTCGCCTGTTTTTTTGCCAATTGCCCACGGCGTTCTCAGCCGCATGCGCGCCGAGGTGAACCAGCACCAGCCCACGGGTGGTGGTGCTCGATGCAGTTGCCGTTGATCGACATCAGTTACTCCGCCCTCAAAACGCTCACCAGCCGAGCAGCGCCTTGAGAAGGAGGGAATTCAAGCCCTTTGGTTTGGGCGCGGCCTTCACCCCACGGTGCTGGATTCTGATCCGCGGCTCGGAGCTGGGACAGCGTCTGGGCAACGAGAGGATGCACCCGCATACATGAACGGGCGTTGAGGCATTACCTGGCCGTTAGATCCGGGCCCTGTTGCTGTTTGCGCACCCTTCTACCCCCACGATGGGGGGACCTTCAAGATCACCGTCGTGATTTGATTCTGTGCGCTTCCGTGCTGCTCTCGATCCCCTGTTCTGTTCTGGAGTCGCCCCTGAGATGGTGACCCGGCGGATTACGGCGCAAAAGGCATCGATCAAGCGGGCCTATCCAAGACAGGGAGGAGTTCGCGAACTGATCGCCGAATTCGAAGACGACGCCCGGACCCACCGAAGGTGTTCATCGTGCTCAGCCTGGCCTCCAGCCTGATCCGCCAGCCTGGGGTTGCTGGCCACACAGCGCCGCGGTGGTGATCGCGCGATGATCATCGCCCCCTGGAATCACCCCGCTGCGGGGCCACGGCCTTCGGCATCCTGCGGGCCGGGTGAGTGGTTCTGCAAGGGCTGTTCACCCTGTTGCTGGGCGGCCTGATCGCCGTCGGGGTTTCGGTCGTTGCTGGGCTGGCTCTCGGGGTTGCGGTGGATTTCGGCAGCGGAGGTCCAGGCCCGCACGGCCCCGAACCTGCTGGATCTCGGCATCGCCCTGGTGGCCGTGCCTCGCTGGCCTATGCCGGTTCGCAGTGAGGCGGGTGTCGTCGCTGGCCGGGCGGCGAATCGCCGTGGCCCTGGCTGCCGCCGGTCTGCGCCCTGGGCCTGCTGCTCTCGGGCTAGCCCGTGGTCCGGTATATGGCGCTCGGCTCCGGGGCTGCTGTATTCTCACCAACTTGATGGGCATCCTTCAGCGGTTGCCTGCCTGGTGTTTGGCCCAAATCAGGGCCTGGCCTGAGAAACCAGATGAGTCGCAAGCCGCTGGGGCTCGATCAGCCTTTCGGCCTCACCCTCTGTTGTTGGTGCCCGCTTCACCGGCAGCTTCTTGGATCTGGTTCGCCGCAGCCGCGGAGGAGCTGGTTCCAGCGCCAGGTGGGCCACCACGATCAGGACCCTGCTGACCAGGGAAACGGGTGAACAGGGTCAGGAGGCCCAGATTCGCTGATTTTCTCGACTTCAAACTGTGGATGTGACCCGCGATCATCCGCCGTGTGGTGCGGGCCGCCGCCCGGCGAGCGAACCCCCCAAACAGGTGGGCGGAGGCTGCAAACGGCTGATCAACCAACGCGAACGCATCCGCTTTCCAAAGCTGGTTGGGTGGAGCGCTCACCGGTGCAGGTGGTCGAGTGGGTCCGGAGGACGGCCCCCGAATCCGATCCCCGAACCCGCCAGGGTTCCGCTGCTGGAGCCCGGACCTTGCCACCACGCCTGGTTCTGGCTTCCTGAGCCACCCGAACCGAGCCAAAACCGCTTTGCTCCACGACGCCCTGCACCGCCGCCAGCGCGGGCGCCCGGGACGGGCGAGCCGGGATTGGCAGCCCCGACAGGACTGAGCTGGTCCCCCGCCAGCCAGCCCCGTGTTCCAAGTTCCCAACTCACCGGCCTTTCTTGTCGAGGCTGGAAGCCGACGGCCTTGGAAGCAGCGGGTGGATGCCGCCGCCGATCGAGCGCGTTTGTGGCGATCGCCCAGGAGCGCGGCCACCTGTTTCTCCGAGGCCACCCTCTCGTCATCGCGCCACTTTAAAAACGGCGGCTTCTTAAGAGGAGCGCTTCGCGCAAGGCAACTCGATCCGTTTCTGGTTCACCCCCGAATCGGATCACAGCTGGAGGCGGAGCGCCACTGCAGGACGCCGTGGTCGGGGTCTTCTTGGCCAGCTCTGAGATCATCGATGAGCCGAACAGCGGCTTTCTGCCCGTGGCAATGGAAGGTTAGGTGGCCGCCGCCTCTTGCGCCGGTTTCAATCCGGGTCCTGGCATCGCCGCCACCACCGGCTGCAGCTGTGGGGCGAGGGCAGCGATGGGAATTTCAGCCAGCGGCCAGTCTTTCCCGGACGGCAGTGATTGGCCGAGGGGCAGGTGGCAGGGCCCCGTCTTGGGCCGAGGGTGTCGGGCACCGATCCGGCCACATGGCACAGCGATGCCCCGCGGCATCGCAGCCGAACAGGGGGATCAGCAGCAGCGAAGCTAAGAAACGCACGGGCAGAAAAGCAACAGAAGATCGTTGCCATTTCAGGCCGCCTCCGCCCAAGCTGCCGTGGCGGCCATGGTGGAGCGCCAGCGGTATGGGCAGGACGGCCTGCTCACTGGAGGTCGCCCCGCGCGCAGGATCACAGTCAACTGGCGCAAGGCGGGGCGCATTCCAGACACCACCATCACCCAGCCGTTCGTCTTCTGCCGTTGCGTCCCGGGGCGTGGCACCATCACCGGCCACTGACGGAAGCCCCGAGGAGCGGCGCTCCAGAGCCGGCGCTCGCCTGTGTCGAGGTTTGATCTTTTCGATAGGCCTTGGCAGCGCGAGCGTTGCCTGTTTCCCACTTCGGTCACCGCCCATCCAGGCCCAGCTGGCCTTCAGCCCACCCGGGAGGGATTCACCGTGGCGAATTCACAGCAAGCGCTGCTCCAGCAGCTCGGTGCTGACCTCGCCACTGGGCCAGATCGATGCGCAGCGCTTCAAGCTGGCCGCCGGCAGGCTGTCGAAAATCGATCGAGCGGGAAGTCGACGCCTGGGGGATCGTCGGAAATCGTTGTTAGGTTAGATCGAATCGAACGAAAACCCAGCGTGCCGGCGCTTACCGGTAATCGGTTCTTCGAAAGGCAATTGAGGGAGATGGTGGAACACGAAGCCTTCGGGGGCTGAAACCCGTTCGCGGTTCACCGGCCACCGGAGGCGCGGGATCAGCCAGAAAACTCGCGGGGGTTCCGGGCTGGAGCCCAGGCATTGGGCGGGCCCCTTTGAGTCCGAATACGAAAGCCTGAGCGGGTGAACGACATCGCGTTTCTGCAGGAAAAAACACCGCCCAGTTCGGGGGATGCGCGAAGTCATTGGAGGAGGAAGGCAAAGCCGGGGAAGTTGTGCTTCTGATCCGCCTTTCAGTTCAGCTGTTTCGGCGGCGCTGGCGTTCGTACTCATCAGGCCGCAACCGTGCTGCGGGGGCCCCGATTTGATCCGAAGGTGAGACCATGCGCCGTTCGCCGTGGTGGCCGGATCGAAAGCGAGGAGGGCACTTGAAGGCCTCGCCTCCCCAGGGGTGCCCTCCCAATCAGTCGAGGCTTTGGTTTCCAGGGTGCGGGATCAGCGCCGTGCGGTGAGCTCCGCTTCCCACAGCGCCAGCAGCTTGTCGCCCAGCCGCACCACATGGCGTGTTGCGATGTTCTTGAGCCGCAGTCGAAGGCGTTGGCCGCCGGCCACCCGGGTTTTCTGGGTTGCCGAACACGCCCCGATACAGCACCTGTCGGCGGCTTCCTCGGCCACCCAGCCTCGGTGCGACGAAGCGATTGCAGAGCTGCCGCGCCGGATTCAAAGCGCAGGGCCGTGATCATTCTGCCGTCGCCATCGAAGGGATGTGCACCCAGCGACCCCGCCGCTCCAAAGCGGCCGGGGACCATTGCGGTAGGCGTGCCGCCCAGCTCTGGCGGGGATCGTGCCTGAGCTGGGCGTTGAGTGCAACGCCCGGTGAGCTTCGCTGCCGGACGTTGGCGGAAGGAACTCGGCCCCAATCGTCGCCGTCGTAATCGCCGACGGCTGAAGCGGGGCTGGCTGGGCTGGGGTTCGGGGCGGCTGGGGGCGACCGGTATCGGGCGGGCGGCAGGAAGACAAACTTGATCCCATCAATCACGTAAGAAACCATTTACGTGCGGGTCGGCCTCGGCCTGCTCCAGCACTCCCTTGCTGCTGGGCACCTTGCGCGGCGCGGCGGGGGTCGATTCTCCACCGCCAGGCCTTAGGGCCCTGCGAGGCGCCTTGAAAGCGGCCTCGACGATGTGGTGGGAGTGACCGCGGCAGCGGCGGATGTGGCAGGGTGAGGCCGGAGTTTCACCACCGCCACGAAGAACTCCTGGACCAGCTCGGTGTCGTAGGTGCCGATTCCGCTGGGCCGGGATCACCAGGGTTCTAGCTGAGGTGGGGGACGGGCCGGACAGTCGAGCACCACTGCACCAACGCCCTCATTACGAGGGGCGCACGGAAAGGGCCGGAAAGCGCTGGATGCCCTGGCGGCTGCCCCAGGCCTGGCAGGGCCTGACCCACGGCGATGCCCAACGTTCTTCGTTGGTGTGATGGTCGTCGATGTGGAGGTCGGCCGGTTGGCCGTGATTCTCCAGATCGAGCAGCCCATGACTGGCCAGCTGGTGCAGCATGTGATCGAGAAACGGCACGCCTGTGCTCACCTGCGCAGAGGCCGGTTCCATCCGAGGCCCAAGCGCACGCGGCCGTCCGTTTCACAGGTGACGCGCTCGATGCTCCGCTGCGGCCGACGGGGCTGCCGTGATCGAGTCCGAAAGGGGAGGACACAGGGCAATCGGTCGGGACGTACCAAATTCATGCCGGAAGTCATGAACCGCAAAGCAGTCCACCAATCGCCGGCATTCGCGTCGGCCGCTGCTTTGAACAACTGTCCCCAGGCGTGTATTGCTCGCCGAGCTGCACGCAGGCCACCGGCGCTTCCTTGACGGTGAATTCGCTCCATCCCCACAAAGCAGCGTGAGCGCATGCTCGAGGTGGAATCGGGCCAACATCCAACGGCAGCGGTGCTGGCTGCGCCGATTCCCGGGTGCCGTCGAGCTGCTGTTTCGACACAGCCTCGGCGGACCTTCGTGGTCCGCAACGCCGGCACCCTTTCCACTCACCGGCCATCGCTTTCCCTGGATACGCCGTTGCCCACCGGGGTGCCGGTGATCGTGGTGCTCGGCCATTGAAACGCTGCGGTGCGTTGAGGCGCCCTGAACCCAGCGCTGAAAGCTCACCCCGAAGCCTGGCCCAGCGTGCGTGGGACAGCTCCGCATGGACTGCTCAGCCTGGGCGGGCAGCACGGACCTGATCAGGCCTCCCGCCTCCACACCTCAAACGCGGCCCGCAACCTGGTCGACTCCAGGCGTGCTGCTCACCGATTCTGATTTGCGCGGCGGCCGCCTGCAGGTGGAGGCTGACCTTCTACAACCTGCACAGTCAACCAGCATCGACTGGATGGATCGGTGATGCCCATGCCGCTCAGAAACACTTGATCCAGCCCCCGTTTGATGCGGGCTCTGTCCACAGCGCGGTCACATCCCCGGTGATGCAGTAACGGCGTCACGTAGATCACCTGGCGGTGATGCCCACCGAGGCCAGGGGGCTTGGCCAGGAAGGCCGCCGTTGCTTCCCACCTCCCTTTGCTTTTGGGGTGACGGTGCGCTTGAGCGGAGCTTTCACTTCCACGATTGTGGGAATCTTGTCGAGATGCGCCGATCGCCTTGAAGCTGGCCATGGGTTGCGGATCGGCCCGGCCACTGATGGTTCACGCGCCACCTGCTCTGGGGGCGAGTTCCGCCGCGAATACGCACCGAAGCCTCCAGGGCTGGGCCTTGCGCCACCCCATTCACGTTGTAGTGGGGATGGCGCGCATCAGCGCCGAGATAGCTGAGCGTGATCACGCTGGCCCCCTCGTTTGAACAGGGGTTTGGCCGTGGCGGCAGAGCGGCGCCAGGGAATAGGCGCTTTCACCTCAAGGGCCCGGCGAAGTCCCTTCAGGGCTTGATCGCCGGCTGTAGTCGCGACCGCTCCTCCTTTGCGGCGAAAAGGGGGGGGGGGGGGGGGGGGGGGGGGGCCAGCCAGTGAATTCCAAGCACGTCGAAGTGGCCCCACTGCCGCTCGATTTTCGCTGAACACCGCCATCGATCTGGCTCAGGGTTCTGGACATTGAGCGGCAACACCAGGCTGGGCTCAAAGCGGAGCGGTGAGCTCGCGCACCTTGGCCTCGAAACGGCCTTCTCATCGGGCAGGTAGGTGACCGCCAGTTCGCTGCCTGCCGCCGCCAGCTGGCTGGGGCATGCCCCAGGCGATCGAGGCGGTTGTTGGCGATGCCGGTTGACGAGGCTTTCTGCCTTGCGCAGATCGAGAAGCATCGCTGGGGGTCGAGAAGAATGGGATTCTCTCGCAAGCGCTCGCCAACCGTGTTCTGGGTTCGCCCTGCCGGTCGCTGTGACCGAACCCGCTCAGGCCGATTGCGCTGGCCGCACCATCGAAGCCCTGGCCCAGCTGGGATCCCGCCGCGCAGGCCCCACCGCTTGATCTTGGCCTGATTCGACCGCCGCTGTCACGCCCTGGTGGGGCCCAGCGGCCGTTTGCTGCAGTCCCTTGCTCTCGGCGGCGGAGCGCGCCGGATCGGAAGCGCCCTGCCGCCGCACGACGACCGTGGACCGGCAGCTGGTGGGCCGTTGGGCACTGCGCCTGGTGCTGGGTGGCTTTGATCGGCCAGGACCCCGCCACGTTGCCGCTGACGGTAGGGCCCCGGCGGGCAAACCCCAGCTGGCGCTTCAGGGTTTCTCCCCAGGTTCAAACATTTCCCACTCCGCGCCCTGGTTGGCTTGCTGGCCTTTCACGCCACTTGCCCCGTCGGTGTGATGTGGAGGCGACCAGCGAGCCGGCTCGCTGCAACGATCGCCCGTCGCTGCTCGACCCGGCGCTCTGCAGCCAGATCGAGGGCCCCTGCCGCAGCAAGCAACGGCTGGCGGTTCCTGAAGGCACTTGGTGCCGCCTGGGAGCCCACGCTAAGGCCAGGGAACCGGCATCCTGGCGCCGCCGTTGCCGTCTCCGCCAGCCACCGCCCTCACGAGCTCAAGCTGCCTGAGGGCTACGCGGGTGCCGGTTGGCAATGGTCTGCGCTGCTGCCCTAATTTCCTCCGGCTGGGGTTGGGATACGGCGCCAGGCCTCTTCCTGCTGGCGCAAACCTGTTCGGGATTCGGGTAGCAGGTCCTCTTTCCTTGAGCGGCGCAGCGGCTCCACCTTCAGCTCCTCCAGCCGGCGGGGCGGGGTCGCTCCATTCCCAGCGGCTCCGTGGCGCCCTTGGTTTCGGCATAAGCTTCGAGTTCGCGGCGCAGGGCCTGGCGACACATCACGGCGCCCATAGGCCTCGAACACCTCGCGGCGCAGTGGCTAGCCCGGAGCTGAACGGGTTGCCGAGCCGTGCCGTTGAACGCGCGTCCGCATTCCGGGCAGCCAGCGGGCCGGCACACGCCCCGGGTGGTGGTGTCGGGGTTTCGAGCCAGAGGTGGGAGGCCATAGGCCCATCGGGCTGGCTGGCCACCGCCAGGCCGTCGTGGGGTTGCTGCCCTGCAGCGGGGAAAGATCCGCCAAGCTGGGCGCTCTGGTGGGACGGCGTTGCAAATGGCCAGCAGCAGGGCGGTCCGGACGAGGGTCGCCAGCGAGGCGAAGTCCGCGAAACAAGAGCTGGGAATGCAAGCGGCGCTGATCCTGCCGGAAACCAGGCGGTCTCGCCATGGGACGCCCACAATTTCACAGATCCATTTCGTCCGAGCTGGCCTGGCCCTGACACCTCCACGATGCTTCCCTTGGTACGGCGCTGCCCACCTTCGGTTGCCGGACGCTTGTTAACACCTTGCGGGGGAACCAGCCATCGAGGAGCGCGCCTTGCCAGCTGAGCCCCGTGCTGGTGCTGTTTCTCTGCGCCCATTGCCGTTTCGTGATCCACGTGGAAGCGGAGCTCAGGCCGGATCGAACGCGACTACGGCGAGCGCCTGACGATCCTGGCGATCGCCAGCAACAGCCAGCTCAAAGCCATCCCCAGGACGGTCCGCTGCCAGCTGGCGGTCCAGCGCCATCGCTGCGGTTGGCGCTTTCCTATCTGTCGTCAGGACCAGCTCGGATGGCCAGGCCTTCAGGGGCCGCCTGCACCCCTGATCTCTTCCTGTTCGGCGCCGGGACCATCGCGCTGCTCTACCGGGGGTCAGCTCGACGCCCAGCCGTCCCGGCACACGGGGCCAACCCCCGACGGCCGCGACCTGCGCGCCGCCCTTGAGGCTCGGCTTTTGCTGGCCGGTGAACCGGTGAATCCGGATCAGACGCCTCGATTCGGTTGCAACATTTCAAGTTGGCATCCCGGCAAGGAGCCCGCCCTGGCATCTGGAAGCCCAACTTCGGGGCTTAAGTGCCACGCATGCAGGGCCCCCCTTACGATCTCACCGAGCAGCTTCATCAACTCGGTGGAAGCCTCGAAGATGCCCGTATTTTGAAGGTGTTGCGCAGATGGGCAATACATCGGCGGGGCCACGATTGCCCAGTTCGAGCAACATTTCGCCGCCACGAATCGGCTGTCCCCACGCAATCGGCTGCAAACAAGCGGAAACTGCTCCCTCGTCCTGCCCTGCGTGGTCTTGGCATCGGCCCGGGCGTGAGGTGATCACCAGTTCGTTCAGTTTTTCGCCACCGCGAGGCCGATTTCAGTTCTTCGGCCGCCGACGCCGGTCTTTGTCGACGTCGGAGGAAGGGCTCGTATTCTTGCTCGAATCTGGGGTCGAATTGAGGCGTCTATCACACCGGCCACCCGCGCCCTTGATGCCTTGTCCACCATGTTCGCGCCGCCGTCGACAGGGCGGCTGATGGCCATTGCCAGCGCCACAACTACGAGTGCATACGAAGACTTGCGCCCAGGCAGCGGCGCACTGGGCGGGTCAGGCCCTGGGCAGCTGGGGCGATGCGGTGTTTTTCAGCTTCTTCCCCACAAGAACCTCGGCGGTGCCGGCGACGGCGGTGCTGTCACCTGCCGCGATGGGGGCCTTGGCCCAAACGCATCCGCGAGTGGCCGTGCACGGCATGCCGCGCCCGCTACTGCCACACCTCGCCGAGGTTACAACAGGCCGCCTCGATGGCCTCGCAGGGCGGCCGTACTCAACGTCAAGCTGCCCCTACCTGCAGGGACTGATTCGAGCGCAGGAGCCAGCTGGCGCCAGCTTACCGGCGTGAGCTGGAAGCACCCCGGGTTTGCGGCTGGCCGGAAGCCGGACCGAGGGGCACAGCTGGAACCAGTCGTGGTGGCGGGCATCCCCCCGCGTGTCCCCACAGCCTGCCCAGTTGGCCGCGGGCGTTGCACCCCTTCGCCAGCCAGCGCCGAGTTGGGCTACCGGAGAGCTTCCTGCGCGACTGGATCAAGAGGAAACTGGCCAAGCGCCGGCGTGCAGACGATCATCTATTACCCGATCCCGATTCCACCGCCAGCCGCCTATGCCGGTTGGGCTACGGCCCGGCAGCCTGCCGGTCACCGAGCGGCTGACCTCGAAAGTACTCAGCCTGCCGATCTTCCCGGAACTGACCGCCGACAGCAAGCAAGGTTGTGGTGGAGGTGAGTGCGCCCGCGTCTGCGCCCTCTCGCTCAGCGCCCAGGAGCAGCGACCACACTGGCGGCCTGAGCCGGCTTGTCGCAAAACCAGTCAGCGCAAACAGCCTAGCGCAAGACGCGTAGAGCTGCTTGAAATGGGCCGTTGCTGCCGGTGCTCCACGATCCGGCGCCGGGTAACGAGCCGTTCGAGGGGCGCGATTGGTGCCGCTGAGGCAGATCGCGGTTGGCCACGCTCGGGCCAAGCTCCGGCAGCCAGCGACGGATGTAGGTGCCCTCGGCATCGAGCGAGTCGCCTGGGTGTACGGGTGAAGATGCGTAGCGGTTTTGGGTCCATGCCCGCTTGCTTGGGCTCCACTGCAGCGCGTGTTGGCGGCCAGATTCGCCGTCCACCAGGCGCCTCATGAAGGCCCGCTCGCCCCAGCGCCAGTCGATGATCAGATCCTTGACCAGAAAGGAGGCGACATCATGCGGCAGCGGTTTGGCATCAGGCCGCTGGCGTTGAGCTGGACGCATTCGCCGATTCCACCGATCGGCACCGCCGGTGAGGCCCTCGCCACCAGGCCCGAAAGCGAAACAGGATCGTTTCCCAGGGGAAAACAAAATGGCGCCACTGGGCCGGTTAGCGCCGTCGGCCAGGGCCGGAAAATGGAACAACGCCTGCTGGTAGAAACTTACGCGCCAGGCCAGCTCCCTGCCTCCCAGACGTTGATCGCCTGTTGCTGCCTCCCCGCTTGCCGGCGGCCTGTCTCATCGCTGGGCGGCGGCCCAGCTGACGGGGGACTGAGGGTGGCCGAAGCGCAGGGCGCGCTGAGCCCGGAGGTTTCCCGCTCGCGGGCAGTGTTGCGGCCGAGTCGTAGTTGAGCAGGGCGGGCATGGCGAAGCCCTCCCAGCTTGCTCTCGGGCGGCCGCCTCACCAAAGGCCGGCAGGGCTCAGATTTCGGTCGGCCGGCGAAGGCTGCACCCAGTGTTGGCCAGATCCTCAGCCCTTGGCCGGCTTCGCCTGCGTCAGCTCGCTCTCCGCGGCCTGGGACGCAGCCGCGTCCAGATCCTGCAGGCCGCTGGGCGCCGGGGGTGGGGTGAGTGTGGCGGCGGGCCTCTTCCTCAGCTGTTGCCGCCAGCGGCGCCAGTAGGGCCCCATAGACCCGATAGGATCGCCACTGCCGGTGCTGAGGGTATCGGGCGGGAACAGCAGCTGGTTCCAGCCCGCGAGCACTTTCCGGCAGCGGCCTGCAGGGTGCGGCCACTTTTGCGGTCGCGCTTCCCGCCCGGCGGCTCCACTTCCCCGTCCCAGGCCACCACGGCCGCGCCGATCGTGGCGGCGAGCCTGGGCGCACGCGCGACGGGCGTCACCGTGCAGCACCAGCGTTGGCTGCCGGCGGCGCGCCAGCCTGCTGGAGTTCGCGCAGGGCTCTTCGGCGACGAAGAAAAAAGAAAACCACAGCCGCCGCCACTGATTGATCCGCTTGCACGCCAGCTCGGCCGGATCGATCACCATACACACCCGTGACAGCAGCGGTGCACGGCAGGCGGCGGGCCAGGCCGAGGTTGTCGCGGCCAGGCGCAGTCGCCGGGCCGGTGCCAGAACAGCCAGCGAGTGCTTCCCTTCCGGGGCGGCGGCGGACCGCACTCATCCGAGGCCGCAGCCAGGCTGGGCGGGCGCTGGAACCAGGCGGACGCTCTTGCCATGAGGGCCTCATTCGCCACTGGCAAGGCGGCACTCGAGGGCGGGCGGGCTCGATTCAGCAGCACCTTCCAGGTCCTCGTCCTCGGTTCGGCGGCGGGCCGCTCGCTCAGGGCGCTGAGCTTCGCGGGCCAGGAACAGGTGGATCAGCTCGTCGGAGTAGCCGGGGCAGCGGCAGCATCAGACGAGCGAGTCCCAGCGGGCGGCGCATGAAGCCGGCCTTCTTCGCCCAGCTTCGCGCTGCATTGCGAACCCAAGAGGGTTCTTCGCCCGCTTTCCAGGTGCCGGCAGGGAACTCAGAGGATGCGGCGTCCCACCGCGAAGCGGTACTGGCGGCAGCATCCACCACCCGGCCGTCGTCGAGCAGGGCACCGCCAGGGAGGCGCCGGGGTGGCGGGATGATCCGTAGTGCCCTCCACCCCCATGGCAGCACCACCCGGTTGAAGCCTCGAAAACGGGACTTTGGCGGGGGCCTGCAGCGGCCGGCCGTGGTTTCCAGGGTGGGTGGGACGGGCTCGGGGGGCGGCAGCGGGAAGCCATGGAGCATGGCTGAGGGGATTCCAGCATGACGCCTGCCGTGCCCGGCGCGGTTCACTCAGAAGCGATTTGCTCCCCACTCAGGCCACAGCCCAGTGGCGACCCAGGGCAGGAGCTGCGGTTGGTGTTCTCCTTGGAGCCCGGCCAGCAGCTGCTGCCAGCAAAGCGGGCGGCCGTTGTGTTTCCCCGGGTGGCACCAGCCCTGGCTCGATCGGCCGCCAGGCGGGCGCCCAGCACGAAGGTTGCGGCTGGCGCAGGCGTGGGTGGCGGCAGCTCCAGCGGAGCGGCGGACCCTGATTCGCGGCGGGCTGTGGGCCGTGGCACCACAAACCAGAGCAAGGTCGAGATCGAGGCTGCGGGGCCCCCAAGGCACCAGCCGCTTGGCGGCCGAAACGGCGCCTTTTCCAGGCTCTGCAAGGGACGAACAGGCAGGTCCAGCGGATTCGGGCCCAGGGATTTTCGCTGTTTTTGCAGGGGCGGCGCCGCTGGCAGCCCGCTCCACCAGGCAGCCACCGCATTGAGGAAAAACGGCGGCTGCCCCGGGCGGAACCACCCACCGGCGCCGTGCGGAAAACAGCGGCGGACCAACGCAAGTTTCAGCAACGGCTCAGGCCCACCCCATCCAGGGATTCCAGGGGCTCTTGAATTCAAGCAAACGGGGCCGGGCAGGGCCGTGGAGCGTCGGCCAGGGGCGGACTTCCCGCCGAGGTTTGGCCCAAGGGCGATGGGGGCCGTTTTTGTTCAAAGGGCGGGGCCTTCACGGTTTCCGTGGACGGCCCCAGCTTTCCGCGCTTTCAGGGGCAAAACGTTTTTTTGCGGCTTCCCAAGGGCCCCAGCGGTAGGCACGCAGGTAGGCCTATCCTTCTC
>Ga0163217_1069275_pt1 | contig 16014 bp, 14 predicted proteins | sample SynspAceP_FD_185933 | JGI IMG/M metagenome (GOLD analysis project Ga0163217, IMG submission 185933) | Saline lake microbial communities from Ace Lake in Antarctica - Synechococcus sp. Ace-P (PacBio error correction) | ecosystem: Environmental > Aquatic > Non-marine Saline and Alkaline > Saline ... | reverse complement strand
GCGCGGTTAAGCGGCATTGTTCGGCTTCGGCCACTGTATGCGCCGCTATGCGGACGGGGTTCAAATCGTTGTAAGGGTATCAATTTTCATTTTACTACCTCGGGTTATTGCCCCAAAGGCGCGCGGTTGCTATAATATATCATCAAAGGCTACCCGCTCTGACTCGTTAAAGCCCGTCCAGCGCTCAATGCGGGGCGGGTTTTTATTTTGAGGGAGATCGGGTGCGACGCCCTTGGCTTGGTGTCCAGCCAAATCGGACAATTTCGGAGCCTCACGCAAAACGCGCGTCCCAATGTAAGTCGGGCGGGGGAAGTTCCAGTTCGGGATATTCCAGCCAGCGCCACAACGTCATGCGCTGATACCGCCGCACAATCTGGCGAACGGTTGCGCATTGAATGCGACGGTTGCGGGTGCCACTGTCGCTTCGTGCGTGCCTTCAGAAAGCTCGTTAGGTGACAGACTTAGGTTGCGTGTTCCATGGCCTTACCTCGTTAGACGTTGGCCCCAATAGGACTACCTTTCAGGTTGAAGTATTCCCGCAAAAAACCACAGAACCCTAAATGGTTTTCTACGGGTGTTAATTGGTGGTTTTTGTCTATCTTTCTTTTTTTCCCATGCACCGTATTTTTCGTCGTTCCACTGGGGCGGAAACCCACAGCAACTTTCCATTCTTCATTTGCAAGGCGCCTTTTTATCGTCCCGTTGCGCTGAAAGCCACGCTTTTCGTACCATAATTTTGCCGGTATGCACTGGTCTGCCCCAGTGTCTTTTATTTGTTGAATTTGCCTTTTTGATTTTTTCGGCAAATGCAATCTGAATTGAAGATGCCGCTTCCATCATAATCTTTGAGTTCCGCAAGCCGATAATCCAGCGCATCAAAGATGCCATACCGTATCCGCTGAAGAGCTATGTGGTCAATATTTTGGGTGTTAACCTCACGGGGGTGAAAAGCTTGCTTGACACAAGAACAAATAAACCGTTGTTACTTGCAAACAAGAGAACATCCCTCACAAACATGACGTGTCGATACTCCCATATACCTTGCTGCCAAACAATAGATCTTTAAAAGCATCTTTGCCCGGTGTATAAGGCCAAGAGCAAGCGCACCGAAACTTTCGCCAGTTCGGTGTATTGAAAACAATCGGCGGTTCGGACATATGGTCAGCGCCTTCTATTTCCGCCATCAAAATTCAGATAAAGCCAAAGCATCAGGCAATACTGAAAAATGTCATGCCCGCGCCTCCAACAAAACGCACCACCGTTATCCCGAGCCCCGTCCACCAGATCGCAACAAAAGCGCGCCCAAGCGTCAGCGCATTGCGCCTTTTCGTCCGCATAGTCGTGACCGCTGATACACGCCCACAATGCGCCATGCTGTGCTTGCCGCATAACGTGGTTTTAGAACGGCCTCAGGACGCCACCGGGATGCAAGCCGCTTGCCATTTGCCGGTTGCCGGCGTCGGTGTGTGTGTGCGGCGACAGATCTGAAACGTCCAGTGCGGAATCATCCAATGGCCTCGCCCGCCTCGTATGACTTGGCAATTCCGCCATACGGTGGCAATGTGATTCCGGCCCTGTGATGAGGTGCGCCTGTGAGGGCGTGTTGCTCCGTCATGTGTGTATCGAATGCTATGTCCCTCTCGTCTTGACGCGCTCCACGGCCCCAGAACGATTCGTGCGTGTCCGCCGGCCGTGTAGATGTGCTATGTCATTGCTTAGGCTGCGCCCGTTCTTGGTCGGTCGGCGGTCAGATTGCATTGATCGTCGTTTTATCGTGTGCTGTCTGTCGTTTCGATTGATTCACAAACTCGCCAAGCCGCTGGACCGGTCAACAGGCCAGCATTTACCAAGTGGCCCCATGCTGGGCCTTCACAGTGGCAGGCAGCCAGAGACATTATTTCGATCGGAAACGCGTGGCCCGGGCGCCTATTTCCTTTGCGCCGGTTTAAGCCCATCGCTGGCGATTGTTTGATATATCGCGCTCAAACACACCAAGCTTAGAAACTTGTTCAGATTTACGCCGAACGCGGTTTGCAGTCACAACCCGCCCGCTGTCTGCAAATCCGTCCAGCAGGTCGATCACGTCGCGGCTTGTGTAAGGTTTGAATATCCCTTTCGCCCCAATCGCCACAAACGTTGCCGTTCAATTCGCTGCTTGACCCGTCTCGCCAAGATTTCGGGGTCGATAGGCTGGCGCGCCGAATTGCCTCCACCATGTCTTGATTCTTGTCGCGCTCAGATTAGCTTTGCGCCTCCATCGCGCGGCCTGACGTCGGCCTTCTTCGCTGCGCCGGGATCGTCGCCATGATCCACCGTCTCAATAAGCATTGGACGCGGCGGCGCGCGCATCTCGGCCAGCCCATCACTTGGCAGCGGCCAAGGTTAGTTCTTAGGCTTGCCCGCGTAGCGATAGCGCAAGCCATTGAATTTGGCCCCGCTGGGTTGCACCACAAGATAAAGGGCCCAGACATTGCCTGTCGGGGAAGTTCGCGCCGTGGGTTTTGGGTCGGGTTTGATCGCTTCCACGGTTTTCGTGGTTAGATCGCGGGTATAGTCAATTATTCACCTCCAATTCTGTTACCCAAGTGTCCCTTAGCTTCAACGGCTTGCCGGAAAGCGGCTTGTCAGCTACCGGCTTCGGCTCAAGACTTTCCGCCGGGGTAACACAGGGTAACAAGATTTTGACGTTTTACGCCCTTACCCGCGTTGCCCACCCATTGCCTAAACATCTAGCGCAATATCAAGCAAAAAAATTATGGTGAAAAGTTGCAGTCGGATAGTTTACAAGTTAGGGCGATTTGGCCCCAAAATCTTGACTTGTAATCCAATTGGTCGTAGGTTCGGATTCCCACCGCGGAGCCAATCTTCTTGATTAAAAGCTTACTGAAAACCTTACACCGTTGACCCCTCAGGGGTTATTCGGTACACAAACTCGGTACACACTCGGTACACAAGGTTTGTTCGTGGCATCTCAACTCAGCTATCTCAGCATGTCTCCAAAAGGCATGTACGAAATATCGTCGAGAGGTTAACCAGCAAAGGCTCCTGACCATACTTCCCTCGGACCCGCAAACTGGGGACCGGCTCATGACGAGGGAGAAGGCTTTTTTCACAACCGTGAATCGGCATGTCCGAAAAAAGTAGGTGGTACGTGGAAACAAAATTTGAGGCCGCACTTACACTTTGCACAACTTACTTCATGATAGACCGATGATGTTCCGCTTACAGTGGCTCAGATAGCGTGGGCGGAAGGCTTTTGGTCGAAAAAATATTGGTCTGCAGCTGAGGGATGCCCCTGCCCATAGGCCATCAGCAAGCGACGCTGATGTGATGCATTCGACAATCGGCTCATGCTTGGAACAAAGGTTCCAAAATGTGACCCAACATATCGGTTGCAGGCTGGGACGATTTGCGACCCCGATCAAGAGCAAAAGAAAAAGACTACAGAAATGGCGATGGACAGCAGGGATATCTGACACCCGAAACAGGTTCCAGAAAAAGACCAATAATCTCCGACTGGCCTCCAATCATAAGCGGTGAGACAGTTTCTGCCCGCAAAGCATGTCTGCGGGACGCAGTGAGTTGTCGTTGCAAACAAACAAGCGAAAAATAATGCGAGGAGGTTGAGAAGGACGTCGATGGGAAGTAAAACGCGCAGCCTGCTTGAGACAGAAATTTGGCTATGCAATGGGCGGCATGAAAAACCCCTCTGGATTCAGCTTGATCGAGCCAAAGATCGTAACATGGATTTGGGGACGCGAATTACCCAAGGCTCCAACCCGTAACCGGTTACATCAAACACGCTGAGCGCAGTCGTGAACTGCTGGAATAGTGAAAATAAGGAAGCAGGTCTACAATCCGTTAGGCGGCCTAAGCAACAAGCAGCATGAGCGAGAGGAAGCCATGATAGACGATCATCAAACCGCATGAATGGTTTGCCTATCTTGATGCTGTGAACGCTCTGGAAAACATCGAGTTTCGGATCATCGCCTCCTTATGCTCTATACGGATTGCCGCGGGACGTCTGAAGCAGCTGGACTATACAGCCAAAGACCTACAGGCTTAGTGGCAACATGCCCCATGGTGGTTTTTTCGATCCAATTCGCATCCGCAGAATGGACAAAAAGGTCTAGAACGTGCGGTGCCATCATGACACCTTGCTTGAGGCATTGCAAGGCATTACGATGTGCCAAACAAATCCGGATTGAGCCAGTTTTGCAAGCGTTATGTATGCAACCACGAAGGATTGACTCAGGTATCGACCAGCCCTTCAGAAAATTGATTACTGCAAGCTCAACTAAATGATCCATCACTTGTTCTCTACTCAACGCGACATACGGTTATTGACAGGCAAGGAGAGCCAAAAGCTTTTACGCCGCGTGTCGCTAGACGGCTGCAGTATGTAACAGGATCACAAATCTGAAAGGGATCATCAGCAAATTCACCGGAGTTACGCACCCTGACGCCACCTCAAGTTTTGCTTGGAAGATATGTTGTCGGATCTTATCTCAGTAACTGATTGGGCTATTACGAGTGATGGTATTCATCAACTGCTTTTAAGGTGCTGTGACCAACAACGGGAAACAAGAACTTGCATGGAGTGACGCCCCTTCAAACATTTAAGACAACCACCCAGCCCTGACCTGTCGTTATGCGGCCATACCTCGCTGGCCTGTGGCCCTGTCAGCTGATAGAGAAGCTGAACGCAGTGCTGGGCCAAAGATGTGGCTGGTGGATGAAGATGATACCAAGGCGCGATGCAGTCACTGCAAGGCTAAGGCATGCCACCTTTGTAACACGATATGTTGGTGGTTTCAGGGCGAGCTATGCTTGGGGCTGAACAGGAAATGAGAGTTGGAGAGTGCCGCAATGACAGAAACTTCATAGAGATAGGGGAACGAAGCTTGATTGAAGATTTAACCAGAGCAGAAAGTTGGATCTTTCAGGCTCACCACAAAACTCAGTACACGTAAAATCAGGTTGGTTTTTCCATTTTTGCAATCGCTTCGCTGGGTAGCACTATAGCGGGTGTGATAGCAGCTTTATTGATTTTATGCATCTTCCGGACACACGGAAAGCGACCAAGCTTGCTGCACTTGATAGGTTTAGGAATCGGTAGCTTTTTGCAGTACGATCACTTTTTTTGATCTGTCGTGCGTTGGCATAGCAGTAGAATCACCTTTAAGAAAGTAATCCGTAAGGAGCTAGAGAAAAATGAGCGATCATTGAAAAAACTTCTTGATCTTTGCAAACCCTCTCATTTGCGCCACAGTCAGCACAAGGCAACAGATTCGAACATTTACAAACATTTATGCTTCAAGCGGCGTTCTAAATGATCATGGCTTTTTCTGTTGGAAAAGACCTGAGGGAAAATTGGTTTCAGCACAAGAAAGGGCTTGAGGAATTTGCTTTAAAGCATATTGGACTTCAAGTACCCCCCAAGAGATTATGCAATTCATTAATGGCCCAAAGTTTGCAGCACGAAAAAAATATCGACAACGAAGTTATCTGGAAGAGGTTTAAAGCGAAGTAGCAAGGAATTTACGTGATCCATCGAGGCGTAATGATCCGTGATGTGTTCAGATCGGAAATTATGTGTGTGGAACAAGTAAACGGGAAGAATGCCTACGGGCTTATGCTGTTTACACTGGTTTTCCTAGGTTTAGATTTTTTAGTGATTTTTCCGTCGCGTATTATAGATATTCAAAGATTTTCCGTCCAGCACAGTTAAGGTGTCTTGATGGCCTTTCCTAAATCAAAAGCTATTGTTCGCAGGCAAGACTAACGAATTAGCAAATGTTCTCCAAGATTATATATCGACCGCAGGTCCAAACTAATTTTTTTGTCTTGGCGAGGAAATTTCTTTCCTTTGGATTCTATGGGGGTAAACCCTTGAACCTCGATTCATTTATGCTCAGAATCCAGAGGGTCCCATTCTGCTGCATTCCACAGGATGGTGGGACCTCAGAATCAACGCAAGCTCAGGACACAGGCAAGCCCCATTGCCCCAGCGCGACTTTAACGCTGAAACTGTCGTGGCCTGCCAAGGTGGGTCGAAACGTCCTGAAGGTGTCTGCACCCCCCGCTCAGTCAGGAACCTAGGGTTGGTCTCGAAGTTGGAAAATTCTCTGGCGGGCCGATCTCCGAGTGGGGTTGAATTTGCACTGATCAGGCTGCGAGGTTCAAGTGTCAGGGCTCGATGGGTTGGCTGAGGGTTTGCCATCCATCGATTTTGCGCATTGTGGATCTGGCCGGGAAGGCCTCAGGGCCCAGGAGCAACATGGGCACGGTTTTTCGGCACAGGGCAGCACGGCCTGGGTCTTGATCCGGCGTCGGAAAAACTCCTTCGTTTAGTCCGTTTCGATCGCGTTGGTGGTCGCGCCGCTTCCATTGCGTCGGATCGAGGCGGGTGAGGTTTGAACAGGTCGATCCCCGGCCTCTTCCAGGGACTAATCGGCGCCGCCTTGCACTTTCAGCCGCCATTGCGCAGGAAAACCGCTTTGCGGCGGGTCTCGACCTCCAGTTGCGGGTCGCGTTAGATTCATGTCCGATAATCGTTGCCCCAGTTCTTATTGCTATGTGCTTGGAGCGGGGCCAACAGATTGCGATTGCTATGTGTTTGAACCGTTTGCAGCGCGGATCGGCAGGTTCATCGCCCACAGGCGCCACCAGTGCCGCCTGAGGCCCGGGGCACCATCGACGATCACAAACTCGGGCCGTTTCGCCCACGCTTATCCAGATCATCCGAGGAACTGGCGCCATGCGGCCGGTGCTTCCCCGCCCATATTCATGAATGGAAAGCAATACCTTCTGTCCACGCGGCCACGCATGGCAGCAGCACTGAGGGATGTTGGTGGCCTTCTTGTCGAGGGGACGCGTCTTGATGACGGTGCCGTCGAGGATCAGCGATGATGTCCTCATCAAAGCAGGCTACGGCGCACCAGGCGTCCCAATCCACCTTCACCTTGCGCCAAGCCCGCTTACCACGATTCCTGTCTGACAGCCCCCTTGAACAGCTCAAACAGCGCACGCTTCACCGCCGCGTGTTCGTGCCCGCGAGGTAAAACCGATGCGATCAGCGCCTCTGCCGTCTTGGTCAGCGCTGGTAGCGCGCAAAGCCTTGATCGCCATGCGGGCTGACCTTGCCCGCGCGTCTTCAATCCGGCGCGAGGCACGCTGATTGTCTCGGCCCCAAATGTCCCGATGATCTGGCGACCCCGATTGCCGTGGCGATTAACCTTTCACCTCCCGCCGTTTCGGCACATAGCGCCAAAACGGCCAAGAAACCGGTCCAGCTCTTCGTTGAAACGGCCTTCGATTACGTGCCGCGGATGTTCGCGCGAAGGCGTCTCGATCGGATCAAAGCCGTCCTTAAATGCAAAGTAGCGCAGGCGCGCTGGTTGTCTGTATTCCTGTGCATGGCGTGATCTCCTGTGGCGGGTGCCAACCGCCGTTTGGGGGGTTTTTCACCCGGAGATTACGCCAACTTCAAATTTCCACCCAACTCCGAGACACGACCCGAACCTAGCAATAGCCTTTCGCTGATTGGCATTTCTGGGGACATACCGTACCGCCCGATTACACGCGGTCCGTTTCCTTGCACGCGCGATGACATTCAGGGGTCTTCCACGAAGTATTGGAGGGAGCGCAGCCAGTCCTTTGGTGATTGGCGCGCATCGCGCGAGCATTGTCTTTTCAGGCTCTTTCTATGCCACGTCAGTCAGAGTGGTGAATGGACCACATCGGTCTCCAGTATAGACGCTGATGATGGTTCGTAGCTGAAGGGTTGTCACTGTTTATCGCAGATAGCCTCGAATCATCTTCGAGGGTCCTCACCAAGCATTTCCGCGGACATATGCGAATGTGCAGACAGAGGTCACGTCGCCATTATGCTGCGGCCTGTTCTTGTGGGAATGCTTTTGGGGGCCCAGTTCCACGGCAACAATCGTCGAGGGCGATTGATCTTGTGATCGCTTGAGATGCGATCGAGGAGGGGGTGTCGGCCAGATAGGCCGGTGGGTCAGACCATTCATCTTTGCTGTCCTCAAGATGGTCATCGCCCACGTTGCAAGTGTTTTCACCTCCTGCCATCAGAGCCTGCAAAGAGCCAGTTTGCGCCTGCCAAACCCCAATGGAAAAAAAAAAAAAAAAAAAAAAAACTGGTCGCCAGCGCGCGCTCAGCTGCATTGTTGTCTATGGCCACGCGACCATCCTCTAGAAACAGCGTTAAAGGCCCCCCAACGGGCTGAGACCATAGCGGAAAGCTTTCGCCAAATCGCCTGTTGCCCGGAATTGCGTTGTCAGTTGCTTTCTCGCCCAAGACCGGAATGCCTCAACCTTGGCTTTGCTTTATATCTTGGGCGCACGGCTTTGCGGACGCAGCAGACGGCCGTTTTTTTTGGAATCTCACCGCTTCAATGTCGTAAAGCGCCCCAATCGTTCGAGTGCTTCACGTGATGAGCACAACCATCTTGGCCGGTGCCGACAACCACCTTTGCCGGTGGGGGCTGAACGGAAGACGGGCTTGCGTTTGGAGTGGCAGCCCCACCGGCCTGATTGATTCTGAGATAGGTGCGGTCGCTGCGGGGTTGGGTAAGCCGCGGGTCTCTCTGCCATCAAACGGAGGACCCGGGAATTGGCCTACAAAACCCATCACCGCCAGCAAATGAGATATAACATGACCGACTTCAAAAATCACAGTCAGCGCACAGCGGCTTGCCCGCGCCGGGTCAGCGAACGAACCGGCCGACGCTTCGATGCCGACCCCACACCGCCTCAAAGCGCAAGATTACGCTCAATGGGCGCACGGACGATCCTCTCGAACGCTATTTGGGAAGAACGACCTGCTCCCTTCTTTTGGAAAATGGGACAGCGCGTTGCAAGGCGGTTCCCCTGTTGCGCACCTTCAAAGCGCACATCACTGGCGTTCCCCGACGACCGTTATTCGGCGCACCCTGGAGCGGCGGGGTGCCGGCAGTGGCGGCTCTGAACGGTTCCCGAGCGCCGACATCACTTCCGCCAGACGCCGGAGCCGGATACCATGGGCCGTCCGGACTTCACCCATTGCGACGAGCTGGGCGTGATGATCGCAGGGCCAGCCGGTTCCGCCCTGCTTTATCACTTCGTCATGGTCTACAGCCGCTGGGAACACGTTGGCGTCGTTCTTGGTGGGGAAAGTTCACGCGGCTGGCCGAGAACCTGCAGCAAGGCCCTTATGGTCGCTGGGTGGCCCGGTGCCGCAAAACCACCGGACCGGACAGCCTTTCGGCCGCTTTTCCGGCAACCTGACCACCGATCAGCGCGAGGACATTCACCAAAAGCGCCTATGATGCCTTCGTCGGCCATTAACGACATGGACGCCAGCCGCAACAAAACCGTTGGTGAGGCCACTGAGAACGGGCGAGTGGAAATCCCAGAACGGCATCTCAAGAAAGCCACTTATCAGCGCACTGATCACTGCGCAGGAGCCAAAGCCGCGATCGCAACGATTTGAAGATTACCGTCGGCCACTTTCACCGGACAAGCTGCGATTGCCCCGACGAACAACGCAGCGGGTTGCTGCGTTCAGGCGCGAACGGACGCATTTGACGCCTTCTGCCGCAGCGGCGCACCACCGACTTCACGAATCGTGGGCGCCAGTCAACGCGGACCGGCGGGTTCCTGATTCAAGAGTATCTTTTACAGCGCGCCGTCGCAGCTGATCGGGCAAAGTTCTGCGCGTCCCACCTCTTACGATGACCGCATCGAGGCGTTTCTGGGGTGTGCACCCTCGTCGTGACCCATCCTCGGGCCCGCGGTGCGCAACAATGGCCAGCGCGTCCATGTCATCAACTATCACCATGTCATCCACGGCCCTGCGGCGCAAAACCGCAGGCCTGATGGAGTTGATCTACCGGCGACAGGCCTGTTTCCCCGCACCGAATTGCTGAAGCGTGGAAGGTATTGCAGCGCGAATCTGCCAAGACGGGACGCCTGCCGCCGGATGGTCGTCTGCTGTTCATTGCCAATGAAACAGGCCTGTGAGCGGAAACTGGCGCATCTGCTGGCAGCAGACCTCACGCAGGCGGGTTGCCGGAGCCCAAGGCACTGGTATTTGTGTGGTGCCAAAGGCACACCCAGCATTGCCGAGGGTGTGGCTGTCGCCCATCCCTCGCTGGACAGCTTCCGATGCTCTCTTGGGGGCAGCGCATGACGGCCCGCGAGATCGACATCACACGCTGCCAGCATGTTGACCGCGCTCCGGCTGCCCACTTCCACAAGCTCTAGGGGCCGAGATTGCCACCCGCGGCCGATTAACGAAGGCTGGACCTGCTGCCGTTTCCTCGCCGTTCTGGCGGAATATGAACTCACCGAGCGCGAATGCGCCGGCATCCGCCGCCATCTGAACGCCGAAGCACAACTGCCAGCAGCAAAACATTGGCAACCCTTTCGACTTCAAGGCTCCTGCCAAACCATTGCCCCGTGCCCGCATCGAGGCTCTGGAAGCAGGCGGATTGGACTGGACGGGCGCGGCAACCTTTGATCGCTTATCGGTAATTCCGGCACCGGCAAGACGCACATCCTGTCGCGCCATTCGGTCACGCTCTGGTGGAGGCCGGACATTCGCGTCTCTACACCCGGACCAGCGGACCTGGTGCAGCGGCTTCAGGCTGCAAGGCGCGATCTCGTTCTGAGCCGGCCCTCGCCAAACTCGATTAAGTCGACCTGATTCACCTTCGACGACATCACCTATGCCACAAGGATCAGGGCTGAAACCGAGCGTCCTCTTCGAGCTTGATCGGCCCGGCGCTACGAATACGCAGCATCGCCATCGCAGCCAACCAACCCTTCAGCGGCTGGAATCAGATCTTCCCCGACAAGGCATGACCGTCGCGGTAGCGACCGGCTCGTTCTTCACCGCGGCCTCCTCGAGATGAACGCCGAAAGCTTCCGTCAACGATGCCGCCGCCTCCAATAACAAGGGCACAGGGCCGAAAGCGCCAGCGACAAAACCATCACCGACAACCAAACGAAAGGAGAGACCTAACCCGAAAAAAGCCGAACAAAACGCCAAACCTCAGCGGCCTGAAAAAACCGGCCAAGATGCGTTGTCGGCGCGCGGACAAAGTGGTTTGACGCATTCTTAATCCACGCGCCGATTCAGATTGCGTCGACGTCCACACATCATGAAAGTCGCGCCGCAGATGTTGCCCAAATTGCAGCCTCCTGGAACTGCCTTTTTGCCGTCCAAATTCAGGCGTATTAGAAGCTTGGTATACCCTTTGTAGCCATCAGGCCTTGCAGAATTGCCGCTGAGCTTCATCCAGGGTGCGACAGCACGTGTTCTTTCTTTCCAGTCCGGCTGCGAACTGATAGGACGGCGCAGGTGGCGCAGCCCCCCCCAGCCCATGGGCGCTGATCACGCACAATAAGCCCGAGATCCGCCCTTCTTCACACCTTTACTAACCCCTTGTCGCGGCGGACTGCGGTCGAGCCGCGGTCGGGTGTCGTCGGCATGCAGCAGCATCACTGGTCATGACGCAGCCTTCAATCCTTTGGATGAGTGGCGGCCAAGGTCTTCCATGGCCTTTCCACACCAATCGAACCATAGTTGACTGTTGTGTCAGGGGATATCAGCCCCCCATCCGGGCGAAGATTTCATGCAACCGGTATAAAGGGAATGATCATCGAACTTGGAGACCAGAATGAAGGCTAATAGGCTCGGGCCCGCCAGCTGCGTGGGTGGGCCTGCTGGGTGCAGCTTTCCTGAACAATCTTCTGTCGACAACGCCGCAGGACTTTTTCACCCGGACAATTTTCGATGACTTGCCAGCTGTGCTGCGGATCTTATCAAGCAATTCACTGACGTCCTCGCCAAACCCACGCGCAAACTGGCCACCACAGGTCAGGACAATCCTGACCGCGATCACGCTCACGGCGCTCGCCGGCGTGCCTGGCGACACCTTTTCGGGCGGCGACGTTGCTTTTGGTTCTTGGTGATAGTGTCGGTCTTGATTCTTCAGCTCAGGCGCTTCGCCTCATTGGTGAGATATCATCCGCTTCAGCCAGGAGCGACCTTCAGGTCTTCAAGTGCGAACTCCAGCTGTTCGATTTCGCGCTACGATCTTTTCCGAGCTGGATCCGAACTTCTGCCTCTTGAGCTTTTAGCAATTACGATTTGCGCAGTGCCCGAACAGCAGGTCATGTGCGCGCAATGTGGAAGGAATTTTTCCGTTTTCTGCCTGCAAGCTGTGTCCATCGCCTTCCAAAACAAGCGGGATCATATTGCAGAGATGCAGTGTGTTCAGACATGGTAATTTATTACGCTAGGCCAAAGCCTGAAACACATAAAAACAGGCTTTACGACAAAATTAATTTCACCCACACGGGCGGGCGGCGCACCCAATCCGGACGTCGCCAGTCCATGCCTTCCAAACATCCCGCCATTTGCGCCGAGGTCAGTCCGCGACGCTTCCCCTGATGCCGACGGCCAGGGGGAAACGGCCGCGGTCAAGGGATTTTGTAATAAAGGACCAAACCCTGCCCATCCCCAAAACAGCAACTTTTATCTATCGCCACGTCGGTCCACGGGAATTCAAAGAACTGCCCACTCGTCGGCGCTCACACACGAAATCAGCAGGCGGTCCCATCGGGCTGGTTTCGACATACCAACAGTCTTCGATGAACTGACGGATTTACGCTTGGCATTTGATCGCCTTATCCTTCTTGCCTGCTGCTGCCTTGAGACAGTCCTCACGCGTACCAGTACGCCCAATGAACTTGAGTTCTTATCTCCTTCGCATACGCTCCCAGCACCTGCCTCTGGGCCCCTTGTGGCTGCTGCCAGATTTGCTGCCTTGTGTTCTCTGGACGATGGCCTTGGCTTCCTGCTGCGAGCAACCATAGCGAGGATTACCAACAGTGAGTTCATCGGACTTCGGGTTATCAGCAGCAACAAACTTCACTCCGACTTCGTAACCCTACGGATTACCTGTTGACGTGAACTGGTAGGTAAACGCCTTTCCACGAAGCGGCTCAGGAATCAGCAGCCACTGGCCCAGTTGACCAAGGCTACACCCATCCCCCAATGGAAATACGCCCCCCCCTCAGTGGGAATATGTTTGAAAGGAGTTGGCAACGCCAACTCGATACGCGAGCAACCCATCATTGAGTTACCTTTACGCAAGCTGCAAAGATGAAAGGTAATCAGCCCTCAACAGATATATAAAAATTACGCCCTCAAGACACACATCCATTTAGTGGCTTTACTGGATTTGCAAAACGAAAAAAAACCGTTCCGTATATGGCGAAGCCGGTGGTAAGGTGGGAAGCCTTAGTTGATTACTTATTGATAATTATATACTAAATAGTATGATCAAACACTAAAGTATAAATTGACTAACAAGTATTGAACTGCTAGTTCAAATATTCTCCTTATGAGATCATTCTTCCTCAGGTAAACTGGTCCAGCACTCAACCTGCCCCTACTCGACACTAAGGGGAAAACCAGAAACTTCCCAGACCGTCATTTTCTTACAATATTGATTGAATAATTCCCTGAAGTCTTGGCTGCCAACATTTAGCAATCTTAGTCTTCACAACAGGCAATCATAACTGGATATGCCGGGATTCCTATTTGTGCAGTTGCTCTGAGTCAACATCATCATCTCTGATATTCATGGAAACTCAGGAGCCATGCACCATTCAGGATTTAGGCCCTCAACCAGCACCCTGTTTGTCGTTACCGGGGGTTCAAGTTCTTCTAATTTGCTGGCACAACCTGTACCAACCGCTCTCGAAATGAGTCCAGCCCTTGGGCATAAGTCCTGTCTCTTTTTTACCAAATCAATCAGTGGCTTGTCTTATGAAGATCCCAGCTTTGTGCGAAACAAGAGCCACAAGATAGCATTTTCTAGGAATGCTGATCTGTGGTGGGGTTGGATGTCGTAAGACGCTTGGTCTTGAGGACCGTTCGAGAAGTAGATCAACCACCACTTCGCCAAGGCCTGACGGATACAAGCGGCGCAAAGGCCCTCTAGGACAAGCATAGGATATGACGAAGTGCGGTGATACCATTGGTGTGGACATTTCCAAAAGCAACTTTAGACATTCCCACGGCTAGCGACGGAAGATATGTCGTTTTAGCAATTGCCCCGCCAGGGATTTAGGGCACTTTTTGCCAAGTTTGCGGCAGACGGCTGTGATACGCGTTGTTTATGAAAGGCAACAGGCGCCTACCACAGCGGGCTCTGAACGCCGCCTTGGGCGTTTGCATTTGCCATTGGTAAAAGTGAACCCTTTCAGGCGCGCCGATTTGCGCAAGCCACAAGGCAATGCGCGATAAAAACCGACGCTGTATTGACGCAAAAAGCTGGCCGTCATGGGGGATGCTTTTGCCTTAGACCGGATGAGCCAGCTACAAAAATACAACATGATCTGGGGAGTTACGCGCATTTCGTTCAGGATTTAATCAAGGCTCAATCGCATAGCTATTGCCACTCTCTGATGCGATATAACGCGGAAACATAACGCAGGAGGCGCGGCATTGGACCATCACGGGACTATCTAGGCCTGGCTATCTGGCTTGCATGATCTCCCCGGACCAGCGAATTGCAACGGTTCGGCTGCTGGCATGGTCAGCCGTCGCATGGGAAGCCGTGATCGGGACTGCTGGAGGAGCGAGATCGGGACGGCGCGAAGCTGTCCGCATTGTGCGACGGGCGGGGCTGTGATCCGAGCCGCCAACGGGGTTGAAGCGGTATTTTTGCCAAGATCTGCGGCAAAACCTTCAACGCCCTGACTGGGACGCGTTTAGCTCGCTGCGACACAAGGATTGCTGGACGGAATTTTTGCCTGGGTCGATTAAGCGATGGCGGACACGGTGGAAGACCCTCGGCGGCGCGCTGCGGGGTGGCCGGCAGCACGGCTTTTCCTGGCGTCACCCCTTTCCTGGGGCTGTGGACGTCTGGCGCGATAACTGCGTATGGTATCGTCGAGGCCGACGAGGACGTTTGTCATTGAGCAGTCGTAAAGGTGAACGAACCTCGATTCGCAGGCCCCGCAGGCGCGGCGGCAGGCGTTCAAACGGGGATTGTCGCATGAACAGGTTCGGTTCCTTGATGGCCGCCGACCGCACCGGCGCCACCGTCAGCGCCATATGCGCAGCGGTGTCGGCCGCTCATTTTGCAAACGGTTTTGCAGCGTCCTTGATCTGGACACGCCTTCTGCTAGCGTTCACGGACGGGCTGCGCACCAGTAAATCCGCCCTGCGACCGCCGCGATGGGCGTCAAGCCATGGAGGCGCTGAAACCAAAACCGCTGGCGAGCGTGTCCGGGGAGAACTGCACATCCAGACCGTCAAAAGGCCGCATGAAGCGGCTCAGTCCTCCCTTCGTTCGCCATCGCGGCGTCGCCACAAGTATCTGCGACAAGCTATCTCAGATGGTTTCATCTTTGCAGTGCTTCCAAAGGCAACCACACACCCGCGCCGTCCTGCGGCCGCAGCAGTAGAAATTCCTGCCGGTTGGGACCAATTTGCATAAGCTAATGCGAATTGAGCCTTAATCCAAAAAAGAACCCGAACCCCGCCATTCACATGAGGCCGCCTTGAAAAAACCCAAACTCTTGTCCATCAACTTGCCGCCAAAAGCCAAAGGCACACGCTTGGCTCACCGTTTGATAAAACAAATTTGCTTGAAAAATTGATGCTGAGGGTTGGGAAACCGTTCTGAATTTTTTAAATTTCTAACGACAGGGGCGGGCGCATTCGAATGAAAATTTTCTTCCCCGCTCAATTACCAGGTAATGGTTTTGCGGCTTCTTGCGCGTCCCCACCCCATTTTTGATAAGAGATTTCGCCTTGAAATCGGGAGTATGGAGGAACCGAAAGGCCAGGTGGCCTGTTTTGACCGGAGTTTTAAGCCGCTATGGGACACGTTTTCAATCTGAGGGCAAAATTGGCGTGGGGAAAAAAAATCAATTTCCCAATTCAGGGGTGGGCCGCCAAAAAAATCCCTCTCTCTTTTTTTAGAACAA
>Ga0163217_1105603_pt1 | contig 16018 bp, 22 predicted proteins | sample SynspAceP_FD_185933 | JGI IMG/M metagenome (GOLD analysis project Ga0163217, IMG submission 185933) | Saline lake microbial communities from Ace Lake in Antarctica - Synechococcus sp. Ace-P (PacBio error correction) | ecosystem: Environmental > Aquatic > Non-marine Saline and Alkaline > Saline ... | reverse complement strand
ACCCAGCATTTCTTGGCTTCCTCAGCCGCCTCGGAGGCGGATTGTAAGGCTAAGGCGCCAACACCGCTTTTCGCTGCGTCCGGTTCCTTGAGGCAAGCCTTGCGCGCCCACTCGGCGTGGATCTGCCGCTCTTGACACCCAAAGCGTGCCGTCCATGCTCGCCAGCAGCGGTTTTGCGAATCCTTCTGACCTCATTCAGCACAAACGCGCTCGCAGCTCGCCGAACACGGCGTGGCGCCCGCCGTTAAGAGGGCAAGGGCCAGAGCCTTTGCGCCGCTGTACTCACATTAGAATCGACTTCATGGAACAGACATGTTGCCCCGTCTGTTCGCGAATTCTCTCCCGCTGCCCAAAGTCGCAGGCGCGATGGGCACCGATACCGCCCTGCCATCATCGAGATAGAATCGCGCAAATGCGCCGCGACCCAAGACGAACTAACTCGCGCGAGATCAGCAGGACCACGCAAGGGCTGATGTCTTGCGACGGATTCTGGCCTGACTCACACGTCTGAGACAACCAGCCTGTGCATCCACATAAACTCAGTGCGCGAGAGCGCGATCATCGGTCTACGCCAAATCCGTTAGTCTCGTGTCTCCTCTCGACGCAAGACACACGGCCGCCCGTGAGTACGGCTTCGGAATTCCTTGCGCGGTCGAAAGCTTCAGCCACTGCCCGCGGACAGTCCAGTCGATTGCCTTTGAGGCCTCCATTCGGACCTTCCCTACAGCTCACGGCAGTCGCACGTCGAGCTGTCTCCGGAAACAGGTCGCTAGCTCGTCCCTTTGTGACATCTCCTCGAATATTGCGCGGATCCGTTCCGATCTTTGTTTTTCGTAGCCCCGCCCGCCCACCCACCGGCCCCACCATCGCACCACGATAAACCGGTCGCCAGCGCCGACTTAACATATGGCCTTGCAGGCCCACACCTCCGCAGTCGACAATTGAGGCCGCACAGATGGCAGCAGCGCTTTTTGGTCTTTCAGGGTAGGCCTCGGCCATCTGCACGGCGGCACGCCGCAGGCGCGGTAGGAACGACAGAGCCCGTTTTCAGCAGGCCAACGATCTTTCCCCGCCGCGCCCACCATTTTCACGGGTGCGCTGCCCCCGATTGCGCTCCGAGCCTATGTCTTGCGTACGTCCAGCCCCATTGCTTCCACCAAGATCGGGCAACGGAATGGCCTGCAAACGGTCGATAGCGCGTCAGGGGAACCATGGTGTCGCCGTGGCCGCCACAGGCGAACGCGGGTGAGTCCTCATGGACACGTTTGAATCTCCAACGCTCTGAGGAAGTGACGGCACAGCAGCCGCCGCATCCAAGCCCATCCGGGCCCATGCCGCAGACTTCCACCGCGTCGGGACATAGGCCTATCGAGAACTTTTGCAGCGCTCCCACGACCATGGCATGCCAGTGGGTCACGTTGGTGATTGAAGATCACAAACGCATTTGCGCGCCGTGGGCACACCCGGGCAATGCCTTCGCCCTCACGGATTGTCATAACCTTGAGGTCTTGATGCCGAGCAGTGTCCATCCGCGGCTCATGCAGCCGGGCAAATCAGGCTTGCGGGCAACCACCCGGGCAGCTCTGATGATGCAAACATGCGGCACCTGCGAATGTCAGCATAGTCGGTTCGTGGCCTTGCATCGTGTAAGAGCCGTCTCAAATGCCTCTCGACTGGGCCAGTTTCGCGGATGTCGCTGCGAACCTTTGCGCTCTGCCCAGGGTAAACGCCGTTCGGCGATGTTCTGCTGGAACACTGCAACGAATCTCCCAGGTTTCCTTAACGCGAAAGAATGGGCGAGCGTGCCGCCGATTTGTCCCGCGCCGATCAGGGCCGATCTTGAGTCTAGCCATTTTGCTGCATGGGTCTCCGGTAACCAGCGGTCGGTTGGAATTTGGCGCTTGCTAGCGCTGCGCCCGGTCTATGGCAAGGGGAAAGGACTGCGCGGCGAAGCGCCCAAGGGTCAGGCGGGGGCGCCTCAGGCCGGAATGTCCTCGAACGCTTGGCCGGATGTGCGACCAGACTAAGTTACATGCCGGTTGGGGCATGGTGACGGTGATGGTCCAAGGTGCCGTTTCCGACCGAGAGCGAACACACTCAAACGAGCCCGTTATTGGACCCAAGCCCCATGCTTTGCCACGGTTTTTCCCCGTAGGCAATTTGCCAGGGCGGTCCACCACGGCTGACGCGCGGCACAGTGGCAGGCGATGGGGGGGGCGCAAGCTCGGTCAGGGCTCAGCAATGCGAGCGCGCGAGCGGAGCGGTCAGTCCGTGAACGCGTATATTGTAGACTTCTGGGCTGGGGTGTATATTGTGGCGGGCTAAGCTTGCATGGGATAAGAGCGTTCAGAACTGGTTAAAAAACGCCACCGTCGGGATGGGGTGTGAGCCGTGCCGTTTCTGCAATGCAGCGGGAAAAAATATTGTTGCGCTGCGGATCGTTTTGGTTCTTTTCGGCTCGCAAATGACGGAGAGACCTCATGAACGCCCGCCCTTACCGCTCGGTCTCGTATATCCCGCTCGGAAAGGAGCGCCCCCTCCGGCCCCCTTTGGGGGAACCACCCCCCCAAGGCCACCAACGCGCCAGTTGATGCGGTTGATTTTCCGACCTCGAAAGGACGCGTCTTCGCCAGGACGAGAAGGCCTCTGCCCGCGGCGGAACCTTGAGTGTACCGGCATGGCAGAACAAGAAAACCATGGTGGCCGCCGCTTGCGGATCGTGCGGATAACAGCCAGAGAACCGTAGTGGGGGCATGCGCGGACGCCGAGGCCTTGCGTCGACAAGGATTGCGATGCGTTGCTGCTGCCGGAAAGTGGGACGGTCCGGCAGCAGCTTGACGTCCGCTACTGGCGGCCCGGAGATACTCTCTACGCGTCGGCCCCGTACACTCGTCTGCATCACCGTACGACTTGCGGGTCGCACAGTTGATCGAGGCAGAGAGACCGCCTCGCGCACCACGTCACATTGTTCCTACCTACCACTAATTGAACCGCAGGCGCGGCCGACTCTGCCACTGCGCACCTCTCGATGCTGGGATGGCTCCGCAGGGGCTTTGCTGTCACTAACTGGTCACGCGATATGCATCTGGCCACAAGACCTGTGCAAAAACCGCGGTTCCGAGGCGGGAACCGGCTACCGCTTCGGCTTGCAAGCCGCTATCGCCTGGTTGCCTGTTCGGCCGCTGCAAAGCGAAGGCATCACCATTGTCGATCGGCGTCCTCATACTGGCGGTTCAGACGGATGACGAGCGGCTGCGCCGCCGGAATGCGTAAAGCAGAGGCCGCCGACATGGGCTTGACGGGCAAGACATCTGATGCACCACGGCCCACGATTGGCTTAACTCTGTCTGTAATGCTCCGCGCTTCACGCTTCCGGTCACCGTCCGATCGGCGGAGGGTCGATTCTGAGTCCAAGCCGTTCAAATCGTGGCCGCTTGAAAGCGGGAAGACGAAGTCGATAAGGCCCAAGCGCGTTCTCGCGCGGGATTACTTGATACGGCACAACGCATTCGTCCCTCCGAGGAAGATTTGCGGTATGTTGTGACCGCGCGGCAAAACTCTGGCAAAAGCCAAGGCATCAGACGCCCTAAGCGCGGAGTAAGTTAATTTCACATGTATACTGCGCCAATGCGTATCGGCGGGGCCTGTTTCTCTGTGGTTTCCGCCCCACTTTTTCAAACGCCTCGACCCTTGCGCCACGCCGCAAAGATGAGGCAATGCGGGCAATGGGGCTCATGGCGGTTCGATTCGTCGCGCGGCCTATGTGCTGATTCGTGATTGGGATATGCGGAGATACCGAACTCGGCTCTGTTAAATGTCTGGTTCCGCCGAGCTGGACCGATCCATTATCAATAACTTGCTGCGATTGATTGCTGGGCGTTCTGGTGTATGGCACTCGTCTGCGGCCAAGGGCGCGAAGCATGGCCTGCGTATAAGATCCGCGCATCCGCAATTGACCGCCCGTTAAGATTTTCACTTCGCACAATTGCTTGGTGAACGGCGATCTGGCCTCGATCATTCTGTTCGGCTCGCTGTTGGCTGGGGCCCGTGATCAGCGTGATCTTGATAACAAGGCAGACCGAACTGGACAAGCCCACCGAGAAAGCCGCGAGAAGACCTATGTGCGGCTTGCTGATCATTCCGCTTGTGCTGTCTTCGGCCGCTTGCGGGCATCCACCAATTTGGCTTCGGCTACTGGCCGTTCCCGTCATGAAGCACGCTTACCGTTTGCTGACGAGGATACCACATCGGCGTTTGCCCCATAAGTGTCGCGACGCGCTGGACGAAGGGCTGGGGGCTGCACGGCGACCCGGTTACTCAGCTTCGATGCGGCGCGCGGTGGATGCGCTGCTGGCCAGGCCAGTGACGAAAGACGTGGTCGCGGTGGAATTACGCGCCGGGACCTGGAACTTGGGGCGCCAGTGAATGAGCAAGGACCAATCGGGGCGTTTTTTGGAGGGACTACTACCCGTGGGCAAGTTGATCCGCCACGCGGGTTGCCCGGAACCGTGTCGGGGGCGAGCGCGCGACTCTATCATGCCGCTATACCCTGCCGCGGCATGCGGCCTCTATTCTTCGGCATGAGTTTTGCGCCGCCTGCGGTCGGGCCCTCTAGCCCGCTGGATGATCTATCGGCTTCATGTGATCTTCGGCAAGGACCGTGCGGACGTTGTCGCTGAACGCCGGTGGCGAAATTTGCGGCTAGCGGAAGGGGCAGTTTCTGCGTCCTGTCTATCCGGCCGACACGCTGCGGTTCGGAAAGCGAAGTCATTGGTTTTGAAGCAAACTCCAAACGGTAAAAACCGGGGCTTGTTTTGTGCGGCCCCACGGTCGAGAGGCTGAACCAGCGCGACGAGGGCGGTTGCTGCGCTTTATGTGCGGTTGGGTGAATTGGTGCGCAAAACGCGATTCTTGGACGCGACGCGCCCGGAGGCACTGGTTGGTGCCGGAGCTTGCGAAAGTCCAGGCGCGGTGTGCCTGCGGGCCATCTGACGATCCCAGAGGGCTTGACTTCACCACTAATGATTTTGGTTCTGGCCAGGGGGACGCTGCGCACCGTTTTGGCGATTACGAGGTATCGGCGAGATCATCGACCATGTCGAGGCGTTTCACGTGGAACAGGCGAGCATATGCAAGGCCACGCGTCTGTGCAGAACACTCGAAAACGGTTGCATATTCGAGTCAATGGGCGCGCCCCGATGGCCAGCGGCCTGATCTACGCGGCCACATCATTAGCCTTGCGCGGACGCTGTCGTTTCAACGGGGCTAGGCGACAAGTGCGCAGATGATTGCCGCAATCAATTGCCTGCTGCGCCACGCGAACCCGGGCCTCATGCGGGCGATACCGGTGAGGCGTTGGATCTTGAGGGGCTGGATAAGGCCGAGACGAGCGCCCCCGGTGTTGGCGCGCTGCGTCTTGCGTCTTGCGTGGCAGAACCCCAAGGATGGCAGTTCGGCGCGTGAAGGGCGAGGATGGGAAATACCTGCCGGTGTGTGCTTGATCTTGACTATGGGTACTATGCTCGCTTGATCCGAGCATGTTCAAAAAACTTGCCCTTGCGGTTCACCCTTTCTCTATTGGCAGCCTCAAAACTGCCTCGGCACAAGAAAATTGATGCCGAAACGGAAGATTTTTCGTAAGCTCCAACCTCATTGCCATTCTTCTACCACGAGCTTGAGCCATGCGTTGATCGACATCCTGCAAACTGTCCCGTCTTCGGGCAGGAGGCAGGATGCGGCAGACGCGCACTCAGCCCGTGATGGCTGCATTGGAGTTGTTCGACGAGGAAACTGCGGTCGCCATTAACCTACGCCCACGGCTTACGGGTTCTTGGGACGAGGCGAGACCGCGAATCCCAAGGCGCCAGATTGTCGCTTGGTAGGGCGTGCACGGCGCAGCATTTGCAGCGTTATATACACTGGTGTTTGCCTGTTTTACGGTCGGGCCTCACACGGACGAGCGGAGATAGGTCCGCCGAAGAGTTGGGCTTGCCCGAAGAGCGCGCGATTACCTTGCAGAGGAACGAATATCAGCTGCCATGGACAGTTGGTCGGTCCGGTGCTGACGAGCTTACGGGCAGGTGCGGGCGACAGCTTCGTCTAATAGCGACATGGGCGGGATGACGCGCCCTTTGCGCGGTAGGGTGCTGACCCATAAATGTGATTTGTGGCAAAGCTGACAGCGCTGAAACGAGAGTCTATCCGCTGCCGGACGCCGTTGAAGGTCAGTTTGTCGGTATTGCGGCGAGGGCAACGCCTTTTACGACCCGAGCGCGGTGGAAGTGGACCATGTGCATCGATGTTTGCGGAATATTCTGGCTGATTGTCCAACCAGTGAGGGTGGCTTCGACTTGTGATCACAGGACAATCGTGGCTGATCACACAAAAGTGCGATTCTGCCCTCAGTTGCGCCAATTCACCGCGGCCCTTGGTTGCGGTAGGGCGGATGACGTGCCATAGGTTGCAGCGCTATAACAGTAAACTAGACCAAACGACCAACCGGACGATCCCTAAAAGAGAGGGGACCCCGATTATGGCCGATGTGAACGGGGGAACCGCCCCTGTTCGCCGCATTTGCAGGTCTACCGCCCGCAACCTGACTTCCATGACTTCCATCCTGACCCGCAATCACCGGCAATGCTTTGCTGGGTGTGGGCGCGGCTCTGGTGGTCATGGTGAGCTGCTCGCCGCCGCATCGGGCTGAGCGTTTTATTTTTGGACTTCGTCTCGATGGGCCATTGTGACCTCGTTGGATTGGCAAGCTGGTGTTCCTCGGCGGTCCATCTGGGCGCTGTGGTATCACCACGCTGCAGGCATGCGGCACTCTATTGGGACAGTGGGGCGCGGCCTCGAGCATCCCAACGGCGGAACAAGCTGGGCTGGGCTTGCCGGCTATGGCTCGGTCATTTTGACGGTTCTGACCGTCATCGTGTTGTACGGGGGCCTGAGCACCATGGCCATTTCTAATCCGACCGCCAAAACGCGCCGCTGGACTTGGATCCGGCAAAAAACCGGAACGAGCACCGCTTGGCAATGCAGATGACGAAGACCTGGATTGCTTTTGAATTCCTCGTCCCGCTGTTCTTTTGATCGCCTTTGGCCCCCATCGTGGGCGGAGCCGCAGAAGCGGTTTTTTTCCTGGCGCATTTCGCAACGACCCTTTCCCGGCGCTGGTGACGGGGGCGATTTTGCTTGATCGTGGGCATGACCACTTTTCGCCACGCGTTGCAGACGCGATGAAGATTACACCCAAGGGGCCACCCGCAAAACTGCTGATCAATTGCGATGCGTTGGCCGTGAGCTATGCAGCAATGGCGTTGGCCTTTATTTGCCCTGAGCCCGGGGGGGGAAAATGGGGGGGGGCGGGGGGGCCTTCTGGAGGCAGCGAGCAAGAACGAATGACACGGAACTATACCTACGAACGCCATGATTATGGACGTCGTGGTTGTGGGCGCTCGCGTCGGTGCCGGATTGCGCGCAACGCTGGGCATGGCCGAACAAGGCTTGCGCACCCGCGTGTGTGACCAAAGTGTTTTCCCACGCGCTCGCCACACCGTTGGCCGCCCAAGTGGCATCGCGGCGCGACCTTGCAACATGGGGCCGATAGGCTGGCCCAGATGGCATATGTATGACAGATTGGTCAAGGGCTCGGACTTGGCTGGGGCGATACCGACGGCGATGGAATATCTCGCGCCGCGAAAGCCCCAAGGCTGTGTTATGAGCTAGAGCATTACGGCGTTGCCGTTCTCGCGCACCGAAGAGGGCAAGATTTACCCAACGGTCCCTTTGGCGGTCACACCACCCAAATTACGGTGGAAGGCCCGCCCGTGCAGCGCACTGGTGCGGCGGCTGACCCGGACGGCCATGCCATTTTCTGACCACGCTCGATGTCAAAGCCATTTCAAGCAAAAAGCCGAGTTCTTATCGAGTATTTCGCCCATTGAATTGGATCATGTCCGACAGACGGGGTCGGTGTTGGGTCACGGGCGTTGTGGCCTGGAAAACTTGATGACGGGCACCGACGTCACGTGTCAACGCCAAGATGACCGGTGCTGGCGACGGGCGGTTACGGCGCGCTTATTTCAGCCGCAACCTCGGGCCCCATACCTGCACTGGCGACGGTTTGCGGCATGGTGCGCGCGCCGGCAGGCTGGCCTTGCGAGGATATGGGTTTGTTCAGTTACCACCCCACCGCATTTACGGTGCGGGCTGCTTGATCACCGAGAGGCGCACGCGGCGAAGGCGGTTATCTGACCAATTCCGAGGGCGACGGTTTATGGAAAACGGCTACGCCCCGACCTATAAGGACATTGGCGTCCCGCGACGTGGTCTCCGCGCTTGCATTGACGATGGAAATTCGCGATTGGGCGCGGGTTGGTCGAAATAAGGACCATATCACCTGCACCTTTGAACCACTTGCGCCACGAAACGCTGGGAGTTCTGCCGGTTTGCGGGATTTCCGAAAGCGCCGCGTATCTTTGCAGGCGTTGATTCTGACCAAAAGAGGCGATGCCCGGTGCTGCCACCGTTTCACTATAACAGGGCGGATTCCGGACGAATTATTGGGGGCGAAGTGCTGAAACCCAACGGCGAAGAAACCCCGCACGCAGTGGACCCCCGGCTTGATGGCTGTGGCGAGGCGGGCGGGTGTGCGTCTGTGCATGGGGCGTAACCGCACTCGGGTCCACAGCCTGATCGACCTCGTGGTCTTTGGCCGCGCCGCTGCGATCAAAGCAGGCGAAAGTCGTTTGATCCGGACACGGCCGTTCCGCGCCAAACAAGGGCGTCGGCTGAGACAAATAGCGCTCGACCGGTTTGACGCGCTGCGCCACGCCAAGGCACGGACCACCACCGCCGAAAGCTGCGCCCTTGAGATGAAAAGACCATGCAGGCCGATGCTGCCGTCTTTCGCCACCGACATAGACCATGCCGAGCGGCTGCCGAGAAGCATGGGGCAGCGGGTATCGCGGACAAGATGGGACGACATCAGTTACACGGAGCCGGGTCCCATTGGTGGTGAACAGGACCTTATTGGAAACGCTGGAACTGACCAACTGATGCCGAACGCGCTGGCACAATCGTGTCCGCCGAGAGCGCGGCAGGAAAGCCGAGGCGCGCATTCGCACGAGGATTATCCTCGATCGCGATGACGTCAATTGGCGTAAAGCATTCGCTGTTTCATGGTCGAGGGGAGCAAAGTGAAGCTGGATTCTCGCCCCGGGTCATCTTGAGGCCGCTGTCGACGAAGGGACAATGGCGGCATTCTCGACTCAAGAAAGTCGCCCGGAAAAGCGCGGGTCTATTGATGCGCGCCTTGGTGCTTGGATTTGTGTGCGGTTGGGACTGGCCGCGTGCCGACCACCAACGCAAACCATCGGTTGCCTCGGCCGTGGCCAGCCCCGCTGGAGACAGGCAGGCGCGCCCTTGGGGCGAGCAGGCAATTCGGGGCCAATTGTCCTCGCCGCGCCGGTTTTGGATTAACACCTGCTTGGCGGAGATTGCGCTGACCGCCTTTGCCTGAAAACCCTTTGGCGGTGGTGAAACGCCCCGATGAACCGCGCGCAAGGCGATTGCGTTCCAATGCCTGTATGGCGCAGGTCAACATGATGCGGTCATGGCCCTTTCGTGGCTAGGTCTTCTTGACAGGCGCCGCCGAGATCACGCCACTGCCGGACCAACCGCGCGCGACGCGGGCCAAGCGGGGTGTCACACCCGTTGTGCAAGCGCAGTTTCCTGGGCCTGCCAACCGAGCGATTGTGGGATTGCGTGACTCCAATCACGCCGACTGGACGAGATCTGGAACTGGCGCGAGCGGGGCAACTCTTGGCCCACCAGTGAAACAACGCGGTTGTATTGATGTTGCCAGCCGTCCCATTACCGCTGGCTGCATAGCCACCGCGCAGGCGGAGGCGTTGTCGCTGGAAGGATGCGCGCTATGAAACTCTCGACCATCACGATGTGGCTGTTGCCGCCCTTGGCCTAACGCCTGCGCGTGGCACCATGAACGTCAAGGCCGCCCGAGCCCAATGCGCGGCCAAGAGGCTGGATCCTGTCGGACGGGGTTCCGGGGTTGAAGCTGCGCGCAAGGCGTTGGCACGACACGGGCCCAGCCGGTGCCGGCTGCGCTTTGGGGACTGTGGACAAACCGGGGTGTTCAAACCGCAATCGCCTGAAGCATTTTTTACGACAATTGCGTGTTCCAAAAGTCCGGCCAAGAGGACCAACACGCACGCTCGCCTCCGTGCGTACGGCGCTAGACAGGAAACGAGGATACGACCATGGTGGCCAATTCACGCTCCCAAGAAACTCGATTCATCCGCACGGGCAAAGACATGCCCAAGCCGGGCGGGGGCGGACCGATGTGCGCAAGTCAAAGCGTTTACCGCTGGTGGAACCCCGATGACGGCAAAAACCCCCAAAGTCGGAAGCTATTTTGTTCGAATGGACACCTGCGGTCCCAATGGTCTCGAACGCGCTGATCAAAGATCAAAAACGAGATCGATCCAACCTGACTTCGGCGGTCCTGGCCGCGAGGGGATTTGCGGATCCTGTGCGAATGAATTCGACGGGCATTCCAACACCTGGCCCTGGCTCTACGATTGGACGAGGTCAAAGGCGATGTGAAGATCTATCCGCTGCCGCATTATGCCCGTCGGTCAAAGGACCTTATCCGCCGGATCTGGACCCATTTTATGCGCCAACATGGCCTCATCAAAGCCATGGCTCGGAAACCACAACGCAAGGGGCCCGAAACATGAATGGAACAGTCGGATTGAGGGGACCGCGAAAAAAAGCTCGACAGAGTCCTTTATGGAATTGCGTGATGTGGCGCTGCTGCACGACTACTCTTTGCCAGCTACTGCCGTGGAAACGGGGACCGCTTACCTTGGACAGCCAACTCTGCTGCATGCCTTTACCGCTGGATCATCGATTCACGCGACGAGGCGACGGGTGGGAGCGTCTAGGACGAGCTGGGAAGGACCCCTTCCAAGCTGTATCGCTGCCACACATTCATGACTGCGGCCAAGCCTGCCCCCAGGGTTCTGAACCCGGCCAAGCCATCGCGTTCGATAAGCATATGATGGTGGATCGGCACGTATAGATCTAAAAAAGTTGCGATTGAGGTTCTCAAACAAAAACAAGGTCGCGAAGTTTTTTTCGCAAACGTCTGATTGCTTTTGGAACCACCTAACAGTTGGTCTTGGAGCATTTTGATCGGTTAGTTTCGTTGTTGCGGTGGAGGAATTAACTCAGAGGACGAGCTTGAAGACCTGCTGGTGATGCGTGCAGGATCGTGAACTGGACCAAGCCATGGGAACCAGAGACAAAAATTGTCCTGCGCGGCTTTCGACTAATTGGCGCGGTAGGCATTTTCTGAATTTCATGCTGACATGGGGGGTGAAAAATTCACCTGCCGGTGGAGCGGCTCTTCAGAAGAGCGTGAAGTCACGGGATCGCTCGTGCACGGCAAAAGCTTGACTATTCATATGACAGGCCTACACGAGTTGAGCTAAGGAGCAACCGGTCTATGATCGGTTGGCGGACAAGCTCGGCTCCAAAGTGTTCGTAGTAATGTTGTTTTGGGGCTCATTTTCTGAAGCCAGGACTATCTGTAAAGTTGCGAACAACGAAACGGATGCTGGGTTCTCAGCCTCAGGAAGCGTTGGGCCGTTCTCGAAACGCGACAAACAAAAGATGTGCTGTGGTTATGTGGTCGCCGATCACGTGGGAGATGGGGTTGAAACTAGAGTAGTACATATCAAGCCGGTTTCAAAAGGCGGTTCAGACGAACTGGAAAAACCTGCAAACCCTCTGTTTTGACTGCAATTCGTGGAAGGGCCTGACCAGTTAGCGAAGGTCTGTAAGCTAGGAATCCATTTCGCGTCGATCAAGCATTCTGATTGGTAGGATCGGCACGTCTGACCCGGCGATCCACTCCAGCGAAAGACCAGAGCGGTTTCACCACCAGATGGTGGAACGCATCGAGGGTGGAGGGCCAAAGCTGAGATTGCCAAGAAGCCGACCGCCTCGGGCAGCGGCCGCAAACGGCAAGGCCCAGGCCATTACGCAGCGTAAAGCAGCGACCATTGGGTGACGAACACCGGTCACTTTCCGGCTTGCGATAGCGCTGCGCGTTGCCCGTGTCTCAATAGTTGGCGAAGCGACGGAACGCCATCAGGCACAGCGGGATCAGGGTTACGAGGGCGGAGGCAACGCGGGTCGCAAGCGCCCATTTGCGGGCCTCCCATTGCCACGCGCTTTCAAGCCCACGCGCCAGTGTCCAGCGCCCAAGCGACAAGGGCAGGGCGGAGCACGCGCAGGTCAATCCGGTGCAGCGCTCTCGAGTAATTGCGGCGCGTGCCAGCAGGCCATTGCCGAGCGTTTAAGGCCCACAGGATAGGCGGGATGGCCTCATAGGCCAACAGGGGCAGGCGAGGCGCGGCCGTTTTCGCCCTCCCACAGGCATTCGGCGGCGCCATAGGGCGGTCAGGGTTGCGAGGAAGTACGAGCGCGAGGCCCTGCACGATGTGGGGTTGGCCGCGCCGGGTGCGCTGGACTGCGCTAGACAGGATCAGCCGCGACAGCCCACCGCGATGGCCACTGTAGTCAACAGCAACTCGCAAGAACCAGCCATGCAGCAAGATGTTTCCGGTCGCAGTGACACGCGCAAAGGAGCTGGCCTCAAACCCCGCCCAATGAACCGCTCGATTCAAAGGATTCTGGGCATCGCAAGGGTCGGCAAAGCTGAGCGCAAAGGATCACCGAGCAGCGGCGGCAACAAGGCGCGTCCGCGTGTTGGCCCGAAACTGTGCGCCGCCCATTTTCGCAACTGCTGGGGGCGGCGAAATAGCCTGGAGCACAGGAAACAATGCAGCATGTGAAAGCTGTCATGGCAGCGGTCGCCAATCCAAGCTTTGTCCGGTAAGCCCACATACTAGTAGGCGTGCAGGCGGGGGATCACCAGCGCAACCAAGGGCGGAAGCGCGCAGGGGTGTCGAGCCATAGGCAATGCGGGCGGGTGTGTGTTTCATGGCGCGCAAGATGCTGGCGTGGGGAATACGGACCAGTTTGTACGAAAATTGTAGGAAAGCTGGATAAGAATCCCGTCTTGATTTGATTTGTGGTTTTCTCATCATGAGCCGCGGAAGACTTGCCAACGCATCGCAGCTCTGGCGAGGTGGGGTTAGCCCACGCGGGTTTACGTAGCGGACGAGTAACGTTCCCGTTGGAATGGCGGTCTGCGCGAGCAATCGGAATGGCCGGTCTTTTTGGAGATGACCAAGAATGAAACGAAACTGTAGCTGGCGTTCGCGGGCCTCGATGCCTCACCCTTCCCCGACCGCCCGACCACCGACGCTTGAGGCGTTCATGCCGCATCCGACTTGACCAGCCGACGCTGGTTGTGGACCGCCAGCTTTGCCGCACAATTTGCAGCCCTTGCCAATGGCCTCGGGCAATGCGCGCATTCACTATGCGATGAAGCAATCCGGCGCGCGAGATCATGGGAACCCTGCGCGTCTTTGGGGTCGGGGCTTTGGATGCCGCCAGTCGCGGCGAGATCGAGCTGTGCTTGGGTCTTGGCATTCCGCGCACCGCATTTTTCCTAACGAGCAAACACACTCCAAGCGCGTATCCGGACATTGTGTTTGCGACATAGCGGAATCACCCTGTTTGCGGCGGACGCCGAGGAAGAAGCGTGAGAAGATCGCCGCCCATGCCCCCCGGCGCGCAGGTCTATATCCGGCTTCTGTCGGTGCCACCAGGCGATTTGCCGCTGTCGCGCAAGTTTGGCTGCGGCCCGGACGCGTGTCGTGGCCGCTTCTGATCGTCGCGAAAATTTCCTTGGCCTCGACCCGGTGGTTTCTGTCGTTTCATGTGGGCAGCCAGGACGCGCCGCGCGGATTGTGGGCGGAAACGCTGGACCGGCGTTTGCAGGCTATGTGGACCGACGCGGCTTGAGGCGGGTCTATGCGCTTAGCCTGTTGACATCGGGCGGTGGTTTCCGGCTGATTACGGCGCGGTTGCCGAGGCCCCCGGTGCCTATGCCGCCAATGTCGATGTCCATGGTTGCGCGGGGAGGTTTGCGACGACGTGCACGTGATGGCCGAACCCGGTCGCGTTCTGGTCTGGTGGCTGAGCTGGTGCATCATCGCGCCGAGGGGTCGTGCTGGCAAGCGCAAAGTCCGACGAGTCGATCTGTTGCGGTGGGTGTTCTCGATATCGGCAAAGTTCTCGGGAACTGGCCTGAGACCGAGGCGACGGCAATCCGCTACCGCATCACAAGCTGCGCGCGACCACGAGAGAACGGGCCCGTTGCATTCTGGCAGGCCCGGCTTGCGCAGGCAGTCGATGTGCTTTACGAGAAGCGCCCTGGTGATTGCTGGCCTCTGGGCCTGCAAAGGCGGGTGACAGGGTGATTGATCTACGCGACGGGTTGCGTATACGAGCACCTATTCCAGCGTTGTTTCAACGGGGTTTCCGCCGCTCGCGGTTCGTCCGTCATCTAAATCCCTAGCGCTCACGGTTAAACTGCTAGTGTCCCGCCCAACCAATAGGCGAAGGCCAGTCCATGCTCAGATCATCCGGTATTCGCATACCCTCATTCGTGTGCCGTTTGGCGCGTGGTTGATGTTCATGCCCCTTGTTCTTCGTTTCGGGTTTGCGATTATCGGCTGAGCGGTCTGATTACAGCGCCAAACGGTGCGCGATGTTGGGGGCCGAATGGAGGATGGGGCGCAATTGCTATCCGGGCCGGTGCTGATTTTTGCCGGTTGAGGGCCGCAAACGACCCTGCAACCGCCGATCGTCACCGACCCCAACGCACCGGCGGAGACGCGCACCGAAGCAGATCGAGGTCACCGAGATTGTCGCAAGGCACCCGTCTACGTTTCTGCCGAACGATTTTGACCTGACTGTCTTGCGACCGAGACGACCATCCGCAGCCGGCATTTTCAACGTGCCCGTCTACAGTGCGGCCGGCCGAATGGCGTTGACTTTAACCTAAGGGCTTGTCCGGCGCAGTGGACCCAGCGAGCGTATCTTGCTGGCCGTGCCATGCTGCGCGTGAGCCTAACGTCCACAGATCCCCTGCGCCGGGGCGGCTGAGTGGTGGGCAGTGGTACGTCGCTGCCGCTGGAGCCGCCTTGGCCGCGACCGAGTTGGCGGGATCACCGGCAGCGTGGGCGTCGCGGTGATCACGATACCTACCGGCTGAGCCTCGGTCCTGAACGGCGCGGGCATCGTTTCAAGACGGTACAAAAGACTCGATATTGAGGTCCGCAAAAAAAAGTCAAGCCAGAGTGCGCTTGATTTGTTGGGACGACAACGGTCTCGGATCGCGATTCTCCATGTGCATGGCGCATGCCAAACTAGTCTTCTTGACGGGGCTCGTGTTCTCGACGACCGACTCGCGACGCGATCGACGGAGATATCGGAAAGGCAGGACTTCTCTTACCACATGGTGACCCGACTCCCGCACCTTCGCGAGAGTTCGCACCGCCTCTCTCCGCCACGCCTAGCGCTCGGCAGCGCTTTCCTGCAACTCGCACCTGTGCTCGGGCCGACGTGATCCGGCGTGCGATCCCGCCGCTCGGAGCACTCAAACCTCTAGTGCCCTCGCGGTGAAGACCATGTCGCCGCGCGACCCCGACCGCCTCGGCAAACGCTCATGGGATCAGCGTCACCCCCCGCGTCGGCCGCCCTCTTCCGCGCCTTCAAAACAACCATACCGAATGGCTGCTCTGTTTCCGCCATTGCGGCCATCACCCTCCACTGTAGTGCACGCCTTGCACTCTCCACAAGCACCCTATAATCGCACTTCCGCTTTACCAAAAGGCTACCGGCGGCGCGCTAGGGGATTCCTGTTCATCGCGCGGGAACATCTGACGGTGGCTGTGATCGAGCTGCGCCGCACTGACAGCGGCCAAGCGCACCGCGGTCCAATACATTTTGTCGGGGTCGCCCAGTCGACTCCTCTACTCTGCGTCCGCTGCCTCGCGTTCGCGCATGGTGGTCATTA
>Ga0163217_1120158_pt1 | contig 16019 bp, 24 predicted proteins | sample SynspAceP_FD_185933 | JGI IMG/M metagenome (GOLD analysis project Ga0163217, IMG submission 185933) | Saline lake microbial communities from Ace Lake in Antarctica - Synechococcus sp. Ace-P (PacBio error correction) | ecosystem: Environmental > Aquatic > Non-marine Saline and Alkaline > Saline ... | reverse complement strand
GACAGGCAGCTCTTCGGCGGTCAGGGTTATTGGCCAGATGCTCAGGTGTCCAGGTCGCGTCGCGGAGTCCTCGGGATCATTGACGCGGCGGCCAGCGCCTGGAGCAGAAAACCCCGGTTGCAGTACGGCCATGGCCTGCAAACCTGAAGCGTGGGGTAACTGTTTCGGGAATTTATCGAAATAAGGCGCTCAGCGCATCGGCCAAGCGAGTGACCCTCCAGCGGCACTTACTGGCTTTGATAGCGCTGGCGCGTCGGTGGATCATTGGTTAATGGTGAGGATTGCCGTCGGGCATCAACTCGGGTGGCAGGCGTTTATCGCCCTGAAGATCCTCGGCGTATACGGGGCAATACCACCGTTCACGGCCTTGATCGCTGGACATTCGACATTCAGGGTCGAAAGCGGGCCGGAGGAACGCGCCTGCATATCAGCAGGGCTTTCGAAACTTATTGATGGTAGTGGACAAACAAGGGTGACGGTGGCGCCAGCATTTCACCAGCAGGGCTTTTACCGATTTCGGGGATAGTCATGCTTGGCAAGTACTTCCCGAAGCTCTTGATCCAGGCGCAACCAGTTCGCCACGGACCATCGGCGGCTGAACAGAACGCTGTGCCAAGAGTTAGTATCTGAAACGACATAAGGCCGGCTCCCCGGCAAAAGGCGATTATACCTCCGAGCTCTTCACCTAGCGTCTTTTGTATCGTGCACATTACGGTAAAGCGGTGGATCTTGCCGACGACTGTTTCTTGGTCGGGCGATGTTCGTGATCAGCAACCCGGCCAGGGCCTTGCGCTTGGAGGCGCTGCCTCTTCGCGCAGTTGCTGACGGTTCACGGTTTCCCTCGTACAGCAGTTGCGCTTCAGTGGCGCTACGGCGCCTGCCCAGAAAGATCCGGACCACCACGGTCCGCCGCTCAAAACCCGACGGATCTCAAGTTCTCGCCCACTCTGGGCTCCTTGCCGGGGCTTGCATACGATCACCCCGACACTGCACTTTTGCCACCTTCAATTGCCGCCTTGGGCCAGCGCCCGCGTCTGAAAAAACCAGCGCGGCCCAGAGGCCATTTATCGCCTGACTCTGCAACTCTTCTGTCATTGCGTCTGTACTCCTGTGCTGGACGCCAGGTAATTCAGGGCTTGTCGTAAGTTGCTGACTTGCCCATGAATGGGCGCCCATTCGTGCCCGCACCAGGAGTTACCCGCATGAGACTTTTGGACCATCTCAACGTCATCGGCCTGCGGAGAGTGGATCGGGCTTTGCCCGGTCTGGGTATGACCAGGGGTCATGGCCAAGATCGATACGCGCGACCAAGGACGTCGGCCATGCACGCCAGCATATCGAAAACCTTTGAGCGCGACGGCCAGACCTGGGTTGCGTTTTCAATTGCCACGTGGCCCAGCCTCAAAGCAGCGCAAACATTATGTTGAGGCGCCGCTGATTGAATATAAACGATTTTAAAAGTTCAACGCGTCATATACAGGAGCGGCTTGTCATACGCACGCCACTGGTACTCGGTGACCGTGCTGGTGGGTTGGATTTCACCCTTACCTGCGCAAGTCCATGCGTTATCGAGTATGATGGGCGTTACTTGCCATGCTCGAGAGGTCAGTTAGTGATCCAATCCGGGACGCGCTTTGGCAGGACAAGCCGCAAAAACCAATTCTATTTACGCCAAAGCCTAAGGATAACCCATGAAGATCGCGATTACGTCGCGCACCCCAAGCTGATTCACCCGCCGTCTGGTGGAAGTCAGGGCGTGAAACGTGGCCATGATAGGTGCGGGTAATCGACACCCTGCGCGCCTACATGAACATCGCCAGCCCACAAAACCTGGGCGGATCCACTACAAGGCGAGGTACTGGAGGGGTTCGACGCCATTATTCGCGTATTGGGCGTCAGTTGACATTCTGGGCGCTGCGGTTATTGCGGCCAGTCGCAGATGATGGCGTGTATCCTCAACGAATCGGGTCCGCCTTACTCGCTCCGAGACAAACTGCGCTCGCTGCAGTTGCTTCTCGCGCAAGGGTGTGGCTTGCCGGTCACCGCTTTGCGCACTCGCCTTACGAATCCCTGACCTGTCAGCATGTCCAATGGCCGCCGCTGGTGATTTCAGCTTGCTTGGAAGGTAACCAGGCATTGGCGTGCCGCATTGGTCATGTGCGAGGACGGCAGGCGGCAGAATCGGGTTCTGGAGGCCTTTATGGGGCTGAAAGGCCAACATTCATGGTGCCAGGAATATATCAAAGGAAGCCGGCGTTGCCGCATCCGTTGTCTGGTTGTCGGCGACAAGGTGATCCGCCGCGATGAAACGCAAGCCAAGCCTGGCGAGTTTCGCTCCAACTGCACCCGTGGCGCAGCGCCAGTCTGATCAAGATCACTCCGGAAAGAAGCGCATGACCGCGGTCCGCGCGGCAAGGTCTGGGCTTGAAACCTGGGCGGCGTCGATTTCGCGCTCCAATCTGGCCCGGTGGTATGGAGGGTCAAAACTTCCTCGCCCCGGGCCTGGAAGGCATCGAGTCGACACTGGGCGCAATATCGCCGGCGGACTGATCATCGAGGCATAGGGAAAAGAACGTCCGGCCGAATCAGGACCCGCACAAGTGGCAGGCTAGCAGCTAAGCTGCAAAGCTGCAAAGCTGCAAGCTGCAAGCTGGCAGCACTTGATGATGCCTGCTATTTAGGGCTGGCGCGAGATCCAATTCGGTATTGCTTGAGGCTTTGCAGGTTGGGCGTGTGAGCACGGGTTAATCCTCTACCGCGTCAAAAACTCTTCGGTGTCGCGCTGCTCTCCCTGGGCTGTCCGGCTGCCTGACGGGCCAGCAGTTGCGCCACACCGTAGTCCCGCGCCGAGCGGCAGGATGTTCAGACTGTCATCAATAAATATTTCGTACGTGCCGGACGAAGGGGCACTCTGCCTGCAAACGCCTTGCCAGAACGCCTGGGGACTCCTTGGAAAAAACCGAAATCATGCGAGCTGGATCAGCGCTTTGAAATAGGTTTTTCAGGCTCAATGCGCTCCATTTTCAATGACAACGAATCACGGTGCGCGTTGAGTTGATCAGGATTCACCTGGCGGCCTTTTCCTTGCAGCGCCTTGGAAGAAACCTTTGCGCACCGGGCGCAGCTGATCAGGGGTCTATTTCGCGTTTGAGCTCACGATCGGCCTAACCCCAGCTCGCGGTGTCAGAAATCAGGCAATACCAATCAGCTGACCCCTGCTTGGCACGCATCAACGGATAGATCTCGGCCTTGGCCCACTCCAGCGACTTGCCGTGATGTCGGATAACGCTGCCGGCCAGATAATGCATCCAGATATGTTATCGAAGTGCAGGTCAAGCACAATGCGTCCTATCAGCAATTACCGTATCAAGGGTGTTCATTTTCAACATGCGAGTTGCGCGGCCTTGTGCGTCAGGTGGAGCAATCGAGTCGTACGCCAGGCCTGCGTGTGGGCGATTGCGAACTGTGCCGCAGATTACCAAGCTAATTGCTTTAACCACGGACGCCCCCATGCCCACAAAGCCCGAAACCTGAAAGCCGCGCATCGTTGCAAGAAAGTTCGGGACTGTTCACCGTGAGCTAGGTGCAACTGCGCCTTCAGCTAACGCATTGAACGTTAACCTACGAGCGCCTGGTAAACAAGGGCCAGGGCTTTTGGCGCGGGGTTGATTGGTTCGGTGTGGCAATGCCAGGACGAGCCGTACGCGTGCTGGATCGAGGGGATATTGCGCGGCCCATGAACATTATCAGCTTTCGATCCCCAAGGGGCTGGTCGAACCGGGCGAAGACGTGCTGATGCGGCCAATTCGCGAGGCTGATGGAAGAGGCCGGTTTTCTTGGTGCCGGAACGCGCTCGTAAACTTTGGACTCACTGTCGCTGTTCGCCGGGCTAACATGGAGCCAGGTCCGATCGCCGTGGTTGCTGGCCCGCGATCTGTACGAAAAGCGCCTGCCAGTGATTGAGCCGGAAACCGATGCGGTGGACAGTGTAGATCTGTATGAACTGAGCGAAACTGATCGGCCGCGAGGAAACTCACGAACGAGGCGCGCCCTCGCCGCGCTGTATCTGGTGCGTTGATCTTCTCGAACGCGCGGGCGAGCTGAGCCGATGAAACGATTGCCGTTCGATCTCGATAGCCTGCTGCGAACCTGACCCGCCTGCGCTGGCGCTGAGCGCTAAATGGTGGCGCAGCGATTGGTCGCTCGGCCGAAAAGGCCGAGCCTCTCCCGTTCACGGCCGCGGATTATTTGCCGCCCACCCAATTGGATAGTCCGCGGTCTGCAGCAATTGGATCGCCGGATATTGCGGTGCTCTCGGAAGAGATGCCGAGATGCCCTGTTGCTCAACGCCAAACATTGGTCAGCGCTTCTGGGGCTGGTTGGGACCCGCTCGACTGGCACCAGGAGTTTAATCGCCGGGACCGACGAATTTACCGCAATATTGCCTTGATCGAGCACGGCCCAGGTGCGTTTCGGCGTTGGTCGGGGTGCCCGCCGCGACAGCCTGTTCTGGGCGGCAAGGGGTTGGCGCCTTGCGCCGCCAGGGGCCAGCAGGCTTCGCGCGGCACATGAACCCCAATTCAATGTCGGCCTCAGGGCGCAGCCCCATGATGTCGTCGTCGCCAGCGCAGGCACACCCAGTCCCTGAGCAGGAAAGCCCCTGCTGACCCGACTAGCTGCCCACGGCGATTATTGAAAAGGTCCAATAAGGCAGCTCGCTTGAAATTCTGCCTGATTGCCGAAGGTAATGCCGGATCTGTTATCCCCGTGCTACGCACCGACCAGCCAATGGGTACCGGCGCAGCGCAGGCGGTGCTCGAAGGTGCTGCGGGGCAAGTGCTCGGCCTGGATGGCCAGCGTTTTGACTATCCACAGCGCAGCACCGGGTTGAACCCCCACTTTATTGCCCTTGGGCCAGGTTTTTTAGAACCCCGCTGCTCGACAGCCTGCAACTGGGCCCTGAAAAGCTGCGGGCGGGGACCACCCGGCAATAGTGAAGCGATTTGCGCTGGGTGGACAGCACTCTGCCCAGCGGCGACATGGGTTTCACTATTTTTCGATCAGGAGCCCGGCGATGTTTCAACGCCGCATCCCCGAACACAAACTGCGCCTCCCAGCGCCGACGAAGCCTTGCCTGGGCGCAGCAGCGCGATTCCTTCACAAGCCATACCCATTGCGTGCGGGCACCCCATGCCAACCACCTTACCCTGCAGGGATGCAGCAGATCGTCCTCGGCAATGGGCTGTTTCTGGGGTGTCGAGCAGCGGCTGTTCTGGAAAATTCCTGCGTCTACACCACGGCGGTCGGCTACACCGGCGTGTGCTGCGCCTAACCCGACCTACGAAGAAGTCTGCTCCCCGGTATGACCGGACACAACGAAGTGGTCTTTATGGTTGGTATTCGACCCGGAAAAAAAGTCAGCCTTGGAGACGCCCTGCTGAAAACCTTTTGGGAGTTCCATTGACCCGACCCAGGCATGCGCCAGTGTAACGAATGGGCACGCAATATCGCTCCGGTATTTATGTCTCCGACCCCGCCCAGCAAATGGCTGCGGAAGGTCAGCAAGGCACGCTTCGCGGGACTTGCTTTTGAGGCGGGCAAGGACTCGGTGACCACGGAAATCCGGCAAGCGCCGGCCTCTATTACGCCGAGGGGACTATCATCAGCGTTACCTGCACAAAACCCGGGGCTATTTGCAACCTGGCCGGCACGGTATCTGCCTGCACCCAAGCTGTTGCCTTGGCAGCAATTGAATTAGCATCGCGCGGCTTCTTCCGGCAGCGCGGCACTCTCAGCTACTGTAATCCTCAACTGTACCCTTGTGCCACAGCAGCGAGCGGGTAGACTGCGCCTTTCTTGCTAGGACACCCCGCATGCGCTACAGCCTGAATAACGCCATGTTAGCCATGACACACGGTTTCGCGCTTTGGTCAGCATTTGCACATTGCGCGCTGATGGTTTCGGCTTGACCGCATTTTCGGCAGCTGGCCCGAAGCAGGGCGCTGGCTATCGTGCTGGGCCGGGCGTTCTTCGCTGTTGCTGGCCACTGATGATCTTTTGCCCGGCTCTTTACTCCGGCCACTGATGCGCCGGCATTACCCGGATGCGCCTGTTTCAACTGCCGCGTGCGCTATTCTGCTTGGCATCCACTGGCTGACTTTTTTCCACGCGGTTGAAGATCCGGGTGGGCATCGCCACCCTGGGCTTTGCCAGTTTTCCACCTTTGTGGTGATACTGGAGGGGCCGTTACTTGGAAGGAAAAGCCCAGCGGGTAGTGGATCTTGATTCAAGTTGGGTTTGGTGTGCGCCCGGGGGCTGATACTGGTCGCCGGCCAGCCTTGATCTGGGCGATAGACGCCACAACCGGAGCTGCTCCTGCCGGCAGATACTCTCGGGCCTGGCTTAACGCAGCGGTCTCGGTCAGGCAACCGCTTCAATACGTGGCGATTGAACGCCGTGCAGGGTCGCCTGCCTGCAGACCTGATCATTCTCGCCTGTCTGCTGCCGATTCAGTGGAGCAGTCGCGGAGTATGCGCAGCCGATGGACGTGGCTGTGGATTGCTTGCTGCTGGGGTTGTTCTGCACGGCTTGGCGCATGGCTTGTTTGTCGCACGCCTTGGAAGCGTGCCTCAAGGGCCGCGTCGCCTCGCTGTTCTTTGCTACTGGAGCGGTCTACGGCATCCTTTTCGCCTGGTACCTGTTTGCCTGAACACCCGACGCTGCGCATGCTGCTGGGCGGAGCGTGCTGATCGTCTCGGCGTGCTGGCAGCCCGTGTGCGACGCGCCCCAAAAACCGTCTTGAGTTGATGGGATTTAGCGATCGCACTCGGCATCAGGCGCGGGTGCATAACCTCAGCCCAGATGGTCATGACGCCCAGCTGGGCCGCTGACAGCTTCAGCACACCCAAGTAACGGGGGACAGCCGAGCAATACACACCACCGCCCCAGAAGCCACACCACGATAATCTAACCACGTCATGATAACCAACGGGTTCAGGACCGCATGTGCCGGCCAGCACCAGTGAACGCGTTACAAACTGCGCTGGTCAAAGCATGTTGATACTTGAAATAGACCAGCGCTGGGCACCAATGCAAAGCTCACGGCCCGTACTTCGCCCAGGCCTGGCCAGGCAACAGAAAATCACCGTGCCCGATCAAACGGCCGATGTAAGGTGCTAACATTCAGCATACCGATCAGCCACGACCCACAGCAGCGCATCCTCCACCCCCAGCAACCACAAAGCCGGCAAGCGGGTCGTCAAGACCAGACAGGTTGATGAATGCTCACGGTCAGGATATAGCGGGATAATTCAACCTGGATGGTGTTGACAGCGAATATGTCTGCGACCGTGTCATGGGGACCTGGGGGAAAATATTCACAGAACAGCGGGGCAAATAATCGGGCCAAAGATCAGCAGAACAGGATAAGAGATGACCGACGTCCATCAGCTGCGCAACGATCCCGGTGCTTGCGCTCAGCTACGCAGACCACCATGGCCTGCCGGGGACTGCCCTGCTTTATTCCAGATACACTCACGGCCATTGCGTTGCGCGGGTATTATGGACGGGCTGGCTGCCGCGGACTCCTCCGGCTCTCATCTTATCGTCAGCCGCTGAACCAACCCAAAGAAGCGGAACCGCCGGCTCACGTTCCGTGGGGCTGGGTTTTGCGCCCCGGCACCAGGTGATCTGAATTGGAGCTCAGACACCAGTAAGGCTGCTTGACTCTCTCAGGTATTTTTCTGAGAGGCTGCTGGAATTGCCTGGCCAGCGGCGTGGGAGCAGGTCGGTCAATGTGCGGACATGACCACAGCGGAAAGGACCGCCGATCCAGACATGAATCAGGACCGCCGACATGGTTCTGGGAACTATTAAAGCGCTGGAGAACACTCACCAGCGAGCTGAGCGAGCATGCAAAAAGCAGCGCCACCACTAGTAAGCATTAGAGGGATTGGCAAATAAAGGGTATAGGAGGCTGTGCCAGTGCAACAGCCACTGCATTCACGCGCAAAAAACCTCCGGTGTCTTGTGCACGGATTTGGCTACGCCGGCGAGCTCAGTGTTAATCGGGCGCAAAGCAGGTGCGTTTGCTCAATTATCGATTATTCACTCAACTGAATCGTCACCGGCCGCTTCCGGCGCCAGACAGTACCCGAGATCAGGGGCCAGAGCCGGAGACCCCGGCACATAGCCATGCGAAACCCAGCTTTGAGACCACTTATCCATTGAACCAGCCACGCTGTACCTAGCGCACCAGCAAAGGCACCACCGCACTACCAACCAGTAGACGGAACCCTTCGCAGTTTACTCTCATGCGCCGATTGGCCGGACATTTCTTCAATTGCCGCCGCTGCGGAACCAGCGTGGACGATCGCAGCTTTGATCCTACAAGCACCTGTTCTTTGCGCTGCATCTTTGCTCTCCCTGTATTGCCAACGGCCGGCCAAGGCCAAACGCGATCCGTTTTGGTTGAGTGTCGCCACTGTTTAACTATTCGCGCGCAGGTTCGCGGTTGATGGTAGCCATGGCGCAAACTCAGGCTTGGCTTGAAAATTCATTGGCCTTGTGACCCGAAATACCAGATTATCACCAGTACTGCTGAAATGGCGAAACACAGCAATGCCAGGGCTCAACTAAGACCCCAAATGTTCCATAAGCCACACAGGAAAGCAAGCGACTGAGCAAGCCCCAGCGGCGATAGACGCCAAGGCAAGAGCTTGCGTTGACGCGCCAAACAGCTTACCAAGTCGGACAACAAATCACCGCACTGCAACAACTGAGCTTCGGCGCATGAACAACTGCCGAAGGTGCCGCCGTTAGCAACCCGGCCTGCTTGCCGAGTTTCCATCCATTCATGCCAATGCATCCTGATGCAGCGGCGGCCAGCAGCCTGCTCCGCTGAGCGCCTGGAGGCCCGGCCAGGAGTCGGTTTGTTCAATCCATGCAAGTTAACCTTCGAGACATCAAGCTGGAGAAACAGGAAGCCGCAGCAAAGGCAATACCCACGGTAAGGCAAGGGCTTCTCGTGCAAAAGCGTGAGGCATCGTTGCGAGTCTTCAGCTTTTACCCTTGCCTTTGAGCAGTTGCTCAACGAGCATCATTCTTCAGGTCCACGCCAGCAGTCTCTGCGCATGCTTAAATTGATCTGGCTTCAATCAGCTTGCTGTAAGCAGAATCAGGACGGCTTCTTGTGACCAGTGTCGATTCCATGCTGCTGTACTTTTGTTGTCCTTGATTTACTGTGGTCATGTAAAAATCTCCTTCCTGAGGAAATTTACGTTCCGTAATCCCTGATTGAACCGCAAAGGTCGTCTAGTCTGAACTTGGCAAATCCAGATTAAAGTGCCGTCTACCACTCGCAAACTGATTTATCTGACGGTACTTATCATGGCCGGGTATTCGCAGAGAAACGAACCTAACACCGAAGCTTTTGCCACACCGAACGAAACAACCCATCCTGATCAAGGCGCACATAACTACCTACGGCAGAAACCTATCATAAGATCGAACGGTTTGCCGCTGATTTACCTCACCGATATAGATGCAGAAGGAGAGTTGATCCCATGGGCACAGAAAAAACGACTTCGATAATTATCTATATATGGGCCATCCGGCTTTCACCGGGCGTGGGTGGCCGAGTACCTGAGGCCAGGAAGTATGCCGGCAGAATACCTACGTTACGCTGGGCAATGGTGCTCGGCCGCAGTTGCCGGACAGTTTGGGTGCTGTAGCGACGTAAATCGGAGCGCCCAAGGATTTCCCCTGGTTGATTTGCAGATACCGAAGATCAGGCCAGCATGATTGCCATGGGTTAGCGCGCACCCGGGTTTGTGCGCTGACGACCGTAGGGCCATACACCTGTATGGCGAGGTTCCCTGGTGGCCGCCTGCGCCGCCAACAGCGAGGATACCGGACTACGTTGACCTGTGCGATGCGAACTGACCGTGGGATGCGACAGGATGGATCGACCGACTTATGCGGCAACTGCCGAAAAGAGCTGGCGCGGTTATCGTCTTTTCCTGTGGCATTCGAACTCTTCCCCATTCGGACTCTAAGGCGATTGTATTATCCTTTCAAACAGGCAAGCCAGAACATAGCGTGGGCGGGCCGATTGCCGCGCAGCAAAGGGCCGGAGTCCGCAAGATGAAAGGTACCTTCTGCTGGCGCACGCTGCCAGCCTCAATGAGCGACCATGATCGCTTGCGAAACAGAACTCCGATGGATCCTCAAGTTTATCATGGGCAGATATTTTTGCCCTGACCCAGGGCTTCAGATGCCCGGGCGCAACGCACAGCGGGAGCAAAGCGCGATACGCGAGGCACTGGGTACCTGGGGCCGCACCCTCATCATGGCTGCCATCAAACCACAGCGTAACGTGCACCCGCTCCAAACGCCACTGCTGGGCCACGTCGCTAACGGGCGAGACTTCGTCTATGACGAAAAGGCTGCTGATCCTGGCCCTGGCGACAAGGGCCCAGCCGATTTGCGCCGAAGGGTAGCTGCAGATCGTTCCTGTCCAAGTGACCAGTGCGCCAAAGCAGAGTGAAGGGCGCTGTAGCAGGAAGAACGTCGAGACACGGTTTTTACGATGTTGCTGTTCATCGGCGGAAAAGGACGGCAAAAACCCTGATGGCCGCGTCTCTGGCCAGAAAGATGCCAGGCTTAGGTTCCAAACTGCGCGGATGATTGCCGAAAGGGCGCGATTTTGCGGTGCGCGATGCCACCGTTGACCGCTGGAAGGTATAGCGGAACACAGCACCGGCCATGGGTGGACAAGCCTGATCAAGCCGGCTGTCGACACATGCGGGGCTGACGTCAAAACTGAGCGTCTGACCTGTTGCATATGACCCCGTCGCGGCCAGGCAGGTCGCTCTACCTTAAAAAGCGCGCAGTGTAGGAGGCGGCCGCCTGCCGCGAACCGCGTTGCAACGCTCAAGGCTCGCCGACCAACCAATCCATCGTACCCACCCTCTCCGACAATGCGACCCAGCACCTCTGCCAAGCAAGGGCGAAAAACACTACCTCCGAGCTCTTCCGCACAGCGGCCAGGGCGGATTGACAGGCAGCAGCCCCGAAAACCATTCAAACCCATGCTGTTATCCGCCGGGCGCACGTCAGCTCGACTCGCAGGCACCTATTGGGCAAATGCTGATCCGGCACCTGTCGATTAGAAGTCCTGAAGCAAACGCTCGTCCTTGATCGGATACGAGTTGCGATCACCGTCTGGCGCACGCGCTGGATGCCCGTCTGCATCGCCTTCAGGCAGCGTGCACAGGTCGTCGGTTTTCTTCGAAGGGCGGATCCAAGCAACCAGAGGTGCGCGTTTCTCGGCTCACCGCAGAAAGGCCTTGCCAAGTTCCATGCCGTTCACGCTGGTGCACCGCCACGGTCCGGCCTCCCGCGGCAAAGTGACGGCACTCAGGGTCGCCGCGATCCTTCGAGGAGAACTGCAACATCAGCTAAGAATCTCCGGTCCTGCATGGCGCAGCACTCGGCAGAACAGGTGCGGCGAGCCCGAGGTAATAGCGGCAACGGCGCCATCCGGAGTTCATGACCGGGCGACCAGCCTTGACAATAGCCTGCAGCATTTCGGGCAGGATCATCACGCCCCCAGAGCCGGGCATACCGTCAAGGTATTCGCGGTCTTGACGCCGCTTCACCCTGCAGGTCGTTAAAGCGCCGTTCCCGGCGTGGCTAACCCGCATGTAACAGATGGCGCGGTCCTTGCGCTGCCAGCAGCTGCGCCTGCGCAACAGGATACTGTGGTTTGAAAAACATCGGCGTGATTGCCGGCGTGGTACCGCTGTGGCGATAATCATGACGGGTTCCGTTGCCAGGTCGGCGCATTCTAAGGACGAAGGCAAGTGGCAGCTCAAGCCTGGCTGCTGGTCTGGCGTGACGCGCAATACTATCCTCGAATGGTCGTCAGGCCGGCAGCCCAACGCTTCTGCGCACCGGAAAGCCGCAGGTGTGCATGCCTTCCTTGTTTAGGCCTCGGCGCAGCGCCATTCAGATCGATATCGCTGAAACCAGCGGCCTTGACCGTTAATCACGGAGCACCATCAGTTACGTACACACCGGCGCCGCCCCGATGCCGTGTTCTCCGGCACTCGGGGCAGCCTTACCGGTGGTGAGCCTGGGTCGGCAGCGGCGGCATTCCAGGGCTTTGGTCAGCTCGCGCCAGGGCCTGCTTCATCGAACCTGGCAGCTCCTTGCAGAGCGGGCACAGGCGGTCCGCACCAGGCGCTGGGCCATGACGCCAGACCGTTGCCTTGATCAGATAGGCTGGGCACCCCAGTTCGGATCAGGCGGCTGATTGAACTGAGAGGCATCGTTAGTATGGCAGGTCGAGAGCACCAGAGATGCCCTGTCAGCGACATGGCCTTGGAATCGCCATTTCGCAGTCTCCAGGTCGCGGTACTTTCGCGACCATGGATGAAATAATTCCGGTCCTGACGCATCAGAGCACGCACGCCCCGGCGAAAGTCCAGGATCCGATATGTGCATGTACCTGCACATCTGATGAGCTGTCTGTCGACCCATTTGCCGTTCGGTCTTCAATGGTTGCAACGTTCACCTCGGGTGTCGCCAAATTGCTTGAGCGTGGGTACAGCGTCGTGGTTCTTGCCCGACCCGGTCGGCCCTGTGACCGCACAATCCGTTGGCTGATGAACCATGGACTGCCAGCGCGCTGAAATACCTCTGCGGAAAGCCCAGTGATCGAAGTGCGCAGCAGCACATCGGGTATCGCAATAATCCGCAGATGACCATACTTTTCGCCAAAGGCGGTCGGCAGGGGCGACGGAGCAGTTGCGATTTCATTTACCCTGCGGCGCTGGTCTTGATCGCCGCGTCCTGGGCTTGCGCTCTCGGCACGTTTCATCCGCCCAGAGTTTTCAGCCGGCTAACCACCGGCAATCGCCACCTGGGACGGAATTTGTAAACGGTATTGGTCAGCCACTCCATCAATGCGGGGAAAGGAGCGTAGCGGCTCCCGGGTCACGCGCGGTTCGATATTGGGCATATCACTGGCGCGCGTGTTCGAGGTCGTACTGGGAACAGCCAGTCGACAATATTTTGACACGGTGGGGCATCATTGGGCATCCGGCTCGGCCCATGCTGCCGATTGAAGAGCAATCTTTGCTCGAAAGTTGCCGGATGCGCTGTTCTTCTGATCGACTGGCGATTGGGCACCAAGTGACCGCGAGCGGGCGAGACGCAAGAGACTCCACGCAGGTAGCGCCTGAATATGTGCGGGAGTGGCGACAACCCGCCGAGGATTTCACGCTTGGACACAAGTGTAGCCAGCATGGGTTCCCAACTGACTGCGAAGGCTGCGCGCTGCTATCACCACCTCTCGCTCGCTGCTTCGACGGCCGGATCCTTTGTGCGCGCTGGCAAAGGGCAAAGGACATCGGAGCGGCGTCACCGCGCGCCACGTTGATCTCTCAATGGGTCGTATACGATTAGAACGGCTGATCAGCCTCCAACGGCCAGCCAGCGAACTGAGTATGATCCAAGATCCCACGCTTCTTTTGCAGCCGGGCAGATGCCATCGTGGGCCTGTCGCGGCAATAAACTTCGACGCGGATGCAACTGGCGGGTGTCGCCAGAGTTGGCCCGGCCCGACGCAGAACCTAAACCCCAGTTGCTCTGCGGGTTTCCTGGGTGCAGGCCGACCCCTGTCCCACCAGCACATGAGCAGAGTCAAGGCAGAGATCAGTAGTCGATCGTTTCCCGGGTGTTGCCAGGGCACACTTTCTCATTCCCATCCCCCCACGTCAGGGCCCTGAATGTCAAACAGGTTAAACCCTATCAGCGTTCAAGTTCACGCCAGGCATGGCTTGCGCCAACGCGCTGGCCATGCTTTCGGCAGTGGCGTCCATCAGCAGGGGCTTTTTGCTTCCTCTTCAACCATGGGAACTGCTCCAGCAAACGCCTGCAATGTTGTTCAGTTCGCCGAAATAGCCGATCGGCTTCAGGGACCTCGCAGAAAACCGCGGGAAAACCCGAGAGCAAGATAATACAGCCGCCGCCAAGCGGGGGTTGCTGATACCATCCAGATGCTCCCGCAGAATCGGGACTCGTTGGTATGCGGGACCTGACTCCGATTCCCTTGGCCACGGGCGGCCACACCAAGCGCCTGGCCAGCGTCAGCGGCGCCAATACGCTGGCCCTTGGGCGGCGATTGAGGCGCCAGCCTGACTTTGCATACCAGCAGGCCGGCCACGAGAGGTTGGCCCAGCTGGATCATTGATGCAATCGGCGAAGACATCCTGGGCCTGGCGTCGCGGGCCTTGTGGCCATGCTTCCGTCATCGGCCCAGCCTCCGCAGCAACCACGGTGTATGGAACATGGCGCCCAGCAGAATCTGTCTCATCGGCTGCACGGAAATGCCTGCACACGAAGCAGCGTGCAGCGCCAGATAATCAAACCGCCAGAAGGAGGCGCGTAGTGCAGGTCAACGGTAACGGTCATTCACGGAAACAGGCGCCACTTGCGCGGCATGGCCGGTACTGCCAGCCAGGCGCTGACTGTGGTCCGAGCAGCTGCCATGGCCGGGGAAGCTGCTATCCCTCGTCCACGGTGCTCTCTTGCCTGCAGGCGTCCCGGGCGTGCAGGCGCAGGTCATGGCATTGTCTTTTTTTTTGGGCTTAGCATGAACAGCGGTAGGCCGCACGGCTCAGGCCTTCTCGATATCGCAGAAGGGGGCATCAGTGGGACCTCGCGCTCAGTCAAAGCCAGTTCAGCAGCGCCGCCCGCCGGGCCAACCCTGGATCTCTAGATTCAAGCTCGCAAAATCGCTTCCTCAGCTCGGCCAGCCAATACATGCCCTGGTCAAAGCCGCTTTCCACTTCAGAACTTGCTCGCCTTACACCTCTCACGCTAGCCACTTACAGCAGAGCTTATTGGGCGCTGAAATCAGTGGTGAAGATGGTTTGAGAGCAAGCTCTCGTGTCCAGCTCCACAATGTTAGGCTCGGCCAGCACTGTCATCGCAGGCACAGTCAGTCAGTTGCGGTTGCTGCAGGCTGCCAGTCCCATTCGTTGCGCTCGGACAGGACGGCTAACACTGTGACACAACGCTCTCAGCGTCTGGATAAAACTGCTCGGGCCATCGCGGGCGCACTGGCGCACGGCCAGCCTTGGCGCGGCCAAGAATCGCGACGCGGGGGGGTGTCGTGAAATATTGGTCTGTACACAGGTGGCCCGTCTGCCACTCGCCCGCATACGCGCCTGGACCAGGGCGATGCTGCTTGATCTTGGCCGAGGGCTTCGGGCGTGGCGCGCAATTTATTTTCGGTTCGTTCTGACCATTGAATAAGCTGTCTCGCGAAGAACCAGCGGCGTATCCAGGCCGCAACCTGACGTATAAGACAATTTGTGAAGGGTCCAGCAGGTCCTGTGTCCGTTTTGCATGATCGCGCGGACAGTTCAGCACCAATAATTGCGCTCAACCCGCACTGGACGTCCATGCCAAGCAAATCCCTTTCTCAATCTGTCTGGCGCTCGCCAGATTAGGACCCATGCAACAGCTATGGCAAGGCCCAATGAGTGCGCTGCACACTGGATTGCCCATTCATCGATGCGGTGATCGCAACGATTGGCGTTGTAGGCGTTGAGCGCCTGCACTGCAGATTTTTCTCAATTGGAGCGCGATGCCGACAAACTGAAAAAGGAGTGCGGGGTTCATTCTGGCCCAGACGCCGTTCCTGCCAGTGCCCAGGTCCCGACCCTGCTGGAGCTTGCTGAGTGTACAGGACAAAAGTAGGCCAAATCCGTGCAAGGATATAGCCGGGCTGTGCTGGGCCGGCAGATGGCGATTCCGAGGCCCCGATCAGAGTCGTGGTCAAGTTCTTTCGTGCAAACGCTCGGTGTGCTGACCACGCCGCAGGCGCTGAAAGCCATGAAACGCAGCTGGGATGAGCTAACTGGAAAACCGGTTCGCCGAGTCGCGAGTGACCCTGGGTAGGAAAACGCTCATCGAAGAGCTGGATCGTATCGAGCCGTACGTAACCT
>Ga0163217_1104969_pt1 | contig 16019 bp, 9 predicted proteins | sample SynspAceP_FD_185933 | JGI IMG/M metagenome (GOLD analysis project Ga0163217, IMG submission 185933) | Saline lake microbial communities from Ace Lake in Antarctica - Synechococcus sp. Ace-P (PacBio error correction) | ecosystem: Environmental > Aquatic > Non-marine Saline and Alkaline > Saline ... | reverse complement strand
ATAATGGATGCCGTGCGATGGAGCTCTTCAAATACGGAATATCATGGATGATATTCAGTCACAATTCTGTGTTGGGTAGAAATATTCTCAGGCAGCCAAATTTGCCAATATTTCGTTCCAACCAGCGTGCATTATTCGTTTATCGCTTGCCAATTGCCACCGCAAGTAGCAAGCTGGACAAATTTGAATTTGAACCCGAAAGCTTGCAAATCAGCCGTTCAAATTCAAACGCATGGTGCTGGAATTAAAGATGTCCGCCAGCCGCAACGTTTTATGATATTTCTAGATACAACCAAGCCCAAAATCATGGTGCGTTATGGCTTTGCGCTGCCCGATCCTAATACCGAGGAGAACTGTAAATGATGGCAGCATTAACGCTTTACGCTGAACGGACTTTTGTTACACCTTACTGTATTATGCCTTCGACTGTGGTTAGGCCCTGGCGGCCACACCCAATACTTATAAAGCCATGGACTTAAAGTTTGGTGTCCTCCGTAGTTTACCGCAAAACGGTCTAGGTTATTAACCCTGCGTTATCCATGGGCATGGTTCGCCGTTCGGCAATGGTTCACAAACACCTTCGGCGTTCACTTACTTTAATTTCACGGTCTGAGTCATTGCCTCGTGTCATTCTTGAATATTCCTTTTCTGGTGCAACGATTCAGCGCTTGAAGCATCCCAAGAATTAGCGAAGCGCTCGTCAGACGGCTGAAGCAAAATGGCAGAGCTTTTTCGAGCGTATCGAGATATTGCTAGCTGCCAGGCACTTTTATGGCATGTTGCTGAATTTGTACTACACGCTGGGCGGATTCGCTAGTATAATGTCCGCGGCAGCATTCCGCGCGAAAACCAACTATCGCCATCTCCATCGATGATCGGTGCAAATCGATTTGAGCTGTCTGAAGTCCAATCAAATGCGATGATGTTATGGCGCTCTCTTTGTTAGCAGTGTGGCATCGTTTTTTTGCTTCGCCCCCCCCCCACCAACGATTTGCGGTAAGACGATGAACGCAACATTCTCGCGCACTTCAAGTCACGAAGGACAGTCACAGCAATATGCCAGCTGAAAGCAGCTATTTCATTCAATCGGCAGTATGCTTTGGTGGCATTCGCGCAGCAAAACCTCATAGATGGATTTTGTCAGGCTGATGGCAACCACATCATGCAAAGGATTGTCGCAACCGAAATATGGTTTGATAACGCAACAATACGTTGCCGCCACAACGTCGTTCATTGGAGATGGTACATTCCCAGAACTATGCCTGATGACCGCATTTGATTGCGATGAAATGTTCATTGCCCTTATTTACATCTGCCAAGGCTGAACGACAATAAACAAGCAAACAGTGGTCGATCATGTTGCTAACCCACAGCAGAACACACGAGAAACCCGCAAGATTTATCCGCGGTCAAGCAACAACGGTAGCCGTGCCAGAGCGTTGGCAAGAGAACCCAACTCATGTGTTGGAGAACCACTTTGGCAGTGGATCATGAACCGCCAAGTCTCTATCGTGCTGGCCGATTTACGCCGTCGAATTTAAGCTATCCGATTATTTTGTCACCCATATTGATGAGCACGATCTGGCAATCAGCTGGTGGTCATCGATAACGGGCCAAAATCCTCCAGCAGGAACGCCTTCGGATATTATACAATGCGCCGACTAAATCCGTGTGCTGATTGGTGGGTATACATAATCGCTTTTCTGGGCGAATGATCGTTCACTGAGCAGTCCGGACAAAGGCTGGTTAGACTGGAAAGGTGAAGCGTCAGAAAGCGAACCAACAACCGTTTTACAAGTGCCGGACCAAGGACGAATTCTGAAAATCAGCGTAAACTGCGTGATCCAAGTAGATGGCATAGCCTTAATCAAACAACACGAACCATATCCGAGGAAAATGACTTTCATGCCCAGGTACGAATCAACATTTAGTGAAATCAACCTGCTGACCTTAAAGGTTAAACGAGTCATGAGCCGAAATCGTAGTGACCTTATCCGGATCATTTCGAAATAGGTACTGGGGAAACCAAGCTGGGTATCAGGCTGGGATTTGAGTTGTGCATGATCTGACGATTCGAAGCAGATGGTAAGGGCAAGACTAAAACCGAGACTTCAAATCAACTTAAACGCCTGCGTAAAGTGTTCCGTATGATAAAACTCACAAAAAAACTCACTGCCCCAGCGGTTTACATATGTAAAGATGTGGGTTCCACACCCATACTGATTTGATCCAACACGATTTCTTCAAATTGGCTGCTGGATGTATAGAGCAACTTACACTCAAACACAACAATTTTCCAAAACGGCCTTCTTTAGTTTGATGGACTGTTCAGCAACGCTGGAGAAACCGTACTTTCTTCAAATTCGGCATACGTTATAGCAACCACATTATTTAGTAATTTAACTCAATATTACTCCTCTTAAAGAGTCGGCTCCGCCTGGAATCCATATCAAAGGCTTCCACGCGTCATATGGATATTCACCATTATCACCTTTGATTAAGGATCAATCCTCAGCGATCTCTTCAAACCGTACTGATGCAAGAAACAGCGTTTTCAGCCATCTTCACTTCCGTTCAGGACCAATCAGCAACTATCCAAGCAGCTAAGATACAATACAAGCCACGTCTGATGTTAACACGGCATAAAAAGTCACATCGTGACTCATTCACCAATATTCACCGTAAAGTCGAAATCCATCGATCTCCTTGACTTGATTATTTTTCAGGTGCGTATCAACAAAATCAATGTATCTAATAACATGACTTGTTCAGGCATAACCAAGTTGCATACATCATGATTTAGATTATTGAAATATCTCATCAGTTTGTTGCTTGTGTTTGTATATTCTCGGGGCCATTTGCTTTACCGTGTTGTGGACATTCTACTAGAAATCTACGCCATGATTATAATGAAACTATGTCATTATCAGCTGACAACTATGTACCAAGAGTGTTTTCGACACGTTCAGCCAGACTGTTGCATCGTATCGCCTGGCTCTGGGAACCTGATCGGATTGCAAGCGGCTGGCACCTAAGGCATAAAGCGCCGGACAACGCGTCGCGGTCATTCGAACCATTGCTCTGCTTGGTTTGACTAGCGGTCTTTCCGTAAGCTAAAGCAGAATTAGGGACGAACACGCTATCTCTAGTTGGTATGGGTTGGAACTGGCAGGCATACTGGCTTGATTAAAAACCGGCAACAAACAGGATTTCAGCATCACCAGTTGGGTGGGGCAGATGCTACATTGCTTTGGTGCATGGTGTTACCGGGCAACCAGTATACTGCCGCACGGCGTTTCACACATCATCTGGACAACAAAGAATCCATTCATCATTCTGAAACTCTGAAGCAATAGAACTGGACAGACACAGAACTAAGACTTCTCCTTATTTCTGTTTATGTGCCATTATGGCCTGATCAGGGGTTGACCCGTAATGTCTCAACCGAGAGGATAACTGTGCTAGGTTTGTCAGTGCTGCAATTGTTTTCAATCGTTATTTTGCTATTGCGTTTCGGTTAGTTCGGAACGAGTGCTTCTGTTTCACCAGTCTGTTCTGACTTGAGCTCCCTCACGCGCTGGACCTCCATTTTCCCGACTCTCTCTCAGTCAAACTCACTCAGCTTAGGCCGCTACTAGCCGCGGCATTCTAATAGCCTGTGGGCACCATGTTCCTCGGTTCTGCTCTATGCTTGCATGATTTTCTCGCTTACTGAGAAGTTGCTAGCCCATCATCGTCATGCAGTCTGCTTTATGGCGCTGCTGCATGGATCTGTGGCGGACATTCGGTTCTGGAATGTGAGCCTTAGGCCTCAAGGACAGAATCGCTTGAACTCCGTTCTGCAACTGTTGTTTGGACTGTGTGGTGACATCATTCTGCTGCTCGGTGAATGGATGAAAAATGTGCCATGGTAATGCAGTGTTTTTCTGCTGCAGCGAGTTTCTGTTGACAGACGTAGATCCATCACACTATCCTGAAGCATGGCACGTGAAATTTACCCGACTCGGCTACTGGCATTAATTATCGCCCATGGTTAAACAATCTTTCAAGGCCAGTCTCGCTCTCAGCAAGGCACAAAAGACGTCGGACTTCGAGTATTAGTACCGATGCTTATATCGCCATATGTGAGAGCAGACTGCCTTGAAAAAAGATGTTAACCATTGCGCGTAATAAATGCAGTACCGCGTAGATCGCGGTTTAAATCTTCACTTTGCCATGCGTAGTCAGGATAGGGTGATGGCAATCTACGTCTGTCACCGAAACCGCTGCAGGCAGAAAAACACCTGGCATTTACCCAGCACATTTTTTCATCCATTCACCGAGCAGCAGAGATGATCACCAGCAACAGTCCAAAACAGTGCAAAACGATTCAACGGATTCTGTCCATTGAGCTGCTCACATTACCAAGACAGGAATGTCGCCACCAGAATCCATGCAGCAGCGCCATAAAAGCAAGATGCCATGACGATGATGGGGCTAGCAACTCTCTCAGTAGCGAGAAAAATCAGTGCAGCTAGAGCCAGAATCGAGGGAAACATGGTATGCACAGCTATGAAGCAATCCAAGCGGCTGTAGCGGCTAAGCTGAGTGGTATTGACTGAACGAGGATCTAGGGAAAAATGCAGGTCAGCCGGTGGAGGAGCTCAGTCAGCAAAACAGCGACTTGCTGAAACAGAATTGCCTCTTCCGACCACCGAAAGCATAGCAAAAAATAACGATGAACCAAATTGCAAGCAATGAGCACACCAGCACCCAGATTTCTTGGGTTGAGCACATTACCGGTCCAAAACCCTGAATCAGGGCAATAATGGCAGCCATAACGAACAGAAATAAGGAGAAGTTAGACCGCGTCCAGTTCATTGGCTTCCAGAGTCTCAGAAAATGATGAATGATTCTTTTTGTCCAAATTATTTGCTTGACAACCGCCGCTGCGGCACTATCACTCGTGACCGGCAACACCAGTTGCACTCGATATCTGTTTAGGCAATCTGGCCACCAACTGGTGATGCTGAAATTCCTGTTGTTGCCGTTTTATCAAAAGCCCAGTTATTGCCTCCTGTCCAACCATAAACCAACAAGATAGCGGGTATCAGTCACTAATTCCTGGCTGAGCTTTACGGAAGGACCGCCTAGCAAACAAGCAGAGAATGGTTCGAATTACCGCGACCGCGTTGCCGGCGCTTTATCCCTAGCGTGCCACCACGCGTGCATCGATCAGGAGTTTCCCCAGACAGGCGATACGGAGTGCAAAACAGTCTTGGATACCGGCTGAGAATCCACTCAGTTGTAGCATGGTTTGTTCATCCGACTTAATGACATAGTTTCACTCATAAGCATGCGTCGTACGATTCATAACAATGTCACAATACCACCGTTAAACAATGCCCGAGAATATAACAAAAACAGCAAAACTAAACTGAATGAGATATTCAAATCAAAATTCAATTGTCATGCAACTTGGTAATTGCTGAACAATCATGTCTATTTAGTACATTGAAATTTTTGTTTGAACTCACTGAAAAATTTAATCAAGCAAAGGAAGATACGATGGATATCGAACATTATACCGGTGAAATATTTGGTGAATGATCAAGATCGTGACGTTTATATGCTCGTTAACATCAGACATGGCTTAGTTATTGCTTTATCTTCAGCTGCTATGGATGATGTTGGCTGATCCTGACGAGGATGAGATTGCTGAACGCTGTTCTTGAACATCAGTACAGTTTGAAGAACCCGTGAACGATTGAATCCTAATCAGAAGTGGATAATGGTGAAATCCATATCGACCTTGGAGAACTTTGTATGGCTTGCCCAGCCGGAGCCGACTCTTTAAAGAGAGTAGATGATGAACACTACCAGATAATTGTTGACTTATAACGTTAGCCGGAAATTGAAGAAAGTACGATTTCCAGCGGTTTGCTTGAAACAAGCCATCAACTAAAAGGCGTTTGGGAAAATTGTTGTGTTGAGTAGGTAGTTGCTCTATACCATCCAGGCACCATTTGAAGAAATCGTTGGGATTCAAATCCAAGTTATGGGTGTTGAAACCATCCATCTTACATCATGTAAAACCTGGGGCAGGTGAGTTTTTTTGTAGATATTTATCAAATAAGCGGCACTTTACGCAGAGCGATTTAGTGGATTTGGTGCTCCTTTAGCTGCAACTTACACATCTTGCTCAATCGATACATGCAATAAACTCAAATCCAGGCCTGATACCAGCTTAGTTTCCCACAGTAACATATTCGAATGATCCGGACTAAAGTTCAATACGAATTCGGCTCCATGACTTTCGTCAACGATTAAGTCAGCAGTTACGATTCACCTAAAGTCCTCGTTCCGTCACTGGGGCGATGAAGTCTTTTCCTGCTGATATTGTCGATTTTTTGATTAGGCTATTTACCATACTTCGGAAATTCACCCGATTTACGGCTGATTTTTAGATTCGTCTTTGCGCGACTTGTAAAAACGGTGTGGGTCGTTGCTAACTTCCCTTTCCAGCTAACTCAGCCTTGTCACGGGATGTCAGCTGAACCGATACATTCGCCCAGAAAGCGATTATGTATACCCACCAAATCAGCAACACGGGCATTACAGCGCGCATGTATTATATCGAAGCTTTCCTGGAGATTTGCCCGTTATCGTATGACACCAGCTGATCTGCCAGACAGTCGTGACTTCATTCAATCGATGGGACCCAAATAATCAGGATAGCTAAATCACGCGTTAAATCGGCCAGGCAATCGATAGAAACTGTGGCGGTTATCTGACACTGCGAAAGGGTTCGTCCAACCAACATGAGTTTGTTCTCTTGCCAACCTCTGGCAACGGCTACCGTTTGTTGACCGCGGATATCTCGGTTTCGTGTTGTTTCTGCGTGGGTTAGCCCAACATTGATCGAGCACTGTTTCGCTTGTTTTATTCGTTCAGCCTGCCTTGCAGATTAATAAGCAATGAAACATTTTCAATCGCATCAAATGCGGTATCAGGCATAAGTTTCTGGAAATACCTCCCCACATAGACGCGTTGTGGCGGCAAAAATATTGTTGTCGGTATAACCATATTCGTTTGGCACAATCACTTTGCCAATGATGTGGTTGCATCAGCCTGACAATCGGCATCAATGAGGTTTTGCTGCGCCGGAGGACCACAAAGCTAACTGCCCGATTGACAATAAGCTGCCTTTCACGGCATAGCTGTGAAGTTCTATCGTTGACTTGAAGTGACCGGAAGAGTGTGTTCATCGTCTTACCGCCAGCGTGCCAAGCATAAACGATGCACTTAATGCGAACAAAGAAGCGCCAATACATCATCCCAATTTGATTGCCTTCAAGAATCAAACGATTGCACCCGATCATAGATGGAGATGGCGATAGTTTGGTTTCCAGGAATGCGCGGCGACAGTATTACCAAGCGAATTCGCCCAGCGTGTTTCACAATGTCAGCACCAATGCCCGAAAAATGCCTGGCCGCAGCAAGACTCGATAGCAAAAGCTCTCCATTGCTCGCCGTGACGGCAGCGCTTTCCTAATCTCTGGGAATCTTCAAGCACGCTGATCGTTTGCAACAGAAAAAGATATTAAAAATGACCGAGGAATGACCGACCGGCTGAAATTAAAGTTAAGTTGAACGAAGGTGTTTGTTGACCATTGCCGAACGGCGACCACCTGCCCCATGGAACCAGCAGTATACTAACCGTGGCGGTACACTAACGCAGGACACAACCTTCTACCATGCTTTAACGTACTGGTGTGGGCCAGCTGCGCCTAACCACGTCGAAGCAATAATCGTAGTAAAAAAGCCAGTATGCAGCCGAAAGCGTAATGCCTGCCAAATCATTTACAGTGCTCTCGGTTAGGCATCGGTTTTGTCTTATTTTTTTAGCGCTACTCATGTTTTTTTTGGCTTGTAGGTTTTACTATGTAATTCTAAACAGTTTGCGGTGGCGGCTTCTTTAATCAGCCCATGCGTTGAATCAGTGCGCTGATTGTCAGCTTTCGTGTATCATATTCAGAGATGTCCAGTTGTGTTTGTGCCAATGCAAGCATAACGCATAATGGCCACTTTTTATTTAATGCCGGAATTATTTTCACCAAACAGTGTGACTTGTATCATTCCGATTACCGGACGTTTGAGACTTCCATTCTTCCGTTTTCTTTTGCATTATTCTTTGTCTTTTTTTTTCTCTTCTTTCTGTTGTGTTGATGTATTTTTATGGTATGCTTGCGATGGAGCTCATAATACCCTGTATTGAATATATTCAGTACATCTTGTTGGTGAAAATTTCTCAGGAGCTCAATTTGCTTCGGGTTCACCCAGAGTGGCATTATTGCTTATCCTGCATTGCACCGCAGTAGCCAACTGGACAATTTTAGTGGGCATCAGCCCGTTGATCAACGCATTGATGCTGATTATAGTTGCTCGCCAGCGGCTAAAATCTGTTTTATGAATTTCTGTTATCAATCCCAGCCAAAAAATTCATGGGTTCTTATGGCTTTGCATAGCCATGACTAACCGAGAGCAACTTATGAATTGCAGGCATAACGGCTTTCGCTGCAACTGGCTTTTGTACCTTAACTGTATTTTTGGTTAGCCGCTGGCTGCCACACCCGACGTTATAAAGCATGGATAGAAGTTTGGTGGTCTGCCGTTAGTGTTACGCCACGGTTTTAGTTATTACCTGCTGGTTTCCATGGGCATGTTCGCTTCGGCATGGTTCACAAACACCTTCGGCTTTAAACTTACCTTTAATTTCACCGGTCTGTTCATGCCTCGTCATTTTTAATATTCCTTTTTCTGTGCAACGATTCGCGGCATTGCCCTGCCGTCAGCGGCTGAAGCAAATGGACAGAGCTTTTGGGTATCGAGTATGCTCGTGGCCAGGCATTTATGGCATGGTGCTACATTGTACACACGCTGGCGAATTCGCGTGGTTATTAATGGTCGCGCAGCATCCCGCAACAAAAACTATCGCGGTCTTCCATCCTATAATATACGGTGCATATTCGTTTTATCTTGAAGTGCCAATCAAAATGTTTAGTGTGCATCGTTTTTTGCTTCGCACGATTGCGGTAAGACGAGCACGCACTTCTCGCACTTTCAAGTCACGATGACAGTCCAGCCTATGCCGCTGAAAGCACTTCATTTGCAATCGGGCAGTTACTGGTTTGGTGTCTTCCGCGGCAGGCAAACTAATTGATGCATTTTGTCAGGGCTGATGCAACCACATTTTCGCAACGAAATATGTGTATACGACAACTTAGTATCTTTGCGCCACAACGTTCGTCATGTGTTGGTTATTCGAAGAAACTATGCATATGCCGCATTTTGATGCGATGAATGTTTCATTGCCGTTATACAATCTGCAGGCTGAACGCAATAAAACAGCGTATCGTGTTATTGTGCTGTTTAACCAGCAGAACAACACGTAAACCCGCAGATTTATACGGCGGTCAACAAACACGGTAGCAGTTCAAGAGCGTTGGCAAAGAACCCAAACTCATGTTGTTGGACAACCCTTTTCGAGTGATTTTATCTTACGGCATTTGCGATGATTTTTAGTCTTATCCCGTTAGTTTTGTCAGCGCATGATTTGAATTGAAAGCATCGACTGCTGGCGTTAGCGGCTGGTCTTCTTCGGGCAAACCTTCCAGCAGAAACGCCTTGGATATATTCATTTTCGCCGTAATGCCCGTGTTGCTGATTTGGTGGGTATACATATCCTTCTGGCGATGGATCGGTCAGACTGAGCAGTCCGGAACAAGGCTGTTACGCTGAAGGGAGTCAGAAACGACCCAACAACTGTTTTTACAAGTCGCGACAGGACGATTCCTGAAAATCAGCCGTAAACTGGGATTCCAAGTGAGCATAGCTTAATCAAAACAAACGACTATCACAGAATTCATGCCCAGTGACGATCGAGACATTTAGTAAATTTCACCTGCTTTACCTTAACGGTGAAGAAGTCACTGGAGCGGGTTCGTATTTGACTTTATCCGACTCATTTACTTGGTGGGAACAAGCTGGGATCAGGCTGGATTTGAGTTTAGTGCATGTCATGCGCATTCGAGCAGATGTAAGGGCAAAGCTAAATCGGAGCACTCAAAATAAATTAAACGGCCTGCGTAAGTGGTCCGTATTGATAAAATCGACAAAAACTCACTGCCCAGCGGTTTTTTACTGATTATTGGGTAAGTTTCATGGTTGGTTCCACCACCCCATACTGATTTGAAATTCAACGATTTTATCAATGTGCTGATGGATATAGACAAACTTACCATTCAATTTTTTCCCCCAAACGCTTTTTAGTTTGATGATGTTCAGCAACCGCTGGAACCGTACTTTCTTCAAATTCCGGCGTAGTTTATAGCAACCACATTTAATGTAGTGATTTCATCATCTACTCCTCTTAAAGAGTCGGCTCGGCCTTGGGCAAAAGCCATATCAAAGTTCTCACGGTCGATATGGATTTTCCTTATCCACCATGATTAGGATCAAATCTTTCACATCTCTCTTTATAACTGTGTACTGATGGTCAAAGAGATAATCATGTTCAGCATCTTCATCTTCGTAGAATCACCAACTCATCAAGGCAGCTGAATGATACAATACAAGCACCGTCTGATCGTTAACGACGGCTAAAACGTCCACATTTGATATTCACAAAATAGTTCACCGTAAAGTCGATATAATCGTATCTCCTTCTTGATAATTTTTCAGGTGCGTATCACAAAATTCATTATTATTAGTGTTCAGCTAACCGAGATGTTGCATACTTTATATGTATTTAGTATTACGATATATCTTCCATGTTCGTTTTTTGCTGTTGTTGTATATTCTCGGGCCATTGACTTTACCAGTGGTTTACATTGCTACTGAATCGTACGGACGCATGATATATGAAACTATTCATAACAGATAGAACAAACTATGTACCAACTGAGTGATTTCCTTCAGCCGGTCACCAAGACCTGTTTGCCACTCGTATCGCCCTCTCTGTAACCCTGATCGGATTGCAAAGCGCTGGCAGTAGGTATAAGACCGCGGACAACGCGTCGCCGGTTATTCACCTGCTCTGCTTAGTTTGCTAGCGGTCTTTCGTAAAGCTCAACAGAATTAGTGACTGGATAACCCGCTATTTGTTGTTATGGTTGACTGCAGCATAACTGTGGCTTTGATTAAAAACCGGCAAAACAGGATTTCAGCATCACCAGTTGGGTGGCAGATGTAACATTTTGTGTGACTGTTGTTGCGGTGGCAACAGTTGTGTTTTGATAGTCTCGCAGCGCGTTGTCACAGCAAATAATTCTGGACAACAAAGAATCATTTCATCATTTTTGAAGACTCTGGAAGCCAATTGAACTGACGCCGGTCTAAGAACTTCTCTTATGTCTGCGTTATGCTGCCAATTTATTGCTGATCAGGGTTTGACCCTAATTGCTTCCAACCGAGAGAAATCTAGGGACTGGGTTTTGACTCATTGCTGCATGGTCATCGGTTATTTGCTATGCGTTTCGTGGTTCGGACGATGGGCATTCTGTTCACCAGTTTTGTGACTGAGCTCCTCCACCGCCTGACCCTCATTTTTCCCGACTCCTCTCGTCAGTCAAACAACTCAGCTTAGCCCGCTACTAGCCTGATTCTCATAGCCGTGCTATCCACTGTTTCTTGGATTCTGCTCTATTTGTCTGCATCTGATTTTTCCTCGTACAGAATGAGTTGCTACCCCATCTATTCGTTTCGTTATCAGTCGCTTTATGGCGCTGCTGCATGAATCTGTAAATGTGACAGCCTCAAGGAACAGAATCCGCTTGAACTCGTTCTGCACTGTTGTTTGGTCTGTGCTGGTGTCATTCTGCTGGCTCTGTGAATGATGAAAAATTGCTGGTAATGCAGTGTTTTTTGGTCTGTTCTGCATGCGGTTTCTTGGTGGATCAAGGTAATTTGCATTCACTCGTGCTATCCTGACACCATGGCATCGTTGAAGATGTTTTATCCGCGGTACTAACGGCGGTACTGGCCATTATGATCGCCGCAATGGTTAACAATCTTTCAAGGGGCCAGTCTCGCTCTCAGCTAGGCCAAAAGACGTCGGACTTCGAGTATTAGTACCATGCTGTTATCGCCTATCTGAGAGCGAGATGGCCTTGAAAAAGATTGTTTAACCATTGCCGGCTATATAATGGCAGTACGCCGTAGTCGCGGTTATCTTCAGTGCATGGTGTCAGGATAGGGTGTGGGGTGTGTGTCTGGGGGTGGGTGTTGATGCATCTTACGTTGTTCAAGCAAACCGCTCCAGCAGTATATGTGTCTTATTACCCAGCACCATTTTTCATCCATTCCCGAGCAGGCAGAATATCACCAGCAACAGTCAAACAACGTGCAGACGTTTCAAGCGGATTCTTCTGAGCTGCTCCATTACCAGGAACGAATGGTCGCCACCAGCATTCATGCAGCAGCGCTAAAGCGATGTGCATGCGATGATGGGCTAGGCAACTCTTAGTAGCGGAGGAAAAATCAGTTATCGAGGAACATGCTTGCACAGGCTATGAGATGCAGCGGCTGTAGCGTAAGCTGAGTTAGTTTTGACTGACGAGAGAGTCGGGAAAAAAATGAAGGTCAGCGCGGGAGGAAGCTCAGTCAGCAAAAACAGACTGGTGAAACAGATGCCTCGTTCGACCCCCGAAAACGGCATAGCAAAATAAACCGATGAAACAATTGCAGCAATGAGCACACAAAGCCACAGATTTTCTTCGGTTGAGCACATTACCGGGTCATCAAACCCCTGATCAGGCAATAATGGCAGACATAACGACAGAAATAAGGAGAAGTCTTAGCGCGTCAGTTTTAAATATGAATGGAATCTTTGTTGTCCAGAATTATTGCCTTGTGACAAACCGCCGCTGCTGTTTTTTCTGGTTGACCGGCAACAAACCAGTGCACCAAGCCCAAACATGTTAGATTTCTGCCCACCAAATGATGATGCTAATCCTGTTGTTGGCCTGTTTTAAATCAAAGCCAGTTAGCCTGCCGGTTCAACCATAACCCAAACAAGATAGCGGGTATCCAGTCACCTAATTCCTGCGAGCTTTACGTAAAGACCCCTAGCAAACCAAGCAGAGCATGGTTCGAATTACGCGACGCAGTTGTTCCGGGCTTGTATCCTGCGTGGCCAGCCGCTTGCAATCCATTCAGGTCCCAGAGCCAGGGCCGATACCGAGTGCTAAGTCTTTGTACCGTGCGGGAATCACTAGTGTACATATTGTTCATCCTGATTAATGACAAGTTTCATTATAAGCATGCGTCCGATACATTTCAGTAGCAATTCACACACGTAAGCAATTGCCCGAGAATATAACCAACAGCAAACTAACTGATGAGATATTCAGTTAATCTAACATCATATGTATGCACTGGTTATGCTGATTTTTTGTTGATACGTACTGAAAAATTATAGGCAAAGGAATACGATGTATCGGATTTTAACGTGAATATTGGGAATGATCAGATGTGAGTTCTATGCCGTCGTTCACAATCAGACGGTGGTTTGTATTGTTCTTCAGCTGCCTGGATGAGTTGGCTGAATCCTGACGAAATGAAGTGCTGAACGCTGGTTTCTTGCCATTCAGTACAATTTAGAGATCGCTGAAGGATTGATTCCTTTAGTCTAAGGTGGATAATGGTGTATCATATCGCTCTTTGGAGAACTTATATGCTGCCAGCGGAGCGACTCTTTAAGAGGAGTAGATGATTGAATCACTACCAATATGTGGTTGGCTTAAACGTACCGCCGGAATTGTATGATAAATTCGGTTCCAGCGTTTTGCTGTAAAACTAAGTCATTCAACAAGAAAGGCGTTTGGGGGAAATTGTTGTGTTGAAGTGGTAAGTTGTCTATAATCAGCAGCATTTGAAGGAAATGTTTGGATTTCAAATCAGTATGGTGGTGGAAACCCACCATCTTACATCATGTAAAACCGCATGGAGGTGAGTTTTTTGTCGAGTTTATCAATAGCGACCATTTAGCAGCGTTTAAGTGATTTTTGGTGCTCCTTTTGTTGGCCCTTCCATCTCTCGAATCGCATGACATGCACTAAATCAAATCAGCCTGATACCAGCTCTGGTTCCACAGTAAACTATTCTAAAATGATCGGATAAGGTTCAATACGAATTCGCTCCAGTGACTTTTCAACGTTACAGTCAGCAGGTATTTCACCTAATGTCTCATTCCGTTCACCCTGGCATAATCATGTTCTGGTGATATGTCGTGTTGTTTTGATTAATTCTTAGCATTCACTATGGAAATCACCAGTTTACGGCTGATTTTCAGGATTCGTCCTTTGTCGCCACTTGTAAAACAGGTTGTTGGGCTTCTGACTTCTCACCTTTCAGCGTAACAGCCTTGTTCGACTCTAGCTGACGATTCATTCGCCCAGAAGCATTATGTATACCACCAAAGATCAGCACACGGGCATTACGGCGGCGCATTGTATATATCCAAGGCGTTCTGCTGGAGATTTCCTTATCGGAGACCCAGTGATCTGCCAGCCGTGACTTCATCAAATCATGGGGACCAAATAATCGGGAGATAGACTTAAATCACGGCGTAAATCGGCCACAAATCGATGAGATTTGCGTTCATCTGATCCACTGCCGAAAATTTCCAACAACATGATTTGGGTTCTCTTGCCAACGCTCGCAACGCTACCGTTGTTGTTACCGCGGATAAAAAATCTGCGGGTTTTACGTTTGTTCTGCGTGGTTAGCCCAAACATGACGAGCACTGTTTCGTTGTTTTATTTCGTTCAGCTGCGATGTAATAACGGCATTGCAAACATTTTCAATCTCATCAAAATGCGATCAGGATGTTAGTCTGGAAATACCATCCCCACATACACGTTGTGGCGGCAAAACAGTGATTGTTGTCGGTATTACACCATATTTCAGTGCCGAACAATCACTTTGCATGAGGTGTTGATAGCCTGCAAAAATCCGCATCAATTAGTTTTGCCATTGCGCGGAAGACCACAAGCAGTAACTGCCCGGATTGACAATGAAAGCGCTTTCAAGGCGCATAGCTGACTGTTCTATCAGTGACTTGAAGTGCCGGAGAATGAGTGTCTCGTCTTCCGCAATAGTGCCGAAGCAAAGCGTGCCCACGTAACTGCGACAAAGAGGGCAATTATAATCATTCGCCATTGATTGGCACCTTCAAGATCAAAACGATTTGACACCGATCATTAGATGGAGAATGGCGATTTTGTTCGCCGGGATGCTGCCGCCGGACATTATACCACGCCTAATTCGCCAGCGTGTGTACAATGCAGCCATGCGATTAAAAATTGCCTGGCACGCAGCAATACCTCATACGCAAAAGGTCTGCATTTTGCTCAGCGTTGACGGAGCGTTCGTCTATCTCTGGAATCGCTCCAAAGGGCACGTGAATCGTTGCACCGAAAAGGAATATTAAAAATGACCGAGGCTATTCTGTGAATTGAAAGGTATAGCTGAAAAGACGAATGTTTGATGAACAATTGGGCGCCGAACGGCCGAACACTTGCCCAGAAAACCAGCAGGTAATTAACCTAAAACCGTGGCGGTAACACATAACGGCAGGACACCATGGACCATTCTATCTGCATGTGCTTTATTAATCGAGCTTGGGTTGTGGGCCAGTCCGCGGGCCTAACACGTCCGAAGGCAATAATACCAGTAAGGTGACAAAGCAGTTGGCAGGTCGGAACGAAAGAGTGTGTGAATTGTTTGCATCCATTTACAGTTGCTTCGTTAGCATTCGGCATCGCAAGCCATAACGCACCTATGATTTTTTGGCTTGGGTGTAACCTAGAAATTCATAAACAGTTTTTGCGGTGCGGGCATCTTTTTATCAGCACCATGCGTTGAATAACGCTGATGCCGCTTTTCGGGTACAATTCAAAAATTGTCCAGCTTGGCTATTGCGGTGCAAATTGCAAGCGATAAACGCAATAATGCCAACCCATGTGAACCGAAGTGGG
>Ga0163217_1080811_pt1 | contig 16019 bp, 23 predicted proteins | sample SynspAceP_FD_185933 | JGI IMG/M metagenome (GOLD analysis project Ga0163217, IMG submission 185933) | Saline lake microbial communities from Ace Lake in Antarctica - Synechococcus sp. Ace-P (PacBio error correction) | ecosystem: Environmental > Aquatic > Non-marine Saline and Alkaline > Saline ... | reverse complement strand
ACGCTTGAACTTTGAAAAAGCCGGGCTCGAGTTTTTGTGCTGTCATCGGCATCTACTGCGCTCCTTGATGGCCACCTGAATCGGTTTCCTTCGGATCACGCGCACGGCGAAAGACCTCTGCCAAGTTACGGTGAGCGCCCTGTTCCACGGGACTGGTGAAGTTGGAACAACGGATCGGACGCTTGGAAGCTGGCTTTGGATCATCGCCAGGAGGCGATCCCGGCGAACTGGCTGCTCTGACGATGTGGAGGGCTGCTCCGTGAATTGCCGGCTGTTCTAGATGACTCATCCGAGGTTTCCGATCCTCCATTCAGGGACTCCCTGCGGGACTCCGTTGGAAGCTCCGTGCAGGGACCGGAACGTTCTCGACGCCGCTGACCCGGCGCGAAAAACCGGAAGGCTTCGCAACGCCGCTTGAGCACTTGAGCCGTTCGCATCACACGGTCCGGGATTGTCAAATGAAAAGAAATGCACCATGGCGCCTTCGTTCCGCTGCCTCTGCCCCGTCCCTCAGCGCAGAGCGCAAAGTCAGCTCACCCCGTCAGGCGCTCGGATGTTCATTCGAGGCGAGGAATCGCTTGAAAATTGAATTCTCCCTTGCTGTCGCCATGGCCAAGGGGAGTTTTCGAGGCTGATCAGCTCGCTCCATGATTGCTGTCTCGGGCGGAGAAGGGGAAGAACCAGGACTTGAAACGCTGCAATGTATCTGGCGAGTTTGGCAATCAGGGGAGGTTTGGATTTTTTTTTTTTTTTTTTTTTTTTTTTTCTTTTTTTTTGGGGTGGGGGGGGGCCTCCTTTTTTTTTTTTTTCCAAACTTTTTAAGCAGCCCCGCTCCATCTTAAGGCAATTCACCGAGGACTTCGCAGAGATACGTTCTGTTTTACGCAACGAACGCTGATTCTTGAACGATTCTGCGAACGTTTGCCTCAGCAAAAAGGGCAGCGGGGGCCCTGTTGTGGAGCTTGAAGATTGGAAGCTGAAGCACAGCAGGCAGCGCCCAAGGAAGACTGGGCAAGGCGGGCCGTGAATCTCAAGATTCTTTTGATTGCGAGAGGCGCGTCAGCGGCTTGGGGCCAAGGTGCTCCAATTGATCAAGCCCCGTTCTTGATCCAGCCAAGCGCTTCTCAATTCAGGGTAACGTTACAGGACCCATTTTTGTTTTCATCGCCCAAGCGGCCGCAGGAAGAGGTTGGCGCGCTGCGACGTTTCGCTGGATGAAACTGACTCATTTTTGCGCGCTTTTGCTTTTGTCTGAAAAGCTTTTAAACTGTTCAATAGCAGCGGGTGACCGGATTCGAACCGGCGGACGTTTCAGCTTGGGAGTGGCATTCTACCACTGAATTACACGCATTCACCCAAGTAGCACCTTCTTGCTGCGCGGGGCCATTCCATCAGTGCCGTTGCCCGGCGCTGGCGGGGCGGTGTATGTGGAGTTCTGCGTTCCTCTGGGAAATTACTGCTGCGAGACCCTGGCGGCGGGCATGCGATACGGGCAGCCTCTGGTCTTGAGCTCTGCGGCGGCTTCCTGGAGGGTTCAGGGTCTTGTTGGTGCGTCACCCGGGGTGGCTGCGCGTCGGAGGCCTTGAGCTGGTCGCGGAAATTCGCCGCAGGCGTATTTTCTCAGCAAAGCTGGCCGATGGTTCAGGTGGCCGGAGAGTGAGAGCCAGGTTGGCCACTTAGGCTCCCCACCGTGGAAGGCTTGGCTCGAGGGCCGCAACTCCTCAAGAGCCGTGCGACGCCCGCCAGGTTGTTTGCAGATCGTGGCCTCAAGCTCTGCTTCGGTCTTCTCGGTGTCCTGCTGGCAGCCGCCGCAGCGAGAGAGACACAAACAGCCAGAGCCAGGCGCGACGGGGGGCCGCATGTCGGACAGGCGCGTTTTGTTAGGGCCTGAACTTTTACGGCCGCCCCTGGTGTTTGTCAGCCTTTGGCAGCTCGACGGCAGCAGCGGCCACCCCCCGCACCAGCCGCTCCTTGGCCGTCCCAGCCCGCCACGGTGGCCTCAATGGCCGCCACGGCGGTGAGCAGATCGCGGTCGCGACGAAACCGAGTGGCCGATTCCGGAAGACCTTGCCCTGAGGTGATCCTGTCCGCCGGCCAGCAGGATGTCGAACCGCTCCTTCCACGGCGTTGCGCAAGATTTCGGCTCGATCCCCTCCGGTTTTGCCACGGCGGTAATCGAGGGGCTGCGTGGGCCGTCGGCGGCATGAGCGCCAGACCGATCCCCTCATGCCGCCTGGGCCAGCGCGCGGGTGGCGGCATGGCGGGCAAAAATGCCTTTCAAGCCTTCGGCCTGCATCATCTTCCAGGGCTGCCTCCAGGGCGAAGAAGATTCACCGGAGGGTGAAGGGTTGCTGTCTTTGGCGCGGCTTTGCGATAAGTGCAGGTTGGGAAAATAGAATTCGGAGTATTGGAGCGTTCCTGGCTTTTCCAGGCCCGCTGGCTCAGTCGCACGAAGCAAAAGGGCCAGGCAGGCATATGTAACCCTTTCTGGGAACGGGCCACCACTCATGGCCCAGGGCGGTCCACGGCCACGTTGCAGGCGCCAAGGCTTGTGAACCGCCAGCAACGACCAAGGCCTGAGCCTATGGGCATGAACGTGGCGGGCGATCGTTTCGAGATCATTGATACGGCCGGTAGAGAGTTCCGAATGGGTGGAGGAGTCACGGCCCGGATCGCTCTTGTCGGTGTGGTCAGGATTCAAGGGGCGCGTGCGGGAAGGCTTCAGGATCCAGGGGCTGGCCCCACTCCGCTCGATCACCTCCAACTCGAGCCCGTAGGCCCTGGCACCTTCACACCAGGCGCTCGCCGAATTGCGATTGCCGCAGAGCACCTTGTCGCCGTGCTGAGCACGTTGATTGATTCGGTTCCATCGGCGCCGTGCCGCTGCCGGTGAGGCGCCAGCAATCCTTTCGGTCTGTGCAACAACTTTGAGCTGGGGGTTGGTGCGCTGGACAATCGGCTGGAACTTCAGCGCTGCGTGGGCCGATCGGATGGCGGGCTCATCGCCGCAGGACGCTTCTCCGGCACGGGGTAGGACGGGGATCATCAGGGTCAAGCTTGTCCTTGCATGGCAAGTGGCGCGGAAGGGGGTGGCGCGCGGCGGCGATCATTCCAGCTTAAAAACGGGCTTGCGCCTCCGATCAGCGGCCGCGCGATGACCTCCCCCAGCGGTTTTCACCCTGCCGGTCTGGGTGGCAGGCAGCGGCGCGCGCCGCCGTGCAGGCCCTGGTGGCTGGCCCGGATCATAGGCGCCGGTCCGCTGGTTCCAAGCTCACTGGAATTGCTCGATCCGCGGATTGCGGCCTTGTGCCCGTCGAAGCCGCCGCCCCGCCTGGGAGGGGGAAAAGGCCCTGGCATCGCGTTGCCAACCCGGCGAGGTTGCTGATCTCACCGCGATTGGCATCTGGCGTGTGGGCGAGCGCCTGTCTGCGGCGAAGCGCCCCCCGCAGGGCACAGGCGAGTGGTTGCGGCTGGAGGCAGGGCGGAAGGCGTCGGTGTGCACGCGGGGGAGTATCGATGGGGGGGCTTGGCCAGGAGGGCAGTTCCGAGCTTTGCCTCTCAACTACGCCGTCAGCTGCTAGGACGTTGAATTGCGGCGCTCTGGCCGACGGGCGAGGGCCTGCGGCTGGGATCATCTTTCCCCAGGGGCGCCGGGATCGCGAGGCACAGCAACGCGGCTTCGGTTTGTGGTGGATGGCCTGGCCTGATTTGGCACCCAGGCCATCGTTCAGCGCGTGCCGCCCCGACCAGCTGGAGGCTTGCCGGCGAGCTGCGTCAGCGTGCAGCCGCACCCGCGTTTCAGCGGAAATACTGGTGGTGGTGATGCGGGGCACGAGAACGGCTGGATTCTGGCCTCGCGCGGGTGGCTGCCGGCGGAGGCTGTTGTCAGGGCGGCAACTGGCTGGCGAGTGATCGTTGGCGCGGGCCGAGGGCGGGTGTGCGTGCAGCTGATCTGTTCGGCGTACCACGGCAGTTGACTCAAGCTGGCTGGCGGTATTCTCTTCCACACCCCCACCACTGGCGACGGCAGAGCCGAAACCTCACCAGCCTGGGCGGCCTGGAGGGGCGTGAGCGGCGAGCCCTGGCCCAGCTCCATGGCCGCCACGGTGGGGCAGCCCTCGCTGGAATTGCATTGCTCGATCCCCAGTGGCGGCACGGCTGGAGCAGCAGCGAACTGGCGGACACGATGAGCAGCGCAGCCAGGCCTACCTGGCCGCTCGGCGATTTTCGACACGCGTGTTCGGAAGCCGTGCTGTTCGATCAGGGCGCGCAGCTGCGCGCTTGCGGGCCTCTGAGGGAAGCGGTTGCTGCAGGCTTTTCGGGCACCCTTAGGGTTGATTTGAAAGGGGCCTGGGCGCCGCGCAACGGTCGATGTTCGAACGTTCACAATCCTCTGAACAACCGGAATCAGGCACCAGCATCGGTCTCCTCGACTTCGGCCGCAGTATTCCGAGCTGTTGCCCGCCGGGTGCGGGAAACGAGGTGACTCGCTGGTGATTGGGTTAACAGCACAGCGTTGAAGATTTACGCAAATTGCCCCAAGGGAATATCCTCAGCGGTGGGGCCAGACTCCGTCTATCGCCAGGGGCAGCTCTGCGATCCCGGCTTCTGGGATTCTCGGCATCGATCCTCGGTGTCTGCTACGGCAGCTTTTTGCAGTGATGGTTGCAGGACTTCGGGGGGGCTGTTGAAGCAGCGGGACGGGGCGGAATACGGAATTCGCTCTGCTCGTGGGACGATCCGAACATTCTGCTCAGAACGTGGTCGATGGTCCACGATGTGGATTTGAAGCCATGGGCGATTCGGTCACCACCATGCCGCGGGGGTTTCGTGCGGACTGGCACACGCCAACACGCCAAGAGGCGGTGATCGCTGATCACAGCGCCATCTTTACGGCGTTTCAGTTTCATCGGAGGTGTATTCACTCCAGCGGAGAGGCATGAGCTGATCCGCAATTCGTGTACGGAGATCTGTGGCTTGCCAGCCTGATTGGGACCAAGAAGCCTTCATCGATGAAGCCTCGCCGTATTGTTTCGCGAACGGGTTTGGTTGATAGCGCGTGCTTGCTGGGCCCTGTCTGGAGGGTGGGATTCATTCCACTCTGGCGATTCCTGCTCAACAGGCCATCGGCGACAAGTCACCTTGCATGTCATCGACCAGGGGTTTTATTGCGCAGGGGGTAACCTTGATTCCTCACTGAGTTTCTGTCGACCATCAATTTCCACCATTCGCGTCGGGAAATACATTCAAACGGCCCGCGATCGCTTCCTCGACAAGCTCGACGGCATCAGCGAATACCCGAGGCAAAGCGCAAGATCTCGGCGCTGAATTCATCCGGGGATGTTTCGAGGAGGAAGCAAGCGCTCGGTCCCTTCGATTTCTCGCCCAGGGCACGCTTTACCCCGATGTGATCGTTGAATCGGCTGGAACGGGCGTGGACCCCAACACCGGTGAACGGGGTGGCGGTGAAGGATCAAGGCCACCCACGTTTGGGCGGGCCTGCCCAAGGATCTGGCAGTTCAAGCTGGTGGAGCCGCGCGGCGCCTGTTCAAATTGAGGTGCGCGAAAGGTTTGTCGGCGCAGCCTGGGCCTGCCCGAGGAGATTTCGTCCGCGGACATCCCTTCCCCTGGCCCGGCCTGGCGATCCGGCTCCTCGGTGAGAGTGAGCGCCTTGGAGAAACTCAACTCCTGCGGGACGCGATCTGTCGTGCGTGAGGAAGTGCAGGAGGCGGGGTTTATATCACGAAGATCTGGCAGGCGTTCGCCGTGCTGCTGCTGTGCTGCAGCGTTGGGGGTGATGGACGACAGCGCACCTATGCCTATCGATCGTGCTGCGTTGCGTAGTCCAGCGAAAGCGGCATGACTGCCGATCTGGTCAGGCTGCCTCGACTGCTGGAAGCGAATCTCGAACCGGATTGTCAACGAAGTTAAGGGCATGAACCGCGTGGTGCTTCGGACATCACCAGCAAACCGCCCGGCACGATCGCGTGGATTGGAGGAAAACCTTGCCGCCAGAGCGGCGCGTTCGCCACTGGTAGCCCCAGGCAGCTTCGATACCCTCGGGGACCAGCGTTGGATTCCCGTGGACCGTCGCCAACCCAGCCGGAATCCCAGGCTGCGCGCCGCCTGCAGCAGGGACAGCATCCAGCTTCGGGCCAGGACGATTCTTCCTGAATCCCTTTCTCTATTGGAGCGCTTCGACGCGCAATACCCGACGCTGGCTGCGCGAGCCAGGTCAGCTACGGAGGGAGGAGTCCAGGCCAACCGCAGCCGTTTTTCTACCCCGAAATGCTCTGGGATGAGATTGTGCCGATCAGAACGGCAACTCAGACGGGGCGTTGAGATTGTTTTCTCAAACCTCGATGCTGATTTCAGCCCCTTCACCCCGATCTGAGTGCCGGCCATCTGCTTCGAGGTGGGCGCAGTGGCGGTCACAAGAAGCGCTCCTTCGAGCGGTTGGGTGGAGAGGCTTGGGGCGAACGGCTTCAAGGTTGTTGACCAGGAGCGGCGTCGCTTTGATCGGGAAGCGCTGGTTCGTGGCTGGGAGCGAATGGCTGGGTGCTGGACACCAACCGCCAGGCCCTGGCTGCCCCTCACACCCTGCTGTGGTGGCTCTCGGCACTGGCGGATCCTGGCTGGGATCGAGGCAATTCTGCGGCCCGGACTGGTTCAGCCAGGAATTGAACGCATCTCTGAGCAGCCCAGGTCGAAGGGGCGGCAAACTGGGACATCTGCCAACTAGGACATTCTTCCTGCTGCGCCGCGCTGCTGCCGTTGGCCATGGCACTGATCCCTCGATGTCCTGAGGCTCTCTTGATGCAGGATCTGCTGCCGGTGGAATGGCTGTCGTCGAGCGGAGCCCGCCGGTGGCGGCCCGGCCAGGTGGTGGATGCCTTCACCGGTTTCGACGATCCCCTCGCCGGCTCAACGGAGGGAGATCCCGCCGCACAGGCGTGCGCGAGGAGCCTCGATCAGATCAGCCGGGATTGGGAAATTTCGGTGATGAAGGTTGGAGGTGGTTGACATCCCCAGTCAGTGAAGCGGTGACCACCAGCCCAGCCGGCCCGGCGCAGAGGGCAGGACCTCACGCCGATCGTTGAAGCCCTGCACGGGGCGCTGGCCGGGATCACCGCCCGGGTGGCTTGCTGGATCAAACGGCTTGAGGCCTGAAGGCATGGCCATGGCTTGCTGGCTGGCGGGTCACGCCAGGCGGGGATTTGCGCCACAAGCCGGCCTGGCTGCTGGGCCTGGTCTTTCTGGGTGCGCCACAGCGATCGGGGCCGCTTTGCCTGGCTCCAGCTGGTCCACGGCCAGGAGAACGGGAGATGGAGGCGTGCTAGAACGCTCGAGCCTCGTGTGTGTGCCGTCGGCGACCGCGCGGGATGCCGGCGGCGGCGGCCCCCTGGCTGGCGTTGCGATCACGCGGCAGCGTGCTGGCCACCACAGCTCCTCAGTAACAACCGATACCTACCTCTACCCCGGGTGGATCACGAGGGAACGGCTGGCTAATCGCTTGCGCGATCGGCTCGCCGCCGTGTGGTGTGTCCGTCGGCCGGCTGGAGCAGAAGCGGCGCAACGCGTTCAGCGGCGACGGCTATCGAATTCGCGGCCGGACCACTCAGCAGCGTCCAGGTGCTGCAGTTTCAAGGAGCAGGGGAACCCAGCCTTCGACGGCATCAACATCGGAACGTCAGACTACCTGCGGTTCCTACCCGAATGGAACGCTGCGTCCCATCTTGTCGGCTACACCAGCGCATCAACGAGGAGGGATACGGCCGCCTGGCCCGCGAGGGCTACCGGGTTTCGGACGCATCGGGCCGCAGGGGCCTTGAGCGGGTGTTCGAGTTCCACCTGCGTGGTGGTAGGGGCGGTCAGCAGCTGGAGGTGGAATGCGGCAGGGGAGTGCAGCGGGTGCTGGGCGACAAGAGGGCCCGATTCGGGAGGATTCAATTCACTTGGATTCTGGGAACTGCAACGCGGCTGCGGAGAAGGCTCGATGGGCTGAAAAAGGGGCGATCGTGGCGAATGGCAATCCCCAGGAACGGAGCCATCTGTGGCGATGGCCAGTCGCCCGAACATGTTTGATCCCAACATGTTCTCGAGGGTCGACCACCGCCGAGCTGACGAAACTCAACAGACCCGAAGCGCCCATGGCTGAACCGGGGTGCTGGCGGGCCTTTCCGCCCGCCAGCACCTTCAAGGTGAATTCACGGCCCTGGCCGCGCTGGACATTCGTGGTCCGCTTCCACCCGACGTTCAAGATTCTTCACCTCCAAGTTCTTTCTGCTTTTGACGGCCCGTGACTATGCCGATCACGGTAGTTACCGCAGCATCGTGCATTCGCCTTTGCAATGGCCAGTTGAGCAGCAACAGGCTTTCTTTTTTACCGCTCACCTGCAACTGGCGGCGCCGAAGACCTGTTTCAAGGCCCGGCCCGGCGGCTGGGCTTCGGCAGCCCACCGGGATCGAGCTCGCATGAGGAGGAGAGCGCTGGCCTGCTAGGGGATCCCGCTGGAAGCTGGAGACGCTCAAGGATGAGGTGGACCTCAGTTGACACGAATTCCCTCTCGAATCGAGCCAGGGCGCAGGTTCTACAGGTTGGACACCGTTGCAGATGGCCCTTTCTACCGCCGCGATCGCCAACGGCGGCTGGCTGGCCACGCCCATTCTGGTGGAGGGTCCAAGCTCTCGCGAGGACTGGGGCTCAAAGCCCTCCACCGTTGAAGGTCGCCTGCGACAAAGCCCTGCCCGTCAGGTGGTCACCAGCAGGCCCGCCACCGCTGCTGAACATTCCCGGCCTGCCGACCCAGGTGGCAGCGCAAACCACGGCACCGACCGAAGAGCCCACCCGGAGGGCTGCACACTCTGGCTTTCGGCGGCCTATGCGCCGGGCCGCACAGCCCCGACACTGGGTGATCAATTGCCTCGGGGGAAACACAGTGGGGAGACTAAGGGCCCACCCTCACACACAAACCCCACCACCAACAAAACCCAAACACCCACAAAAAAAAGCACCCACCCCCCAACACCCACACACCCACCACAAAAAAAACACCACCCAACCCCCACCACCCACACCAAAACAAAACAACCAACAAAAACAACCCAACCAACACCCCCCACAACCCCACCCACCACCCACACCACACCACACCCAACACAACCACAAACCACACACCAAAAACAACAACAAAAACCACACCCAACACCCCCCAACCACCCACCCACCAACAACCCCACACACACCACACCAAACAAACAAACCACCACCCAGCCCACCCACACAAAACACACACCAACCCACACCCACCAGCACCCCCCCACACAAAACCCCACCCCAAAAACACCACAAAACACCACCCCACCCCCAACCCCCCCACCCCCACCCCCCCCACCCCCCACCCACCCCACCAAAACAAGGCACCCGTGCAAAACGCCGCCGCCGCACACAACATGGTCAAGGGCCCTGATAGACCACTCCGGCTCTCAAGTCCACAACCGCCCAACCACCCCCCCAGCAACAAAAACGACCATCCGCCAACCACCCACTCACACCCGCCCCCTCAGCCAGGCAAACCTGATACGCCGGCACGACGAACCGAATTCCAGCCCCCACCACACTGCAGCATTCGGCCTGGAAACTGCCGGTAGAAAGCCGCGCAGGCACATGACCGCTCCGGTGGCGGCCGCCCCAGCCCAGCGGCTCCGCTTCTGAGAGGAACCCCAACAAAGCAGGCCAGCCCCGGCACATTCCTCGCGCGCTAGCGGCGACACTGCCGCCAGAGCGCGGGGCTGGTTGCCGACGCAGGACTGCTGGGCTCACGGGCGTCATAAGAGACACACCCGTCTGGACCCCAATCAGGTATAACGCATTGCATCACGGCACCGCATATCGCCGCCAGCCGTTGCGCCCACCTACCGGGCAACCCCGCCGCCATAGGCTCATCCCAGCAAGCACACCAGCCCCCCAGCCCAAACGGTTTCCGGCTCGCATGCCAGGACGCAAAAACCGGGACCACAGCGAGACAACGCAGCCTCGGGCACTGGCATAGGCGACTGGCCCAGCCCTCCATTTCCACCGCGACATGTAGCGACCAGCGAACATAAGGTTGCGCGCTTTGCGGCCACACACACATCTTTTCGAGCTGTTGGCGACCTGGGAGCCCGTCACCGCCTAGCGCCCGACGCGGCCTCGGGCGCATAGGAACATCGAGCACGCGGACGAAATCGCCACGATCCTTGTCTTTTCCGACACCGAGCAACGCATCGCGCGACATTAAGAAACGCAGCCAGGGCCCCCCCAACCCCACCATGCTCACTGTCCGAGACAGCTGCATGCCCACATTAGGCGTGCCACGCGCATGCCGAGATTGCGCCCGCTCGGCCGGAACAAGCTATCGGTGTCAACAGCCCGCCTGCCAGAGGGCGGCCACCAACACAACCTATAGATGCTTGGCACTGCCCCGCTGGACACTGAGACTCCTATCAAAACTCGCCCGCTCGGAGGTCGCAGACGGTTTGGCTCGCAAACTGTTGTTGGGCGGCATCTGCAGCAGTTCCCAGCCAAGGCAAGGGCCAGCAGGCCGACGCCGCTAGCTGATCGCACCGAGTACATTGGCGCCAGATGCAAGGTGTGAAGCTGCCGCCACCAGAGGGACAATCTAGGGGCGCGACTGGCGCCAAGCCAACAGATGCCGCCCAGCAGAGGCACGGCCTGGCATTGCCCCGACCCCCTCGGAACCGAAATCACGAGCACGCCGAACAACGCCTCCAGGGGCATTCGCCCACCGCCGGCCGTGGCACGCGCAGTCTTGAGCTCCGGAGGAACTCAGGCCACGAGCCCCAGGCCCGGCATGGCCCGGCACGCCCACGCTCACCGGGGCGCCATGTAGAGTGACGCTGGACCCAACCTCCTCAGCGGCAGAAAACCGAAGCACCGTCCACTCGCCCAAGCAGCACCAGAGCATCGACGTTCTTGGTGAAGCTTTAACGGTGGACCAGATCCGGTCGACCTTGGGCAGCAAGGTTTCGGCTGAAAAAAGACGACCTATCTTCAAGGGGCACGGCCGCTGTCCAGGTCGAGGTCTTGCCGGAGTATCGGCGCGGCTCCGGCCTCGACAGGCAGAAGAACACGCCTCCCCGGCGAGGAGGTCCAGGACCCAGGAACACGCAAACGCGGCATTCCGAAAAGCCGCATCGCAGCGGTTACCAGACACACAAACCACACAGCGCCGCCGAAGGCCACCCACTCGACCCCCACCCTATCCGCGCCAGCCAGACCATCTTCCAGCCGGTGGTCGGCTATTGAGGCCCACGTCCCCTCAGGCAGACGGGTTATCGACGTCAGATCGTTCTCGATCGCTTCCTTGCGTGGGTTGGCAGATTTAGGCTCACCTTGGCGCCAACGGCTTGAACGGCAGGCCACACTTTCTCGAGCACATCCTTGACCCTTTAGGCTTCGAGTCACTCTAGGTGTGTAGATCCGGGCCACCAATTATTTCGCGCGACTTTGGGCGGCAAGTTGCGACGCCACTGACTAATCCACACCTTGACTTGAATCGCGAAGATGTGAATAAGAAAAGAGCCGCGGGTCCTGGACACGTGCCAAGTGAGACGGATGAAGCGGAAGGACCGATCGCGGCTGCCCATCAGGAAACGGTTGAGCACCGTGCCGTAGTCGCGATCGTAATTTCAAGCGGAACCATTGACCAAAGACCCGGGAAAAGATCGCCCGGTCAGTGAGCATCGGCTCATTTGGATAGCCCCGGACACGCATCCTGATCGGAGATCGGTGACACGGCACTGTTGTCGTTCTATCGTTGTAATAAGAAGAACAAGACATTGGTCGAAGCGGTCTTGTCATGTGATTAGACGCTGCCGGATCGGCTGGGTGAGAGAATCATAATCTAGCGGAACGAGGTAGCCATCAGGGCTTGAAGGGAACACTCACACCGCGTAGACGGTAAGCCCTCGGAATCGTTGGGAACGACCGCAGGTGGGGAGCCGTAGGCCGTACACCCCCAATCGTGCGAGGTGGGAAACAATGTGCACATACACAGGACGACTCTGACGATGAGCGCAGAGACAGGTTCCGTGGGTGCAGTGACGTTCCATGTCCGACGACACCATAAAACCATATAGCGCCTTTTGGTGGGCTCGGGATTCCTCATCCGAGTAAAAGAGGACGCCGGCGCGCTGACTCGGACGAAAAATGACACCACCGCTTCGAGGCGCTCCTGGCGCCAGCAACTCCAGCAGGCCTCGAATAGTTCTGGGGCGATGTCGAGAGAGCACAAAAGCAGAAAAGGCGGAACTGGCCGGCCGGTTTCCTCCCAGCGCCGCAGCCGCGGTCCTGACAGGTTGCAGCATCGGGACGTCGAGCGACTCAACGCCGAGATCGATGTCGATCTTGCGCGCACGGCTGAAGATTTGTCGACGATCAACACCCCTCGTGGCAGCCACTCGGCCAGAATTCAACCAGCGCCAAACAACGGGCCAAGACCGCAGGAAGGCCAATCGGCCACCCGGAACGAGAACTTCACGTCTTGAACTCACTTGCTCGAAACGACCCAGGCACCCGCTCCCGTTGCAAAGCTACTACCAGGCAAATTCAGCGCCTCCGCGGGGCCCGCAGCCCGTTCCAGCTGATCCCCACAGCCACAGCCGCTCGCACAAAGCAACAGCAAAGGACCCACACCAGATCAAGCACACCCAGGAGCGATAGGCGGCGCGGCTAGAGGGCGCCACCACCAGGGGAACCACCCACCTGGAATCAGAGGGGCTCACTTGGCAAAAAGGATTTCCAGGCGGCCGCCGATCTTCCGCTCGTCACGGACACCTCGACCAGAACCCCATTGAGAGAGGGCAAGACGGCCCTAAGACCGACGTCGTTGGCGGAACTCCGGACATGCTCACGGGAGAGGAAGCTTCATTTGCGCTCCGCCCGCCGCACTAGGCCCGACCCAACACCCTGAACGGCGAGAACTGGCTCCGGAGCCTCCTGGCGCTCCAAGGCAAGGGCACGGCCCGCCAAGGCGATCCGACCAGACTCGTGAGCCAATGGCCATGGGCTCAGCCAATCGCAAGGCAAAGGCAGATCACCGGCCAGGGCGATGGCGCTGGTGCTCAAACCAGGCGCATAAACCGCACCCCATCTCCACTGGACCTGGAACCGCTTCGCTGGGAACGCCCGCAAATGCCCGCAGTCCAACCACCACCGGACACCCGCGGCGCTTTCGAACTCGATTAGGGCAGATATTGGCGGCATGCGGTCCCCCTGGGCGGAGCCGCACCTCCGGAATCAACCCCGAGGCCAGCGGCAAATGACCGAATTGAGCACAACCGGCCTCTTCCAAGCCCGTACTTGGCCAGAAGCGGATCGGCATTGATGTACGGGGGAGCACCGACCAAGGTGAGCCTTCGGCCCACAAGCCTGCTTCGGCCGCCTGGAAGCGTGCCCGAAGGGACTGCGCGGACGCAAGTGCGCCCCTCCCGGATTCACTTCCAGCTTCACAAAGCTTGTTACTCTTCCTGAACCCCGAACCAGCCTGGCCAAGCTCCACCGGCCCGCAGCCGCGCACCGCGACAGGCCTCTTCGCGGCAGGATGGGCACAGCCTGACCCGGTGCTGACGGCCAACATCCAGATCGCACTCAGCTCGGATGCCTCGATCCAAGCGCCATGAGCCGGAGCTTGAAGCCTGCACCGGACGCACCGTCACCAGGTGACGATCTCGCAAGACGGGACTCGCCGCAAGGCTGGCCCGCATGACGCTGACCGGCTGGAGATTACTTGCAGGTTCCGGTCATCAGCCGCTGCCGCAAGGCGCCGAGCCACACGAATCATCAGGGCTGGTCAGCATTGCCGGCTGGATCCGTTGCAAGACATGTTTCGGCACAAGCACCCTGCTCGGCAGTCTAGCCAGGCATTCCGATTCGGCCAACAGCGTTTGCCGCTAGCGGCCCAGAACCTCAGCAAACTTTAACAGATCGGCGGCAGGGGCGTGCGGCCGGCAATAGGATCCATCGGATTCAGGCCCACAGCGGACCTCCAGCAGCTGCCTCCGGCAAGCGCGTCGCGCTTCCAATCAAGCGCAGAACTGACCTTGGCAGCCTGGCCCACTTCACCATCTTTGGATCCAAAGCCTTGAGTCAGGCCATTGTCCCTGGTACCTTCCCGGCATGCTAGCTCGCGCCACGCCGGTTCCGATCGTCGATGGTGCCCTTCAAACCCGCCGAATGCCCCCTACACGGTCGAATCGTTCCAAACTGAAACTTTCGCTCGGTTGAAACCTTTCGATCAAGCCTCCGCGCCGGCACTGGTATGGAAGCAACATACCCGAAAACGCTGACAACACACACACCACAACACCACAAACCAAAAAAACACACCCCGAAAAACTAACAAACAAAAACAAATCCACACCCAAACTGGGGGGGCAGTTATCAGGCTTTCGGCTCGGCCCACCACCTTCGTTGCGCCGAAGAATGGAGCTGCGGCCTCGACACCGCTCACCCGGCATCGGGAACAAGATCAGCTTGATCTGCCCGGCGCAGATGCGGACCCGATCGGATCCGTACAACGAACGGCGCTTGCAAGGAGGCAATCTCCAATGCCACAAGTCGGACTCCATTTGAGCTGCTGAACCCTGATCGGACAATCCTCCGGCACCGGGCCCTGGAGCCCGGTTGGTGCAACTTTCTCAGGGCCTGGACGCCGGGTTGAGCTATCAGCGGACTGCGAATGCACACCCAGGAAAACTAGACACCAATCCGGCCGCGCAAAACGCTTAGGTGCATGTCACCTGCAAGGGGACTGGCACAGCCCACCACTGCTCCGCTGAAGAGCAAACCATCTCCGGGAGCAGATCCGAGGCTAGTGGGTGAGGCGACAGCAAAGGCTTCCGCAGAGCTTCTTACTGAATCCCGCAGGGCAATTCCTCGCAAGACGTCAGGCCACTTTTCTCATGCCCAGACGGAACGGCTTTACCAGAAGGCGAGTTTTGACGTTTTTTCGCCCGAAAGGGATGGGGCGATGGTTTGCTTCCACAACTGGACGACGCCTTCTTTCTGCTGCCCCACTGCTGGGAGGCGGGAATACGGACACGGTCCTTGAGGGTTCGGCGGCGAATCAAAGCAAAGTTTGAGTCCGATTTGGGCGTTGATATATTTGTATGCCAGGGACAGGTCGAGCAAAAACAGAGCAACAATTGAACTGACTACGGACCTGCCACGCGACCATTCGTCCGGAGATACAAAAATTGCTTCTGGAACGCTCAAGCGGCATAGCCCAGGTTATTGAGCGCAAACGGGATAATCAGGCTTGCCTGCCAGCGCCGAACAAAGCCTTCACAATGTTAGTGGACGGGTGGACCGTACTCGAAAAAGTTGTTCTAGGGCGGCCAAGTTGAGAGCCAGAGCGTCTCAATGCATCAGGGAACAAATGCGGCCCAAATTCGGACTTCAACCGAGGAACTGACAGCGTTCAGGGCCAAGTTGGCCAAGAGGCGAACTGCTGAAAGGCATACACTCCGCTTTTAGCGGCAGTTTCGCAACCGAGCCGTTCCATAGGGAGACGTGGGCCGGATTTACCTGGCTCCCGCTTCCTTTCCTTTCCCCTATCCAGCCGGGGAGAGGGATGGACTTACATCCCCGGCGCAAACCACGCCACCACACTGGAAAGGAGCCGGATCAAGAACACACAGCAGCAGGCCACCAAAAAACACGCGACGATCAGATCCCAATTAAAGGGTTTAAAGCCTGAGGCAGGAGCATGTCCCATTGGGGGGGCCTCCCGGTTTCAGGGGTTTTGAATCAGCCGATTGGCTTTGGCCAAAAACGAGGGGACAGCTGGCGAAGCTGGCGGGGGATCGGGCCACAGGGGGCCGGGGCTGGGCCCACAACAATCTTTCGCGGCTTTTTCAGGCGCTTATAGCACCATTCGCCCAGCTGAAGCCCCCCGATTCATGGGGCGAGCCATTCCTTTTTCTTTCCTTCTCTTTTTCTTTTTTTTTTCCCCTGG
>Ga0163217_1011701_pt1 | contig 16024 bp, 5 predicted proteins | sample SynspAceP_FD_185933 | JGI IMG/M metagenome (GOLD analysis project Ga0163217, IMG submission 185933) | Saline lake microbial communities from Ace Lake in Antarctica - Synechococcus sp. Ace-P (PacBio error correction) | ecosystem: Environmental > Aquatic > Non-marine Saline and Alkaline > Saline ... | reverse complement strand
AAGAACCGAGTGCGCAACCCCCACTCCAATCCTAGAGGGACAAAAACCTTTTCGTCTATTCACGTTTAACCTGCTCTAAAAATTTCTTTTATTCCATATCAGGTTTTAGAAATTGGTTTCTTCTAGCTATAACTATTACTCAGTAACATCACCTGCAATCAAGGGAGGCAAACCGCTATAGCGTTTCGGCCTTTAGCGACTTTGGATATTTTCTCCACACACAAAGTTAGAGGGGTCTTAGGGCTATCGCATCTGTCTCTTTCAGGGCTCTTTAGGTCTTCCTCATAGTAATTTTTGAAGCTTGAGAAAATAAAGCGACTTCCTTGAGCGGTGGGGTTTCCGAACAGGAACTATGAGGCCGGAAAAACGGGCTATTCCGGATGTTTTGCTTCAGGAATTGCTGGGGATTCTGGAAGTTAATTTTTCCTGCACAAAAAACCCTACTCGCTTCCAAAAACGAAGGTTCATGTGAGCATCACCAAAAAGCCTGATAGAGAGTACTTCGTAATCGGTCTTTGCACTATACACTGATCCCGACAATTCTACTTACCATCGAAAATTGGTTCATAGCAGGGTGGAGGAACAGGTCGCTTTTGAGAATATATACAATCCACGACGGTACAGATTTTCATGGGTGATCCTTTTATAGTGTAGATAAGATTCCCCTACCCGAGGTTGCACTTTTCCCAAGTCGTTCTAGGCTGATTTAAGGTTTTTACAACTTGGCAACCGATTATTCCCGTTGGAGGCCAAAAGCACTGCTCGCTGGATTATGTCACGGACAATTCTCGCTTTGATGCGATGACGGGTGAGCGCGGCCAAGCAATACGTTGTCAGGGATCCATTTCCAACTGTTTTTTGGTCTGACACGCAGATTGACGATTACGTTTGCCGAATTAACCATGCTTAATTTTGATCAGCGCTTGATATCCAGTTATTTTCCATCAAGTCCACAGCAACCATCCAAAGTTCCGGATGATGTGGGCAAAGCTCCTTGGCATCCCCAAAATCTCCAGGGAGTAGTGACAATTCCGCTACCGAAGATTTTCCTTGCAAATCTGATTAAACAAAAACTCTGAAGTGACGGAGGGATTGTCCCCTGCTAAAATCATCCGCAATCCGAGTCGGTTTTTCTTATTAAATTTGGGACAAATGAAATTGAAAGGATTGATTCAGGAGGTTTTGACCATTCCACTGCATTCTCTTGGCTGTCATACCCAGCTCCACGTTCACAGCAAGAAATTAGGTTGGGCCGAAGGAATCAATATCTTCCCATCACGGAAACAAATCAAGTTCAAGGGGGTGATCTTTTTTATTATAAAAGTCAGATTTGGAAATTTCACCTCAGCATTGCTTATTTTGCATTTAAAGGGACGTTTTGATACGTTCAGGACCTCCTACGAAGACTCAATTCCCTTTTTCTGGATGTTTTAAAGAGAATTTAAATGGAATAGCTATTTCCTTTGAGAATAGGGATCGTACTTGTGGTCATAGAGAACCTGCACCTCCATTGTGATCCCCAAGGGGGATTGTTGTGACGTTATTGGGTTCGTCCGTTACGTTACATTACCGATATTTCCTCATTCTACTTACACCTCCTTCTTCGGTGATTTTATGATTTCGATTAAATCCGGTTGCCAGGATTTGTTCCTTTGTCGCTTGTGGGAATTAAGATCTCCAGCCAATGCCAAGTTATAAATGGTTATAAGGCTATTTCATTTGAAGGCATGGATCACCAGGTCTCCCAAGGCCATTGCTCCGGTAGCTGTCATCCTGAAAACCATGAGAATCTTGCAAAACGAGCGATATCCATCCCAATAGACCGCCATTTTTTCTTCCATAAAGCAGGGGACTACAGCAATCGGATCCACTAGTTTTTCATAGGCATCTGCGGAATTATTCAGGCAAGGCAAAATTCACTCCATCATTTATCTAGTGTAGGAGCAGACCAGTTAAGGGTCTAAAACTCGCCCTTTTTCAAAGAGCGCTCTTTATTCGGAATTCCCTAATTAGGCTTCATTTCCGACTCTTCCAGTTTGGCCAAAATGAAAAATGAAATTAATCACTTACGTTTATAGGCCAGAGATTTTTTGGGGATATTCCAGGAATTTCGGGTTCATTGATTTGGGGAGTAACAAAGGCCACATGTGGCTCATATACCAGCACCCTGGGACTAATCCATTTTTCAAATCAAGTTTGATTTCACGACCGGTAAGTATTTAAGTTGGATTCAGGGAGGCTCGGCATCATACTAGTGGGATCATCGGTAGTTGATTCGAATGGTAGAGTTACCGATTCTTCGACATTGCCTCGGACTTAAGCAAACTTTCCTTTGAGTCTCTTTTATGCTTGCAAAAAGCACCTTTCTTCGGGTGTCAAGCCTGAGGTTGCTTCCCTTTTGTTTGCATCCGGGGACATTGACAGCTAGCAGTTGTCGGAAGAATTGGGGACGATATGAAAAATTATAAGCTGACCTGCTCTGGGATTTTAACGGTTGTTCAGTCGCCAGATCCTGTTTTTTTTCGCAAGAAGAAAGAAGATTAAGCAACAAAAAAACAAGGGAATACTCCCAGCAGATATTAAATCGGTATGTACATTGAATAAATTATCCATAATAACGTTAGTCAGAGGAAGCGATTTTTTTAACAAACAAATTATAAGGGTATAAATTGGCCATGTGTCCCTACTGTATCTTCTTCTAAAAATTTCATTTTAAGTAAATTCCTAATACTTAAGGTATACGAATTCTGAGAGGGGCTTCTCAGTACAAAGAAGCCAAGGGAAATCGAGCTTTAACTTGCACAGAAACACTTTTATAAAAAGGCTGTTGATTCTAATTTGACAGCAGAATCCACTTTTTCACATTACTTAACCGTGAGGGTCTATTTTTTTGCAGCGAAAGGACACAAAGGATTTGCGGAGAGTGCAAGAAAATGATAGATTAAAATGATAGGTTTAAAAAAATATATTTCTACAGTGCTCTACTGTTGTTGCCTGCTTCCTTAGAAGCAGCACTTTTGATATATCCTTCACGAGGCTGTGTCAACAAAGGACCCTTCTATAACTTTTATATCGGTCAAAACCAAGGCTCGAGCGTAGGATGGAAACCTAGTACTTTGATATGCTCCACTTTGTGCTCAATACTTTTTTAGCTATTTCTCCTCCCCAATCTTAGCAACGCATCACTTTTTCTGCTCCCTGGTGAAATCATCCGGTACCGGGCTTGGCGATTTTTCCCAGGGTTCATTATAGTTTTACCTTTCCAATAGCATCGGGCGGCGACTGGGGGACCACTTCCACTTTGGTTTCCTTTTGCGGCTGGGACGAGCTACCCGAGAAATTCGTTCGGTCTGGCAAGGATTTACACATTCCCGGAGTCTTTGCTCAGCTGCGATTCCAAGCCATGCCCTTTCCGATGGGGATGGAAGACATTTTTGCAAAAAGGACGTCAGGTTATGCCTTTTGGGATTGGAGCTCAATAGATAGTCGTGGGGTCAAGCTGTATGGGATGGTGCACATTGCAGTTACAATCAAAGGACGAAATGATGGATTTCGATCAATTCTTGCAGCTTGAGATCTCCAGATGTTTTTTCCTTGATGGAACTTGATGTTGATTCTGAGTTGTTCATTGGGATGGTTTTTACTGTAGTTGAAATGAAAATTCTGGGGCGCATCTTGGCTTTAATTAAGTTTTTGTGATGCGCTGCAAACACTGTTTCAAGTTATAAAAGTTGTTTTTACTTCTTACAACAGTTTACGGAAATTGGACGTAGTCAACCTGGCGGATTTTTTCCTTTTAGAACGTCAGGAACACTAATAATTCAAACCCGCTTGGGTTCCAGATTTTGCCGTTTCATATTTGCCAACTGGGTTTTACATGGCTACGCAACGGGCAAGTTTTATGGTTTGATCCCCGAACGAAGGCGGGCAGGGCATTTCAGGATTCTTTTTTATAACGATTAATCATAGAAAGACAACTTGGAATAGGTAGACCCGGAGTGGCCTGCCGTTGTCGGTAAGCAGGGTCAACCCGCAATGGGAATAAACCCCTCGGTGACGGGGGGGTTAAAAAGAAGGGATGATTCCACGACGGTGAAGTCCGGTAAACCTTTTTTTTGGTATTGGTTGAATTACAATCCAGAAAAATAAAAAGATGGAAAAGAACGGTTTCTAGACAATTTATTGTCGACTTATTTTGGTTTGCCAAATCCGTCGAAGCGAGGTTCGAGATTCAAATCTCGGAAGCAGCAGGTAAATCTATTTGACACGAAGTAGGAAGTCCATAGGGGACAGGTATTTTTGTAGCCGAAGCTTCAGCTCGGGGTTTACCGAAGTTCCATGTTTCCGAGAGTTTTTGGCGCGGAAAGATGTAATGGAGAGAAGGGTTGCCCAAACATTAATTGTCGCTTATTTGGGATGGCACAATTCCCTAGATCAAGTGTTCGAGATTGCAAATCTCGAACAGCAAAAGGTGTCACTTGGCCGTTACTTCCCCCAATTTGATGATTCGCTATTCGATGGATCATCAATGTTTTTACCCTCTTTATCCTTCACCTGATATTGATTTCCATTGAACCCAGGTTGGTTTGATTTCGGGGATAGTCAGTTTAATAGTTCTTTTGTCTTTTTCCCAAATTCAGCTTTGGTGACCTTTCAGGATTTTATTTGTTAGTGCTTGTGATCCGTACTTTCTGGGGATCGTAAAAGATTACTCCAAGGTCTCTACGGTGTAGTTCGCCAATTGATTGAATGCTTGCCTTGATCGAGTTCATCGGAAGCTTAGTCTATTCTTGTAGTGGTTGCTTTATCCCAATGGGAATGAATCGGCTGATTCTACTCTTCTGGATTCGGTAAAGTTCCCCCCAATTGTTGGGCTGTGTGGAACCCCGCTGATATCGCATAGATTTACAACTGTTTCAATCTCCAGGATTTGAAACCTTGCCTCGCCATTCATTTTCGGTTGAACCTAGGAATCGGGCAATTCAAAAATCCTCCCTGTACTTGTTCCATCTATTTTTTTCAAAGGGACCACAAGATTTTCCATAGCCATAGGGAGAAGTTTAGAGTTTCCCGTCAAGCATCCCACTTTTTGCTATCCACCAAAGGAGTTCGGAAGGGATGGTGGATCGATGTCCCGTTCCACCAACTAGAGGTATTTCATTCCCGCTTTCGGTTTGCTGGTCCGCGGGGGGCTTTGTAGCTAAACATATTTCCATTAGGGAACCACGCTTTCCCAATTGAATCCGGTTCATCGGGTTCCGGACCTTCTTTGTAACGGGTAACTATAAACGTAACGTCAGGATTGGATACATTACCCCGTTTGCTGCTCTGACCAGTTGCGATTAATATCAGTTTTTAGTCCATCCTTAACTCACGTTGATTTAATGTCCGTTGCTGAGGGATCAAGCCTCTCGGGGGGCATGTCGGGCCTTTTTGGCATAATAGAACCCTTCATCATCGTTCTTTGAAGTCCCATGCAAATTCATGAAGTGATCCGTGACCTGTGATCATTGTTGAGCTTTCGTAAAGTCCGGTTTTCCCTGTCCACGTTATCAATCGTGAGAGGCGGACCAGACTGTTCTGCGGTGCGAAAATTTCTCCTCATTGACCACCTTGTTCCAAAGGTTTGAAACCAAGCTGAAGCGTGCGTTGCCAGGTGAGGTTTTTCCGGGAATTTTTTGGTAAAGCCTTCCACAGCCAAACGTTTCATCGGTCGAGCAAAAATCACCCCTTTGTTTGGGGATCTTTTGAAAAGTTTCAGACGCTAACTGAATTGATTTTTTCCATGGACTGTTCAAAGGTGGGTTAAGAATATCTACCTGAAAGGGTCCATCCTGTTCTTCCTTCTGAATTCTGTTGGGTCAGTTTTTGGGATTTCTGGCAGGCCTCCTTTTGTCAATGGATTTAATCTCTGGTGGTTGGCGTTTTTGCGATTGCTTAAATTCCTATCGCTCCTGATTCTGCGATCAAATATTTTAATTTACACGGATTGAGGAGGAGAGACCCAATACGGTAACCACCTTTTGATCCTTTCAGAAACTGCCCCTTCACCGCCAGGGGCCACAAGAAGTTCCGTGGGAGCAATTCTCCATTTTCAGCGGTTGTTGGCAGAGGAGAAATATTCAAGTTCTGGTAATTACCGGTTTGGTCTTCTAACGTCCTCCGCCCAAAAGTTTCCAGGACTTCTGCATTGCACGGTGTAAGAATTATCACCCGATCGTTGATTGATTAATAAGTCCTGTGTTGTGCCACTTCCCGAGGTAAGGGTCCAAACTGTTCGTTGTCTCGTGCTGTAAATGAGGAATCGTCCAAAGTTCCGTGCCTGGTTGCCCAAGCTTGGTATTACCGGGGTTTTTCCAAAGTTGAAGTTCACAACGTCTCGAGGAGTAATTGTTGTGTTTTCCATTAATTAAAAATCGCTTCCCAATCATAACCATCACCTGTCCATGCTCCGCACCTTCGCATAGGTCGTGGTCAAACATTCATTCCAAAGCCTTGCAGCGGCAACTCCACCTTTTTCCCTATCAGTCTTACGGCAATTTCCTTTGTGGCGAATTGGAATTGATATAGTTTTCATCCTTAAGCGGGTGGATGGACCCTGTGGGACCGTTCTCTTCGGAGGCGCATTCTGGTTCGACCCACTTCATAGTATTGTCAAAAAGTTGCCATAGTCCATTTCCGCCCAAGGGCTTAAACTCTTTGGGTGCTGGGCCGTGGGTCGTTCGTCAGGGCAGGGTCTTGCCCAAAATAGGCCGAGTCAACGTCGATATATTTGATTGGGTTTAGTGCTCTTTCAGAAATGTTTCCCTCAAAGGTTATGATGATTGTCATACTTTTCTACAGAGCCAAATTGACTTGCGGCGCATTTGATCCATACCCTCTGGTGAGTGTTTGTTAGATGGGAATAGGGGTCTTTTCTACTTAATTCGTGCCTCCAGATTTAAATGCATTAGGCATAGAACCTCTTGCTCGGGGTGTCCATGAACATTGAAACAGGTATTGTTGTTAAATAGCTCTCCAGTCGCTAGATTTACCCCTTGCGATTTCCAAACGCAGTGAGCGGACCTTTATGTCTCTGTTTTTTCGTATCGGGAGGTCTGGACTTCTGAAGGATAAGCAAGGCAGATTCTGCATCTTATTTTATGAACCGGAATTACATTCCTAGAGAAGGAGAAAATAATAGTAGCGGTATAAAACCTTAAGCAGGACTTTATTTTTCATTTTGAGGGTCGAATGGGTGTGTTTGCTAGTTCTAATTTTGGGGACCTTTTTGAGTTAAAGGCAATTTTTATTTAGTGGAAAGGCTTTGCGTATTAAAGCCTATTTCTTCCTGTGTTTATGAGACTTACTATTATTGATCTCATGGGTTTAATCGCTTTTTTTATGGATAAAAAGCTAGTTTTCAGAACTTCTGGTGGTAATTGTCTACAGCAATTGGATTATTTTAGTGGTTTGGCTGGAGAACAAATGTTTTTTTCACTTGGAAAGAAAGTGGAAATAGTAGCTATCATTGACTCGATACCTCAAAACTTCGGGTCAGGGCGATTGTTCAAACCTTTTGTAATAAACTAAACTAATCAATCGAATTTCTGAATCAGAAATTTGCTATAAAAAATGCAGGATTTAGTTTTGTTAAATAGTTTTTTTCCAATGCTATTTGAGCGGACTCGGTTTTGATTACACAGACGGTAATTTCTAGTTTGAATACAGTCAATCGACGCCGTACAATTCTCCATTCTTGGCAGCTGGAATCTCAGGTTGCAGAAGAACTTTTTCTTCCACTTACTAAAGTCCTTTGTGGGTTCTATCACAAGGGTCCAATAATAACAAACCACCACAGTATCACCAAGGAACTTCAGACTATAATGCCGAAATTCTTAAAGCAGCTATTGGTTCACTGGCAAAGCATAGGAGATACGGTCGCCGGCTTTAGAGGAATTGGTTAATTCGAGAACGGGCTGTTAAACAGCTTATCAAGATCATTCGGGAATTATTGTGAAAAAGGGCCTATGATGTATTGATTATCAGCTTCGTTCTCTTTTTTCATAATTATTCCTTGGATGGAAAGCCTTTTCAGTTTCATTTTGGCCTTTTGAAAAACATGTAAATTCAGTTTGATAAGTCTTTCCAAATGTGAATTAAAGCTTGTTGTTTTAACCTATTTGATCAAGAATCCTTGTTTGCATTTTAGCGCCATTCGTGTTCTTTAGGCTATGCGGAGTTTGCAACTCGCTTATTTTCCCTTTGAATTTGCAAATCCATTTTATTCGAAGGAAACTTCGGATAAATTTATTCTTCTTCGTGATCTTATCACGACGGGGCATTGCATCCATAACCTGTTGACTTACAAGCAAGTCCGAACTGGGTCCATCGCAATCTAAGCGCGGATTCATTAATTCCGCCAGATCATTTTCCTCGCTAATCCAAAGATAGAATGAAGGACACCAATGCGCATAATCGCCACCTTCAGGGTCGCAGGTGCATGCCCCAATTCGCGATTTTGCCAGCAATAAATAAATCACAAAATTTCCAAAATTCAAGGAACTCCTTCTAAAATCATTAAAGCCATCGCACAGGCAGTGATTTCATATACTGCCCGAAAGGTGGAATTCGTGCACAAAGTGGAATTCACAATCCCGCGATCTTAGGCGAACACCATTTTTCTTCCGTTTGCTCTACGTCACCGGAATTTTGGTGGCGGCCGGGACGGATGGGTGCCCAAGTGTGAATAGCAGGAGCATTTCCATATTGGCAATATCGAAATGGATTCTTCTTCCATAGCCCCGTAATCAATTATTTTGGCCCCGTCACAGCAAGAATATTGCTGGCGAAATACTCCAATGATTATTCACGAAATACGAGGAGTATGTAACTTTGACATAACTGCCTATTCGCAAAATCCCAAATGATATTCGGGAAGTAGGGCACGATACATTCTCAATTCAATTGCATAATTGATGTCCAAAATCTTCACCACCTTTTTTTAGTTGGATTCTCCTGGATAGGAAGTCCAACCATTACAAAAAGCCAACACAAAGCAGAATCAATCTTCCTGCAGGGCATGTGTACTTGAAATTAGGGAACGAGATCTTTTCCACTTCGCCATCTTCAGTGCTTTCATTGATTATGGGAAGAAGGAGCCGAGGGGAAAATAGTGATAGCGTGAAATGCTCATAAACCCAGAAAAGAGGCGATCCATAGGGCAAGCTGCGGTATTCAGCAGTAATTCTTTACCTGCTCCTTTGCTACAAAAATGGCGGGCCTGAACATCCCAGTTAATTCGTCGGAATGGCAAAAGTTCAGAAATGTGCCCAAAAATAATTAAAGTCGCGAAATCGATTGATGGATTCCGGTAAGTATAATCCGAAGACAATACCCATTACGATTGCGACAAATACTTTGATAATAGATTAGGAGAGAGGACTCTTATTCTTTTGATGAAATGAGGTAGGGAAAGCGTCGATTTTGAGCGATTAAAAAGGGAAACATAGCTTTTGGTTCTTGGAGCGAGAAATATTAGACCTTCATCAAAAATAGCCCCAATCTCATTTTAATATTTCACCGGGATTTCACCTGTCTTGTCCCAAGCAATCCGCATTCCGCAGTTATTATTTCCGATCCTCGAAATCGACTGGGATGCTTCCACACTTTGGAGAAGTGATTTTGGTCGGAAGTGAATCTAACCACATCATTCTTCTCAGATAGAATATTGTCCCCAATAGTTGGTCTATTCAAATGATCGTCCATTCCTTTCTCAGGATCGCAAAAAATATTTAGATAGGCGTTCTGGCTTTTATTTTTTTTTGCTACCAAGCTCTATTCTGATATGCTTTAAATTCCACTGCTTTCATGGCCCTTGAACGCCAAACCTTATCTAAGGCAGCCATTTTCCAAAAACTACTTTTTCCGCTCTTTGGGCTGGTTTGCTGTAATAAAACTTTACAATAGCCTTATTCGCATCTTACGGTCGTGGGCGAAATTTATTCTGGCAAATAAGCTACGTCCAAAGGGCTTTTTTCCATAGATGGGAAATTTTGGAATGAAACAAGCGTAGAAACTTACAGGTAATCAACAAGAATTAATAAGGTGCTCATTAAGGAATGATTTTGGAATTTAAAAACTGAGCAAGTAGTGAATTATGCCGAAGCTTATGTTGATTTCGGACGTGGGAGTACCAGGCCTGGTTTCGCCTGTGGAAAATCCGGAATCATTTAAACTTCAAAAAATCCAAGCGGATTGCTTGGGGACTAGCTAGAGAGGGAGGTGTCTTGTGAAATAATTCTTTCCGCACTCAGAAGGAGGTTTGAACTAGGATCATTTTGTTGAGTCATTACTATCCGGCCACTACGAGTATATTAAGTTGCGATTTCATCTTTTTCGCGCATTTGTTCATTTCATCCCATTCGGGATTGCAATTACCGTGTAATTGATTTTTATTTTTAGTCCAGGGTTGAATTTTATTTTATCCACAGAGTATTCCTTGTCATTAGTTTGGAATGATAAAGAACTTTCGAATGGGAATGCAAATCGGCCTGATTTAAGTTTGGCCAGTGAAAAATGTTGGCCCATCGTAGCATCTTTAAGTGCCTTGAGCAGTTGGTATTTGCATGTTGGGCGGGACTGGGACCACCATTTTATTCCCATTTCCGGCATGCTTTACAGTGGGGTCAAAATATTTTTCCAGGACTGGGGACACATAGGCAGCTGCTTCGGGGATTAGTTTCTTCAAGGGCGTCATTTACCATGCTCATTAATTCATGGAGCGTTCTTCTGGGAATATTTGTAGCAATAAAACGCATCCCTTTTTTCTTTTTGAAAGAATTCCTTAAGGGCTTATTTTAATAGTGTTTATATTGCTCACGAGGTGGGGTGAGGTGATTTCGGGGTCATTTTTATTCCTCCGGTATAGAAGGGCCGGCTAAATATTTCATTTAATGACCAATGTGCCAAGGATTCCAAACATTTCTGCACCGAAAACAAAATTGTTGCCTTTCATTTCAACAAGGCTTTTTTGCTTCCATCTCCAATTTAACCAATTGTGAAATTCGATTTAAAGTGATTTATTCTTCCAAAAACACCCAATATCACTTTTTGCAAGATCTTTGATTCATATTTATATAAATCAGCCAACTTTCCATTATGGCTAAATACTGTGCTGGTTTGGTTTGAGCTTTGATTTAAAAGCTTATAGAATATTAAAATTAGATGGTGAGTTAATATTGTTTCATCTTTTTGGGGTTATTCCTTTTAAATTAGCTTAGAATTCTTGCTATTGATTTCTGATGTTGGAGGTTATCAATGTTGTGGGCGTTTTTTCTGTTTTAATTAAATTATTAGTGGTGCTAGGTTACGAAAAAACTAGCGCTTTTGATGTGCCTTTTCTATGCTTAAGCTGAGGAAGAGTTAAATCTGACTTTAAATAACCTTAAAAACTACTCGCTAAATATTGAAATTATTATTGAAATACATGCAATTGCATTACATTTGCTTTTCGGCATTTGCCTTAAAATATGATCCACGCGAATTTCCTTTCTTTTTGGCCTTTGCTGGTTTATTGGGTTGTATCGCTTTTACTTTCATTTACTCCAAGAATGATTCTAGAAATGGCCATATGGACAGAAACATTTCTTGAATTCAGGATCAAGCTCACCAAGTTGATATTCGGGTTACGTTTTGAGCTTTAACAAAACACCGCCATTTAAGGTGATTTGGAGGTCTATCACCGATTACATAGCCTTGAAATCCGAGGATCCATTTAAACTCACGATTACCTCGCACCCTTTCCTTTTTTCAAAAAATCCATCTCCCCACTTTATGTAAGGGGAGGCTTTTTTGCCATTTTTTTCTTCAGTTAGGTAGGAGTCGAATAGGTCTTTCTAAGCTCTTTCGAGCGAATTTCTATTTCTTTCCACAATTAACTTACTTCCCATGATTGACATGACCAGTGGACAACGAGTTTGTCATTTTCTATTATCGTGGCCGTTTGCGCCCTTTCTATTTCATTCTTATTAAAGACACAAAAGCGAAAAGTACTTTCTAATGAAGTTGCTGAAACTCGCTTCCCTAAAAAACGGACTCCCACTCAATCGGAATTTTGGCGAAATAGTATGCCATCGGTCATGATACGGAGAAAAAGTATTTGGCCTTACATTGAGGTCGAGTGATCAGGCCTTTGGAATAGTACGAGTCGATCGCAGGAGGTGACATCAGCGCAAATTCAAAAAATCACCAGAGAGGTCAGCAGAAGTTCTAAAGGACATTGTGGGATTTTCGTGGGATTGGCTGAACTTACCTTGCTAGAGGCGCCAAACCCAGTTTCTTGAGTTTTATGCGGGCTCGGGATTATTTTACTACCTAACGGGGAGTCCGTGCTCGCCGAAAAAAATGGGTAGGACTGATCTCAAATTCATTGAATAAAATTAAAAATTTCAATACCTTCTCAGAAAAGCGTTGCGCTATTAATATGAGCATCAAAATAATGGGGATCAAGAACTGGGCTTGATCTCCCATGCTGAAAATCCGTGGGGCTAGGGAACTTCCTCCGATTTTCCTGTTCAAGCGGTGCAAATGGTTGGGTGAGAGGCATTTATTCTCCTTTACCTGATCTGCTTTGTTCTTGATGGGAATTCCACTTTATTTGTAGGGAATGGTCCATTCGGTCGATTTGGCGGTATCAGTGGCTTCATAGCACTTCCTTATATCTTGGATCGATGTCCAAAAAGAACCATTGGAAATACATCGGCTGTATTCGGATTCTTCACCAATATTGCGGTGGTGGCTGAACATATACTATATCGAGTCTTGGACTTTCATGGTATGGTCTTGCCACACCTTTATTTGGGATTCTTTCACAGGGTATGAGTAAGAAGCGATCAAGGCCTTTTTTTTTATATTATGTCATCTTCAAAATTGCTCGATTTGGATTCTCTACTTCTTTTGGATATATACATCTATTTGGGGAGTCAATTGTGACATTCCTTTCCCTGGTTTTGGAGATTGAAAAAGTGTGCTAAAAATCGGACATTTGCCCTGTTGATCTCTTTGGGTTATTTTGGCGGTTAAGGGCTTGGGGATATGGGAGAGTTTTTGCTCTGCCGGAATTTCGGATGGCGAATGCTTGGTTGGGATCAAATTTTCTCTTGGAACTCCCCCAATATAGCTCCTGGCAGACCTTAAAGTTTGGCTTCGGCAGCGGCGGGGACAGATTTTCTTTTACCTCTCTGTAGGAAGGGATCCCATCCGTGCTCGCCTCTTCATTAAAGAAACGAGGAATATCGCCTTTAAACTCAGTCACTGCGGGATTTACCAATGATTTGTAGAGGTGTTGTTAGGTTTCTGCGATTTTGTTATCGATAGCAGCTGGGTTTTGTAGTTCGATTGTGGTATTAGAAAATGCCGGATTTGGGAATGGGCCTTTCAGCACATGCCTTTACCTCTTCCAGCAATGGGGGAGCCAACCTTTGGGATCATCCAGGCGTTTGGTTGGTTGGATTACTGTTTTTATGCACGGGAATCACTACTTCCCTTTGAGATGGGTACACTTGGGCTGGATTTGAGACGGAGTTCGGCTGGGTAGTTAAAATTGGAGCATCTCATTTGGCTTAGTGGCATGGTGTGGGAATTCCAACTGTCTGTTATCAGTTATGGGCTACTTTTGATGGGAATAGTGACTTATTGGGCGGAACAGTCAGCTTGGGTATATTTGCATTATTGGAGACCATCCTTTTTTTGCGTGATTTCTTGGGATGGAACGGGCTGGGAGCAGAAATCAAACGGGGTGCAGACATTCGGCATTCCGGCTATCTATAATGGATCATGACCATATTGTGACTCCGTTTTGCGTTTATTTGGTATATATCAGTGATTTCATTCACCCAGCGAAATGACTGGGCAGGAGCTATCGCTTCTTTGGCCAGATTGGAATCTCTACAGTCTGATCCAGTGCTTTTGATAGCCAAACTAACATGAGGATTATCAGCAGCATTAATTCTAGGTCCAACAAGCAGTATTTTTGGGAAAAAAGATGTTCTTCTCCACTATCGCTAGAATCCAACTTGGTTCTTCTTATTTCTAGGATCATCGCAATTGTTTGGTTATTCCAGCGTAAACGTAAAAAATCGCATTATCATTGAAACAACTTCAGCATTATTCTAGCCCATAGTCATAAGGACTGATATTTGGTCTGTGACCTTTACTGCTTTACTTGGTCTTGAAAAACCTGAATCAAAACCGGGAGTAACAAGTGTAAATTGTTTAAAGAGTTTAGCATTTTTGTTTTGTAAATGAGGTAGAAGTGTATTCAGTTGGACTAGGGAAACTACCTTGTCATATTTTGGAGGGATGAGAAAATTAGGATAACTCTGATTTTTCCCTCCACAAAATTTCTCCCAACTTCTTATCGCACCCCATCCCCAGCACTTAAAAATCAGCGGCCACCATGTCCATTATTCTGAAGATAATTTTGGTGCCGAAATTTTACCTTGGGGGTTAAAAAACTAGGGCTATTGCTTGATCTTAGTGTAGAGGATTAACTTGTTTATTTGATTTCTATTTGTTTATTATTTCAGGTGATTGTAAACTGATTTTCTTCGAAAGCACTTCTATTTTAGAGATACTTATTTTTTTTATTATTCTTTACTGATAGTAAAAATAAAAACTGGACTTTCGAATGGACCAAAAAGCATGTAAAGATATAGGAAATGGAACACTTTTTGGAATTGACGTAATCCAATTTATTTATAGTGTCAGGTTTTTATTTTAGAAGAATTTATCTGATTTTTGTAATAAGGGTAGGTTATGTATTCTTTCGAATTCCTTGTTTGTTTGATCCAACTCCATTTATTAAAAAGCTATTGTGCTTGGCCTGCTTTTAAAAAATATCTCAACATATTCAATTTAATTACATTATTTTTTATGGCATTTAGGCTTAGCAAAAAAGGAGTCGCGGCAGATTTATTTGAAGAGGAATACATTATCGCCATTTAGAGGACAAGGATTGTAATTACAGTTGCCAGGGTTCTGGTTATTTTTTTATTAAAACAAATCTACCCATTTTGCAATTCCAGATTCAGCAGTGAATTGAAAAGTTTTGGGAAAGAACTTTTCCTGATCAAACAGGCAAGGGTGATAGAATAAATTTGAACATATCTTTGGCAAGGAATTAGAAAAGAAGGGCGTAGTTGAGTTATTTGATGCGGATTTTACCGGAAAGTGAACTAGATTCGGAAATGAATTGTGGGGCTTCCAACCCTCACACAGTTATGGCAGATATGCAAGACTTATTTGGGCCTTAGATCCGATTCAGGAGTATGGATGGTAGTGGTTGGAAAAAAAAGGGGAAAATGGTAATGAGTAATTAACGTCCAGATAGGCATTTCTTCAGGACATTAAAGCTTTTCCCGAAATATTTTAAATTGTTCTTCTTAAATTCGAGGACTTGTTTTCCGCTCAAGTAGTTGACGGAGGGCTTTCTCTAAGCAGGGTTCACTCTCTCACCTTATCAGGTTCATCCGATCGAATTTGAGACGCTGTTATTCTGCCATTCTTTTTGGACATTTTAAAAAATTGAAAAAATGCTTTGATGGGGCATCTGAAGGCAGATTAAAGAATTTTGGTATGCGGATTTAATGAGGCTGGAGATTGATTCCCGAAAAACCTCTATTTTTAATGATTTTTAAATGGGGTTTTGGGGCTTTTCTTGGAAAAAATTTTCACTTTGAAAATCCGGCTATTTGTTAATTCTATTATCCAAACCTGCCTTTTCAACAAGTTTTTCTCTATAGTCAGGGGACAGGCTTTTCGGTTTGGGGGGAATTTTATTTGGGCTTTTTAGTGTTTGAAAAGTTATTCCCTTTGGTGGGAACCTTTTTACCTTTTTATTTAGGGGGATTATTCCTACACCTTGGGTGGAACGAAAAAAAGCCAGTTTTCTTTACAGGGGCTTCAATGCATGGCAAGGAGCTTTGTTGGGGGCAAGATTGGGGGAAATTCTTTCTTTCTTTTTTTCCCCCCCCTGCGGTTTTTT